>JGI24522J20083_1000409_pt1 | contig 12858 bp, 15 predicted proteins | sample LinPmetageLP47_FD_20083 | JGI IMG/M metagenome (IMG submission 20083)
AGGCGCGGGCGATGAAAGATGATTTGCTGTTGGGGGATACGCCCAAAGCCAGCAAACGGCGCAAGCGGCTGCAGGGGGTCACGGCGGCGGGGCGGCTTTGGAAACATTCGACGCTCGCCGATATCGAAGGCGTCGTGACCCGCGAAGAGATCGGCCAGATGTTCGCCTTTGCGCTGGTCAGAAACCCGTGGGACCGGATGGTCAGCTATTACCACTGGCTGCGCGACCAAGGGTTCGACCATCCGGCAGTGGGGCTGGCCAAGTCGCTGGAGTTCGGCGCGTTCGTTCAGTCAGCTACCGTGCAAGGTAGTCTTGCTGCGTCCCCCTATGGGTCCTATCTGCGTGATGGTGCAGGAGTAGATCAAAGCAACCTGTTCATCCGGATCGAGCATTTCTCGCGGGATGCGCAGCCGCTGTTCGATCATCTGGGGTTCGATCTGACGTTGCCCCGCGAAAACGCCTCTGACCGTGCTGCGGGCTATCAGGGGTATTATACCGCAAAAACACGCGACCTGATTGCTGCGGCCTGCGCCGAGGATATCACACGTTTCGGGTATCGTTTCGACGGCTGAGAGCAGGCCTCTCATCGATCACCGCAACGCAAAACGGCCAGCATGAACTGCTGGCCGTTTCTATTTTGTGTGGTGTCGCCTAAAACTCAGGCGGCTTTGGCGTCGGGGCCAAAGCGACCATAGAAGCTCTGGTTCTTTTCTGCCATTTCACGCAGCAAGTCGGGGCATTTGAAACGTTCGCCAAACTTCGCTTCCAGCTGGTCACAGCGTTCCGCCGCATAGGGTGTGCCGATGATGTCGAGCCAGCTGAACGGGCCGCCGGACCAAGGCGCAAAACCCCAGCCAAGGATCGCGCCCACGTCGCCTTCGCGGATGTCTTCCAGCACGCCTTCTTCCAACGCGCGAACAGCTTCCAGCACTTGAACGAACATCAGGCGGTCCTGCACATCGCGCAGGTCTGGCTGTTCGTCGGCCAGCGGGAACTTGTCGTGCATCCCCTTCCAATAGCCCTGACGCTTGCCCTTTTCGTCATAGTCAAAAAAGCCCGCGTTCGCCTTGCGGCCCAGACGACCCAGATCTTCCATCCAGAAGATCAGATCATCCGCTTGGGACGCAGGATAGGCATTGCCCATGGCCGCCTTGGTCGCGCGTGCAATCTTGGCCCCCAGATCGATCGAGGTCTCATCGGTCAGCTGCACCGGCCCCACAGGGAAGCCCAACAGCTGTGCCGCGTGATCTACCAGCTGCGGTGCTGTCCCCTTCGGTGATCATCCGGGCGCCTTCGTTGGCATAGGGGATGATGCAGCGGTTGGCATAGAAGAACCGCGCATCGTTGACCACGATGGGCGTTTTGCGGATCTGGCGCACATAATCGAGCGATTTGGCAACCGCACGGTCGCCTGTTTCGGCGCCCTTGATGATCTCGACCAGCGCCATTTTTTCGACCGGCGAGAAGAAGTGGATGCCGATGAACTGATCCGCACGGCTGGACGCCTTGGCCAGCTCGGTGATCGGCAGGGTCGAGGTGTTGGAGGCAAAGATGCAATCTTCGGGGATCACGGCTTCGACGCGCTTGGTCATCTCGGCCTTGACGGTAGGGTCTTCGAATACGGCTTCGATGATCAGGTCGCAGCCTTTCAGCGCATCCAGATCGGTGGTCGCAGTGATCAGGTCCAGCGCGGCGGTTTTCTTTTCTTCGGTGGATTTCTTGCGCGCGATGCCCTTGTCAAAGAAGCTCGCGGAATAGGCTTTGCCCTTGTCGGCGGCTTCTTGGGTCTGGTCGATCAACACGACCTCGATCCCGGCCTGTACGGACACAAGCGTGATACCCGCACCCATCATGCCGGCACCCAACACGCCTAGCTTCTTGACGCGCTGATCGGCAACACCTTCGGGCCGCACTGCACCTTTTTCCAGCGCTTCCTTGTTCAGGAACAGCGACCGGATCATAGCAGAGGACGACGGGTTCAGCAGGATGTTGGTGAACCAGCGTGCCTCGATCTTGAGCGCGGTATCAAACGGCACAAGTGAGCCTTCGTAAACGGCGCTCAGCAAGGCCTTGGCCGCAGGGAATGCGCCTTTGGTCTTGCCGTTGACCATCGCATTGGCACCGACAAAGGTCATGAAACCCGCAGGGTGATAGGGTGCGCCGCCGGGCATCTTATAGCCTTTGGCATCCCAGGGCTTCAGGATGTCCGCATCCTTGGCGTTCAGGACCCATTCTTTTGCAGCAGCCACCGGATCAGCGACAACTTCGTCAATCAAGCCGGCAGATTTCGCGGCGGCAGGAGCAACCATCTTGCCTTCCAGCAAGAAGGGGGACGCCGCCATCGCGCCTAGTTTGCGTGTCAGACGGGTTGTGCCGCCCGCGCCGGGAAAGATGCCGACCATGATCTCGGGCAGACCGATACGGGCCTTGGGGTTGTCGGCAACAAAGATGCGGTGTGTCGCAAGCGGCAGTTCAAGCCCGATGCCCGCGGCAGTGCCGGGCAGGGCAGAGGCAATCGGCTTGCCGCCCTTATTGGTCTTGGCGTCCATGCCTGCGCGTTCGATCTTGCGCAGCAGGGCGTGCATTTTCATTGTGCCGTCGAACAGCCCCTGTGCGGGGTCATCGCCCGCGTCTTCGCGCATTTTGGCCAGCAGGTTCAGATCCATGCCACCGGCAAAGGACCCGTCCTTGCCCGACGTGATCACGGCCCCCTTGATGGCGTCGTCGGACAGAACCGTGTCGATGATGCTGTCCAGTTCCGACAGCCCCTCGATCGACATGACGTTCATGGATTTTCCGGGTACGTCCCAGGTGATGATGGCGACGCCGTCGGCGTCTGTCTTAATGGTGAAATCGGTCATTTATATCTCTCCCTGATTTGGAGTGTGTTACGAGCGCTGAGGCGTGTAATCAGCGAATTTTTCAAGCAGCGATCTGATCAACTCGATTGTCGCTTTGGGGCCTGCGTCGCAATCTTCTTCGCTCAGCAAGACCCGCTTGAAGTCATTGAAATTCTCGCGGTCGAAACTGTCGCTTGGATCATTGCGGTGCTTAAAGAACAGCGGCGGGTCATTCTGGTACAGACGCACATAGGTACCGCCCCGCTCGACTTTGACCTTAAGATCCTTCAGGCCCTTTTTGGGGGCCATTTCGGCAACGGCAAGAAACGGGTGGGTTTCATGTACCATTAGACGCGCTCGATGATGGTTGCGGCACCCATGCCGGAGGCGATGCATAGTGTGGCCATGCCAACTTCTTTATCCGAACGCTCAAGCTCGTCCAGCAGTGTGCCGATGATCATCGCGCCGGTCGCGCCCAAGGGGTGACCCATAGCGATCGATCCGCCGTTGACGTTGACCTTGCTTTCATCAACATCGAACGCCTGCATAAAGCGCATGACCACGGCCGCGAAGGCCTCGTTGACCTCGAACAGATCGATGTCGCTGATGTTCATGCCATTGTCGGCAAGGATTTTCTCGGTCACGGGAACGGGGCCGGTCAGCATGATGGTCGGGTCGGTGCCAATCTTGGCCGTCGCACGGATGCGCGCGCGTGGCTTAAGGCCGTATTTCTCGCCAAATTCCTTGTTGCCGATCAGCACAGCCGCGGCACCATCCACAATACCGGAGGAGTTCCCGGCGTGGTGAATGTGGTTGATCTTTTCGAGGTGCGGATATTTCATCAGCGCGACCTTATCAAAGCCGGGCATGACCTCGCCCATCTGCTGGAACGCCGGGTTCAGCGCGCCGAGCGATTGCATATCGGTCTGGGGGCGCATGTATTCGTCATGGCTGAGGATCGACAAACCGTTCTGGTCTTTGATGTCGATCACGGATTTTGCAAAGCGGCCTTCGTCCCATGCTTTCTTTGCACGTTGTTGGGATTGCACGGCCAGTTTGTCGGCCTCGTCCCGTGTAAAGCCGTATTCCGTCGCGATAATATCTGCCGAGATGCCCTGCGGCACAAAATAACGGTCCATCGCGAGCGACGGATCGACGGCAATCGCTGCCCCGTCGCTGCCCATGGCCACGCGGCCCATCATCTCTACGCCGCCGGCGATATAGGCCATGCCCGCGCCGCCCTTGATCTGGTTGGCGGCCAGGTTCACGGCTTCCATGCCAGAGGCGCAGAACCGGTTGATCGCGAGGCCGGGGATGCGTTCGTCCAGATCGGATGCCAGCACCGCAGAGCGCGCCAGACAACCGCCTTGTTCCATCACCTGGGTCACGTTGCCCCAGATCACGTCCTCGACGGCGTGGCCTTCAAGGTTGTTACGCTCTTTGACGGCGTTGAGAGTCAGCGCGGATAGCCGCAACGAGGTGAGCTCGTGCAGGGCACCGTCTTTGCGGCCCTTGCCACGCGGGGTGCGCAGGGCGTCGTAGATATATGCTTCGGTCATGTGGTGTCTCCCTTTGGGTCAGGCGCGGTCAACGGGGCTGCCGGGCATCAGGTCGTAGGGGGCTTTCCAGCCCGGTGTTTCGCTCAGACGCGTAAGCCACGCGTCGATATGGGGCCAATCCTCGCGGACAAATCCGAAAGGCTCGGGGTAATAGAGATAGCCGCAGCAGCTGAGATCGGCGTTGGTGATCTCGTCACCGACGATCCAGTCGCGGCCCTCAAGGTGGTCGTTCAACACGGCATAGGCGGCAGACAAACGCCCCTGCATAAAGCCGATGACTTCTTTGGGCTGCTTGTCCTCGGGGAGAAAGTTTATCAAGAACCGCGTCATACCGGCGTTCGAGCTGAGCTTGTGGTTGTCCCACAATACCCACCGCAGGATCTCGCGGCGCTCTTCGTTGGTGCGGCCGCCGAATTTGCCCGATTGTTCCGATACATAGTCTTGGATCACACCGGATTGCGTCAGCCGGATGTCACCGTCGATCAGCACAGGGGCTTCGCCCATGTTGTTGATGGTGGTGCGGTAATCCGGTGTGCGGGTTTGGCCGCCAAAGAAATCGACCTTCACCGGCTCCCAATCCAGCCCCGACAATTGCAACGCAAGCGCCGCCTTATAAGCGTTCCCGCTTTCGCCAAAGCAATGCAGTTTGATGGTCATCTGAACCCTCCCTCAAGTCCTGTATGTTGATCCGTCAGCACGTGGGGGTTTCACACCCCCACACCCCCGTGGAGTTTATCCGGCAAAATGAAGATGCGCGGGTCTGTGTTAATCAGTTACTAATCATCTTGTCGTATTCAACCCCCGCGCGGCAGGCTGGAGAGCCGGGCCGCGTGCAAAGTGAAGCCCTGCTTTGGTCGTGCTGATCGCGTGATCAGGGCAGGGTGTTTCGCTTCATTTTGCCCCTTAAACTCTCCCCGAAGGGTCGGGTTCGGCAGGGCACTTGGGTGGTGGTGGTGTGCTACCTCTTTCGTCCGTCCAGTTCCGCATTAAAAAGCCGCAGTCTTGCGGTTAGGTTTTCCTCGTCAATCACGCTGTTGAAGTTCTCGAAGAGAAATGACAGCGCTTCGCCTTCGTCCAATCCGGCCTCTGTCGCGAATTTCTTGAGACGGCGATAGCCGTCTTCGGTCATGGCAACGGGAAAGCGGCGGGTCAGGCGGAAACGTTTGGGCAAGGGGCATCCTTTCAGTCAGCGGAGGGGTGGGGCATGTCCCCACCCCGATGCAGCCTAGAAGTTTGCCGCGTCGAGCGCCATCACAGTATCCGCGCCGGTCTCGATCCGCTTGAGGTGCAGCGCCGTCGCGGGCAGTTGGCGGGCCATGTAGAAACGGCCCGTTGCCAGCTTGGTCTCGTAGAAGGTCGCGTCACCGGTGCCATCCTTAAGGGCTTTGTTTGCAGCCAGCCCCATTTTCGCCCACATCAGGCCAAGGCAGACATGCCCGAACATATGCATGAAGTCGTTCGACCCCGAGAGCGCGTTGTTCGGGTTCTTCATACCGTTTTGCATGAAATACATGCCCGCCGACTGCAGGTCTTTGCTGGCAGCCTTAAGCGGCTCCATAAAGCTGGCGTCGAATTCGGCGTCCTGGCCGGTGTTTTCCTTGATGAAGTTTTTGACCAGATCAAAGAACGCCATAACGTGTTTGCCGCCATCTTGCGCCAGCTTGCGGCCCACGAGGTCCAGCGCCTGAACGCCGTTGGCCCCTTCGTAGATCATGGCGATACGGGCGTCGCGGGTGAACTGGGACATGCCCCATTCCTCGATATAGCCGTGGCCGCCATAAACCTGTTGCGCCTTGACGGTCATGTCATAGCCGACATCGGTCAAGAAGCCCTTGATAACGGGAGTCATCAGCGACACGAGGCCATCTGCGTCCTTGTCATCCGCACGGTGTGCCGCGTCGATCAGGCTAGCCCCCCAAAGGATAAACGCCCGCGCACCTTCGACAAAGGATTTCTGTTCCATCAGGCTGCGGCGGATATCGGGGTGTACGATCAGCGGATCGGCGGGTTTGTCGGGGTGTTCGGTGCCGGTCACCGCACGGCCTTGCAGGCGGTCGTTGGCGTAGATCAACGCGTTCTGGTAGGCGACATCGGCCTGCGCCAGACCTTGCATGCCGACGCCGACGCGGGCTTCGTTCATCATGGTGAACATGGCGCGCATGCCTTTGTGTTCGTCGCCCAGCAGGTATCCGACAGCACCATCATAGTTCATCACACAGGTGGAGTTGCCGTGGATGCCCATCTTTTCTTCAATGGAACCGACGGTAACGGCGTTGCGGTCCCCAAGGGAGCCGTCTTCTTTGACCATGAACTTAGGCACGATGAAAAGCGACACGCCCTTGATGCCTTCGGGGCCGCCGTCGATTTTGGCCAGCACCAAGTGGATGATGTTGTCGGCCATGTCGTGTTCGCCGGACGAGATAAAGATTTTTTGGCCGGTAATTTTATAGCTGCCGTCGTCTTGTGGGGCTGCCTTGGTACGCATCAGACCCAGATCGGTGCCGCAGTGGGGCTCTGTGAGGTTCATGGTGCCGGTCCATTCGCAGGACACCATGTTTGGCAGATACGTATCTTTTTGCGCGTCGGACCCGTGCGCCAGAATTGCGGATGCTGCACCATGGGTCAGACCCTGATACATGGTGAACGCTTGGTTAGAGGCCGAGAACATCTCGCCGACAGCGGTGCCCAGAACGTAGGGCATATTCTGGCCGCCGTACTGCTCTGGCATATCCAGACCGGTCCAGCCGCCTTCTTTGACCTTTTCAAATGCTTCTTTAAAACCTTTTGGGGTGTAAACGACGCCGTTCTCCAGACGGCAGCCCTCCCGATCACCGACTGCGTTCAGCGGTGCCAGCACTTCGGAGGTCAGCTTGCCGGCTTCTTCGAGAATGGCAGAGGTGAAATCCGCTTCCAGCTCGTCGTAGCCGGGGGTTGACGACGCGGTGACGTTCAGCACGTCGTGCAGTACGAATTGCAGATCTTTGATCGGGGCGGTGTAGCTCGGCATGTGGTGTTCTCCCTTGGCCATCTGGCCGTCATTTGGTCAGTATAAATTGGTCGGTGTATAAGGTGATCGGGTGCGCCGGACCGTGGCCTATTCTGCCGCGTTTCGGGCGCTGTTGATGGAGGCGATCATTTTTTCACCCCATTTTAACTGGTTTTGCAGGTCGTCTATGGCGTTGTTGAGATCGTCGCGTTGCGCCTCGAGGTCGGCCAGACGTTCGCGCGCGATGTCATAGGTACGCGCCAATTGGGTCTGTTGCTGGTCACCCATATGATACAGGTCAAGCAACTGACGGATTTCTTCGAGGCTGAAGCCAAAGCGCTTGCCGCGCAGGATCAGTTTCAGCCGCGCACGGTCGCGTTTGGTAAACAATCGCTTTTGGCCCTGACGTTCAGGGAAAAGCAGTTCTTTTGCCTCGTAGAACCGCAGGGTGCGCGGGGTGACGTCAAAGGCTGTACACATCTCTCGGATGGTCATCGTAGTGGTCGACATATGGGGTACTCGCTATTCTATCACATTAGTAGAACGGTCAACTGCGCCTATATGAGGAGCGATATAACCTAGAAGCAAGCTTACGTAATCCAGACGTCACGTCAAACGTTTGCTTTACGTTGGGTAATTGCACGTAACCTGACCTAATAGGCTTTTTCTGATACTTTTGTTGATCATGGGGTGTTGCCGCCTAGGTTGTTTGGGGGGAACGCCAATGGCGACGGGGGAGCGGACATGCCCAAGAAGTTGGGTTCAGATAGATTTGTGGACCGCCTTAGCGAGGTGCGGAGTGTTTCGGCGCTGTGGTTGCTGGTGAATCGTTTTGCCAAGGCGCAGGACTTTCGCACGGTGACCTACCATAGTATTGATGTGCAATCCTTGGGGGACTCTAATTTCGGGGCTGTCGCGATCGGGATTCCGCCCGCGTTCCAGCGCATGTACACTGCCGAGCGCCTGTATCTTGATGATCCGTTTCCCGCCTTCGCGGCGTCGCGGATCAGCCCGTTTTTCTGGCAGGACCTATCGCAGATGACCACGCTGACCGACAAGCAGCAGGCCTATCTGCGCATCGCCAGAGAGCACGGTTTCGCTGATGGGCTTGTCTGTCAGGTCTTTGGCCCTCAGGCGCGCAACGCATTGGTGAGCATCGGTTTTCACGAGGGCAGGCCGCGCCCGTCTCAGGCCGAGGTGACGGCGCTGCAAATGGCGAGCCAGCTTGCCCATTTGCGCTTTTGTGCATTGGTCGAGGGGCCGGGGGCGTCTTACCGCCGACTGTCCCCGCGCGAGCTAGAGCTGCTGCGCTGGATCGCACGGGGGAAAAGCAACACGTCAATCGCGCAGATCATGGGCGTATCGAGGCATACGGTTGATACGATCATGCGGCGTTTGTTCGGCAAACTGGACGTGACCGACCGGACGCGCGCTGCAGTGAGGGGGTTGGCTTTCGGCTTGATTGATCAATCCCTCGACAACCTGGCCTGAGACCACCTGCGCATGTCGCGTAGCTACGGGACATGCGCCCGGTCTGGTCGCAGCATAGGTATGGCAGCTTCTTAAATGAGAGTGGACAGCCCCGTGGCCCAGAATAAGACCTCGATCCCTTCGGTGATCCCGACTGCAATTGATCTGACGCAAAGCATGGGGATTTCAGCCTCTTCGGCGTCGAAGGGGCTTTTGGACGCTGCAAAGCTGGCCGAGGACGTGGCCTATGAATTTGCCGCTAATCTGGACGCGGATTCGCTGACAGAGTTAATTGTTGCGGCGGCTGACCTGACACGTCTGTCCGATGTGATGCGCCGTATGGCAGCGCGTCAGGTCTGAGCTTTGCGGGGCGGCGCTAGTGGTCCGACTCGCCTTTTGACGCGCATTTGGCCAATGCGGCTTCGGTATCATCGCGCGACTTTTGCAGCTCTTCTATGGCTTCTTCCAATTGCTTGCGCTGTTCTGCCAACTCTCCCAATTGGCGGTCCGCGCTGACCACCCAAGCCCGCATTTGAGCTTCGGTGCCTTCATTTTCATAGATCAGCAACCACTGCCGGATACCTTCTAGGGAATACCCGAACTTACGCCCCCGCATGATCAACTTCATGCGCGCGATTTCCCGGGCACCATAGCTGCGTGACCGTCCCTCACGCTCGGGGTGGAGCAGTTCTATATACTCGTAGTAGCGCAGCGTGCGCGGCGTGACGTCAAACTCCGCACACATTTCTTTAAAGTTCAGGCGTTTGTCGGTCATCATGGTCTCCTCAGTTTCGGAAACTATGCGGTTCACTTTCCAAGCGCAACACTGGGGTTGCTCTTGCTTGGTCGCTCGGTTGATATGGGGGGAATAACGCCAAGGAAGCAAAAAATGTCAGACAAACTTCGCATTGCCAAGCAGTTCATCTCCGCGCTGCCCTACAGTGGGGCTTTGGGGATGGAGCTGCAAGAGCTGGATGGCGGGGTCTCTGTGATCGACATGCCGTATGATGAAAGACTGGTCGGCGATCCGCGCACGGGTGTCTTGCATGGCGGGGCCGTGTCGGCGTTGATGGATACCTGCTGCGGGGCCGCGGTGATGAGCCACCCCAGCAATCCCGGCGGCACGGCAACCATCGACCTGCGCATAGAATACCTGCGGGCGGCTGTGCCGGGGCAGCGCATTACCGCGCGGGCGGAATGTTATCACGTAACGCGGTCGGTCGCCTTTGTGCGTGCCACAGCGCGAGACGAAGAAGACGGCAGCCCGGTCGCCACCGCCACCGGCAGTTTCACCGTGGAGGGCAAACGATGAGCACACGCAGCAAACCCGAAACCGTTCAGGTCGTCAAAAAGCGCCGTGACGCGGCCTTGCGCGCATTGGTGGACGGCGTGCCCTATATCACCTTTCTAGGCATCCAGTTCGACCGTCGCGGGGACGAGCTGACCGGCATCCTGCCCTATTCAGACAAGCTGATCGGCAACCCGATGCTGCAGGCGTTGCACGGCGGGGCGACGGCGTCATTTCTCGAGGTCACGTCGATCATCACGCTCAGCTGGGAACACCTGTGGGCCGATCTGGAATCCGGCGCGCTTGCCGTGGACGAAATGGACGCGACGCATCTGCCACGTTTGCCTAAAACGATTGATTTTACCGTTGATTATCTGCGGTCCGGCTTGCCGCGTGACGCCTATGCGCGGGCGCGGATCAACCGGTCGGGGCGGCGCTATGCGTCGGTGCATGTCGAGGCATGGCAGGACAACCGCTCGAAGCTTTTCGCGCAGGCCACGGGGCATTTTCTGATGCCGCAAAGCCGTGACTGACGCGATCCCCAAGGGCGAGGTCAGCGCCGTCGCCCTTGGCAAACTTTCTGCCAAAGAAGTCGTCACGCACCGCCGTGTGCTGAACATCGCCATCCCCATTGTCATCTCGAACGCCACCGTGCCCATTTTGGGGGCGGTCGATACAGGCGTGGTGGGGCAGATCGGATTAGCGGCCCCCATCGGTGCTGTGGGCATTGGCGCGATCATCCTGTCCTCGCTCTACTGGGTATTCGGCTTTCTGCGTATGGGCACCGTTGGGCTAACTGCGCAGGCGGCAGGGAATAATGACGATGCAGAGGTCGCAGCTCTGCTGACCCGCGGGCTGCTGATCGGGGGGCTGGCGGGCTTGGCACTGGTTTTGCTGCAACTGCCGCTGTTTTGGGCGGCGTTCCAGGCGTCTCCGGCCAGCGCAGAGGTTGAAACGCTCGCACGGTCCTACATGGGCATCCGCATCTGGTCCGCGCCGGCGGCGATTGCGATCTATGCGATAACCGGCTGGTTGATCGCCCAAGAGCGCACCCGTGCCGTCCTGGTGGTACAGCTGTGGATGAACGGCATGAACATCTTGCTGGACCTGTGGTTTGTGCTGGGGCTGGATTGGGGCATCGAAGGGGTCGCCATCGCGACGTTTCTGGCCGAATGGACGGGGGCGGCGCTTGGGCTGTGGTTCTGCCGCGCAGCCTTTGGCGTGCCCGCGTGGCGAGACTGGGCGCAAGTTTTCGACAGACCGCGCTGGATCAACATGATGAAGGTCAACGGCGACATCCTTGTGCGGTCCCTATTGCTACAGACGATATTCGTCTCGTTCCTGTTTCTGGGGTCGGGCTTGGGGGACGTCAAGCTCGCGGCCAATCAGGTGCTTTTGCAATTTTTGATGATAACGGCGTTTGCGCTGGACGGGTTCGCATTTGCTGCCGAGGCGTTGGTCGGGCGTGCCATAGGCGGCAAGCAACGCGATATCTTGCGTCGCGGTGCGCTGCTGACCAGCGGCTGGGGCTTGCTGGCCTGCGCACTGATGACGATTGCCTTCGCATGGGGCGGCGGCATGATCATTGATCTGATGACCACCGCTCCGCTGGTGCGGGCAGAGGCGCGGGTGTTCCTGCCCTATATGGTCGCGGCCCCGCTGCTGGGGTGGGCATCATGGATGCTGGACGGGATTTTCATCGGGGCCACACGGTCGCGGGACATGCGCAACATGATGGCGGTGTCGTTTGTGATTTACTGTGCGTGTGCGGCATTGCTGGTCCCGTGGCTGGGCAATCACGGGCTGTGGATTTCGCTTCTGGTGTCCTTTGTCGCCCGTGGCGTGACACTGGGGCTGCGCTACCCTGCGCTGGAACGTGCCGCGGGCTAGGAGACGTTGTGTTGAGGGTCGGGGCAGCGTTCGCTTGAACGGCGCCCCGAATTTCATCAAAGCCAAGCGCTGCGGTTACAACCGACGGCATCGGCGACGGTGTCAAATCCGTCTTGCTTCAATAGCTTGTCGATCCCTTTGGCGATATCCGATGCCAGCGACAGACCGCCATAGACCAGCGCGGTATAAAGCTGCACCGCCGATGCACCTGCGCAAATCTTGGCATAGGCATCTTCAGCCGAGCTGATGCCCCCGACGCCCACCAGTGGAATATCCGTGAGGGTAGATAGTCGCGCCAACACACGGGTGGACTTTTCGAACAGGGGCGCGCCCGACAGCCCGCCCATCTGGTCGCGCTGCGCGTTCTTTAGGCCGGCGCGGTCCAGTGTGTGTTGGTGGCAATGATCGCTGCGACATCTGCGTCATTTGCAACCTCGGCCACATCGGCGATCTCTGCCTCGGTCAGGTCGGGGGCGATTTTCAGGAACACGGGCGTATCGCCGCGGACCTCCATAACGCCGGCCAAAAGCGCGGCGAGGGCGGCCTTGCCCTGAAGGTCGCGCAGCTTTTCGGTGTTGGGCGATGATACATTGACTGTGGCGAAATTCACGTGGTCGCGGGCAAGCTCCATCACGCGGGCGAAATCGGCGGCGCGGTCGGTGCTGGTCTTGTTGGCCCCAAGGTTGAGCCCCACGGGCACACCCGCGCCGCGTCGTGCCAGACGGGTGCAGATCGCCTGCATGCCTTCGTTGTTAAAGCCAAAGCGGTTGATCGCCGCGCGGTCTTCGGTCAGGCGGAATAGACGGGGTTTGTCATTGCCTGCTG
>JGI24522J20083_1000413_pt1 | contig 12788 bp, 9 predicted proteins | sample LinPmetageLP47_FD_20083 | JGI IMG/M metagenome (IMG submission 20083)
CGCCCGCCCTGCGCGAGCTTGAGCCCGGCCATAAGGTACGTTGTCATGCGTAAGCTCTTCCTTGCCCTCGCCGCGACCCTCGCCTTTGCCCCCCTTGCCGCACATAGCAACGGCCCCGTGCTGCAAGAAAGTAGCTTTTGGGCGCAAGAGGTCAACGCCGGCAGCCTGCCCCACGTTCAAGACCGTATCCCGTCAGAACCGCTGGTCGTCGATCTCGAAGCCAAGGGCCGCAGCTTTGGTCGTCAGGGCGGTACACTCCGCACGCTGATCTCGCGGACCAAGGATGTGCGGCAGATGGTCGTCTACGGCTACGCGCGGTTGGTCGGGTACCAGTCTGATTACACGCTCGCCCCCGATATCCTTGCCCGCGTGGACGTAGAAGAAGGCCGTAAATTCACGCTGCATCTGCGCCCCGGTCACCGCTGGTCGGACGGCGTACCCTTTACCTCGGCTGATTTCAAATACTGGTGGGAAAATGTCGCCAACGACCCTGACATCACCCCCAGCGGGCCGCCTGATTTCATGATCGTGGACAACCGGCTGGGCAAGGTCACTTTTCCCGACGCGCAAACGGTCGTGTTTGAATGGCAGATCCCCAATCCGAATTTCCTACCGCTGCTGGCACAGGCCAGCCCGCCGTTCATCTATCGGCCCGCCCACTATCTGTCACAGTTCCACGTGAAGTTCGCCGACCCTGACGCGCTGATCGAAAAGGTCAAATCCGCGCGAGTCAAAAGCTGGGCAGCGCTGCACAACAAACGCGACAACATGTACAAGTTCGACAATCCCGCGCAGCCAACGCTACAGCCGTGGATCAATACGTCGGATACGGACAGCTCGCGCAAACTGTTCGTGCGTAACCCCTATTTCCACCGCATCGACAGCCGCGGCGTGCAACTGCCCTATATCGACGTGGTGCAGATGACCGTCGTCGGCGGCGGGCTGATCGCGGCCAAGGCCAATGCGGGCGAGGTCGACCTGCAGGCACGCGGGCTCGATTTTCCGGATGTGGCGATCCTCAAAAAGGGAGAGGTCGACGGCGGCAAATACCGCACCTTGCTGTGGGCCAATGGTGCCGCCAGCCAGATCGCGATTTATCCCAACCTGAACTTCGCCGACCCTGTCTGGCGCGACGTGATGCGCGACGTTCGCTTTCGCCGGGCCCTCAGCCTTGGCATCGATCGGCGGATGATCAACCGCGCCTTATACTTTGGTCTCGCCAGCGAAGGCGGCATGTCCGCCCTGTCGCAAAGCGCGCTTTACAACGACGATAATACGCATTCGTGGTCGATGATGAACCTCGCCCACGCCAACGCGCTGCTGGATGATATGGGCCTGACCGACCGCACCCCCGCTGGCCTGCGCCAGTTGCCCGATGGCCGCCCGATGGAATTCGTGATCGAAACCGCCGGCGAACGCAGTGAGGAAGAAAACGCGCTGGCGATCATCACTGACACATGGCGAGATCTGGGCATCCGTCTGATCATGCGCCCGCTGGACCGCGACATCCTGCGCAACCGGATCTATGCGGGGCGGACCATGGCGTCGGTGTGGTACGGCTGGGACAACGGGCTTCCGGGGCCGTCGACCTCTCCGTCCTATCTGGCGCCCACCAATCAGGAATTCTTTGCCTGGCCGATGTGGGGACAATACTACCAAACAGTCGGACAGGCCGGGTCGCCCCCCGATATGCAGCCCGCGAAACGGCTGATGCTGCTGGCGAATGACTGGAACCACACCGACGACCCACAGATGCGCGAAGACATCTGGAAGCGGATGCTCGCCATCCACGCCGAACAGCAATTCGCCATCGGCGTGCTGGCCGAGGCCCCGCAACCCGTCGTCGTCTCGAACGATCTGATGAATGTACCGGAGCATGGGATCTGGGCCTTTGATCCCGGCGCGCATTTCGGCATTCACCGCATCGATGAATTCTACTTCCAAGACCCCCATGTGCAGGTAAGCCGATGATCTTCCTCAGATACGCCGTGTGGCGTTTCATCACCATGCTGCTGACCCTCTGGGTGGTCTCCCTACTGGTCTTCGTCATCATCAACCTGCCGCCCGGCGATTATCTGTCGAACCAGATCGCCGAACTGCGCGCCACGGGTCAGGCCGAAGGCGTCGCCAAGGCCGAGTTTCTGCGCCACGAATACGCGCTGGATGAACCGATCTGGAAACAATACCTGATCTGGGTCGGCATGGTGCCGGGGCCACAGGGGTTCGCCGGCTTGATCCAGGGCAATTTCGGCTGGTCGTTCGAATTCGATCGCCCCGTAGGCGAAATCGTCGGAGATGCGCTGTGGATGACGGTGCTGGTCAATCTGGCCGCCGTATTGTTCGTCTATCTCATCGCATTACCGCTGGGGGTGCTCGCCGCCGCCAAATCCGAGACTTGGGTCGATTATACCGCCGGCTTTCTGGGCTACCTCGGGCTCGCGACACCGAACTTCCTGTTGGCGCTGATCCTGTTTTATTATGGCCATAAATACTTTGACCTGCCGATTGGCGGGCTTATGGCCCCCGAGCTTGAGGGCCAGCCCATGTCATGGGAAAAAGTACGCTCCGTCCTGCTGCACCTGATCGTCCCGACCTTTGTGATCGGCACCGCCGGTGCCGCCGCAATGATGCAGCGATTACGGGCGAATATGCTCGACGAGCTTGATAAACCCTATGTGGAAACCGCCAAGGCCAAGGGCATGGGCCCCGCACGGCTGCTGTCGAAATACCCGTTGCGCGTGGCCTTCAACCCCTTTGTCGCCGATATCGGGAACCTGCTGCCTGCTATGGTATCGGGCTCCGTGCTGGTATCGGTGGTGCTGGGCCTGCAAACCATCGGGCCCTATCTGCTGGTCGCACTAAAGTCCCAAGACCAGTTCCTCGCGGCGTTCATCCTGATGTTCGTAGCCCTGCTGACGCTGATCGGCACGATGATCTCTGACATGCTGCTGGTCCTGCTTGATCCGCGCATCCGTTACGGGGCACGCAGCTCATGAGCATCCAGCCTGACAACCGCTTTGTCGACACAACCCCCTGGACCGACGACGGCGATCTTTCCGCGCTTGAGCGGGCCGAGATGGACGCCTCTGTCACACGGCTCATGTGGCGCAAGTTCCGGCGGCACAAGCTGGCGTTGGTATCCGGGCTGTTTCTGGCCTTCTGCTATCTGATCTTGCCAGTGGCGGGGTTCATCGCGCCCTACACACCAAACGAGCGCAATGCCGAACACATCTACGCGCCACCGCAAAGCATCAACCTTTGGCACGAGGGCAGTTTCATCGGCCCCTTTGTATACGAGACGACGGGCACTGCGGATCTGGTGAATTTCCGCTGGGTCTACGACACCGATACCAGCAACCCGCGCAAGATTGAGTATTTTTGTAAGGGTGAAACCTACCACCTCTTTGCGCTCATCCCCAGCGACACCCACCTGTTTTGCGCCCCTGACGGCGCGACGGTGTTTCTCTGGGGCTCGGATCGGTTGGGGCGCGATGTGTTCAGCCGCATCCTCTATGGTGCGCAGCTTTCTTTGACGGTGGGGTTGATCGGCATCACGGTCAGTTTTGTGCTGGGTATCTTCTTTGGATCTTTGGCCGGTTACTTCGGCGGCAAGACCGACTGGCTGGTCAACCGCGCGATCGAGATTTTGCGGTCACTACCAGAACTCCCGCTCTGGCTGGCGCTTTCGGCGGCGGTGCCGTCGAACTGGGGGCCGGTGTCGGTGTTCTTTATCATCTCGATCATCCTCGGCATTCTGGATTGGCCCGGGCTGGCGCGGGCGGTGCGGTCAAAATTCCTGAGCCTGCGTGAAGAGGAATACGTCAAAGCGGCCGAGATGATGGGCGCGTCCCCGGCGCGGGTGATCCGCAAACACCTGTTGCCGAATTTCATGTCGCATCTGATCGCCAGCGCGACCCTATCGATCCCGGCAATGATCCTTGGGGAAACCGCGCTTAGCTTTCTGGGGCTCGGTCTTCGCGCGCCCGCCGTCAGCTGGGGCGTCATGCTGAATGACGCGCAAAATCTGGCGAGCATCGAAATCTACTGGTGGACCGCTATTCCCATGCTGCCGATCATTGTCGTGGTGCTGGCGTTCAACTTCTTGGGCGATGGTCTGCGCGCAAGTCTTGATCCGTATAAATCCTGACCCACCGGGGCCTTCAGTTCCAAATGGTCTAAATCCCGGGGGGTGCGGGGGGCTGGCCCCCCGCTGCGCTGGCTTAATACCAGTCGCCCATTTTGACTTCGATCCCTTCGCCGACCATGGCGGCAAAGGCGGCGGGGTCTTGCGTGCCATCATCGCGCCCGCGGTAGTGATAGGGGTAGACGAACGCGGGTTTGAACGTCGACACTGCCGCTGCAGCCGAGGTCGCGTCCATGGTAAACGGCAGGTTCATACAAACAAACGCCAGATCGATATCCTCTAGCGCCAGCATCTCCGGCGTCGCTTCTGTATCGCCGGAAATATAGACACGGAAGTCGGCGAGGTTCACGATGTAGCCGTTGTCGCGGCCTTGCGGGTGGAACTGCTTGCGCTCTTCGGTGGTGTTATAGGCAGGGATCGCCTCGATTGATACTTCGTTGAACATCGCGTTCTCGCCGTTGGCCAGCGCGTTCGCCTTGGCTTTAAGCGCGGCGGGCAGCATGTCGAATACGGCAGGGTTGGTAATGATCTGCGTGTTGTCACCAACGATACCGGCCAGCGTTTCGGCATTGTAGTGATCCCCGTGCTCGTGGGTGATCAGGATCAGATCGGGCGTGGCAAAATCACTGTAGTTCGCAACATCGCCCACGGGATCGCAATAGATCACACCGGCTGGTGTCTCCATCACGAAGGACGCGTGGTCGACGGGGTGAACTTTGACTTCGCCACCACTGACGGGGAACATGTTGCCGCCGTGGGCTGCGGCTTGTGCGGCATAGGGCAGTAGCGTCACAACACCGGCTGTAGCAGCTGTGGTCGCGAGGAATTGGCGTCTGGACTGTTTCATAGGAACTCTCCTGTTGCAGATGCCTAGATGCTAGCGCCAGCGGAGCCCGTTTCAATGTCACAACTGCGTCAAAGGCGACTAACGGTCGTCCTCGCTTTGCACGGAGCTTGCTTCTGCCTCTTCTTCCATCGATGCCTGTGCTGCGGCGGTCACCGCGTTGCGTTCCTCATCGCTAAGGTCCTGCACCTTTCCATCTGCCAGACGCACGGTGACTTCGCGGTGGGCAAAACGGATGCCTTCGCGTTCGAACAGGGCGCGGATTTCCTCGTAGACCTTCTTGCGCACCAGCCATTGATCCCCCGGTTTGGTCATAAACTTGACCCGGATAATCATCGCAGAGTCCTGCATTTCGATGACGCCCTGCGATTTGAGCGGCTGGATAAAGTTATCTCCGATTACCGGATCATCCAGCAGTTCGATGCCGAGCTTTTTGATCAGCTTGCGAACCCGTTCGACATCCGTGTCATAGGTCACACGCAAGGGCAGCTTCATGATCACCCAGTCACGGCTATAATTCGTCATTACCTGTAGCTCGCCAAAGGGGATAGTATGTAATGCACCCAGATGGTGGCGCAGCTGGAACGACCGAACCGAAATTTTTTCGACCGTGCCCTTCACCCCGCCCACGTCGAGGTATTCGCCCTTGCGAAAAGCGTCATCGAACAGAAAGAATGCACCGGCAAAGATATCGCGCACCAGCGCCTGACTGCCAAAGCCGACAGCAACACCGACGATCCCCGCGCCCGCAAACAACGGGCCGACGTTGATCCCGAATTCCATCAACACGATCAGAGCAATGGTCACGATCAGGACGATCAGGACAAAGTTGCGAAACAGCGGCAGCAGCGTGGCCAACCGGCTGGCTGAGGACGCCCCGCTGCCTTCGTCTCCCAGCTCTGCCTCGGGCTGGTCGGCGGTTTCGGCCTCGATCTTGCTGTCGATCCAGATGCGGAAGGCGTGATAGACGACGTAGCCGATAAACAAAATTACCATCACGTCGAGCAGCTTGTCCGCGTGGCTTTCGACCAATACGGTGGCTTCGGTGTCCCAAATATAGAAAAACGCGTAAGCCCCGCTGACGAAAGCAAGGATACCGGCCACCCGCCGGGCCAAACTCTCGAAGCTGGTCAAGCTCTGACGCGGTGCCAATGCGGCCTGTTCAGTGGCAGTATCCAGCGCATTCGTGCCCTCCGCGCCCGTGATATCTGCGGCTATCGCATCGCCATCGTCGGGCAAAGTACCGGCCTGTTTCTCACGGCGCAGCGCATTCAGGCGGCGCATCATCCGTGCGCGCGCAAAGCCGCGCTCAATGGCATAGTTGATCACGCCGTAGACTACGATGATCGACACCAAGATACCGTAAGCCCCCGCGATCAGCGGCACAGAGCTAGGGTTTTCAAGCACCAGATCATAGGTCAGTTCGACCCAGGCGAAAAGCGCATAGGCCACCACCAGCGGGGCCCAGGCCCGCGACATGAAGCGCCCAACCGCGCTACATTCCGAGGCGGGTTTGCCCTGCCGAAGCGCGTTTGAAATGGCCCGCCGGTTGACCCAGATCATCAGGATATTCGCGACCACAATTACCGCTGACATCAGCGACGCAATGAACGCGTAGACGTCGTAGTTCAGTCCCAGCTCTCCGATCCATATCCCGAACAGGATCGCGCAAGTGTCTAGGCTGGCCATTATCCACAGCCAGCGATGCAGGCGTTTGGCATCGCGGTCGCTGAACACCGGAATGCGGTATTGCATCAGGAACGGCGACAGGATCATCCGCCACAGCCCTGCCGCCACGCGACAGACAAAATAGCCGATGTTGATCAACGTCGCAGTGAACTGGATCGCGGTATCTTCAAGTGGGCCGAACAAGAGCGCCCCGAGGACATAGGCGACCAGCATCGACACCAGCACGCCGATGATACCCATAAAAAAGCGAAACACCAGGAACGGCATCTTTTCGGCATAGCCGACGGGGGCCTCCTGAACCTTGGCGGTAACAAACCTGCGCGCGATCCGTTTGCCAAAAACCTCTACCTCGACCACGACCCCGACAGCAAAAAGCGCGAGCGCAATCAGAAGCGTCTTACCAAAGGCCCACAGCGTGCCATCCGGGCTAGCGGCGCGCAGGATATAGACGACCTCGTTGATCGCGTCGGGCAATTGCACGATGCGCTTGATCAAAGCGGTGCGGAACTGGTTGCCCCGTTCCTGCAGATGCATCAGCGGCGAGGCGTCAGTTGCCAGCGCGTCCTCTGGCTGGGCACCCTCGCCGGTTCGGGCGGGCGCAGGCTGGTTCAGCAGCCCGCCTGCGCTGTCGACGACCACCACGCTCACGCCGCTTTCGGCAGCCTGTCTGATGACCTCTTGCAGCCGTACGGCGTCGGTATCTGTGTCGCTGGCGGCTTTTTCTTGCGCTTTTGGCAAAAGGGATAGAACCCCTTGCGCCATTGATGCGTTAGCTAGGGGTATGAACCAAAGCGACATGAGCAGGGTGAAGATAAAATGCCGCATAAGTCCTCGCTCGTGATGTGGGAGAGCAGGAGTAGAACGCTATGCGACCCCCGTTACCATTGCAATATGAACCCCGCGGCCCCACCTAGTTCCCCTGACAATGAACCGCGAAGGAAGACGACCATGACAGGCGCCGCAGCTTCTGGTGGGCTTGCCCCGTTCAAATGCCGGCTTTCGCAGCCAACTCAGGGCGACGATGGCGGAAGGTGCTGAAATGCATGACATGTTCGCCAGAGATGCCTAAGGTATTTTCACTGGCCTGTTCGGCCGGCAGACCATGGTGATGTGAGTGTATTCGGTTTCTGGGTGCATCGGGCGGGACGGGTTCACCTGCCTTCGACAATAAACGCTTTCTCGCCGCCCGACTGATAGGCGCGGCCAAGAATATTTGACCAAGTTAGGATCGGCCCATGCGCCAGACGGTCTCGAAGAATACCCGCAACGGCAAACCAGCGCGGCGGGTCCTTTTTTACAGTCACGACACTTTTGGGTTGGGGCACCTGCGCCGCTCGCGGGCACTGGCCGCTGCGTTGATGGATGGGGACGAAGACGCCTCCGCCATCATCCTGACCGGATCGCCTGTAGCAGGGCGGTTTACATTTCCCAAAGGGGTCGACCACATCCGTCTGCCCGGCGTGACCAAGTTGGTTGACGGCAGCTATGTGGCGCAGTCGCTGCATCTTGATATCGACCAGGTTACCTCTTTGCGGGCCAACCTGATACGTACGGCCCTTGAAGAATATACCCCCGACCTGCTGATCGTCGACAAAGAGCCCACAGGCTTTCGCGGAGAGCTGCTGCCCGGCCTTGACTGGCTGCGCGAAAACGGCACGACCAAAGTCGTGCTTGGCCTGCGCGACGTTCTGGACGAACCGGATGTACTGGCCGCCGAATGGGAACGTAAAGGTGCCGTCGAAGCGGCAGAGAAATACTATGACGAAATCTGGGTCTATGGCATGCACGACGTCTATGACCCGACCAAGGGTTTGCCCTTGTCACAGGCGGCGCATGACCGGATGCACTGGACAGGATATCTACGCCGCGAAGCCCCCGATGAAACACCCCCGGCCGAAGAGCCCTATGTATTGATTACCCCCGGTGGGGGTGGTGACGGGGCGGCGATGGTGTCGCTTGTGCTGGACGCCTACGAGCAAGACCCCGACCTGACCCCCAATGCCAAGCTGATCTATGGGCCTTTCCTTTCGGGCGACGTGCGCGAAGCCTTTGATGCGCGGGTGGCCAAGCTGGGTGGACGCGTAACCGCGCTTGGTTTTGATAGCCGGATTGAGCAATTGTATGTCGGTGCCGAGGGCGTGGTTTGCATGGGCGGTTATAACACCTTTTGCGAAGTGCTTTCCTTTGACAAACGCGCCGTGATCGTGCCCCGCACCGTGCCGCGCCTGGAACAATGGATTCGTGCCAGCCGTGCCGAAGAATTGGGGTTGGTCCGCATGCTTGACGAAACCCGCGACGGCATGACGCCTCAAGCGATGATCGCCGCGATCCGCAACCTGCCCCATCAGAACAAACCATCGCAGGCGGGTGCGAACGGGCTGTTGGACGGGCTGGACGTGGTTGTCGAACGGGGCCGCGCCCTGATGGATGGTGCCGCATGAACGATACCCCTGCCCCCCTCGCCATTGTCGTCAAAGGCTGGCCGCGTCTGTCAGAGACGTTCATCGCGCAAGAGCTCGTCGCGCTGGAAGAAGCGGGATTGCGGTTTGACATATGGTCTTTGCGCCACCCGACCGATGTGAAGACCCACCCCTTGCACGACCGGCTGAAGGCGCGTGTGCGTTACTTGCCCGAATACCTGCGCGACGATCCCGAACGCGTGGCCGCAGCGCAGGACGCCGCGCAGTCCATGCCTGGCTACGCTGCCGCGTGGGATGTCTTTCAGCAGGATCTGGCACGCGACGATACCCCTAACCGCCGTCGCCGCTTTGGGCAGGCCTGCGTCATGGCACATGAGCTACCCGCCGACACCCGCGGCATCTATGCCCATTTCTTGCATACGCCCTCGTCTGTTGCGCGATACGCGGCGATCCTGCGCGGACTGCCGTGGAGCTTCTCTGCACACGCCAAGGACATCTGGACCTCGCCCGAGTGGGAACTGCGCGAAAAGCTTGACCCCGCCAATCGCGGAGCCGCCTTCGGGGCCACCTGCACAGATTTCAATGCGCAACATCTGCGCAGTCTCTCTGGCGATCCCGACCGGATTGACCTGGTCTATCACGGGCTTGATCTGGCACGTTTTCCCAAACCCCCAACACGGGTCCAGCGCGCCAAAATCGATCCGTTCCAGATGATGTCCGTCGGGCGCATGGTAGAGAAAAAAGGCTTTGATAATCTGATCGACGCGCTAGCGCTGCTGCCAGAAAGCTTTGACTGGCACTGGACCCACATCGGCGGCGGTGACCTGTCAGATACGATGCAAGCGCGGGCAGAGGCGCATGGAATCAACGACCGTATTACGTGGCGCGGGGCCTGCGATCAGCCAGAGGTGATCGACGCCATGCGGGCCGCCGACCTGTTCGTGCTGCCGTCGCGTATTGCCAAAGACGGCGACCGCGACGGCCTGCCCAATGTGTTGATGGAGGCCGCAGCCAGAAGCTCCCTATGCTCAGCACGCCAGTGTCAGCCATCCCCGAATTTATCACCAGCGGCAGTACCGGCCTACTCAGCGATGACGCCCCCGCCGCCTTGGCCGATTCGATGCGGCGTTTCGCCGATGACCCTGCGCTTGGCCCGCGACTGGCCGAGGCAGCCCACGACCGCCTGCACGCCGAATTCACCATGGCCCCGGGCATCCGTCAGTTGCACAAACGGCTGAACGCGATGCTGGCACAGGTCGGCTGATGCAGCTCGCGTTCTACGCTCCGTTAAAGTCGCCGGATCATCCTGTGCCGTCGGGGGATCGTGCGATGGCACGGGGGTTGATCGCGGCGTTGAACGGTGGCGGCGCTACAGTTGCGATGGCCAGCACCCTGCGCAGCCGCGACGGCGCAGGCGACAGCGCAGTTCAACGCGACCTCATTGACGCCGCACAGACCGAAATCATAAACGCAATCGCCCGTGGTCGTGCCGAGGGCTGGCAGGCGTGGATCACCTATCATAATTACTACAAGGCACCTGACCTCATTGGCCCCGCTGTCACACGGGCCTTGGGCATACCCTATTTACTTGTCGAATCCAGTCGCGCGCGCAAACGTCTGGCCGGTCCTTGGGCCGGTTTTGCCCAAGCCGCAGAGGCCGCTAGTGACGCGGCGGATGTGATCTTCTATCTGACCCACCGGGATGCCGAAACGCTGCGCCGCGACCAGACGCCGGACCAACGCCTCGTCCATCTGCGCCCGTTTTTGGCACAAGAAGCCTTGCCACCGCCCTCGACGCTGAACGGCCCCATGCTGGCCGTCGGCATGCTGCGCGGAGGCGACAAGCGCGCCTCTTACCAAATCATTGCCGACACGCTGGCGCTGCTTCCCCCCGATACTTGGCGTTTAGACATCGCAGGCGACGGCCCCGCCCGCGCAGAAGTCGCGACGTTGCTGGCCCCCTTTGGCAACGCGGTTCGATTTCTGGGCCAGCTTGATGCGGCGGCGATGGCACAGGCCTATCAACAGGCCGCGCTCTTGTTCTGGCCCGGTGTGAACGAAGCCTTCGGGCTGGCCTATCTTGAGGCGCAAGCTGCGGGTCTGCCCGTCGTGGCGCAAGACCGCCCCGGCGTGCGCGATGTACTGGCCCCTCCCGCCTATCCCGCGCCTCAGGATGGGGAAGCGCCGCTGGCATCCCAGATCACAGCGCTGCTGACAGATGACGCGATGCGCCAGCAGCGCAGCACTGCCGCACGCGCCTTTGTCGCCCGCCAGCATTTGCTACCCTCGGCCACGGCGACCTTGCTGGCGGGGCTGGCCGACTGCGGGGTGCACCCGTGATCCACCTTGCCCTGCTCCGCCACGGCCATACGGCGTGGAACCGCGCTGGCCGGATTCAGGGGCGCACGGATATCCCGCTGGACGACGAGGCGCGTGCGCAACTGGCCGCGCAACAGCTACCCGCGCCTTGGGACCGCGCCGATCTGGCATCAAGCCCCTTGGCCCGCGCTGTTGAAACCGCCCAGCTTGTCGCAGCGCGCACGCCAGAGACCTCCTTTGCCCTGATGGAGATGAACTGGGGCCAATGGGAAGGGTTGCACGGCACCGACCTGAAGGCAGACCCGGCCAGTGGATTTCGCGACATCGAAGATTGGGGATGGCACTATACCCCGCCGGACGGCGAAAGCCCCGATAGCCTGCGTACACGACTGATCCCTTGGGCGGGCACCCTGACCCGCGATACCGTCGCTGTCTGTCATATCGGCGTCATGCGCGTACTGCTGGCCCATGCGACCGGCTGGGACTTTGACGGCCCCGCCCCCTTTCAGATCAAGCGCAACCGCTTATATCTCCTAGTGATTTCACCGAGCGGCTGGTCCGCCCTGCCCGACCCGATCCGACTGGAGCCGCGTTTATGAAGGTCAGCATCATCGTCACCCACCTGCTGGGCACCGGCCATCTGGCTCGCGCCCTGACCCTAGGCCGTGCCTATGGGGCGGCGGGGCATGACGTGCAGGTCGTCTCGGGCGGGATGCCTGCGCCACAGTTGAACAGGGACGGCGTTGACGTGGTGCAATTGCCGCCCCTGCGGTCCGACGGAGTGGATTTCGCGCGTTTGTTGGATGATCGCGGGGACGTCGCCTCGGATGCGGTCATGACGGCACGGCGCGAGATGCTGGTGACACATATCAAGTCTTCGCAGCCGGATCTTCTGATAACAGAGCTGTTCCCCTTTGGCCGCCGCACGCTCAAGGCAGAATTCGTCGCCCTACTTGACGCTGCACAGGCGCTGCGCGTGCGGCCCCTGATCTGCGCCTCGGTTCGGGATATCCTCGCCCCGCCGTCGAAACCCGCCAAGGCGCAGCTGGCAGATGACCTGATCGCGCAATACTATGATGCGGTGATGGTGCACGCAGACGGCGACGTCACACCGCTGTCGCTCAGCTGGCCGGTGTCACTCGCGTTGCAGGACAAACTGCACTATACCGGCTTCGTTGCACCGCCCGCCGCCAGCCCCCATCCCGACCAGCTGGGTGAAGGTGAGATCATCGTCAGCGCCGGTGGTGGCGACGTCGGGGCGCATGTCTTTGACACCTGCCTTGCGGCTGCGGCGCGCGATCCGGATAGGGTATGGCGCTTGCTGCTGGGTGGTCAGGACGCTGCGCGGCGCAGCGCCGAACTGATGCAGAAT
>JGI24522J20083_1000415_pt1 | contig 12640 bp, 11 predicted proteins | sample LinPmetageLP47_FD_20083 | JGI IMG/M metagenome (IMG submission 20083)
ATTGAGGCAGGTTTCATACAGGCAAGAAACCTATCGAGCAGTGAGTTGGTTATACGCAATTCGCCGCCGTAATCCAAGCTTAAAGTTTGAACTGTAGCCCCCGTATCGCTAAGGAATACGCTATTAAAACAAGGCTAGAGCGGGATTGTTGCTAAAATGGCGTTTAATTTTTTCCAAAGCTGTCGGGCAGTTGCAGCCGTTTCTTCACTGATTCTTCTCAGTGGATTCGCCCTTGCCGAGCCCGCACATGGTATATCTATGTATGGGGACCCCTCGCTCCCACCTGATTTTGTGTCTCTGCCCTATGCCAACCCGAATGCGCCCCCAGGCGGCTCGATTGTTCTGGGCAACACCGGCGGCTTTGACAGCCTCAATCCTTTCGTGCGCAAGGGCACGTCGCCTTGGCAGTTGCCATTCTTTACCCATGAAAGCCTGATGGGCCGTTCGTGGGATGAACCCTTCGCACTTTACGGACTTTTGGCCGAATCGATTGAGGTCCCCGACGACCGGTCATGGGTCGAATTCACCCTCCGCCCCGAAGCGCAGTTTGCGGATGGCACGCCGGTCACCCCCGAGGATGTGATTTTCAGTTACGAGCTTTTGGGCACCCAAGGACACCCGCGCTATCACGGACTTTACGCCCAGATCGACAGCATCACCCAAACTGGCCCCCACAGCGTGAAGATGGTGTTCAATATCGACAACCGCGAGCTCGCCCTGCTTGCCGGCATGCGTCCGATCCTGAGCAAAGCCCAATGGGACACCCGCGATTTCGCCAATGCACCTCTGGCAGAGATCCCGCTGGGCTCCGGCCCCTATGTGGTCAGCGATTACAAGGCGGGCAAACAGGTCACCCTGACGCGCAACACCGCGTACTGGGGCAAGGATGTACCGTTTCGCAAAGGCACCCATAACATCGACGAGATAAAGCTCGACTTTTATGGCGACGCGAATGTGCTGTTCGAGGCGTTCAAGGCCGGAGAGATTTCCGCCCTGCGCGAATTCAACGCCGAAAGCTGGGCGACGCAATATGATTTCCCCGCCGTGCAGCGCGGCGACGTGGTCAAATCGACTTTTGCCCATAGCAAGCCTTCGGGCATGACAGGGCTGGTGATGAACACCCGCCGTGCGCCCTTTGACGATATTCGTGTCCGCGAGGCGCTGATTGCGGCGTTCAACTTTGAATATATAAACGAGACGCTGACCGGCGGGGCGCAGCCGCGCATCACCTCGTATTTCTCGAACTCTCCGCTGGCGATGCAAGACGGCCCCGTCACGGGTCGCGTGGCCGAGTTATTGGCCCCCTTCACTGATGACCTTCCCGCCGGAGCGCTTGACGGCTATGCGCTCCCCGTGTCCGACGGATCGGCCCGCAACCGCGCGGGCATCCGCCGCGCCATGCGCGCTTTGGCCGACGCGGGGTTTAGCGCAGACGGCGGCACCATGCGTGGCCCCGACGGGCAGCCGTTGTCGTTCAGCATCCTGCTGTCCAAAGGCAGCAGCGAAAATATTGCCATTGCCGAGCTGTATATTCAAGCGCTGGCCCGCTTGGGGATCACTGCCCGTGTGGATGCCGTGGATGATGCGCAGTTCGTTGCCCGCAACGCGGCCTTCGACTTTGACATGGCTATCTTTCGCCGCGCCCTATCGCTGAGCCCGGGCAACGAGCAACGCTATTACTGGGGCTCCGAGGCGGCAGATCAGGAAGGCAGCCGCAACCTCATGGGCGTGAAATCACCCGCCATCGACGCAATGATCGATACGATGGTCGGGGCCAGCAGTGCCGAGGAATTCACCGCCGCCACCCGTGCGCTGGACCGCGTGCTGACCGCCGGGCGTTATGTCATCCCGTTCTGGCAGTTCACCGAAGACCGCATCGCGCATGTCGCAGCGATGAAATACCCTGACCATGTGCCGCTGTATGGAGATGGGCCGAACTATATGCCGGAAGTCTGGTGGATTGATCCAACGCAGTAGGGCGCGCGTGTGAGGCCGCTAAGGGTTCGGCGCGGCGCAGACCGGCCCTTCGGGGAGAGTTTATTGGGCAAAATGAAGCGCGCTGGTGCGGTCGATCGGGTAAGGCCGGTACAGACGAGGCTCAATCATACGAGAGAGGTGACCCAAAGGATCGTGGCGTCTTCATCGCTGGTCGAAACAACGTTGTGGCCCATCGTCGCGTCGTAATAGGCGCTGTCGCCACGGCGCATTTCGACGGGTTCGTAGAACTCAGTGTATAGGGTAATAACGCCGGTCAGTACATAAAGGAACTCTTCCCCGTCGTGGCGCACCCAGCCGTCGAATTCATCCATTTTGCGCGCGCGAATACGGGCTCGGTAGGGCAGCATCTGCTTTTTGCGCAACGTGTCGGCCAGCATCATGTGTTCGTAGGTGGTGGTCGCTTTGGCGGCACCCTCGTCCGATTTGGTAATTGCCATCCGCCCNTTGATTTGCCCCNCCGATGGCGGCGTAAAGAGCTGCGGCACCGAGATTTCCAGCCCGACGGCCANCTTTTTNAATGCCTCATAGGTGGGCGACATCTGACCGTTCTCGATCTTGCTGAGGGTCGATCGTGCCAGTCCTGCCTGATTNGCGGCCTGNTCCAGCGTCCAGTTACGCGCCTTGCGCAGCTCGCGCACGCGGGCCCCCAGATCAACNGGCGGCGTGGTTTCTGTCTCGCCGCTTTCGCGGGCGATCTGGATCATCGTTTTGGGGACATCCTGCGTCATGAACTGGCTATAGCGTCGGGTCGGCATGCTTGCAACGCCGCTGCGTGCGGGGTAGCGATTGGGCATGAAATCACTCTCTGCTTCAACGGGGTTTACGCCCTGCCCCGCTCCGTTCAATCTTGCTGCCCATGTGTTGGCGCGCGCGGCCGATTTGGGTGCCAAACCGGCGCTGTCGATACTTGGGCCTGACACTGACGAGACATGGAGCTTTGCCCATCTGGAATCTGCCGTGCGCGGCACAGCGACCGGATTGTTGCGGCGCGGTTTGGCACCGGGCGACATCGTCCTGATGCGCCTTGGGAATACGGTGGATTTTCCGTTGGCGTATCTGGGTGCCTTGGCCGCAGGGCTGGTGCCCGTGCCCACAGCCGCTGCGCTGACAGAGCCAGAAGTCGCTGCGATTATCGCAACCTTAGCGCCAAAAGCCATTTTGCGAGACCCCGCTGTGCCCTGCCCGCCTGCGGATACCATCATCATTCTGGACGAGTTGCGGGACCTGCGCGACCTGCCCCCTGCCGAGTGGCACATGGGCGACCCCGACCGGCTGGGCTATATCATCTATACCTCTGGCACATCCGGCAAACCAAGCGCTGTGATGCATGCACATCGTGCCATCTGGGCGCGTCAGATGATGGTGCGCGGCTGGTACGACTTGCGACCCGACGACCGCGTAATGCATGCAGGGGCGTTCAATTGGACCTATACGCTCGGAACCGGCTTGATGGACCCTTGGACCACGGGTGCAACCGCGCTGATCCCCGCGGCAGGCGTAGCTCCGGCTGATTTGCCGGAGCTTATGACTTGCCATAAGGCAAGTATCTTTGCAGCAGCACCCGGCGTTTACCGCCAGATTCTGAAACATCACGAGCGCATTGACGCCCCAAGCCTCCGCCATGGCCTGAGCGCGGGGGAGAAGCTGCCTGCCGCGGTTGCACGCGCATGGAAGGCCGCAAGTGGAACCGAGATTTTCGAGGCTTACGGCATGTCGGAGTGCTCGACCTTCCTCTCCGCCTCACCCGACCGGCCTGCGCGCATCCGCACGCTCGGCCAGCCGCAAGACGGACGACGTATCGCATTGATAGGGGCCGATGGTCCTGTCGCGGTCGGAAAGGAAGGTACCATCGCAATCCACAAAAGCGACCCGGGGCTGATGCTGGGATACCTCGGCGCGGCCGAGCAAACGGCGCAGAAATATCAGGGCGACTGGTTCCTGACTGGCGATCAGGGAGTGATGGCCGAGGATGGGCAGATCACCTATCTGGGGCGCAATGACGATATGATGAACGCAGGCGGGTTCCGTGTGTCGCCGATTGAGGTAGAACAAAGCCTTGCCAAGTTTCCCGGCATCCATGCCGTCGGCGTAGCGGAGGTCGAAGTGCGCCCCGACGTGACCGTGATCGCCGCCTTTTATACCGCAGACAGCCCGCTGGACGAAGCCGCGCTGGCGCTTTATGCACAAGACAACATGGCGCGCTACAAGCAGCCGCGCCTTTTCATCCACCTGCCAGAACTGCCCATGGGCGCGAATGGCAAACTGCTGCGCCGGTCCTTGCGCGCGGCCTATGAGGCGCAACGATGACCCAAACGATCAAGCTTGATATCATGTCCGATCCGATTTGCCCTTGGTGCTATATCGGCAAAGCGCATTTGGACCGTGCCTTGGAAAGCGAACCCGACCACCCGTTTGCGATTGAATGGCACCCCTTTCAGCTGAACCCCAATATGCCCGCCGACGGCATGGACCGACGCGCCTATCTGGAAGGGAAGTTCGGCGGCAAGGACGGCGCGGTTCGGGCTTATGCCCCCGTGGTGGAATATGCCGAGAAAGCCGGGCTGAAGATCAATTTTGAAGCGATGCAGCGCACACCCAATACGCTGAACGCCCACCGGTTGATCCATTGGGCGGGGATCGAGGGTCGCCAGACAGCTGCGGTATCGGCGTTGTTCAAAGCGTATTTTGTCGAGGCGCGTGATATTGGCGATGCAGAGGTGCTGGCCGACATCGCCGATGGAATCGAGATGGATGCCTCTGTTGTGACGCGTCTTTTGGCGACGGATGAGGATATGGACGACATCCGCAAACGCGACGCACACAGCCGCGAGATGGGGATTTCGTCGGTCCCGACCTTTATCGTCGGCGGACGTCATGCTGTGCCAGGTGCGCAACCACCCGAGCTTTGGAAAAAGGTTCTGACAGAGCTGCGCAACGAGGGCTGAGGCACCGTCGAACGAGATATACATTAAAACAGAAAGCCTTTGCCATCGTGACGAAACCCGCCTAGAATCAGTTGTATAAAGGGGCAAAGACCCCTCTTGGATACGAGCGGGCAGCATGAATTACGATATACCCTTTCCCTTTTTGGGACGCGGGCGGGCGGCGGTGGCGACACCAACTACGCCCCCTTCTTTAAGTGCGTTAAAGCGCCCTGTGGCGCGGACAATCCTGACCTATGGCGGGTTCGACGGGTTTCATACTGGCCATGGCGATTGGCTTCGTCAACTGTCCCAACTGGGCAGCGATTTGGTTGTCGGATGTCATAGCGACGCGTTTTGCACTCGGCTAGGCCAGCCTGCCCAGAAAGGCTTTGCGGCCCGTCGTGCGGTGCTGGAACGTTGCCGCTTTGTTTCGCGGGTCATTCCGCTTGAGACATGGGACCAGACCCGCAGCGATATTGTGAATTACAATGTCTCGGTGCTGGCGCTTCCGGAACATATTCGCCTGCCGATGTCAGGGCTAGACGAGATTGTCCAAGTGCTGCGTCTGCCGATGCGCCGCCGCCAGACAGCATCGCGTTTCAGCGCCTGAGACGGCCGGAGACACACCGCCGATTGCACTATCTGTAAGGCAGCCTTATGAACGGTCATGGCTGCGCGACGTGGCCCCGCCGACACGATGGAGCCCGTGGATGACCAACGACCGACCCGACATTAAGATGAGCCGCCCCGAGTTTGTGGCGCTGATTGCGATGATGTTTGCAATTATCGCGTTTTCAACCGACGCGATGCTGCCTGCCCTACCACAAATTGGGAACGACCTGTCCCCTATGGATGGGACCAAAGTGCCGCTGATCGTCACCGCTTTCATCCTGGGCATGGGAATGGGCACCTTTGTGACCGGCCCGCTATCGGATGCTTTCGGACGCAAGAATATCATTTATCTGGGGTCGGCGATCTATATCGCAGGGGCGGTCGTGGCGTGGATCAGTCAATCCCTAGAGCTGATGCTGGTGGCCCGTGTCGTTCAAGGGATCGGAGCAGCTGGCCCTCGTGTTGTCGCGCTTGCAATTATCCGCGACCTTTATTCGGGTCGGCAGATGGCCAAGATCATGTCGTTTGTGATGATGATCTTTGTGATTGTGCCTGCCTTTGCCCCAGCCATGGGGGCCGTGATTATCGCGCTGTCCGACTGGCGCGGCGTGTTCTTGTCTTTTATTGTCTTTTCAATGACCTGTGCCGTCTGGGCCATGCTCCGCCTGCCCGAAACCCTTCCCAAGCCCAAGCGCCGCCCGATGCAGATCGGTCTTTTGTGGCGCGCGGTGAAAGAGATTTTCAGCAATCCGATGGTGTGCCTGTCGATCACAGTACAAACCCTCGTGATGGGGTTCTTGTTCTCAACATTGATGCTGGTCCAGCCGATCTATGATCAGGTCTATGACCGCGCCGAGAGCTTTCCGTTTTGGTTCGGCGTTGCGGCGCTGATCTCTGGCACCTCGAGCTTGCTGAATGCGTTGCTGGTTGTGCGATTGGGGATGCAGCGGATCGTGACGCTGGCGCTGGGGCTGCAGATTGTGCTGTCAGGACTGATGCTGGGTCTTGGTCTGGGGGAACTGCCCGAGCCCTATGGTTTTGTGTTTTTCCTGATGTGGCAGGCGTCGCTGTTCTTTCAGGTGGGGCTGGTGATGGGCAACCTCAACGCTCTGGCGATGGAGCCACTGGGCCATATTGCGGGGATGGCCGCGTCGGTCATCGGGGCGGTGTCGACGGTCATGGCGGCGGTTCTTGCCTCGGCCATCGGGATGACGTTCAACGGGACGATCACACCGCTGATTGGCGCTGTGTTGGTGCTGGCAACGATTGCTTTTGCGCTGATGCTGCTTATCGGGCGGGTGGTCGACCGACAGCCGGTGACGGAACCTGCGGAATAGGCTAAGCGACTGCGCTGGCCTAAAGCGGGTAGGTTTCGCCCTGCGGGCGAGGATTTAAATCCATTTGGAAGTGCAGTGGCGGCTAAGGCATATGGCCCAAAGCAAAAGGGGCACCGCGGATAGCGGTGCCCCATTTATCATTTCGTAACAGTTGGGCGACGTTAGGCTGCTTTTTGAGTGCTGGGTTTGCGACGGCGCCGAGCTGCGCCGGCGGGCTTGCCCGCGCCGCCACCATTGCCACCACCGCCATTACCACCGCCGCCGCCGCCACCCGGACGACCACCACGACCACGGCCGCCGCGGCCTTTCGGTTTGGCGGGTTCATCAATCGCTTCCCACGGACGACCAGAGGCCACTGGGATCGAGATCTTCATGGTCTTCTGGATGTCTTTCAACTCGCCCATCTCGTCGGGAGCGCAGAACGCGATGGCTGCGCCATCTTTGCCCGCCCGCGCCGTCCGGCCGATACGGTGGACATAGTTATCCGGCACGTTGGGCAGCTCGTAGTTATAGACGTGTTTGACGTCCGGGATATCCAAACCACGTGCGGCAACATCTGTTGCCACAAGCACAGTCACTTCGCCCTTTTTGAAGGCCTCGATCGCGCGGTCCCGTTGACCCTGGCTTTTGTTGCCGTGGATCGACGCGGCTTTGAAGCCCGATTTGACCAGATCTTTCATCAGCTTTTCACAGCCATGCTTGGTACGTCCGAAAACCAGCGCACGTTCTTCAGTGTGTTTGCCAAGCAGTTCGATCAACAAAGACTTTTTCTCGGCTTTGGCGATAAAGTGCACCTCTTGGGTGACCTTGTCCGCCGCCTTGCCCGGAGGCGATACTTCGATCCGGATCGGGCTGTTGAGGTAGCTGTTGGCGATCTCGTTCATCAGCTTGGGCATGGTGGCCGAGAACAGCATCGTCTGGCGTTCTTTGGGCAACACCGCCGCGATCTTGCGCAGATCGTGGATAAAGCCCATGTCGAGCATCTGGTCCGCTTCGTCCAGCACAAGGAAAGTGGTCTTGTGCAGCAGAACCGCACGGCGATCCATCAGGTCAAGCAGACGACCCGGCGTGGCCACCAAAAGGTCCACGCCGCGCTCCATCCGTTTGATTTGCGGGTTGATCGACTGGCCCCCTACGATCATCATTGTCTTCAGCTGGGTACCTTCGCAGAACCCCTTGAGGTTCTCCATGATCTGGTTGGCCAGTTCACGTGTCGGGGCCAGCACCAGCCCGCGCACAGTGCGCGGTTCGGGGCGGGCTTCGCGTTCCAGCATCTGGGCCACCAGCGGGATACCGAAAGCGGCGGTCTTGCCAGTGCCGGTCTGTGCCAGACCCATCACGTCGCGCCCGTTCATCCCGTGGGGGATCGCCTGTTTCTGGATCGGGGTCGGGTCGGTCATGCCCATGTTGGTCAATGCTTTGACCAGACGGCGCGGCAGGCCCATCATTTCAAAATCGCTCATAGTATTGTCGTCTTTCCGCGGGAAACAGGCATTGCGCCTTCCCGCCATAGCAGTCACGCGGGCCCTAACTCTCGAGAGAGGCCGCGAGGGACGCAAAGCAGATCGCAGGGGGCGGCCTAGTGCCAACACCCTGTCTGTTGCGCTTGGCCCCACGCGTGATTTTGGGAACATCGGCGGCCTTTTGTTCAACACTCATAAGAACCGGCGACGAAAGATCGACGGGTCAAGGCTGGTCTGCTCACGCGGCAGAAGGCATCGCTTGCGCCCCAGATGGGCTGTTTGGGCGGCAAAGTCAACGGGGCTGTGAAAAATTGCCTAGCGCGGTGCGCTGCGTGCCAGCATCAACGGCAAAACGGCGCTTAGGATGAACAGGCGCATCATATGGCAGGCCGCAACAAACCCCGGGCTGATCCCCAGCACACTGCCCATGGCGATCATTGTCTCGAATCCGCCGGGGGCAAAGGCGACAAGGATATGCGCCAGCGGCATACCGAGCGCCAGCGCCACGGGGATCGCGCCGACCAACGCCAGCCCCACCGCAAGACAGGTCACCGAAAGCCCGGCGGCAAGCCCTTTCATCAGATCATCAAGGCGCACACCCGAAAACCGCGTGCCGATCAGGGCACCAAGCACGATATAGGCCGGCATCACCAGCCACATCGGCAACACACCCGGTGCCACATCCGTTACATGCGCAAGGGACGACACCAGCATCGGTCCGATCAGCATCGGCGCAGGCACCCGTATGCGCCCCAGAAGCAGCCCTGCCCCAACCGACAAGCCGGCCATCACCGCGAGCGTGGTGGCCCCCATTGCCGCGCCATCGGGTGCAATCGTCCCGCCAAGGTCCACGCCCATTGCAAGCGCGACAAACGGCACAACCAGCGTCAGGGACAACAGCCGCACCGACTGCGTTGTGGAGATACGGGCAACGTTGTCGCCGCCTTCGGCCGCCATCGCTAAGACGAAACTGAGATGCCCCGGGGCCGACGCAAGCAGTGCTGCGCGTCGGTCAAAGCCGAAAAATCGTGACAACAGCCACCGGCTGAGCACAAGCATCGCCCAAACGAGCACCGCCATCACCACAAACGCCAAAGGCCATCGCAGCATTGCGTCGACCGCGTTGTGATCGAACCCGGCACCGACCGACAGGCCAATGATCACAAAGCAGCCGTTGCGCAGCGATAGCGCAATTCCCATCCGCGCACCTGCCAGACCGGCAAGAGACACCAGCACGGCTGACCCAGCAACATGTAAATGGGGGCATTCAAAAGCCAACCCAACCCTGCGCCGCTGGCTCCAATAACAAGGGTCAGAATGGTGGTCAGTATATTGGACGGAGGGCGCGGCCATTTCATACGCTTGTTCTATCATTTGACCTGGCCCCCCGCCAGTCCCGACAACGTAAATCGACCGGGGCTTGCACATCTCCTGACAAAGGGACATGCATCCACCGAGTATATTTAGAACGATTGTATGAAGGGATAGAATATGGACAATCTGCGCGGCGCTTTGATCATGGTGCTGTCGATGTTGGGCTTTGCCATTGAGGACATGTTCATCAAGCTGATCGGAACAGATATCCCGATTGGGCAGATTATTTTTTTGTTGGGGACCGGCGGCGGGGCCATTTGTTATGGCGCGATGGTGTTGATCAAGGGGCAATCTCTGGCAGATCGTGCCATGATGACCCGCCCTATCCTGCTGCGGGCCTTGGGCGAGATTATCGGGACCTTGGGCTTCGTATCGGCAATCGTGCTAACGCCGATCTCTTCGGCCTCTGCTATCTTGCAGGCTACCCCATTGGTGGTCACCCTCGGGGCGGCGTTGTTTCTGGGCGATCCTGTCGGTTGGCGCCGGTGGAGCGCTATTCTCGTGGGCATGTTCGGCGTCTTGCTGGTGATCCGCCCCGGAATGGACAGCTTTCAAGCCTGTCACTGCTTGCGGTTCTGGGCGTTCTGGGATTGTCCTTGCGGGATCTGGCGACACGGCGCGTGCCCAGATCGACGTCGACATTTCAATTGTCTTTCTTAGCGTTTCTGGCGCTAGTCCCCTCCAGCCTGCTGTACATGCTGGGCACCGGAACATCATTCGTACCCATGTCCGGGACACAATGGATCTTTATGGCAGCTGCGCTAACAACTGGGCTGGTGGCCTATTACGGCATCGTGGCGGCGATGCGCATTGGCGAAATCAGCTTTGTCACACCATTTCGCTATGCGCGGCTGCTGTTTGCTATGGTGGTCGGGATCACGATCTTTGGGGAACGCCCTGATCTGCTGACCTATGTTGGCGCAACCATCATTGTTGGCTCGGGCATCTATACGGTATGGCGTGAGCGAAAGGTCAAAGAACAGGCCTGAATACTTTCCATCCTCCCCTCGGCGCGGTAAACCGCTGCGCAATTGTCATCTGCAAAAGGATAGCCCCTTATGAGCACGATCATCGACATCCACGCCCGCGAAATCATTGACAGCCGGGGCAACCCCACGGTCGAGGTCGACGTGACCCTTGAAGACGGCACCATGGGCCGCGCCGCAGTCCCGTCGGGGGCATCAACCGGTGCCTATGAAGCCGTCGAACGCCGCGATGGCGACAAATCCCGTTATATGGGTAAGGGCGTGCTGGAAGCCTGTGCATCGGTCAACGGCGAGATCGCGGACGCGCTGGTCGGCATTGACGCGACCGAGCAGGTCGAAATCGACGGCACCATGATCGAGCTTGACGGCACGGACAACAAGTCGCGTCTGGGGGCTAATGCCATTCTGGGCGTATCGTTGGCCGCTGCCAAGGCCGCCGCAGATTACTGCTCTCAACCGCTGTATCGATATGTCGGCGGCACCTCTGCGCGGATGCTTCCCGTGCCGATGATGAACATTATCAACGGCGGCGAACACGCTGATAATCCTATCGATATCCAAGAATTCATGATCATGCCCGTTGCGGCTGAAAACATCCGCGATGCGGTGCGCATGGGCTCCGAAGTCTTCCATACGCTGAAAAAAGAGCTCTCGGCGGCAGGTCTGTCCACCGGTATCGGTGACGAAGGCGGCTTCGCACCTAACATTAGCTCCACCCGTGATGCGCTTGATTTCATTTTGAAATCCATCGAAAAGGCAGGTTACAAACCGGGCGAGGAAATCTACCTCGCACTGGATTGCGCCGCGACAGAATACTTCAAGGACGGCAGCTATGTTCTTTCTGGCGAAGGGAAAACTCTGAGCAGCGCCGAGAATGTGGATTATCTGGCCGCGCTTTGCGCCGACTATCCGATCATCTCTATCGAAGATGGCATGTCCGAAGACGACTGGGATGGATGGAAACTGCTGACCGACCGTCTGGGCGACAAGATCCAGCTAGTGGGCGACGATCTGTTTGTGACCAATCCCGAACGTCTGGCCCAAGGCATCAAGCGCGGCTCTGCCAATTCAATGTTGGTTAAGGTCAACCAAATCGGTACGTTGTCCGAGACGCTGCAAGCGGTCGACATGGCACACCGTGCAGGTTTCACCAACGTGATGTCCCACCGGTCTGGTGAAACAGAGGACGCGACGATCGCGGACCTTGCTGTGGCGACCAACTGCGGTCAGATTAAAACCGGCTCNCTCGCGCGNTCCGACCGGTTGGCAAAGTACAACCAGCTGATCCGTATCGAAGAATCGTTGGGCGTAACGGCGGAATACGCTGGCCGTTCCATCCTCAAGGGCTGATCTCTAGCAACAGCTGTTGTCCCGTTAGCAAACGAAAGCGCGCCCTTACAAGGCGCGCTTTTTAATGGCTGGTCGGATAATCAGCTTTGAATCTGCCGCAGCAACCCTGACTTCGTGAACCCGAGCCGAATACTATCGGTGGCGCTCTTTGGGACCGGCATATTGATCTGAATGGTCCGCGGTCCCGCGCCAAATGCAACATTCATGCGGATGGTCGCCACGAATTTGCCCTGCGTCGCGGGGCGCACATCTTCGATCATGCCAACGACCTGCCGGTCTGATGTCATTACCGTTGCACCCAACGCGGCTTGGATTGGCACCGTTGATGCGGAAAGACCTGCGGCACCGCCCCCGGCGCTTTGCGATCCGGCAGAGGCCGTGGTGGAGCCCCCATTTGTACCTCCGGTCGCGCCGCCCGTCGTACCGCCGTTGCCTGCGGTCGCGCCGTCACCGGTAGAGCCGCCGCCAGTGGAGCCGCCGCCGCTTGAGCCGCCCGTATTACCGACACTTACACCCGCACCGACACCGGCGACGGAATCGCCACCGACAGAGGCACCTGCCCCTGCACCAACGCTGCCTACGCTAGCACCGACACC
>JGI24522J20083_1000427_pt1 | contig 12310 bp, 13 predicted proteins | sample LinPmetageLP47_FD_20083 | JGI IMG/M metagenome (IMG submission 20083)
TTTAACATTAGAAAATTCAGCTTAGTTCAGGCTGCTTAGTTCAGATAGGGTGTCGGGTCGACGCTATCAAACCCGTTGCGGACCTCGAAATGGACGAATGAATCGTCGCCCGGCCGCAGTTTGGCGATGTTCGCCCCTTTTGCCACACTATCCCCTTTGGCGACCGACACATTGGCGACGTTGGCATATACGGTCAGCAGGTTGTCAGGGTGGCGGATCACGACAATCGGCACGCCCTCGGCGCTTTTGGTGATCGCGGCGACGGTGCCGCTATCGGCGGCTTTGACCGCGGCACCCGGTGTGCCCTTGATGTTGATGCCCTCGTTCTTGCCCTTGGAATAGGCGCGGATGATGCTGCCCTGTACGGGGGGAGACATGCGGCCCGAAGAGGCGGGTTGCGTCGTCTTGCCCACATCGGCGACAGGCTTGGCTGCGGCGGGTTCGGGCTTTGGCGCGGCGGGCTTCTCGTCCACGGGCGGTAGCGGTTTCGCAGCGCTTGGCGGGGTCGGCGTTGGCGATCCGGTGCCGGGCAAGCTGGTCGTTGTCGGCGCAGTGGCTGTCGCGGCGGCTGGCACTGCAGCGCTGCGTTTCGGGGCGGCTTGCTGCGCCACGGGGATCAGCAGGAATTGCCCTTCGCGGACGGAGAAATCAGCGCCAAGCCCGTTCCATTCGGCCAGCGTTTCAACCGGCACGGCATAGAGACGCGCGATGGTATAGGCGGTCTCGCCACGTTCCACCTTGTGCCGCACAGGCTCGATCCCGGTCTGTTTCGCGGGGTTCTCGCGGGTGGTGGTCTGCGCCGATGGTAGGGCAGTGGTTTGCACGCCGGGGGTGGCGGGCGCGCGGTTGATCGCGCCGCCGGCCATGGACTGAATATCGACCGCAGCGGTGGTGATCGGGCCGGTACCGGATGCCCCCGTTGCTGGTGACGGTTCGGATACGCGCGTCGGCAAGGCGATGATCTCTCCCTTGCGGAGGGGGACTGTGGCGTCGATGCCATTATAGCGCGACAGGCTGCCCACATCAGACCCTACGCGGGTTGCGACATCAGCCAGCGTGTCACCCCGCCGCGCCACCGCGACCTGATAATTAGGGTAAGAGATCACCCCGCGGTTGTCCGGTGCGGGGCGTTCGTCCAGCGGTCCGGTGGCTGCATGGGCGGTGGTAAAACCGTCACCAAAGCCGCCGCGCAAATCCATATCCAGGGGGCGGTCACAAGCAGCGAGCAAAAGCGCAGAGCTGCCCGCCAGTACCGTCAGCCTTAGGGTACGGGTCACGTTTGGTTGGGTCATCTGCTCGTCCTCGTATTCGGTGCCGTATGCGCCTTGGGGTCCCCGTTCGGGCGGAGTTCCCCTTGCTATACTGCAATTATCCGTCTTTTCCCAGCCCTTCAAGCAAGGGAACAAAGCGCACTTTGCGCAGCTCGTCATATTCCAGCCCGGTCTCAGTTTTGCGCACCCGTATGAGGTGTTGAACCGTGTCCGATTGGCCGACAGGCACCACCATGATGCCGCCCACCTTGAGCTGTGCCAGAAGGGGCCCGGGGGGGTCTTCTGCTGCAGCGGTGACGATGATCCGGTCAAAGGGGGCCTGTTCGGGCAAACCAAAGCTGCCATCGCCGATGATCGCGGTGATGTTTGACAGGGCGAGGTCTTCGAAAATCTGGCGGGCTTCGACAACCAACCGACGGTGGCGGTCGATGGTATAGACGCGCCGCGCAAGCTTGCTGAGGATCGCAGCCTGATAGCCAGATCCTGTCCCCACCTCGAGCACCTTGTCACGCGACGACACATCGAGCGCCTGCGTCATCAGGGCGACGACGGATGGCTGGCTGATCGTTTGGCCGCAGGCAATCGGCAGGGGCATGTCCTCGTAGGCGCGCGAGGCAAACAGGCCACGGATAAACGGGCCACGGTCGATCTGTTCCATCGCGTTCAAGACACGGGCGTCGGTCACGCCTTTGGAGCGGAGTGCGTAAAGAAACTGCATCTTGCGGGTCGCGTCCGTGATTTCTTCTTCGTCGCTCATGTATTGATGGCTTTGAGCGCGTCAAATGTATCATGAGCCGTGAGGTCAGCGCGCATCGGCGTGACCGTGATATAGCCATCGAGGTTCAGCGCCGCATCGGTGCCGGCGTCCGTCGGGATCTGTTGGTCGGCCCCCTTGATCCACAAGAACCGCCGCCCCGAAGGCGACAGCTGCGGGATCGTCGAGAACGTGGTGTCGCGGCGCATCCCTTGGGGGGCAAGGCGGATACCTTGGACATCGGCGGCAGCCACGGGGGGGAAGTTCACATTGTAAAACAGACGGTAGCCCGAACCGTGGGGCGGCGTGGCGTCGAGAATGCGCCGGATCACATCGGCCCCATGGGATGCAGCAGCTTCAAAGGGATCGTCCAGATCGCGGTTTTCCGGACCATAGTATTGCGACAGGGCCACTGCGGGGATGCCTTGCAAAGCGGCCTCCATCGCGCCGCCGATTGTGCCGGAATAAAGCGTGTTTTCAGCCGCGTTATTGCCACGGTTCACGCCTGACAGCACCAGATCGGGACGGGCATCCAGCATACAATCGTGCAGCGCTGCCATCACGCAGTCGGCTGGGCTGCCTTCGACGGAAAAGCGGCGGTCGCTGACGTTCTCGACCATCATGGGTTTGGTGTAGCTGATGCAATGGCCGACGCCGGATTGTTCATAGGCAGGGGCCACAGTCCAGACTTCGCCGTCGGGTCCGGCCAGTGCGGTGGCAATGGCGTGCAGGGTCTTAAGACCCGAAGCATGGATACCGTCGTCGTTCGTGATCAGAATGCGCATAAATTCCCCTTTGCGCCTTGATAAGCGACGGGGCGCGGCGCGGCAAGGCAGGAGCCTTCACCGCATCAAGTTTTAGGGCTGGGAAGCCGCGAGTTGCGCCAGAATTTCAGCGGCCTGCGACTGCGGCGTGTTCAGCGTTTCGCGGTCCTCGCCGGGGTGGAACCGTGCGCGTGTGGCGGTTGGCATGGGGGCAGGCGTCATGACGTGCACGCGCGGCCCGATTTTCACGCTTTCGGCCTGCCAGCTTTTGGCCAGCGCGATCTGTGCTGCCTTGGTGGCCCCATAGCTGCCAAAGAACTTGGTCGCCACGACGGGATCATCAAAGAATACAGCTTGTCCCGCTTGGCCCAGCAAAGGTGCCACATAGGTAATCAGTGTCGAGGTGGCGGTGACGTTGCACGCGACAGATTTCGCCATGTCCTTGGCGTCGATGTGATCGGTCGGGGCCAATGGGGCGGCGTGGACAGCAGTGTGCAGCCAAAGATCAAGGCTGCCCCAACGGTCGTAAATGCCACGGCACAGGGTCGCCATTGCATCGACATTGGTGATGTCCATCGGGGCCAGCGTCGCACTGCCGCCACGGGCCTGGATCCGGTCATCCAGCTCTTCGAGAGCACCAGTGGTTTTGGCCACTGCAATGATGTGATGCGTGTCGCAAAGCGCTTCGGCCAAAGCGGCACCAAGGCCGCGGGACGCGCCGGTGATAAGAGCTGTTTTTGTCATGAAGTGGCTTTGCCTGAGCCACTGCCCCCCGTCAAGAGGGGCGCGGCGTCGCAGCGGCACGGAGCCAATACGGGGGCAACATAGGCGGCAATCGTGCGCGCGGCTTAGCCCTTGGGCAGCTTCAGCGTCACGGTACGACCGCGCTGCGACAGTACCACGCTGTCGTCGCCGATGGCTGCAACAATTCCGTCGCTGATCTTGTCGTTCAAAGTGACCCGGTGGATACGCCCGCGGCCATCGCGGATCAATGCGCCTGGGTCGGTCGGACTGCCAAAAGTGCCAATCAGCGCAAGCTTGGGCAAGGATGCCTGCTGCGTCGCCAGGCTAAGAACTTTTTGCGGTGTCGGTGTGCTTTTATCGTCGGTCGCCATGGGTGCCTCTTGGTGCGCTCTGGTGTCGAAAGGTGGTTAGACCGCGGAGCTAACAAAGCCGCCCATCATCCGGAAGAGGGCAGGACGGAGGCTGGCGAAGACTGGCTTGTAGGTCGGCAAAGCCTTGCCAGTGGCGCAGGGGCAAAAACGCAAAAGGGCGGGCGAGGGGTTGATCCCTGCGCCCGCCCTTGTCGCGTTGATTTGGACGAAGCGGCCCTATTCGGCGGCTGGCTTCATCTCGAACCCTTGATTGATCTGGTCACTAGGGGTGACAGGGTAGTCGCCCGAGAAGCACGCATCGCAATACTGCGGGCATTTGTTATTGCGGCCCTCTGCTTCGCCCACGGCGCGATACAACCCGTCAAGCGAGATGAACTTGAGGCTATCCACTTGAAGGTGCTCGCGCATTTCTTCTTCTGACATGGTCGCGGCCAACAGCTTTTCGCGCTGCGGCGTGTCCACACCGTAAAAGCACGGCCATGCTGTGGGCGGCGACGCAATGCGGAAGTGGACTTCCTTCGCGCCGGCATCAAGAATCATCTCTTTGATCTTGCGGCTGGTGGTCCCACGGACGACCGAATCGTCAACCAGAATGACCCGCTTGCCCTTGATCAGCGCCCGGTTCACGTTGAGCTTTAGCCGGACGCCCATATTGCGGATCTGTTCGGTCGGCTCGATGAAGGTCCGGCCCATGTATTGGTTNCGGATGATCCCCATTGCATATGGGATACCCGATTCGAGGCTGAACCCGATGGCCGCCGGCGTACCGCTGTCTGGCACGGGGCAGACAAGATCCGCGTCGACGGGGGATTCTTTGGCCAGTTCACGGCCGATCGCCTCGCGGGTTTCATAGACCGACCGCCCGCCAAGGATGCTGTCAGGACGGCTGAAATAGACGTGTTCAAAGATACAAAAGCGCGATGCGACGCGGCGGAACGGAAAGTGGCTTTCGACGCCTTTGGGGGTGATGACTACCATTTCGCCCGGTTCGATTTCACGAACGAATTCGGCACCGATGATGTCCAGTGCGCAGGTTTCAGAGCTTAGCGCCCAACCGTCACCGAGCTTGCCCAGAACCAGCGGTCGCACACCCAATGGATCGCGCACGCCGATCAGTTTAGTGCGGGTCATCGCCACAACCGAAAACGCGCCTTCGACACGGCGCAGGGCGTCTTCCATCCGCTCGGGGATGTTTTGCTGAAGCGAGCGCGCCATCAGGTGGATGATACATTCGCTGTCCGANGAGGACTGAAAGATCGACCCGCGTTCAATCAGTTCGCGACGCAGGGCGTTGGCGTTGGTGATATTGCCGTTATGGGCAATCGCNGCACCGCCCATGGCGAATTCACCAAAGAACGGTTGCACGTCACGGATCGCTGTCGGCCCTTTGTGACCGGAGGTAGAGTAGCGCACGTGCCCGATCGACAGTTCGCCGGGCAGTGTTTCCATGATTTTTTGCGAGGTAAAGTTATCACGCACATAGCCAAAGCGGCGCGCCGATTGGAAGCCGGCGGTGGGGTCATAGCTGACGATCCCGCCCGCTTCTTGACCACGGTGCTGCAGCGCGTGCAGGCCGAGCGCGACAAAGTTCGAGGCGTCTGCAACGCCAATCACGCCGAACACCCCGCATTCTTCTTTAAGTTTATCCCCATCATCTGCGTCACGCAGATACGAGGAATCAAACGGGTGTGCGGGGGGCATGATCTTGGACAACGGGGAAACTCCGAATCCGATGAAGGGATAGGGGCTATGTAGGACTTCGAACGCGCCTTGTCACCCCGCCGTTACATTTTGCTCTGTCAAATGCTGCGATGCAACATATGCCGAAACGCAAACGCCCCCGAAAACGGGGGCGTAGGTATGTTATGTCGAAGTTTTGGCGGCGATCAGACGTCGCAGGCACCAACCAGGGCTTCATAGCGGGTGGTGATCCAACCCAGTGCAGCCTCTGGGTTCTGGTCTTCGATCTGGCCGGTAAAGCGCCCGAACACTTGAGCAGAGCGGCTTTCGTCCACCATGGTAAAGGACTGGCCGGTGATCACGGTGCTGTAGACAAAGAACGCGATTGCGACCAGCAAGATGCCGCGGGCCACACCAAAGAGGAACCCAAGCCCCTGATCAAGACCCCCCAGAACCGATCGCTGTACCAGCGACGAGAACAGCGGGGTGAACAGCGACACCACGATCAGCGCGATGGCAAAGACAATGGCGAAGGCCCCGATAATCGATAATTCACAACTGTCGGCAAGAAACTCGCCCACAACTGGAATTTCTGACACCAGCGGTTCAACCTGCGGCGCAAAGAGAAACGCGAGGATCGCGGCGGCGATCCAGCCGACAATGGCCATAAATTCGCGTACAAGCCCGCGGCCATAGGCCAGCAAAGCGGACAGAATNATGACAAGCGCCACAACCCCGTCAATGATGGTAAAACCTTCCATGATCGTCTTGCCTTCCTTGAAGGGGCGGTTAACCAGCCCCGAATATTTCGCCTACAAATCCGGTTAGATCGCTCATGGTATTAAGCGTTATGCCGTTCTTGCCCACAGGTTTTCCGCCCGCGGGCGCGATGGCGCTGGTAAAACCAAGTTTTTGCGCTTCTTTCAACCTATTTTCGGTCTGACTGGCGGGGCGTAGCGCACCGGACAGGCTGATTTCCCCAAAAACTACGGTTTCTGCGGGCAGGGCCACNTCTTCTCGTGCACTCAACAGCGCCGCAGCAACCGCAAGATCTGCTGCCGGCTCTGAAATTTTCATGCCGCCTGCGACGTTCANATATACATCCAGCCCCGCAAAGGGGATGCCGCAGCGCGCCTCTAGCACGGCGAGGATCATTGCCAGACGGCCGCCGTCCCAGCCAACAACCGTGCGCCGCGCCTGCGAATGAGGCGAGGGGGCCACAAGCGCCTGCAGCTCGCATAGGACGGGGCGTGTCCCTTCGATACCTGCGAAAACAACCGACCCCGCCGCAGGGGTGCCGCGTTCGGATAAGAACAGGGCAGAGGGGTTGGTCACCTCGGCCAGCCCTTGGCCCGTCATTTCGAACACGCCAATCTCATCCGCTGGGCCAAATCGGTTTTTGACCGCGCGCAGGATTCGGAACTGGTGCCCGCGCTCGCCTTCAAAATAGAGCACGGTGTCGACCATATGCTCAACAACCCGAGGGCCGGCGATCTGCCCGTCTTTTGTGACGTGGCCTACAAGGATGACCGATACGCCGCGTCTTTTGGCAAAGCTCGTCAGCTCGTGCGCAGCGGCGCGGACTTGACTGACAGAGCCAGGGGCGGAATCGACATTATCTGCCCACATGGTCTGGATCGAATCGATGATCACAAGATCGGGTTTCTCTTCTTCCAGCGTGGTCAGAATATCCCGGAGGTTGGTTTCGGCGGCCAGCTGCACCGAGGCATCGGCCAGCCCCAACCGCTGTGCCCGCATACGCACCTGTGCCGATGCTTCCTCGCCGCTGACGTAGATTGTTTTCAATCCGCTGCGGGCAAAATGCGCGGCGGCTTGCAGCAGAAGAGTGGATTTCCCGATACCTGGATCACCGCCCACCAGAATGGCAGACGCGGGTACAAGCCCGCCGCCCAACACGCGATCAAGCTCGGCAATGCCGGACTGGCTGCGGGGCGGGGGGGTGTCCTTGGTCGTGAGGTTTGTCAGCACCATCGCGGCACCGCGCCGTGTGCCCAGCGATTTGCTGGGCGGACCCGAGGCCGCGCCTTTATCCTGCTGGATCGTGTTCCACTCACCACAGGCGTCACAGCGCCCGGACCACTTGTTGTAGGTAGCACCGCAGGCGGCGCAAGAGAATGTAACGGGAGATTTAGCCATGCGTCTTTCTGGCCGAACAAACGAGCAACGTCAAAGTAAAACCGTTTAGGTCACGCAGAGTTACTCTGCGGCTTTGGGGGGCAGTTCGACAACCCGTGAATCGCGCGCCATGTCAGCGGCGGTCACCATGCGGTCGATGCCGAGCTCTGGCATGATCTCGCGCATTTCGGCGCGTAAACGGTCCAGCTGTGCCGCAGCAACGCTTTCTTCAAGCTCGACCTCGTGCAGCCAATGCTTCATCTCGGTGGTGATACCTTTGGCCTGATCCAGACGGCTGTTGAACAGGTTCACTTCTTCCTGACGCTCTTTCAGGAAGTTGCGGGCTCGTTCGATTTTTTCGTCTGCATAGACCGTCGCGAGTTCTCTGGAGATATGGCTCATCTGTGCCGCAACTTCGAGAAGGGCGGGCTCTAGCGTGCTTAGGTCAGGGTGGTCACGCAGATAGGCCAGACGTTCACGCACAGAGTCGAACTCTGACGACATCTGAAACACTTCACCGCGATCCGCCGCATGCACAGCACCATAAGCGCGGGTTACATCATCCATATTCATCGAGAACTGGCGATGCGACGTCTCAAGCTGCATCACACGGCGATTGGTCGGTAAGAAAAAGCAAAGACCGACAGCCAAGAAGGTCAGCCCGATTTGGGCGTACATGCCCGCTTTCTCGACCGGTTCACCGGCATAGCTAATGGGCAGTTCGACCCATGCCCACAATCCCAAGGCCGCCATCACAGTCGAGACGGTAATCGCCACGGCGGCAATAGCGAATAGCGCGACTGCGAGTCTTTGAAAGATATACTGGATAAGTGCTGTCAACGCGTTCATCTGTCTCACCTTGTGCTTGTGTGTCTGTTATAAGCAAGAATATGCCGGCGCCGGCAAAAGGCGAAGAAAATCTTCTTTTTTTAGTAAATGAATCGATTTAACAGGGTTAAAACACCCTAAATTCAACCCAAGCGTGAAGTGGGGTGGGAGGTTTGCCTCCGAGGGTCGACCAAGTTTTGCGTATGATACCCTATGAATACAGACGCTAAAATACATGCAATAAAAAGATAGAGCCCCCAGGCCGTCTCTATCCGACCGATCCCGATCCCTTTGGCCAAGGTCACATAGAGGGCAATTAAAAAAACATCTGCCATCGCCAGTTTGCCAGCTACCTGCAAGATAGGTAGGGTGCGCGGGCGAATAAGATCAAACTGCACCAGCGTCAGCCCGACGGTCTTTGCGTAAGGGGCCGCCAACGCAAATAGTGCTACGACCAACGCTAAGAACATGTCGGTTTGCCAAAGCGACCTCAAGCCGCTCAGAACCGAGATCTCGGTCAGTCCGAACAGCGGCAGCACGCCCGCACGCAACAGCGGCGCACCCCATGCGACGGGATAAAGGATCAGCAACGACAGGTTCAAAAACCGCAGCAGCGTCTTTGTGCGGCCTACGTCTTTTTGCGGTGGATCATTCGACATAGACCCGATCATAGCGGGCTCCTAGCGCGGTCAGCACCTCGTAGCCGATGGTGCCCGCAAACCCTGCGACGGTATCGACCGATTGATGGCCACCGATCAACTGCAAGTGTTCGGGCACCTCGGCAAGGCTGGTCACATCGACCGTAATCAAGTCCATAGAGACACGCCCGATGACCGGCAATCTGCGGCCCTCATGTGTCAGGGTGGCCCCGTTGCCCAAGGCGCGGATCAGCCCATCTGCATAGCCGGCAGCAATTGTGGCGACCTGCGACGGGCGCGGCGCAGTCCATGCGCAGCCATAGCCGACAGGGTGGCCTGTGCTGACCTCGCGTACCTGAATAACAGGCACATCCAGCGTAACCACGGGCTGTGCATCCATAAAAGGCAGCCCGCCATAAAGTCCGATACCGGGGCGGGTCATATCAAAGTGATAATCACGCCCGAGCAGGATGCCACCCGTGGCCGCCAGTGACCGTGGTACGTTCAGCCCGTCGGTCATGTCGTGGAAGGTTTTCAGCTGGCGGGCGTTCATCGGGTGGTTCGGTTCATCTGCGCAGGCCAAATGAGAGATAATGAGCGTCGGGTTCTGGGCCAGTGCGATGTCGCGCAGCGCGCTCCATTCGGCGGGATCCATGCCCAGACGGTTCATACCGCTGTTGAGCTGTATGCCAAAACGATGGCCGGGCAGGGTCTCCACGTGCGCGATCAGCTGGTCGACCGAATTGATCATCGGTGTCAGCGCGGCAGAGCGGATCATATCGGCGTCTCCGGGCATATGCCCTGCAAAGACGTTGATCGCAGGGCCGGGCCCCAATACGCGGCGCAGCGCTACGCCCTCTTCGGCGACGGCAACAAAGAACTTGCGCGCCCCTTGGGCTGCCAGAACAGGGGCGACGCGGTCGATCCCCAGACCATAGGCGTTGGCCTTGATCACGGCACCGGTTTCGCAGCCGGTCATTTCATTCAGCGCCTGCCAATTGGCGGCAACCGCGTTGAGGTCGATGGAGAGGGTCGCTGTTGTCATAGGATTTGTTTCGACCGGATACCCGCGAAGGTCAAGCCACCAGCACCTGTCGCGTTCAAATATCCGTCATCCTGGGGACCACCGGCGGTTTATCGAACTGATTTCCCTAACGTAACGAAACCTTCGCATGACGCTTGCATGGTGCCGCGAACTGGGTAGCCTGTGCCTGACAAAAGACAGGCTACGATCAGCAGCCGGATTATAGGACGGGAAAAACATCATGCGATTTGCAACAAAGACGACGGGGTCCGCTTTGGCGGTGATTACAGCAATGGCCGCACCCATGGCGCAAGCAGAGAACCGGATCGACACACAGATGCCGAACGCACCGGATATGGCGGCCTACGGGGATGCTGCCATCGGGGTGCGCCAGCTTGATCTGGTGCATAAGGACCAGATCGATATTCTGTCTATTGATCCGGCGGCTGATAAGCCAGAAACCCTGCCACGCTATGACCGCCCCCTAACCGTCGAGGTCTGGTACCCCGCAGCAGAGGGGGCCACGGGCGACACCGCGATCAAGGCGTTCATCCGCGATGGCAAGACCGAAGTCACCCTGCAAGGCAAAGCCATGCGCGACGTGGATCCTGCCCAGCCAGACGCTGCCTATCCGCTGGTCATCGTCTCTCACGGATATCCCGGTAACCGGTTCCTGATGTCGCATCTGGCCGAAAACATCGCGTCGAAAGGCTATGTTGTGGCGTCGATAGACCACACGGATTCGACCTATCGCACGCAGGCTGCCTTTGGTTCCACGCTGGTGAACGGTCGCTGGACCAGCTGTTCGTTTTGGATGAAATGGCGCGTCTGTCGCAGGACGAAAGTTCATTCCTGAACGGATTAGTTGATGCCGATAACACCGGTTTGATCGGTTATTCGATGGGCGGCTACGGCGCGGTGATTACTGCAGGCGGCGGCGTGACGGAAGCTTCGGTCGGATATGGCTGGGGCGGACCGCACGGCACCTTGGGTATCCATCAGGCGGGATCAGAGACGCATACCAACCTGCCTGACCCGCGGATCAAGACCGCGATTGCAATCGGCCCCTGGGGTATGAACACAGGCTTTTGGGACGCCGAAGGGCTGAAGGGCGTACAGATTCCGATGCTGTTCATGGCAGGGTCGGAAGACATGGTATCGCTTTACGAAAAGGGGGTGCGCGGAATTTGGGAGAACGCAAGCAGCGTCGACCGTGCCTTGCTGACTTTTGAAAATGGCGGCCACAATGCGGCGGCACCCATGCCTGCACCGGCAGAATCCTTCCGCGATGACGCTGATCTGGGGTTCAATGTCTCGAGCCACTACACCGATCCGGTCTGGGACACGGCGCGTATGAACAATATTGCCCAGCATTTCGCCACGGTCTGGATGGGGCAGCACCTGAAAGGCGACGCCGAAATGGACGGCTATCTTGATCTCGTCGAAAACTCCAACGACGGGGTCTGGTCGATGAACGAGGACGGTACCCCGAAAGAGGACCACAACTATTGGAAGGGGTTCGACAAGGACACCGCCAAGGGGTTGCGCTATGAAACCATGTCTCCTGAATAAGGAGGCACGCGCATGATGCGTCTGCGTATCATGTTCTCGCATGCGGCTGTCGCGGTGATGGCGGTCGCATGCGTGGCAGGGCTTATCGGCTTGGCGCTGTTCGCGTCGTTGTGGGTCTGGGCGCTGGTCCCGTTGGGGGTCGCGGCGCAGATGCTGAATGAGTACAATCTGCATCGTTATGTTTTCCACCTGACACCCCCAAGGGCGCAGTGGGCGTTTGACCTGCTTTATATGGCGCACTACGGCCACCATGATTTTCCGACGAACACCAAGCTGTTTTTCGTTCCGATCTGGGTGGCGTTGCCGATGCTGGTGATGAACGGGGGCGTGCTTTGGGGGGTGCTCGCGCTGATCGGGGTGCCGCAGGCGGGGTGGGTTTCGATGGCAGTGGTGCCTGTGGGCGGCGTGCTGACGTTTTTGATCTATGAGTGGTTCCACATGACAGCACATGTGAACGTGTCCAAAACGCGGGTAGAGCGGTACGTGACCACGCTGCACAACCAGCACCATTTCCGCGATTTTAGTAAA
>JGI24522J20083_1000434_pt1 | contig 12148 bp, 9 predicted proteins | sample LinPmetageLP47_FD_20083 | JGI IMG/M metagenome (IMG submission 20083)
AAAAGTAGCGCTCATATTTTACGTGACCAAGGTGATTATTATGCCTTGATCTGATCACTACATATTCTATAAGTTCAATTTATAATGATCTTGCCGTGCGCTTTAAGGTTAAGAGCGGATAAAAATTGAAACCTTCAAACATTAGTTCTCTGACATGTTTTCTACTACAAGTTTGAAGCTTTTAGCGTTTACTTATTTAAATATCTAGATGTTTTTATTATGCTTAACCGGTGTCTGTAACTTTTAGTTAAGTATTTTCAACTATTAAAGCTTGTCTTACGAAAAGCAATTTCCTACTTTAATCATAGAGGGGATTACTAGGAGATTTTACTTACCACTTTAAATAAGCTCATTTCTTATGCTAGTAAAAGTTTAGTGAATTATAACTTTGAAAGGACTCAATGTGTCTGAAGTTAAAATAGCTTGGGGGCTTGGCGTTGATGGTATTATGCGTCATATCTCTGAGGTTAAAAAAGGAAAGGCCTGTGACTGTGTATGCCCCTCAGTAAATTGCTCTAGTCCACTTATTGCAAATCAAGGATCCAAAAAAGCACATTATTTTTCACATAAAGCTCACACAGGGTGTAGTGGTGAATCTGCGTTGCATCTTGCGGCAAAACAAGTCTTAGAAGATTCAGCGTCTGAAAACCTACATCTTATTTTACCTGAAATTCATGCTACTTATTTCTCTACAGATATGGCTGGAGAAACAGTTGAGAAAGCGCTTGTACATGTGTCGAACTTTCAGATGGTAAAAGCCCAACAAGAAGTTAAACTGAATAATCATCTAATTGCTGATGTTGTAAGTCAATCAGCTAAAGACGAAAGTTTAGCTGTAGAGATTTTTGTTACTAACGCAAAAGATGAAGTCGGGGAGCGTAAGTATAGCGCTGTTGATGTCGACGCCATTGAAATTGATTTAAGCGTATTGCCTTGGAACGTAGATCGTAACGAATTGAAAGTGTTTGTATTAAAAACAGCTACTCGAAGGTGGCTTCACTCTAGAAAGAAAAACCAATTAGAAAAAAAATTAAAACTACAAGTCGATAATGAAATTATTGAAATCAATCGGCGCTATCTTGCTAATTTGTACACTATAGCAAAATCACTAAGCACTAATCTTAATATCCCCAACTTCAAGTGGCCCTCTCTTACCGTAAATAAGGAGCTTTCTAATTCTGAGCGATTTATCGTATCCAGAGAACCCAAGGTTACGCATTTTAATGACGATTGGTTACCGCTTAAATATGGTTATAAAGGGACGGCTGTTGTTGAGAAAAAAGTAAATATAGATGTCGTACTTTTTGTAGTAAATAACCTTCGTCAAGTAATGACTCATTCAAGTCCGACTTTACTTATTAGCTACGACGAACAGATGAACATTGATGACTTGCAGTTTAATCTTAGATGGAAAAACATAGATGCTTGGCGAGAAAAGCTTGAGAAAATAGCTAATGCTGAATTAATTAAAAAAGAACAAGAAATAGTTAATCGAACACAAAAACGCTCTGCTTTTGTTCAAGATTTTAAAAATGCGAACGAAACTGTAAAAATGCAAATTCTGTGTAAAAAACTAGGCTTAAGGCAACCTGAGCAACTTTCAAAGTACGTCTATTGCTGGAATTCGTCTTGGGATGTATGGCGGACCGTTGTGTGGGCTTATAAAATTCATGGCAATAAAGGTTATATAATTGATGCAAACGATATCGCGAGTGATCCTTGGCTGGAGTCTCTGTTGGGTTTCTCAGTAGATTATGAAGCTTATGAATCTCGTAGAAAAATGGTTGGCTTTTGGCTAAAAAAACTATTCGAGTTAGGCTATTTAAAAAGAGTTGGGTGGACTAAATATGAAGTTGAAAACAGCCAGTTGAAAAGCTTTTTGCCTTGGGTATACATAAGGTAATTGTGCAGTACATAGTTAAGCATAGGGTTGCTATTGCTTCTTTTTTAGTATTAATAGTCAAATATTTTCAATCTGATTTAGTGGTAATTAGAGAAGTAGTTATTCAATCTTAACTTAAGTAAATTTGTGACTAATATATTTATTTTGCATAAGTTTCTTATGTTTTAAAGGGAGCCAGGCAAAGCTGAGGAAGCTAAGTGTCTAAGTTGGCGTATGAGTTTTATTGAAGGGTAATTGGCTATTTTCTGTAAGGTTTGTAGGAGGTTCATTAGAAAAGTTAGCATTACATTTTTCAAATATAAATAAGGCTTTTCAGTAAAGAATTACTTCTGAGCACGAAATATATGACATTTAATAAATAACAATATTACCGACACTACCTCTATCTAATAAGATTGAATTTAAGACCAAATTGGACTTATTGCTAAAAAGTAAGGTAGTACAAGAAATGAGTCCTTTCTTTGATTACTAGTGACTCTGAATTACTAGGGCAGACTTTATTATTTGTACAAAAAGTCTTTTGAGTGAAAATATTTAAACCGTTTCTTTGCTTTAGGTTCAGCAAATAAATTTCTTCATTTGGTATACTATTTGTTAATTTTAAAAAGTCTTCAAAATTTGGGCGATGGCCTTCAGTAAAAGTGAGGTTGAGTATTTTTTGTTCCACTTTTGATGGTTTATCTGAGTTAGAGCCAAAGCCATCAATATTCCATGCTAGAAAAGGATAACTGCTTTTTTCACGATGGACACCTAGGTTAATATTTTCACCAACACTCAATCTGTCATCAGCACTTAATAAAACAAAAGTGCAGGCACTTAAGCAAGCAGGTTTATCTATTAGTATATCGTTGTGCTTGTATTGTCCTTTTATTTCTTCATTATCAAAAAAAAGTCGTTCAGCCAAACAGGTGGTAAGTTTTTTTTCTCGAATTTTATCCGCAATAATAGAGGTTAACGACTTATTACCACCGCCAGAATCTAGACAGACAGTTGTATTATTAGGTATGTCACTAATAACCTGTTTCATTCTATTGCTAACATCACCGCTTATTATATATGCCTTAAGACAATTCATACCTTTAGAATCGCAAGCTTTCCATATCCAGCTTTAACAGAGACATTTGCTAGTTTAGTTGCTGGATCGATTTGCCAGCGAAAGGTTAAGTAAAAAATAAGTGAAAGAACGGCTAATGTTACAGCGCTTATTTTATTAAATTTAGACATGTTTATCCTTGGAGTGAATATGAATGAACTGATATAAAGTACGCTAGCTCTATATTGGATAAAAATATGTAGAATTTGAACTTAAAGTTAGGTTCTTACCTAACTCCTTCTTAGGGCAATTGTAGTGGCATAGCTAATGTCTACACATAGCCTTCTTTCCTGAGTTGATAGTATGGAGTTCTAGTTAATTCAATTTGTAATTGATTCTAAAGCTATTATTTTAGATGGTCACAGAAAAATCAATGTATCATTGGTTATCACTAATTATCACTAAACTATCAGTTTTTGTTTTTTCATAATTTCATATGATTTAGACAGACAATCAATGAGGAGAAAATAATGTCTAATCAAAATAGTAATCACAAAGCGAATCAAGCAAATAATAATAAAGGTACTTCAGGAAACAACTCTGCTAATGCTAAAGTACATGGTAATAGAGGTAAGCAGATGAACCCAAACCAGAAAAAATAGCTGGGAATGGAGAAGCAGGTGATTATTCATCTGCTTCATTTCAAGGATAATTATGGAAGCAACAACAAACTCAAAAAAGAATAAGAGAAAGTTCAAACAAACCAAGCAGCTAATAAGACTGGCACTAAATGATGGTTGGACTCAAAATGAAATTAAAGATGCCTGTAGGGTTCAACAATCAATTGTGAGTGGATGGAGTAGTGGCTCTAAACAAGGCACTGAACAGCAGCTAAAACCCTTGCTTGAAATTTATGGTCATAAATTAAGAAGAAACTCTTTTCGTGTTTATTGGAATATCGTTCCAGAGAAAAATTCAAAAAATTTCTATAAAGTTGAAGGGAAGGTGATATTAAGCCAAGCATTTTTTGATGCTAGACGAGTTAAATCTCAGTTACTAAAAAAGATTCCTCAGCTTAAGATTGTTATCCATCATCAGGGTAACAACAAGTTCAGAGTTGTGTATCAAAGTCGCCTAATGTTTCAAAATACAAATGCCGAATTAGAATCAACAGTTGAAGACGCTATTTGGGGCTCGGTTGTTTCTGAGCAATTTAGCCTATCAGAGCTGCTAGATGCTATTGATACATTTTCAGAAACTACTCTAGCTAAGTACCCTAGCGATGCGAATACATTGCCATTTATAGTAAGGCAAGCTTTGTTAAATCATGGGTTTGGTATTGACGGAGTTGTTGAATACCCTGCTATTTGGTAAATTAGTGAGACCCCCATAGGAAACTGGCACCTTAACGCCAAAATATGTGGATAAACCACATCAGTTTGAAGCACCTGTATTGGTAAGCCCTGTGACTAGCCAGTTTGCTACCGCAGCGCTATTCAAACATTTTTAGGAGCACATTGTTATTGCTTTTATTAAGCTAGGTCAAAGGTACTGCTGATTAGCCGAAACATACCATGTGATTACGGGATAGGGTGGGTAGGAAAGCCAGCCGTCACTTTTGTGGCCGCTGGCTTTTCGACATTCTGATGTTGAAAAAATTACTCATTCTTACGCCAGCTATTAGCGTTGTTAACTTGTTTTTTGCTTGCAGAAACTAAAGCCTCACCTTCTCTTACGGGCAAACTTTATTGTCGCTGCACAGTAGTCGTTTTTAATCAATTATAAAATTTCGCTGCAAACAGCGCATTAACACGCCACTTCATCTTTGAGGTGGCGTTTATTCCTGCTCTGTTTATAACTTAAGTTTTTAACTCGTCTGGGTAAGTTTATACTGCTGCATTTTGCTATTTGGTTTTTCGGGAATAGTCACTTCTATAATTCCAGCCTCAATGGCTGGCTTTAAGTAACACTCTCTAAAATGTTTACGGTCTTTTAATCCAAGTAAATTTTGTAGCTCTTGTCGGTTTAGTGGCTTTTCGCTTTGGATAAATATATTTATTAAAGCGATGACTTGGGGGGGCTTGAAAGTCTAAATTTATAGTCTCTTTAACTTGAGGGGGTTGTTGGGGGTTTTTGGTTTTTGTTATTGATTTTAAATCACTTTCTAATGACTTTAGTGCCGCTAATAATGCTTCCAATATATACTCAATAAACACGGATGTGTCACCGGACTTGGTACTAAGATTAATGCTTTCAAAATAATGTCGGCGAGTTGTCGCTATGACATTGTTAATATTTATTAGTGAAAATAGCGAATGCCACTGCGATAATTGCAGGGTTTGCCACGTACACGCTATTTCAGTATTACCCTGTGCAAAAGGTTGAATAAACTGTAATTCATAATGGCATACTGCACTACTAATTAAAGGATGATGTGCGGTTGTTTTAAACCAACTAAATAACTCCTCTACTATTTGTGGTACTCGCATTGCTTGTGGTGGCATTTGTAAACCACTTTTTAACGCTAAACTTTGCTGCCTATAACTGCCCGATTTTTCACTCAGATCTTTGATTAAGCTTCGATGCAAGGCTAATAAGCTATCTGGGGTTGATAGGCCAGATGATATTAATTGAACATCAAGGTTATTGATTTGCAGGGAGGCGGTTTTTTTGTTGCTTATAGTGCTCAAGCATTGCTGGCGAATATAAGGCACTGATTTTACCTAAAACTTCACTAATATTTACCATACTGTGAGTCATGCTGGCTGAGATTGAAAATGGGGGAGTGGCGTTGCTCATTTCGTTATAGAGGTTATTTAAATCAGGAGATTAGAATACGCGAACTGAATATAAAAGTCAGTTTTAATAGTGATTTAGTATTTATTTAAAATTTTACATAGTCTTTAATTACTGGTTTTAAATGTTAAACCGACGCCAAATAGCGCCGGTTTATTAGTTACTCTTCGATAAACGCTTCACCTTCTTTCATCCACTTAGCGGCCGGTTTGCCTTTAAGATAATGATCAAAGTACTGCATCATACGCACTGAAAAATCGACCTGATTAGGAAACTTTTTCAAGTGGTGTGGTTCACCTTCGTATTGTAAAAAGGTTGCATCTTTACCTGCGCGGCGAAGCGCTAAGTAATATTGCACGCCTTCATGCCATGGCACCGCATCATCTTTGTCGCCAAACATAATTAAGATAGGCGTGTTTACTTTATCGGCAAAAAATACCGGTGAGTTTTCAATATAAAGCTCAGGTGCTTCAAATAAATTTTTACCAATGCGACTTTGCCCTGTTTCGTATTGAAATTGGCGTGCAAGTCCAGATTTTAAGCGAATGCCACTGTAAGCACTGGTCATGTTAGACACTGGCGCGCCCGATACCACTGCTTTAAACATATCAGTTTGGGTGATCATAAATGCACTTTGATAACCCGCCCAAGAGTGGCCTTGTAAACCTATTTTATCTGGGTCGGCAATGCCTAAATCAATCAGCTTTTGGGTGGCGTTGATCATGGTTTGCGTTGAGGATTTACCAGGGTGTCCTATTTCAAAGCGAATATCAGGTAAAAAGATGGCGTAGCCATTTGATGTAAACATCGGAAAGTTAGGGCGATGATTTAATTCCATTTTTGGAAAGTCATACATGCGCTGGCTCATATAGCGGTAAAAGTACACCACAACCGGTACTTTATCGCCTTTTTTATAGCCGGCAGGTTTGATTAATACCCCTTGTAAATCTTCTCCATCAAAGCCTTTATAGCTAATAAGTTCAGGTGCTTGTCCCCAAGCAAAGTTGCTTATCTGAGGGTTAAGGTTAGTTACGCGTTGTGGTTGTTTAAAGTTAGAGTCTGTTTGATAAATGTCTGGAAATTGCTGGTAGGTTTGCTCAGTAAATAAGTATTTATCGGCATTTTTGGCTTTTTTAATTACATCAAAACGCTTATTACCTGTGAGTACTTTAGTAACGTTAAGCGTTGTTAAATTAAGTTTAGCCACCTCACTTTGCTTACTTTGTAAGTTAATTGCAGAGAGCAAAAGAGTATCATTGCTGTTAAAGCCCACTTGGTTTTTATCAAGCTTGATTACTCTGTACTGAGTATTACTTTGTTTACCATTAGTTAAGCGTTTGGCTTGCTTGGTATTTACATTAAACGACCAAATATCATATTTACTATAAACCAGTATTTCGCTGCTATCGTTAAGCCAGCCTGCAAAACCATAACCAGGCTGCTTGGATGGATAGTCGTGTTTGTCATCTGCAAACGTGGCGTTAATCGCCTTGCTGAGTACGCTCACTTTGTTATTACCTAAGTTTTTAAGCTGTACTTGGTTATTATCAAAGTAAGCAGCAAACTGCCCATTAGGCGCAAGGCTCGGCCTAAATGGATAGTCGTTAATGATAGGAGTTTGTTTACCCGTGTTTATATCAACAGCAAAGTAGTCAGCAAAAAAACCGCCGTACATTACTTTTTCAAGATGCGCTAAATTTGAGTAGCCTAACAATGACGTGGCACGCTCAGTATTAAGCGCCAGCTCAGGCATATTTGGGGTGCTTAACTGAACGACTTGCTGTGAGTTTACATGGTATACCGCCGTGTAATGACGATTTTTATTATTTTCATTCCATTGCTGTTCTTCGCGCGGTTTTATTTGTGCATCATTGTTGTGCCATACATTTAGCCCTTTATGGTCGCGAATTACCTCAAAGTCATACAGTGATGACTCATCTGTGTATTCTTTTTGTTTAACTTTTGCAGCGAGTTTTGGGCGGTTTTCAAAGTATAAACGTGTACCATCTTCGGCCCAAGTTAATGACGCGGTTTTGCCCATTAACCATTCTGGGTTAGGTGATTGCACAGTGGTTAGCGTGTCGTTTTGCCACAGCGTTAATTCGTACTGACGACGACGCTTATCATCGTTTACATAGTTGCCTAAGGTAAACGCAACGGTTTTTTCGATTGGGTGCCACGCTATTTTGCTAGCAACCACACCAGGCTCATCAATTAATACGGTGCTGGTAAAATTATCGAGTGAAAATAAGGTAATTTGATTATTGCCGCCATCTACATAGCTTTGACTCACCAATAGCTGATCGCTGGTGGCACTAATGCCATAGGTAAAGGCACTTTCAAGAGTATGAGTGCGCTTATCACTTAAGTTGATGATAACCAGCGGATAGCTTTTATCTTTTTTGTCGGCAGTGATAGCGCTATCGTTGTCGAGCTTTTTATCGTCTTCTTCAGCGTTTTCATTTTTGCGATAGGCCAGCCACTGGCCGTTATTAGCTAGCACGTAATCTTTTACATTATTAAAGCTTTGCTGCTCACCGGTTTGGGTGTTGACTAATACTAAGTTATTTTTTAAGTCACTTTTTTTCTTAGTGGTTTCTTTTTCAAGCAGAGTAGGCACCTGCGTAAATGCGACCCAGTTTGCCATTTTGCTAATGGTAGGACGGGTTCCACGTTCTACTTCAGCAATAAGCTTGTTATTATTTAGCGAGTAGACTTGCCCTGTGGCATTACCGCGATAAGGGGTTGCACTTAAAGAAAGGATTTGACCATTTTCAGAGAGCTGTGTGCCTTTTGCAGATTTAAAATCAAATACATCTTTAAATTCTAGGGGCTTATTTGCTAAAGCACTGGCGCTCGTTAAGCTGGTAATAAGTGCACAGCCTACAAGAGTGAGTTGTGTTTTCATTATAGATTCTCGTTTTTTAACATTATTTTATTGTAACGAGTTTTAATAACAATTCGAGTAGATACGACAAGTGGTAGCAGGGCAGAGATGAGAGGTTAAAAATGAATGGTAAAAGGTAAAAGGTAAAAGGTTGATACGTTAAATTTTCGGTCCACGGGATGCGAGGTGTTTGGCATCGGTAAAAAGTCAGGGAAGTAAAAGTTTAATTGTGGTTTTCAATTTTTTACTTTTTGCTCTGTGTTCAAATTAATTTTTAAATATAATTTATAAAAAGAACACAGAGTTTATGTGGAATTGATGATAGGAGAATAATTTAATAACCTTGCTGGCAAGGTTACCTAAAACCTAAAACCTCATAACCAAATTTTTTGTAATTCTGGCCATTGTTTTTCAAATTGCTCGCTAGGTCGTGCACTAAAATTACTGCGCACAAATTGGTTCATTTTACCCTCAACGTAGGCAAGTAAAAAGTTAGCTAGCGTCAGTTCATCACTTTGAAAGTTTTTACCTTCACGTAATTTACGCTCTCTAAGAATCTGTTTGAATTGGGTTTCTAGCTTTTCAAACAAGCCTTGTACACGCTCACGAAGTCGCTCTTGTTCACCCTGTAGAGCATCGCCTGTTAATATACGGGTTATGCCTGGGTTTTTTTCAGCAAACGTTAGCAGCAGTAATAGGGTGTTGTATACACGCGCTTTGCTTTCTTTCTCGTTATCTAAAATAAGATTAATACGTGATAGCAGCGTGTCTTCAATAAATTCAATTAATCCTTCAAACATGCGCGCTTTACTAGGAAAGTGGCGGTAAAGAGCGGCTTCAGATACGCCAACTTCTGCGGCAAGTTTGGCTGTTGTAATACGCTGACCTGGGCTGGTTTCTAACATTTGTGCGAGTGCTTGCAGTATTTGCTCTTTGCGATTACTTTTTTTTGTCGCAGGCATGAACATTCCTTTTTAATAGTTATTTTTTCAACATAAATGTGCGATAACACAGCTTTGTGCCAAGTGTTACAGCGTGCAATACTCAACGGGGTGTTTTTGCACGTATTACAGCGATACATTAGTAATGCGCAAGCGTTAAGCTATTTTAGCGCAGTAAAATTACACTAAAAGGTCGCAAGGCGTCATCATGTTAATGTTTTATTCAGTTTGTTTCCAGCCTTTTTATAATCGTTTGGCGAGCTGCTCGATCACTTTAACCGCTATCTCTATTTTACTGGTTTCAGGTAAGTCGAGTTGTTCATTTTGCCAATACAGGGTGAGTGCGTTGCGCTCAGAATTAAAGCCTACATCATTGTGCGATACATCGTTGGCACAAATCATATCGAGGTTTTTATTGGTTAGTTTCCCCTTTGCGTAATTAGCAACGTTCTGCGTTTCTGCGGCGAAGCCGACGGTGTAAGGGCGGTTTTGTGTGAGGTTTGCAACCGCGGCTATTACATCTGGGTTTTTAACTAAGCTAAGAGTGAGTTCATCGCCTTGTTTTTTCATTTTTTGCGTGGCGATACTTGCTGCACGATAATCGGCCACAGCGGCACAACCAATAAAGGCATCTGAGTGAGGCGCATATTTGAGTGACTCATGCAGTAACTGTTCAGCACTTTCTATATTAATTAAATTAACGCCTTGCGGTGCTGAAATAGTTACCGGGCCTGAAATTAAGTTTACGTGTGCGCCAAATGATAACGCAGCTTGCGCCAGTGCATAGCCCATTTTTCCAGAGCTGTGGTTTGATATAAAACGAACAGGATCGAGAGGTTCACGAGTTGGACCTGCAGTAATTGTAATTGTTTTACCTGCCAATAGCGCAGGTTTAGCAGGCTCAGTGCATAAGCTCACTAATTCATGTGGTTCAAGCATTCGCCCGGCACCGACATCACCACAAGCTTGCTCGCCTTTGCCTGGCCCCCATATAGCAACGTTGCGTGCTTTTAAAGTGGCTAAATTAGCTTGCGTTGCAGGGTGAGCATACATTTGCTGATTCATAGCTGGTGCGATGGCAACTTTTGCGGGGGTTGCAAGTAATAAAGTCGTGAGCAAGTCGTCAGCAATCCCTGCGGCCATTTTTGCAATAATATTGCTGGTGGCAGGAGCAACTAAAATTAAATCAGCCCATTTTGCAAATTCAATGTGCCCCATAGCGGCTTCGGCTGAAGGGTCTAGTAATGAGTCAGACACCATTTCACCACTTACTGCTTGCATGGTTAGCGGGGTGATAAAATGTTTTGCTGATTCGGTCATTACTACTTTAACGTCACAACCATGGTCTTTTAAGCGTCTTACGAGTTCAGCACATTTATAGGCTGCAATTCCACCGCTAATACCCAGCACTATTTTTTTATTTGTTAAATTAATCATGGTTGTTCATCAATTTTATAAAATATGGTGGCTAAAATAACAAATCTTGAGCGTGACAGCTAAGATAAAATGCGTTTTATCGCGCTAATTTTTGATTTTGCATTACAGTTATACAATACAGTAATCTTTCAAGGATGAATCATGCAATTAACGTCACTGCCTAATTCGCTCCGCCCGCGAGAAAAACTGCTAGAAAAGGGCGCAAAGGCACTCTCTGATGCTGAACTATTAGCTATATTTTTGCGCACGGGCCTACCCGGCATGAATGCCATAGAGTTGGCGCAGCATCTGATCAACGAAAATAAAACCCTGCATAATTTGTTTAATGCCAGTATGGATGAATTTTGTGCGCAAAAAGGCTTGGGAATGGCTAAATATGTTCAGCTACAAGCAGTACTTGAACTAAGCCAGCGTTACATGCAAGAGAGCTTTGTGCGCGACGCCGTTTTTAACTCCCCACAAGCCGTTTATGACTATTTAACGCTGCAAATGCGTGGATTGCAGCAAGAGGTATTTATGGTGTTGTATCTTGATAGTCAAAATCGTTTATTAAAAGATGAAATATTATTTTACGGCACAATTAATGCGGCCAGTGTATATCCGCGTGAAGTGGTAAAGGCGGCACTGAAAAATAATGCGGCGGCGGTTATTTTTTCACATAATCACCCCAGTGGTATTGCAGAACCGAGTCAGGCCGATAAGCTCATTACCAATAAGTTGTGCCAAGCACTGCAATTAGTCGACATAAATGTGTTGGATCATATTATTATTGGTGGTGAAAGCAGTGTTTCGTTTGCCGAACGGGGACTGATTTGAGTTTATCGCTTCAGATATGTGCTAAAAATGAGCGGTTTAGTGCGTTTTGGCAAATTAGTTTAATTTAAATGCAGTTTTTACTTTCCCTAAGGGCATTCGATCTTTATAATTAGCCGCTATCAAATTTACACATGAGCTGGTTGGATAAGATCAGTATTTGATCTTTGCCTGTAAAAGCTGTATAAAGAGCGCCCTTCGATTTATCTCTAGGGCACAAATACATGGCCTTAGGGAAAATTAAGCTCGAGCGAAGTTATTGGAGATATATAGACATGTCTAAAGTATGTCAAGTTACAGGTAAGCGTCCAGCGGTTGGTAACCACCGTTCACACGCG
>JGI24522J20083_1000446_pt1 | contig 11736 bp, 10 predicted proteins | sample LinPmetageLP47_FD_20083 | JGI IMG/M metagenome (IMG submission 20083)
GCCTATTTATGGGGAATAACCACACCACATAGGCTCTGCCTTGCCTAAATACCAAACAGACTGCTGCAAATTTAACCTTGAAAGATCAACAGACCCTCATAATAATAACAGATAGTCTTTGCATTTAGCCATCTATACATTTAAACTTCTTTTTTGCGCCGATTTGGTCTTTGGCTTGCGGGCGCTGTTGGATTACTTATCTGGTTAGATAGTAAAACAAACAACTAAATTCAGCTAAAAGAGGGATGCTTTGGCTGTTTAATATATCAATCGACTTCGATTGCTATGAATAATTAACGAGGATTATGATGCAGCCATCATTTGATAAAAATAAAGCAAGATTTTCTTTGCTTCCCCTACTCACCTTTGTTGCTATTTTTTTAGGCTCAGGCTTATATTTACAATCTCAAGGGGTTGATTACGCGTTTTATCAACTCCCAGCACCAGTCGCTATTTTACCCGCGATTGTTTTAGCCTTTATTTTAAATAAAACCAGCATCAACCAAAGCGTAGAAACCTTTATAAAGGGCGTAGGTAATAACAATATTATCACCATGTGTCTTATTTACTTACTAGCGGGTGCTTTTTCGGCGGTTGCTGGTGCTACCGGCGGTGTGGATGCGGTTGTTAATGCCGGACTTTCACTTATTCCTCCTTCGTTACTACTACCTGGTTTGTTTTTAATAGCGGCGGTTATTTCTACTGCTATGGGCACATCAATGGGAACTATTGGTGCTATTGGCCCAATTGCCTATGCAGTATCTATTAAAACAGGAATTGATCCTGCTTTAATGGCCGGTACCATTGTATCTGGTGCTATGTTTGGTGATAACTTATCAATAATTTCTGACACCACAATTGCTGCTACGCGTACGCAAGGCTGTGAAATGAAAGATAAGTTTAAAGAAAACCTTAAAATTGCTGTTCCGGCCGCCATACTCACTATTGCATTGCTATTATTTTTAACACCTGCAGCACAAGTAGTTGATACCAAAGACTACGATATTTTATTAGTACTTCCTTATGCCTTTATTTTAGTCCTGGCGGTAATGGGCTTTAATGTGTTTGTCGTGCTGTTAAGCGGTATTGTGTTTGCCGCATTAATGGGCTTTACCGGCAGCTATGAAGGTGCAAGCTTTGTAAAAGATATTTACAAAGGCTTTAGTGAAATGCAGGAAATATTTTTACTGTCTATGTTTATTGGTGGCCTCTCTGAGTTTATTCGTATTAATGGCGGTCTCGACTATATCGCTCAAAAAATTCAAGCTATTACTAAAGTCATTGCCAAATGGCACCGTAAAGTAGCCGATCAGTTAGGGATCGCGGCATTAGTTGTCACCAGTAATATGTGTATTGCCAATAATACCGTGTCTATTATTGTGACAGGTCCTATTGCTAAAAAACTGGCTGATGATGGCGAAATTAGTGGTAAACGTTCTGCCAGTTTATTAGATATTTTTGCCTGTGTAACCCAAGGGTCTTTGCCTTATGGCGCACAAGCATTATTACTCGGTGCTACATTTAAAATTAGCCCGTGGGATGTTTCAACCTCATCTTACTACTGCTTTATTTTAGCCTTTACTGCTATTGCTGTTATTTGTTTGCGCCGCAATAAAGCATAATCTCCTTTTTTACAGTGTATTAGCTGCGTGCTAATGCACTGTTTATCACAATAAATAATTAACAAATTAACCGTGTTTGCTATAATGTAATATTAAGCGTGTCACATAAAATATGGTTATGAAAATTAAAAACTTACTTCCTCTCGTTGCACTAAGTGCGTGTGCCTTAAGTTCAACAGCTACCGCTGCTAATTGGAGCAATACGGCGCTTCATATTAACAACGGCAACCACAAAAATCCATTTACTGAACAAAAATCTAATACCACGGTGTACTCAATTGAGCATGCTTCTGGGCATGATTATGGCGATAACTTTTTCTTTATTGATTACAGTACCGACAGCAACGATGATGGCTTTCAAGATCAAGACTTTTATTTTGAAGGTTACTCTACGCTTAGCTTATCTGCTGTAATGGACGAAAAAGTAGCGTCAGGGGCGCTCGTTGATGTTGGCCTAACCATGGGTATTAATGCTGCTGGCGATGCCAAAGTAGTTAAATATTTACCAGGCGTAAAATTAAGCTGGGATGTGCCTGGTTTTAATTTCTTTTCAACCCTTATCAGTGCATACATTGATGATAGCGAAGGCGTTGCAAAAGGCGGTGCACCCATTGAAACTAACAGCTGGATGTTTGATGTAGCCTTTGATTACCCGTTCATGATTGGCTCGCAAAAGTTTAACGTAAAAGGCCATGCAGAGTACATTGCTGAACGCAAAGATGAGTTTGGTAACGATGTGCGTGCTTGGTTTTTAGCCCAACCTATTATTGTATGGGATATGGGACATGCGCTAGAAATGAAAGAAAATACCTTACTGTTAGGTATGGAATGGCAATACTGGCACAATAAATTTGGTACTGATGTTAGCGAATCCGTGCCGCAAGTTCATTTAGAGTGGACGTTCTAGGTTCTTATATGGACTCCCTAAGTAAATCAACAAAAAACTGTCTTTAAAAACAAGTATAGATGCGTGCTTATATACGGGCTTTATTGAGGAGCTACCTCGCCCTAAAATGTACTCGCACCAATAGGCAAATTCTAGGAAGCGGCATCTAAAGTGCCTTAGGACCTAACTTGCTTCTATTGGTCGGTCTTACCTGTTTTACATCGCTCTTTGCTGATTCAACATGGAATATCAAGCCAATGAGATTGGCTGATATTCCGTGTCATTCTTTAATATCGCATAAGCTGTTCTTACCGTTTTGTTTGCGAAAGCAACCGCTGCGATTTTTTTGCCTCTTCTCTCGACTAAGGCTTGTAGCCAACGCTCTTTGCTTGTTCTGGCTGGACGTTTACTCACTTGCGTGATAACAGAAAGCGCTCCTTGGAAAAGAGTGGAACGAAGTCGCTTATCTGCATGACGCTTTGAAATATGCCCAATACGCTCTTTACCACCTGAACTATGTTGCTTTGGCGTTAACCCTATATTTGCTGATGCTTCACGACCGTTGGTAAAATTCTCACCTTGACCTAAACGCACCGCTAGCCCTAAAGCACCGATGGGGCCGACGCCCTCTAACTTCATCAACTTTTGGCAGGTCGTATCATATTTTACAGCGCCTTCGAGCTGGCGTTCCAAAATGGCAACATGTTCGATTTGCTGTAGTAAGTGCTGCCATAAATAATTCAGTGCTTCACGAAAAGACTGAGGCAAGTTATTTTCAGCGTCTTCCAGAATAAAAGGAATGTGCTTACGAAGTTGGGATAAGCTTGGTGGCACAATAATACCAAACTCTCCAAGTAAGCCCCTAATTTGATTACTCTGTGCTATTTGATGTGTTTTTGCTAAATGACGAGCTCGCTCCAATGATTGCAAAGCCTGCTCTTCGGCAGATTGCACACGAGCACCATGGATATGCTCTTGAGAAGCGGCGATTGCGATGGCTAAAGCATCATTACGATCCGTTTTTTGCTTAGTTTGGAAAGGCTTAACTGTTCTTGCGGAAATGACTTTGACTTCGTGACCAAGAGCACGTGCTAGCCTAGCCCAATATTGCGCACTACCACATGCTTCCATCGCCACCAATGAGCGTGGCTGCTTAACAAGCATCTCTTTTAGTTTTGCTCGGCTAAGTTCTCGGTTGAAGAGGACTTTACCTTTTGGATCTCGTTTACAGACTTGAAAAACATTCTTTGCTAAATCAATAGCCAATATATTAGTATCTTTCATGTATGGACTCCTTTGGTTAATCTTTTGTCGGATTAAGACCGTACCTCCTCAGGGAGAGGGAGTCCATACATCTAGTAACATGATAATTGAAAAGCCTGTCAGTTTAAATCTACAGGCTTTTTTAATTGTCTAACGACTATTTAAATCACAACCTACACTGCGGATTTTTACCTTGTGCTTTAGCTGTTTTTTGCTCGCTAAGCGCTTTACTCATTTGCGATTGTAAATTTGCAATACGGCTCGTTGGTGCTGGGTGAGTTGATAAAAACTCTGGCGTAGCTCCACTGCCCGCTTGGCTCATATTTTGCCAAAGCGTTACAGACTCTTTAGGGTTAAACCCTGCTTGCGCCATAAGATCTAAACCAATTGTATCTGCCTCTGACTCATGTGAGCGACTAAAGGGTAAAACCACACCATATTGAGCGCCTAAACCAAGGCCTTGCATAATTTCATTACGGTATTGCACGTTACCCATTTCAAGCGCCGCATTGCCCAGCTGCATACCCGTTTGTAAAATAGAACTTTGTGAGACCCGTTCATTTGAATGCTCAGCAATCACGTGTCCAACTTCATGGCCCAAAACAGTGGCAACCTGATCTTGATTTGTGGCTATTTTTAAGAGCCCCGTATGTACACCAATATAACCGCCAGGCAATGCAAAGGCGTTTGCAGATTCATCTTCAAATACCACCACTTCCCAATTTTGAGATGCATATTCTGTAGGAAGCACGGCCACTACTTTTTCAGCAATGCAATTGACGTAACTGTTTACTTTTGGGTCTTTATTTATCGGCTGCGTTTTTTTTATCTCTGCAAAACTGGCAGTGCCCATTTGAGTCATTTGCTGATCTGAGTAAAACGCAATTTGCGTGCGCCCAGTTGGTGATGTTTTACAACCTGCCAATACTGCACTGGCTAGAACTATCAAAACCAATTTTTTCATTGTGTTACCCTAAAAAAGTTTGTTACTAAGTATAGAATACCAAACGCGGTGTTAGTTTAAAATCTTTGCTTTTTGCAATTAAACAATTAAGTTAGCAGGCAAACTAAGTTTATCCAAGGCTATTGCCCTGCTATAATGTTGGGCCTGTATTCGTTGTTTTGAGTTTTTAAATGAGTGCTTCGGCTTCTTCTTTTAATACCCGTATTTTATTGCCTTTATTAGCCAGTATTGTCGCGATCACGCCTTTAGCCATTGATATGTATTTACCGGCGATGCTGGTGATTGCCAATGATCTCAATACCAGCATGCCAAATGTTCAAATATCGTTGAGTATATACTTAGCGGGTTATGCATTGGGCATGTTATTTTTTGGCCCCATAGCCGATCAAATTGGCAGGCGTAAACTGGCAAGGATAGGTCTCAGTTTATTTGGCTTAAGTTCACTGGCGTTAGCATTTACCACTGAAGTGCATACTTTTTGGCTGTTAAGAGCTGTACAGGCATTTACAGGCGCGGCCGCTACGGTTGTCGTCCCTGGGATCATTAGGCATATATATCAAAAAAATACTGCTAAAGGTATGTCTTACGTGTCTATGATTATGATGATAGCGCCGTTACTTGCCCCCTCTATCGGCTCGGCTATTTTAGGCTTTTCGGTATGGTCGACTATTTTTATTGTTTTAGCGACCTATAGCTTTGTTATTTTACTTTTTGTGCAACGTTACTTAATCGATATTCCAATATTTAAAAATGAGCGAAAAGGATTAGCATTATTCTTCTCAAGTTATAAAGTGGTATTAAGTAATACGCACGCCCGCGCCGATATTTTAAGCTCGATGTTTGTGTCGTTTGGCTTTTTTTGCTTTTTAACGTCCGTCCCTTATATTTACCTCGACCTATTTAAAGTATCAGAACAATTGTTTGGCCTGTTATTCGCTTTTAATGTGATGGCGTTGATGTTTGGTAATTTCTTAAATACTCGCGTAGTGCCACGTATTGGCTCACGCAAAATGCTTTATTATGGCTTAATGTGTGGCTTTATCTCTGGCGCAGCATTACTTAGCTTTAGCGTATTAAACTTGTCACTTTACTTTATTGTTGCGGCTATTGCTCCGTTGATGATGAGCCTAGGTATAATAGCAAGTAACGCAGATTCATTGATTTTGATGAAATTTGAGCAAAATACAGGGACTGCAACGGCGGTTATTGGCACCTTACGTTTTGGTAGTGGCGCATTAGTAGGCCCTATATTAGCGGTAATGCATGCACAAAGTGCAGTTCCATTTTCAAGTTTAATGTTCAGCGCAGTTGTACTCACTATCCTAGTGCAGTTAGTTCATTATTTTAAAGACAAAAAAAATGCCTCATAATGAGGCATTTTTTAATTGTATACTTAATTAAGCATCAGCTGCTTTTGATACCATAACCATTGCAGGACGTAATAAACGACCGTTTAATGTGTAACCTTTTTGCATTACTGCTAACACAGTATTAGGCGTCACATCATTACTTGGCTGAATCGACATTGCTTGATGAAAATCTGGGTTAAACTGCTCACCTTGTGGGTTTACAATTTCAACGCCAAATTTAGCCACTGCATCGTTAAAGCTTTTTACTGTCATATCAATACCTTCTAACAAAGGCTTAAGCGTTTCATTTTCTTTATCAGAGAACTCAATAGCACGCTCTAAGTTATCTATAACAGGGAGTAATTCATTAGCAAACTTTTCAAGTGCAAATTTGTGTGCTTTCTCAACATCTTGTGCAGCACGACGACGCATATTGTCAACGTCAGCAGCAGCGCGAACGACGCTATCTTTCTGATCTGCAATGGTTTGTTTTGCCGCTTCTAACTCAGCATATAACATTGCAATTTCTGCTTCAGGGCTTTGCTCTTGCTCGGCGTGTTGTTCTGCTGCTTCTACTGCAGCCTCAACGTCGGCTTCCATTTGCGCCACTTCTTCGTTCAATTCTACTTCTTGCTCTGGGTTTTGTGTCTGCTCAGACATAAAATATACGCTCCAATTCTTTACAACTGCGGTAATTATGGGGATTGAATAAAAAGATTCAAGAGCTCGATGGCTCTAATAATTTAAATTCTTGGATTATTTTCTCTAATTGCGCTGATTTCGGACAAATAACACAAAAACGACTTTGATATTCCTGATTTTGAAAGTACGGCACAGTGATCACAATGAGATCATCACAGGTGCTAAAAGGTAAGTTTTCAGCACTGAGAATAGAGACCCCGTTTTTAAATGCGAGCTTATCTTCCACAAAATTTAAAAATGAAACACCAATATTAAGACTTTGCTCACAATCTATTTTTTTATAAAGGTAGTTTTCGCCCACCACAATACTGTTATCTGAACCTAATTTTTGGCTTAGTTCACGCGTCCATTGAGTTAAAGAGTCATGACAATTACGCGGTGCCGTATTTGCCATTGCCTGCATTCTGTATAGCCCTTCAATGAGCGTTTGCTGGCTAAATACAGTGTTAAGCCAAGTGGCAAACTCATAGCGTTGGCCGTCACTAGGATCATCAGGCTTGTTAATGCAAATATTATGGCTTTGCCCTGCTCTGTCTAAAAGTAAGATAAGCCAGTTATTAGCGTCAAAGTCGAGTACTTCTACTCTAAATACCTGTTGAGTTCTAACTTGAGGTAGCCCCACACAACAGCATACTTGGTAACGTTGACTCAAGCCATGTGCCAATTCAACTAACTCAGCCTGCTCAGGCTGCCAATAATTAGCAATATCATTGAGCGTAAAAAACTCATCAAACCAATAGTCAAACCCATCATTGGTTGGCACTCGGCCAGCCGATGTATGTGGTGAATACAACAAGCCTATTTTTTCAAGGCGCGCCATCGCGTTACGCACAGTGGCAGAGCATACCGCCATACCTTTTTGCTTTGCAATTTTTGTTGACGGCACAGGTAAGCCATCGCCATTACAGTACATACTCATAACAGCGGCAAATATTTGCTGATCTCGTGGGTTTAGTTTCATGTTATCTACATCTTTACGCATAGCTGTTATATCGGGGCTAAGTATTATTATTTCAAGTATAAAAAATACAATAAATCTAAATTTTACAGTGAATTAATTAAATCCGCTGGTTATTATTAAGATCTGTGTTTTCAAACACTTCTGTTTTAGGTTACTCTACAAATATTAGAACTCTCAGTGTATTTATTATGGACTCTCCCTTTAACACTATCGGCTTGATTGGTAAGCCAAATCATCCTAATGCTGCCGCTACTTTACAACGATTACATACGTTTTTATTAGCTTTAGGCTTTGAGGTGATTGTTGAAAGACGTACAGGGAGTCAACTTAGTGATGTACCGAGCGACAAACTCGTAAAGCTCGTTGATTTAGGCGAGCGTGCCGACTTGGCGATTGTGGTTGGAGGCGATGGCAATATGCTGGGTGCTGCACGGGTGCTTGCTCGCTTTGATATAGCCGTAATTGGTGTAAATAGAGGTAATTTAGGATTTTTAACCGATTTAAATCCAGAAGGGTTTGAGGGTAGCTTAGAACAGGTACTCAGCGGCGATTACATTGAAGAAAAACGTTTTTTATTAGAAGTTGAAGTGTATCGTCATAACGAACTTAAAAGCGCTAATTCTGCAGTAAACGAAGCAGTGCTTCATGCTGATAAAGTAGCACATATGATTGAGTTTGAAGCCTTTATAAACGATGACTTTGTATTTTCTCAACGCTCCGACGGTTTGATTGTGTCGACTCCAACAGGCTCAACGGCATACTCTTTATCGGGCGGCGGGCCTATTTTAACACCAGAGCTTAATGCAATGTCATTGGTTCCTATGTTCCCGCATACTTTATCAAGCCGCCCTTTAGTGGTAGATGCCGATAACGAAGTACGTTTAAAGCTTAGTTTAGAAAATACCGATAGCTTACAGGTAAGTTGCGACAGCCATGTTGTACTTGCCGTATTACCCGGTGATGAGGTCGTTATTCGCAAAGCAGATAGAAAATTACGATTAATTCACCCAAAAAATTACTCTTATTATAATGTGCTACGTAAAAAGCTAAATTGGGGTAGCCGGTTATACTAATTTTATTGCCAAACATGCAACTTTAGCGCAAAATATTGGACTAGAAGTTTTAAATATCATCAGGAAAAAGTAGTAATGAGTTATGTAGTATTTCTTGCTTTATTATTATTAATTACTTTACTTGGCAGTTACTTGCTAATTGAGAGTAATCGAAAAAAAACCATTAAAGCAAAGAAAAAGCTGTTTAACGAACGCGTTGCAAGTACTCAATCACGTTTAAAAATAAAACTTAACGAGTTACTTGATGCAAAAGTCATTAGTGCTAAACACCTTCCTCGAATTCAAGCCGTTGTCAGTAATTTTTTTGTGGTACAGCCACACACTGATGAAAATTTAAACAAGCTAGAGTCGCTATGCGATTTACTTATTAATATACTTAACGAAGAACTAATAAAAACCTATAAAAATAATAACAGCCAAGCTTTTTCCGATACCACTCAATATTTTATAGCAGAGTTACCAGCTCAAGGTATTTTATATAATAAAAACTTTTATCAAGAAGTCCTTCCTACGCTAATTTTAAAGTTAAAAACTGAAGACATAGCGCAACCAGTTGATAGTATTGACCTTAACGATGAAAACCTCCCTATTGATGAAGAAAAAAAAACATTAATTGAGTCCAGCCTTGCTTAAAATATAGAAATTTAATTTGCAAAAAACCAAAACACTGTATAAATTAACAGTTAATTCACTGGATGGATGAACAGTATGTTAATTGGTTTAGAAATTAAAAATTTTGCAATCGTAAGTAATTTAAGCACAGAATGGCATTCGGGTATGACCGCTATCACCGGTGAAACGGGAGCAGGTAAATCAATCGCCATTGATGCATTATCATTGTGTCTTGGAGAGCGAGCAGAAGCGTCTGCTGTGCGCCCAGGAACTGATAAAGCAGAGGTAAGTGCACAATTTGATTTAAGCAATTTACCACTCGCTCATGCTTTTTTAGAAGAGAACATGCTTAATAACGACGACAACGAATGTTTACTTCGTCGAGTTGTTTGTAAAAATGGTCGCAGTAAAAGCTACATTAATGGCAGCCCAGTTACCGCTGCACAACTAAAAGAGCTAGGCCAATATTTAATTTCTATTCATGGCCAACATGCGCACCAGCACCTATTAAAGGCAGAGCATCAGCTACAATTACTCGATGCATATGCAGGCCATCATAATCTTGTTAATGCTGTAAGCCAGCGTTATAAACAATTTGCTGACTTACAAAAAGAATTTAAACATCTAGAACAACAGCAGCAGCAACAAGCCGCACAAAAGCAACTATTGGAGTATCAAGTCGCAGAGCTTGATGAATTTGCGTTGCAGGCAGATGAATTTGAGCAAATAGAAGCTGAACATTATAAACTCAGCAATAGCCAAACTATATTGCAAGTCTGCCAGCGCGAGTTGCAGCATTTATATGAAAATGATGAACAAAATGCGTGTTCCATTTTACAGCACAGCGCCCAACAATTTACTGAACTTGCACAGTATGATGAAAGCTTAGCCAGTGTGGCAACATTATTATCAGAAGCCGCTGTTCAAGTTGAAGAAGCAAGCCGAGAAGTACGTAATTACACTGAACAAGCCGACTTGGATCCTCAGCGATTAACTGAAGTAGAAAACAGACTCAGTGGTGCAATGGACTTAGCCAGAAAACACCATATAAAACCCCAAGAGCTCGTTGGATTTCATCAAACTATTGCACAAGAGCTTGAGTCGATAAGTAATAACAGCTCACGTCTTGAGCAACTTGAAGGTGAAATTGAACATGCCCTTGAGGATTATCAAAACGCCAGTGAACAATTAAGTGCAAGTCGCCACCAGTATGCGAATACATTAAATGGATTGATCAGCGAAAGCATGGCTAATCTATCTATGGAAAATGGCGTATTTGAAATAGCATTGACTGCACAAAACGATCGCGCTCCAAATAGCTTAGGCTTTGATAATGTTTCGTTTTTAGTATCAACAAACCCAGGGCAACCATTGCAACCTTTAGCAAAAGTAGCCTCTGGTGGTGAGCTATCACGCATTAGTTTAGCTATTCAGGTTATTATTGCGCAAAAAGTCACGACCCCTACGCTTATTTTTGATGAAGTGGATGTTGGTATTTCTGGCCCAACAGCTGCTGCTGTTGGTAAACTACTGCGCCAACTAGGTAAGTCTACGCAAGTAATTTGTGTGACCCATTTACCGCAAGTGGCCAGTAGCGCTCATCAGCAGTTTTTTGTTGCCAAAGAAATTGCAGACGGTGAAACATTTACGCATATGCTGGCATTGAATAAAGATGGTCGAGTAAATGAGATTGCTCGATTACTGGGTGGTGATAACATTAGCAAAACAGCTAAAGCAAATGCAAAAGAGCTTATAAAAGCGCACGGATAAAGTGAATCGCTTTATAGTGCGTTACCTTGATACGGTGAGGATACATTAATGCAAACGACGGTCATTTATTTTGGCTTAGCAATTAACTGGCTGCTACTGATTGTCAGTATACTTTTGGCTGTTTTTAGTAAGTTTAAACATACACAATTTAAGCAGAGCTTATATCGCTTTTTAAATGTGGCCTTAATTGTACATATTGTTATTGCTGTTATGTTAGTTTTTAGCAGCACAGCTATTAGTGGCTTAATAACACTAAGTTGGTTAGTTATTGGCCTACAGCTTGTTTGTAACGTTATTTGCTATAAAAGTGTGAAACGCCGACAAGCCAGAGTGAAACCGAGCCTAGATCACTTCTCGATGGATTAACTAACAGCGCGTTTAAAAAAGCCCACAATCTATGTATTGCGGGCTTTTTTATTTGTAAAATCTTATAATTGTAAATAACCTGAGCTTCGGATAAGAAATTACTAATTTAAAGGAACTAAATGCTCGTTCCATGATCCGATCATTCGACCAAGAGTGATTAGAACAAAA
>JGI24522J20083_1000448_pt1 | contig 11714 bp, 9 predicted proteins | sample LinPmetageLP47_FD_20083 | JGI IMG/M metagenome (IMG submission 20083)
CAGGATCGGCGAGATGATCCAGCTCAGCACGATCTTGCCGATCTCGCTCCAGTTGATCGGATCGAACCCGAGCGAGACCAGTGCAAAGCCCAGGATGCCACCGATGATGGACTGGCCGGTGGAAACCGGCATGCCACGCACGGAGGCCACCATCAGGAACGTGCCGGCCCCGAGCAGTGCGGCGAGCATTCCGATCGCCAGAATATGGGGTTGGTCGGCGAACAACTCGGGATGGATCAGCCCCTTGCTGATGGTCTGGGTGACCTGCCCACCGGCGAGCCAGGCGCCGAGAAATTCGAAGATGCCGGCGATGATCACGGCCTGCCAGATGGTCAGCGCGCCCGAACCCACCGACGTGCCCATGGCATTGGCGACATCGTTGGCGCCAATGCCCCAGGCCATGAAAAAGCCGAAGATGCACGCGAGAAGCAACAGGATGTCTGCGTGTTGCGCGATGATCGACATCGGTTTCCTTATCTTCTGACGCCGGTCGGCGCCCCAGGGATGCGCAGTGTAGCGCCTCGCGGCCCGTGTTTCAGCGTGCCATCATGATCTGGAGTCGCGCGCCCACGCGCTCGGCCCGATCGGACACCGTGCCGATCCAGTCGATAATCTGGTACAGGAACATCACCTCGAGCGGTGGCAGGTCCGATTCAAGATCAAGCAGCTTGTGACGGATATCGATCTGCTCGTTATCGGCGCGCTTCTCGAGCTTGCCGAGTTCGACGACCATATCCTCGATCATGTCCGAGACATTGCGCCCGAAACCCGATTCGAGCAGTTCGTCCAGTTCCTCGAGAACCTTGCGCGCCTGGTGGACGGCGGCGATGGTGACCTGCATATAATCGTTGATCGAACCCAGCAGCGCCGGCGGAAACTGCATACGCCGGCCTGTCATCAGCCCCGCAATATCCTTGATCTTGTTGACGATCTTGTCCTGCGCCTCGATCAGCTCGAGCAGATCGGAGCGCGAGATCGGCAGGAACAGTGTGCTCGGCAGATTCAGCCGGATCTGGTCCTTGAGATTGTCGGCCTCGTGCTCGCAGTCCGAGATCTCGCGATACAGCGCCTCGGCGCGTTCCCAGTTGCTCTCCGAGCCATAGCGAAAGAACTGGGCGAGCAGATCGGCGCTGCGATCGACCTGACGGATATGTTCGGTAAGCGCCTCGAACGGTGAGCGGCCGAATAGGCGAGACAGCGGACTGGCTTTGCCGTGATCCATGATGGGCGACCCTCGAGTGAAGTATGCGACGAGTATAAAGGCCAAGCACCGTACGGCGCTGTGTTGTCGTTAAACCGGTCGGGTCGAATCCGGCCCGATATGCGCGAGGCGCACCGGCTGACGATTGGTGGCGTCCATTGAGATACAGGTGGCGCGCCGTGTTGGCGTCGTGCAGCAGCCAGGGCCAAAGCCGGTTTCGTGGTGGCCGGGCGGGTCGGCTCGCTGGCGGTCATTACCCGGGCCATAGACGGGCGATGGTATTGCTCGCGGCGCGTGATCTATCCTGTGTCGCGCTCGGCGTCTGCCAGGCGCTGCCGGCCGAGCCCAGACTGTTCACGCTCTTCTTAAACGAGTTTCTGCCCATGCGTATTGTCGATATCCGCGATGGCGTTGCCCCGATTGCTTCGCCCATTCGTAACGCTTTCATCGATTTCTCCACGATGACGATCAGTGTCATCGCGATCGTCACCGATGTGGTCCGTGACGGTGCGCCGGTGATTGGCTACGGCTTTCATTCCAACGGCCGCTACGCGCAGCAGGGCATTCTGCGCAGCCGGCTGGTTCCGCGCCTGCTGCAGGCCGAGCCGGATACGCTGCTCGACGACAGCGGCCAGAATCTGGACGCCCACCGGGTATGGCGCACGTTCATGCATAACGAGAAGCCGGGCGGCCACGGCGATCGCGCGGTCGCGGCCGGGGCGCTCGATATGGCGGTCTGGGATGTCATCGCCAAGATCGAGGAAAAACCGCTGTGGCGGCTGCTGTCCGAGCGCTATAACAACGGTCAGTTCGATGCGCAGATCATGGTCTATCCGGGCGGCGGCTATTATTATCCGGACAAGCAGATCAGCGGCCTGCAGGACGAGATGCGCGGCTATGACGAGGCCGGCTATCAGGTTGCCAAGATGAAGATCGGCGGCGCTGATCTCGACACCGACCTGGCCCGTATCGAAGGTGCGCTGGAGGTGCTGGGCGACGGCCAGCGTCTGGCGGTGGACGCCAACGGCAAGTTCGATCTGGATACCGCGCTTGCCTATGCGAAGGCCATCGAACCGCTCAACCTGTTCTGGTACGAGGAGGTCGGCGACCCGCTCGACTACGCGCTACAGGCCGAGCTGGCCGGCCACTATCCCGGCGCGATGGCGACCGGCGAAAACCTGTTTTCCACCCAGGACGTCTGCAACCTCATCCGGTTCGGTGGCATGCGCGCCGATCGCGACTGGATCCAGGCCGATCCGGCGCTCGCCTACGGGCTGACCGAGTACATGAACCTGATCGAAGCCACCGAGGCACTCGGCTGGCCACGGCGCCGGCTCATGCCGCACGGCGGCCATCAGCTGTCGCTGAATATCGCTGCCGGATTGCAGATCGGCGGCACCGAGTCGTATCCGGCGGTATTCCAGCCCTACGGCGGTTTTGCCGACGATATTCCTATCGTCGGCGGTTATACGACGCTGCCCGATACGCCGGGGATCGGCATGGAGCACAAGCCGACGATGCTGGCCGCGCTGCGCAAGCACCTGGAACTGGCATAAGCGCAGCCACTCAATCGTCGTCCAGATGCGCCTGCCGCCGTGAGACTTCTGCGATGGCCGATAGATCCAGATCGCCGTCGCCGGCCGCAACAGCGGCCGACAGGCGTTCGCGCACGGTCGCGCCCATCGGCATCGGCACGTTCTCGGCGCGGGCGGCGGCCAGCGCGAGATCCACATCCTTGGCGCCGAGCCGGAGCTTGAAGCCTTCGGGGTTGTCGTATTCGCGTTTCGTCATCGCCGGGGCATAGCCCTGGTAGGCGGGTGCTGCGAACACCGAGCTGGTGATGATCTCCAGAAAATCGTCCGGTTCGATGCCGTACTTCGCGGTCATGGCGGCGGCTTCGCCCATGCTCTCCACGGCGGCCATCAGCATGAAGTTGGTCGCCAGTTTGATCACATTGGCGCGGAACGGCTCGTCGCCCACCGGCCAGACCTTCGCACCCATGGTTTCGAGTGCTGCGCGTGCGGTCTCGATCGCGTCCGGCGCTCCGGCGGCGACGATCTGAAGCTTGGCCGCCTTGGCGATATCCGGTCGACCGAGCACGGGCGCGGCCATATAGATCTTGCCGGCCTCGGCGTGCAGGGCCGCCATGGTGCGTGCGCACTCGACCGACACCGTTGCCATGTTGACGTGGACGGTGTGGTCGCCCATCGCCTCGATCAGGCCGTGCTCGTGAACGATGGCGGCAAGCGCGCCGTCGTCGGCCAGCATGGTGATGAGCACGTCGCACGCGGCACACTCGGCCGGCGAGGCAGCCTGCGTCGCGCCCGCCTCGACCAAAGGTGCGCACTTGTCTGCCGTGCGGTTCCAGACCACGACGTCGAAATCCGCAGCGACAAGATTATGGGCCATGGGCGCGCCGATGGCGCCCAGCCCGATGAATCCGATTTTCATATTTCGATCCTTGTTGTTGGCAGGCAAAGACTCATTCACAGATGAGAGCCCGCGTCGTGTGGTCGCGCCGTGAGCCAGAACCGTGCGCCTGTAAATCGGTTTGTCTCATGCATGGTGGCCTGGCGTTTAAGCGCGAATGGTCGTGCACAGAAACTGTCAGCCCACGAGGTTGTCGGGCCGCGCGTTCAGTTGTTTCAGCCGCTGCGTGAGCAGGCCCGGAAAGCGCTTGTACCAGGTGGCGTTGAGCGGCGACGGATGCGGCAGCGGATAGAGCGTGAACGTGCGCGGCGTGCCGTTGGGCCGCGCGAGCGTGACGTCGATGGAGGTCTCGAAGCGGTCCTCCTGTTGCCAGAAAGCCTCGATACGCGCCCGCTCGCTCTTCGACTGGCCGATCCCGAACCATAGAAACGCCTCGCGGCCGAGCGTGATGATCGATCGGCCTTGCCACTGCTCGGTCAGCACCCGCGTCATCAGCGGATGGAATGCCCGCTTGATCTTCATCGACCACGCCTTGTTACCAACCGGCTTGTAGGGAACCGTATTGATGAAGAAAAATTCACGACTCAGTCCAAGCGAGGCCTCGAAATGCGGCATTTCCGTGCCGTAGAGATGCCGATGGATCGTCTTGCGCACCAACTGCCCGCCAGCGCCGATGAACGGCTCGCTGTGACGGACTTCCTCGCGCCCCGGATCGCGGCCGAAGAAGCCGATACGGGCATTGGCATCGCCAAGACCGATGATCGGCTCGCAGGGGCTTTTGTCAAAGCGTGCGTAGACCTCGAGATCGAGCCCGTCCATATCGGCAGCCAGCGATCGGAAAGCCTGGCGTTGTGCGTCGTCAAGCGACATGGCGTCGTCTCTCCGGCAGGTGTTGTAGTCGTGTGCGCAAGCCCGGTCTGCCGCCGGCATCGACAGCAGATCGGGCGAGCAGGCGGGCTGGTCTCAGCCGGTGATCAGCGTTTCTTCAAAAAGCATCGACAAGCGCTTGTAATGGCGCGCATCGGCGGCCTCGTCGTAGGCTGACACGTCAGCCGCGGTATAACCGTGGCGCGCGCCCGCGTACAACTCGGTGGTGAAATGCACGCCGGCGCTGGCCAGTGCGGCGTCCAGGCGCGCGATCTGTTCCGGCGGCAGATGAGCGTCCTGGTCGGCATGGCCGAAATAGACCTGGGCTTTCACGGTGTCGAGCACGTGCATGACGCTGTTGGCATCGTCTTCGACGGCCAGGCCGGCCGCGTGGAAACCGGCGGCGGCGGCCACGCGCTCGGGGTGGTCAGCCGCCATGCGCAGTGCGAACGAGCCGGTGAGGCAGTAGCCGACCACACCCACCGGGCCCTCGGCGAATTCGGCCTGCGCGTCGATCGTGGCCAGATACGCCGTGGAGTCGTGCTTCTGGGCCTCGGGCGTGAGTTTCCTGGTCAGCTTGAACAGTTCGGGCAGCACGTCGTCTTCGTGGAACGCCTTGCCCTCGGGCACCGGCGAGCCCGCGCCGTCGCGATGATAGATATTGGGCATGAGCACGGCATAGCCGTCGTCGGCGATGGTCTGGGCCTTGTCGTGATAACAGCTGCGAATGCCGCCGATATCGGTCAGCAGCACCACTGCCGGCAGCGGGCCGTTGGCATTGTCGGGCGTGAAGATATGCGCGTCGATAGTGCCGTCGGGCGAGGAGATGTCGATAGTGCGGCTCATTGCAGGCTCCGATGAGTTCGTGAATCGCGCCTTTCTAACCCCGACAGGCAGGCAGCGCAAGGGCCGTTGTGGTGTGCGCCGTTATGATGATTGATCGCAGAAGGCCCAAGCTGCTGCGTTATGCAGGTTTTTCCGAATAGGTGTGATTGTGGCGGGTCGCTCGAGATGATGGCCCGACACGTGGCCAGCGCCACGTCGGCGAGGACGCGCCCAGCGTGTTCAGTGCATCGAAACGATCAGCCGCCCTGTAGGGTGATAGAGCGGTTATGGACGGACGGCGTCGAAAAAGGAGCGCTGCAATGCAGCTCAGAGAGAGCAACATCGAAAAACTTGTCAATGGCGACGTCTACGACACGCTCATCGTAGGCGGCGGCATCAACGGCGCCGTCTCGGCTGCGGCCCTGTCGGGCAAGGGTGTGAAGACCGCGCTCATCGATCAGGGCGACTTTGCAGGGATGACCAGCATGTGGTCGTCCAATCTCATCTGGGGCGGCATCAAGTACATGGAGTCCTACGACTTTAAACTGGTGCGCGAGCTGTGCGTATCACGTAACCATCTCATCAAGCATTACCCATCGACCGTGCAGGAGATCCGTTTCCTGACCACGATCACCAAGGGCTTTCGGCATCATCCGTTGTTTCTCTGGGCCGGCACGTGGATTTACTGGTTGTTTGGCAACTGCTTCACCAAGGTGCCGCGCCTGCCGAAGCTAAGCCAGATCAATGTCGAAGAACCGGCCATCAATACCAAGCCAGCCATCGGTTGCTTTGAATATTCCGATGCGTTCCTGCACGACAACGACGCCCGTTTTGTATGGAACTTCGTGCGGCTGGCCATGAACAGCGGCTGTACGGCGGCCAACTATGTCGAATCCACCGGTGCCCAACGCCAAAACGGCCTATGGACCGTTGGCCTGCGCGACGTGATGACCGGGCGTGAATTCACCGTGCGGACCAAGGTCCTGGTCAACGCCTGTGGCCCACTCGCCGATCGCTACAACGAGCTGGCCGACAAGAACACCGCACACAGTCACGTGCTGTCGAAAGGCATCCATCTGATTGTTGACCAGATCACGCCCAACAAGCGTGTACTCGCATTTTTCGACGAAGATGGTCGCCTGTTCTTTGCGATTCCCATGGGCAATCGCACCTGCATCGGTACCACCGACACCCGAACGGAAGACCCGCACGCCGCGATAACCGATGACGATGTCGCTTTCGTGCTCGACAACATCAACGCCCGGCTCGACCTTGCCAAACCACTGAATCGCGACGACATCATCGCCACCCGCTGCGGCGTTCGCCCGCTGGCGGTCGAAAACACTGGCGGCACCGATCGCGACTTCCTGCAACTGTCGCGCAAGCACGAAATCGACGCCGACATCGACGGCGGCCATATCAGCATCTTCGGCGGCAAGCTCACCGATTGCGTCAACGTCGGCAACGAAATCACCGCGCTGGTGAAGAAGATGGGCGTCGAGGTGCCCTACAGCAATTATCGCTGGTATGGGGAGCCGGCGGTTTCGGTCCGCGACGAATTCTTCCATCAGGCCCGCCTGATGAAGCTGGACAGCTACACCGACGCGGCCTCCTCGGAGCAATTGAGCACACGCCTGTGGCGCCGCTATGCCGGCCAGGCCATCGGCATCCTCGAAAACATCCGCGAAGACCCGCGCCAGGCCGAGATCCTCATCGAAGGCACCGAATACATCCGCGCCGAAGTCCGCCAGGCAGCCCGCCGCGAGATGATCACCAAGCTGGAGGACTTCCTGCGTCGCCGCTCCAAGATCAGCCTGGTATCGCGCCAGGAAACAATCAGGAAATCCGACGGCCTGCTCGAAGCCTGCGAAATCCTGTTCGGTGACGATGCCAAGATGCGTTTCGACGAATACTTCCGCGAGCATCCAGTGGTCAACGGTATCGCCAAGGACCCGTCGTCCGGCCAGGCGGCGGCAGATGACGCTGCAGAGGCCGTGGCGACGAATGAGTCGCAGATGAACAAGCAGAATGAGGGCGAGTTCGAGACGTTGAATTGGTAGCTAATGCGGCGGCGTCGTTTGTGGGCGAGCAAAGCTCGATATCAGACGTGCTGTTCGTGGCGCGGTATTGATAGGCTGTTTGTTCGTCATCTAAGGAGAATTTCTTCGGGCAACGGATTCTGTCCTTTGGCCGCGGCGCGAGCAAGTCGCCGGGCCATTACAAGACCGAGCAGAACTACGTCGGCACGCACGGCAGCCGCGGAGTCAGTTTTGTGCCGATTGCGCCAGAGCAGCTACCCGGCGGAATGGAAGCTTTATTCCGGCTGATTCACGACCCGCAGATGGCGATACTGCTGCGTACTGCATTGGCACACGCCGAATTCGAAGCACTGCATCCGTTCGCGGATGGCGATGGGCGCGTCGGCCGGATGCTCATCACGCTCATGCTCTGGCAGGGCGGCGCTATCTCGGCGCCTCATTAAGTAGCCGGTTCCATTCGCGACTTCTACGAGCATATGAAGGTCCGCTTCGCGAGTCTTCTGGGCTCGAAGCATTCTGTCGCGGCTCTGGACTCTCTGTTCACGTCACCCGTATTCAGCAATAGCCGATTCGCCCGAGAGGCAGGCATCGCACCAGCGACGGCCGGCCGGTTCACTCGATTATTGTTGAGTGAAGGGTTACTGGAAAGCGTTCGTGAACCCGCGGGCCGCCGGTCGGCGATATATCGTTTCGAGCCGTTGATGGCTCGGTTGCGTGTGTGAAATTACTGGCATGTAGGTGTGATCTACCGCGTCGTGGGCGCATCAGGCGCCCGCTTGTTCGGCTTTATGCCCAATAGAGCAACGCCTAGTGTTCGGAAGCCCTCCATGCTGTGTATCGCGCGCGTTGCGTCCTCCAGCACACATAATTTGAGCTATCGGCGATTGGCATGGGCTGCCGAGGGCTTCACGTGCTGTGCCGCTCTCGGCGTAGTTTGTTGCTGTCCGTGCGTCGAAAGACAGGATCGAGCCTTCTCAGTTTTCGTAGAACACGGCCAAAGCGAGTTCGCGCAGATGTCGTCCGCGTCTCCGGCTCGGCAACTATTGAACGCCGCAAGGAATTTTCGCCACGGTATGAGCGTCGTGACGACGCCTGCACGCCCGCTGACTACGTCTAGCCACGCAACCCCTGATGGATTCGGCGTGGGCCGCATGAGTTCGGATAAGACGTTCGTATCGGGGACGATCATTCGTCGAACGGAGCAGCTCGCGGTGAACCCTGATGGCTGGAAAAGTCGAGTTCGACGCTGCTGGCTTGGGTGAATCGCTCGACGATACGGCTGCCCAGCCCGTCGTTTGGCTACGGCGTAAGCTTGCGTCGCAATATTATGCGTACTTCTTCTTCCTCCAGCACATGGCCGTGTGCCGCAGCAGTCAATCGAAGACAAAACCATCGGGTGAGTGCAGTTCGACGGGCATCGCCAGTCCAGCGTTTAACGCGGTCGTATAGCGAGTTTTCAGGCGATTACGTCCAGGTCGGCCTGCGAAAAAGTCTCCAGGACACTGCCCTTGGACAGATACTGCCTGAGCGGATCGTTCGTATTCTCGTTGATCCCTGCTGCCACGGACTGCGCATATCCGCAGAGCAGACGTTGACGCTGGTCCTTCGATTAAACCTGTTTTGATCCCAAGTGCACAAAAAAGCCCGCTCGTTCGAGCGGGCTCTGGTGGGTCGTCTCCGGTGGTTGGTGTTATTCGGCAGAATCGCCAACGGTCGCGTCGTCGCGCAGGCCGGCGACGGTTTTGTCGCCGATGCCGCTGACCTGGGCCAGGCCGTCGACGGAGTTGAACGGGCCGTTTTCCTCGCGGTAGTCGATGATCGCGGCTGCCTTGGTGGGGCCGACGCCGTCGAACTGGGCTAGCTCATCGGCCGATGCGGTATTGACGTTGATGGCAGCCAGCGCAGCGGTAGAGGCCAGCGAGAGCGCGAATGCGAGTGCGATGAGAAGTGGTTTCATGAAATCCCCTTGTTGTTTTATGTTTAGTCGATTGCACAGCGGTTTTCTCAAGCCGCGCTTCAAACGTAGACAACGAAAAGGGAATTATGCAAGTCACATACAGCTCACTTTGGGTCAAAATCTAAAAGAATCATTTCTGGACAGCTATTTGCGTCTGGAATGAATTCGTATGTGACATCATGCGTCACAAAACACGCAGGGCTGATGCGCAATAACTGACGCGTTGCGTCGATAGTTGACGCCCCAATCCCGGTCCAGCTTCGAGCCGATTGTGCTGCTGGAGAGCCGCATTCGGGGCGGATGCCGGCGCCGAGCTCTAATCGGCGGCTGGGATAACCGTGAGTGATCGCACGCCCTGCGCCCCTCGTACGAGCACGCCTTCGATGTCCGCCGTTGCCGATGGGCCGGTATGGAAAACGGTGTAGCGGGCGGTCGTGGTCTCGTGGCGCTGGTAGGCGCGGTGCAGGTTGGTGACGATTTCGGCCGGGTCGAGCAGGACGACCAGATGCTGGGCGAGATAGGCCACGGCGTTGACGGTGAGTTCGGCTTCGGTGAAGCAGACGCTGCCGGTTTCGGCGACGCCGAAGCGGGCACGCAGGACCGCGATATCGATATCGTGCAGGTCCTCGGCGTTGCCTTCGATGTTGCGGTTGCCGGTAACTTCGGGCACGTGCGAGGCGATGACGGCGTCGGCGGCGAGCGGCTCGCCGAGCTTGTCGGCCAGTGCCTCACGCAGGGCGTCGTCGACGCTCTGGTTAGCGGTCGGCGCGTGCCATGTGCCGCCCATAATGCCCAGCCGCTCGGCGAACAGGGCCGCGAGGCCGCCCTGGTCCTGCGGGTAGGCGTCGTCGTAGCTCGGCACGGTGGGGGCCGGTGCGTCAATCGCGGGCTTGGCGGCCCGAACGGCGGCGATGATGTCGGCACGATTGCTCATGCGTCGCCTCCGTTATCGGTCTGGTTATTGGCCTGATTACTTGCCTGGGCGGACTTGTTCAGCCGGTTACGCCGGTACCAGTCATGAAAAGTGCCGTTCTCCGGCGGGTTGGGCATGTCGCGGCCCTCGCCCCAGGCGTTCATGCGATTGTAGAGCGCCCAGCGCGGCAGATGTTTGAGCGCGGAGTTGGTGGCCTTGATTGCAGCGCGATAGCCCTTGGGGCTGGCCAGCACCTTGCCTGCGGCGGTGAGTGCCGTCTTCTTGGTCCAGGGCAGGTGGCCTTCTTCGGCAAGCACCTGGCGCCAGCCGAAGATCTGTTCGTGAATATTGATTTTCACGGGGCACACGTTGGTACAGCTGCCGTTCAATGTGCTCGCGAACGGCAGATTGGAGTAGCGGTGCAGATCGAAGCTGGGGTTGAGGATCAGCCCCAGCGGCCCGGCATAGGTGGCCCCGTACGACAGGCCGCCCGAGCGGCGGTAGACCGGGCAGGTGTTCATGCAGGCGCCACAACGAATGCACTTGAGCGACGACCAGAACTTGTCCATGCCCAGCCGCTTGGAACGGCCGTTGTCGACCAGCACTACATGCATCTCGCCGCCATCCTTGGGCGCGCGAAAATGCGAGGTGTACTGGGTGATGGGCGAGCCGAGCGCGGAGCGCGACAGCAGCCGGATGAATACGCCCATGTCCTCGACTCTGGGCACCAGCTTCTCGATGCCGATCGAGGCCACGTGCAGGTTGGGCACGTTGGCCGACAGATCGGCGTTGCCCTCGTTGGTGCAGACCACGAAGCCGCCGGTTTCAGCCACCGCGAAGTTCGCGCCCGTCATGCCGGCATCGGCCTCCAGAATCAGCGGCCGCGTGGCATCGCGCTGGGCGCCGGCCAGATAGTGCGCGTCGTCGTTATCGGGGTCCGAGCCGAGTTTTTCGGCGAACAGCTGGGCGACATCCGAGCGCATCTTGTGCACCGGTGGCACCACGATATGGCTCGGGTCTTCGCCGTCGAGCTGCTGGATGCGCTCGCCCAGATCGGTTTCCACGATCTCGATGCCCACGCCGTCCATGTAATGCCGGAAACCGCATTCCTCCATCAGCATGGATTTGGATTTGATCACGCTCTTGACGCCGTGATCGGTGAAGATCTCGTGCACGATGCGGTTGTGCTCGGCGGCGTCCTTCGCCCAGTGGACATGCACGCCGTTGGCCTCGGCGTTGTCGGCAAACTGTTCCAGATAGGTGTCGAGATGGGCAAGCGTATGCGTCTTGATCTGGCTGGCCAGCTCGCGCAGCTCTTCCCATTCCTCGATGGCGTGGGCCTGCTTGTCGCGCTTGGTACGCATGGCCCAGACACGCGTGTCGTGCGATTTGGCGTGCTCGGGCGCGTTCAGGAACTGCTTGGCCGACTTGGCGTGATCGACACGCTTGCCATCGGCGGCCTTGGCCGGGCGCGGCTGGGCC
>JGI24522J20083_1000451_pt1 | contig 11663 bp, 8 predicted proteins | sample LinPmetageLP47_FD_20083 | JGI IMG/M metagenome (IMG submission 20083)
CTGCACCGCCCAGTGGTGGACTTTCGAAAATCGATTAATGGTTTAGCTAATATTGTTGTCGCTGAAATGAATTTAAATGTGATGTCCGGTGCTTTATTTATCTTCTGCAACAAAAGCAAAGATAAACTCAAAATCCTTTACTGGGATAAAACGGGGTTTGCTTTGTGGCATAAGCGATTAGAAAACAATAAGTTTAAATGGCCGAATGCCGAGCATGAAAACCAGCTTGTTTTATCTGAGCAACAACTGCACTGGCTGCTCGATGGCTTTGATATTGTTGGTCATAAACCGCTGATTTTATCAAACTTGAGCTTATAACTTTAGATCATACCTGTTCAGCTTTTAATCTGAATAACATGCAGATAATCAGCGAGTTACAGGGTAAAATACCCCCTATGACTGAACTAGAGCAGCAACTTCTCAAACGCATTGCCGAACTTGAAAAACAAGTAACGGATAAAGATTCCAGAATCGCGTATTTAGAAGAACAATTCAAATTAGCCCAACAAAAACAATTCGGTAAATCAACCGAAGGCCACCCTGCACAAGATGATTTATTTAACGAAGCGGAAGACATCGCTGAGTTAGAACGTGAAGTTGAAGCTGAAAACGAAACCGTTACTTACACCCGTAAAAAAGCTAAACGCACTGCGTTACCGGCTGATTTACCACGCGAAGTGATTGTGCACGACATCGAAAATAAAAGCTGTGACTGCTGCGGTGGTGAAATGCATAAAATGGGTGAAGATAAATCTGAAAAACTTGAATTTATTCCACCTCAAATCAAAGTGATTGAACATGTTAGACCTAAATACAGCTGCCGAGCCTGTGAGCAAAACGAAACACAAGTTCAAATCAAACAAGCCCCGATGCCAGCGAGTCCAATTCCTAAAGGCATTGCAACACCAAGCTTACTCAGCCAAATCATCACCAGTAAATATCAATACGCACTGCCGCTTTATCGGCAAGAAACCATGTTTAAACAACACGGCATTGAAATCAGTCGACAAACCATGAGTGACTGGATAATCAAATGTGCCAGTTTATTTAAACCACTGTATGACAAATTGCATCAAATCTTATTAGAGCAACATGTCATTCAAGCGGACGAGACTACAGTCAATGTGGTGAGTGATGACAAAACAAAATCCTATATGTGGTTATATTGCACAGGTACTGACACGCCTGTTGCAAATAACCCATTTAAAAATATCGTACTGTATGAATATCAGCCGGGTCGTTCGGGTTGTTATCCTGCGAATTTTTTACTTAATTATACAGGTTACCTTCAAGTGGATGGTTACCAAGGGTATGACCAAACTAAAGCTAAGCTTGCTGGCTGCTGGGCACATGCACGGCGTAAGTTTGATGAAGCTGAAAAAGCGCAACCCAAAGGAAAAACGGGCAAAGCAAATTGGGCGTTGAATCATATTCAAAAACTGTATCGAATTGAAACCAGAATCAAAGATAAAACAGCGCCTGAAAAACAAGCCATCCGGAAAAAAGAGTCGGAGCCATTACTTAACCAATATAAAGCTTGGTTGGAAAAATCTTTGCTCAATACCTTACCTAAATCCAAATTAGGGGAAGCGCTCAACTACAGCCTGAATCAATGGGATAAGTTGGTTCAATATGTTGAAGATGGTCATTTGTCTATCGACAATAATCGCGCTGAGCGGGCGATTAAACCCTTTGTCATTGGCCGCAAAAATTGGCTGTTTAGCCAAACAGCTAATGGGGCCAACGCCAGTGCAATGCTCTACAGCATAGTGGAAACGGCAAAGGCCAACGGACTAATACCTTACGATTATATTAGCTATTGTTTAACCCAAATCTGCAAACCGGGTTGCCAAATCGATGATTTACTGCCTTGGAATATCAAAAGCTAGGTGTGGATTGCCGGACGCTTACGATATAGACACCCTCGGATGCCACCTCAGTACGTTACTCTGTCGAGGCACTGTAAACAGGCTTAAAGCGTTATAGCCAGTCAACCTCATCAAAAGCCTTAATATCTGATCGAGAGAAAGTCGGATTCTGTCTGTGCCTCAAGCACACAGATACGCATAACTCGAAGGAGAAACACGCGATGATCGTGTTTGTACTAAACAATAATGGCGAGCCGTTAATGCCATGTAAGCCGCAGAAAGCGAGGGTTTTACTCAAGCGCGGTGATGCGAAAGTTATCAAACGAACACCTTTTACCATCAAGTTAATTAGCGGTAGTTCAGGCTACAAGCAAGCGCTTGTAGCGGGGATGGATACGGGCAGTAAAACCATAGGCTGCGCTGTAGTTGGTCTTGGAAAAGTCATATATCAAAGCCAAGCAGCATTGCGACAAGACGTATCCAAGAAGATGGAACAACGGGCGATGTATCGCAGAAACCGTCGTGGGCGAAAGTGTAGTTATCGTCCTGCTCGATGGGCTAACAGAGCATCTATGCAAGCCTCTGGGAAGTTAGCCCCAAGCTTAAAGTCAAAGTTAGATTCGCACCTGCGTGAGCGGAATTTTGTTGAGTCAATTTTACCAATCAGTGAGTGGAAAATCGAAACCGCAAGTTTTGATATCCACCGTATAACCAATCCCGAAGTGACGGGAACTGGCTATCACAATGGGGGACAAAAAGACTTTTATAACGTAAAAGCGTATGTACTTCATCGTGATGGTTACAAGTGCAAATCGGGACGTAAAGGCAAACATAGCAACAAATTGCACGTTCATCACATTCAGTTTCGCTCAAATGGTGTTACTGACATACCAATAAACTTGATCACTTTATGTGAAACTTGCCACGTTGATTTACATGCGGGTAAATTTGAATTTAAGGTGAAAAAATCTCGAACCAAACACGCCACTGAGATTGGTATTATTAAGTCTCAATTAAAGAGAAGATGGCAGTTCACAGCAACATTTGGCTACGAAACAAAGTTTAAGCGCGAGCAGGTTTTAGGTTTGCCGAAAGAGCATTATTACGATGCTGTCGCTATTTGCTTGGAAGATGGAGAACTTGCAGAGCCAGCACCTAACGTCTACTTCAAGCGGCATGTTTCTAAAGGTGACTACCAACTCATTATAGGATCTAGATCTGAGAAAAGAATACCTGTAGGTAAGATTTTCGGTCTTAAGAAACATGACTTTATCTCGCCCCCTAAAGGTAATGGGTTTGTCAAAGGTAAGCGGAGTACTGGGTATTTTGCGTTAGAAACAATTGCAGGTGAGAAAGTCCACGCCAGTGCGAACGTTGAGAGAAACACAGCCCGAATCTCGGCGCGAACAACAACATTAACTCAAAAAATGGAGAGCGCAAGCAATTCCTCCTCCAGCTAAAGCAGGAGCTACCCTTGCCTAAATATAATGAAAAAAATCACAATTACATAAAAATATAAACAAAAATAGCGCGCCAGTGTAGGCATCACGTTCAAGCTCGCCTTCAACGATGGCGACCAGACCATCAATCGATTTTCGAAAATCCACAGCATCGCGGTGTAAATAAATACGCTCGGATTTAACAAACATTTTCATCAGGCAAACTCGCGTAACAATTGGCAGAGGTAAGTTGCAGGCGTTGTTGATGGCAAGCTGACTTTTACTTTGCCAACAGTGAGGGTTATCGGCTGTTGCGGCTTGATAACGTCAGGTTGTTTAGTGATTTTGGCGCGAACAAAATTGCCAGGTAATGCCTTTAGCTTGTTTTTTGCGGCATAAAAAGTTGTTTTTGATAAAGTATTTTGCTGACAATACTCAGTGATAGTTAAATCACTCGATTGTTGCTCTTCTATAATACTACGCCATTGCTCATAGCTACCTCTTAATTGAAATTCAGGGATAGCTTAATAGTTTTGACGAGTTACTTGCAGGTGCACTTGGCTAGACGCTTACCTTAATAATATTTGCAATAGACGTTACATTAAAAGGGCAGAATGAAAACGATATCAGACTGCCCAGCACTATAATTAGTAGTTTATACCAAACAGCTTTTCTATTAACTTTGACTGCCCTGCTGCCATTTCATAGCCTGATACTGTTACTTTACCAGTATTAGTGGCAAGACTAAGAAGTTTCGTAAGTTGGTTAGCTGGTGAAGTCACAACATCTGCGACTAACTCAGCAGATTGGACATCTTCTTCGCTGAAAACAATAGAGTCGCTATAATGCATTCCTAAAGGAGTAGCATTAATTAGAATATCAGCACTGGTTGTTTCGGTTGTTAGATCATTTAAATAAATATCACACTCAGGAAAGTTTACGTTTAAGATCCTCAGCAACTGCTCTGCTTTTTCAATACCTGATTGTGTTTCTTGTAAAAGAATTTGTGATGCACCATTTTCAGCTATTGCCCAAGCTATAGCTCTGCCAGCACCGCCACATCCAGCTATTAGAACTTTTTTTCCTTTAATTAATTGCTTTTTATTTAAGATCGCATCAACCATCCCTTGTCCATCAGTCATGGTCCCAATGAGCTTTCCGTGTTGAACAAGGATTATATTAACAGCATTTAAATTACGAGACATAATTGAAATATCATCTAGAAAATTAATCACATGTTCTTTATATGGAAGTGTAATGATTATCCCTTTAAAATTTTTAGTATATCTAAAAGTATCAAGTAATGATTTTAAGCCTGACTTTTCTACGTTCATGGGGATCATGACAGCATCTTGTTTACTATCGTTAAACCTTGCATTAAATATACTTGGAGAAGCAACTTGCTGTACAGGGTTTCCGACTATTGCATAAAAATCAGCAGCACCAGTAATTATCATAATAGTAACTCCTTATCATCTTTGGTAATTACTCCCGATAACTCTGGTTTAGAGCGAGAAATAAGCCAAGTAATTGCAACAAATGACACTCCTGAAACAGGACTCCACCAAAAAAAGCTGACACCTGCATCTTGCAAAAACCAAACTATAATGAATGAAGTAAATAATCCTATTAAATAACTACTAAACGTCCCTATTTTATATCGTGCAAGTACAATCGTTCCAAACATCGCCCCAAATAAATAATTAGGTAGCTTAAATGTTAAGTTTAAAAGTCCCTCAGAAGTAAACCTACTAAAATAAATAGCTAAAAAGAAAAATAATCCACCCCAAATACATAGAGCAATCCTTGAAGCTAAAAGATAATGAGCATCACTCATACCTGGATTAATTTTTCTTTCATAAATGTTACTGATAGTAATATCCGCAGCTTCGGCTAAGGCAGAATCTAATGAAGAAATCCCTGCTGCAAATATAGCAGCTATAAATACACCAGTTATACCAACTGGTATCTCATTTATAATAAAATAAGGAAAGATCCTATCTGGCTGTTCAATAAGCATATTTGATACTTCGACAGGTAGAGGCGTTACACTATAAAAAACTGTCATAGCCAAGCCAACCCCCATTATTAAAATATGTACAAAATAAAATGCTGCTGAAAAAATATATGCTTTTTGGGCTTCTTTTTCTGAACGACAAGCTTTAACTCTTTGGTATGTTCCCTGAGAACTTGCAAGTGCTATATTCGTAGCTAACGAACCGAAAATACCAGCCCAAATAGTATAAGTTGTTTTGGGATCTGTAGAGAAGTCGAACAAGACCAATTTAGCTTCTTTATCTAGCATTAAAAATGCATCATATAAAGACATATCTATTAACAGTACGGTCCAAATAATTGCAAATATCGCACCAATTAAAAAAACTATAAATAGTAAAAAATCAGTCCATATTACTGTTTTTATACCTGCCAGCCAGCTCCATAGAATACTAAAAGCTATAACAGCTAAACAACAATAAACTAGATCCCAGTCCGAAATTACTGATAGAACTAAACCTGTAGTTAATAATTTAACTGATGTATTTACTAGTGTTAAAGATAACCCTAAATACATCGCAAAATCACCTACTCTAAAGTCAATTCTCTTCCGTATGTAATCATATGTTGTATCAATTCCCACACTATTATAAAAAGGCTTTACGAACATCTTCGCTACAAGTACTTTACCTAGCATCAGCCCTACAATAACCTGAAAATACATCAAATTACCGCCATCGCTAAAAATAGCTGCAGGAACAGAAACAAAAGTAACAGAACTTACAACTGTTGCAATAATAGAAGACGAAACAGCCCACCAAGGGAGTGAGCCATCCGCCTGAAAAAAACTAGATCTATTTTTTATACTGCCACTAAGTATATGCCCTAACCAAGTGACAGCAATTGCCATGATGATCATTACAATGATATCAATATTATTCATGGAATTATTTACCTTACTAAAACTGCTTTCATTAAGTTTATTAACTACTTAATTCTGTAAGTGAATGAGCAACATGTTTTGCTGTTGTCACCACCCCACAAGCTTCTGCAACATATTTTGCAGCCATCATATGATCATCTAAGGAATAATCACCGATGGCATCAACAACAAAAAATGGTTTTATATTTCGCATGTACGCATCTAAAGCCGTTGCTAAAATACCATGATGCCCATATACACCAATCATTATGAGCTGAGTTCTATTTGTAACACGCATTATTTCTTCCATGTCAGTTCTATAAAATGTTGAGTATTTCGGTTTGCTGACAATAAAATCATTACTTTGTGGTGCAACAGACTCTACAACTGTCGCATCTGACTGGTTTGTTCCTGCACCAATTCCTGGTCCCCATAATTCTAATGCCAGGCCACGTTCTGCTGGGTGCCTTGGGCTTAATGCCTCTGAATATATTATAGGGACTCCAGCCTTACGACAGGCATTTACAACTTTAACAACCTTACTCTCTAGCTCTGAAGCGTTATCATATCGGCTTAACCAAAATTGTTGAAAGTCGTGAACAAGAAGGGCTGCTTCATTTTTATTCACTTTCCAGTCTACCTTGTTGAACTGCATCAACTCCTCACCTGGGAATTCATAGTGAGGAATTTTAGGGATCCAACATTCGTCTTTCGCTTGTATTTTTGACATCATTATTACCTAAAAAAATTCCAAATTAAAATGTATACGAACCGAAAATATAGAAAAATTGGCCTCTTGAATCATATACACCACCTGCGGTAGTGGAGCCACTTCCATTATTTTCATACAACTCAGTTACTACTGGAGCTTCTTTATTTGTTAGATTTTTAATACCAAAACCAATCTTTAAATCATCGTTTAAATAGTAATGCCCATTTATATCGACGTAGACTTGGCTACTAATATTATTCCCAAACGCTTCTTCTAACTGAATTTCATCAACCGTTTGTACTGCTGAATCTAAAAACCGAGCAGAAACACCAAATGACCAATCGTCTCGGCTATAAGTTAGATTCGTATTAACTTTATTTTCAATATTATCAACTCTGCCAACAAGATCTTCCTCGATAGCTTCATCATTAACAGTTCGGGTATGCTCTAACAAATGTGACCACTGCAAGTTAAATGCTAATGAACCACCCTCAACATCCCAACGGTTACCCATTGTTAAATCGATTCCCTTAACCCCTTCTTCTGCTAAATTTACTTGCTGTGTTACTATGCTGGTTATAATTCCACTGCTATCACGAGTTATTTGATTACAGAATTGTGGGGATAGCGTTTGAGCACATCGATCAGCCGTAACTTTAGCTGAGAATGCTGTTGAAAGGACGTCTTCCATTTGAATAGAGTAGTAATCAAGAGTGACTATAAAATCATCTGTTAGGTTAAAAACACCACCTAGAGTATATGTATCAGCTAATTCTGACTTTAACTCTAAATTACCGCCACTTTGTAGGACTCGAATATTTTCTTGGAAATCGGTTTGTTCAAAAGTTTCTGGGGCGTAGTTTGAAATTAACGTTCCACAGTTTTCAGCTATTTTCCCTGTTGCTCCTTCACATATATCAACGACTGAACCTGTCACAGAAACAGTTGGTGAGAACAGTTCATTTATATTCGGTGCACGTGTAGCCGAGCCGAAACTACCTCTTAAAGAAGCCCATTCCAACACCCGCCAATCACCTGTAATTCCCCATGTAAACTCACCACCTACAGTACTATAATCGGAATATCGTACGGCACCTTTAAGGCTTGCATTGTCACCAATAGGTAGCATTAACTCTGAAAAAACTTCGGCTACATCATAGTCACCATTTGTACTACCAGCAAAAGTTCTCGTTCCTTGAGTACCAACTGATGGCAAGTTAGGGTCATTTGAATCTGTAAAAGTATTAGGAACAGCCACCAACAACTCATTTGGGTTTATAGAAACATCTTCTTTTCGATACTCTGCACCAACAACATATTCCAGATAGTTTTCACCAATACTTATTAATTCACCTGAGATGAAGCCACCAAATACATGCTGAGTAGAATCACTTTCACTCTCCAAATTACTAGCAACATAAGATAATGAAGCCGAATCTAAAGTTCCACGACCATAAATATCTGCATAAACACAGCCATCAGTTACTTCACATTTAACAGAGTCAATTGCAGTCATAAATTTTAACTTATCGACAGTATTGAAATCTGTTTGTGTAGAGTCAACATTGCCATATTGATAATATACTTCATAATTGTTATCCCCAACATAGCCTTCTAAGCCTAATGCCAACCTATGCATATTACGCTCAATTTCTGTAACCCTAGGCCCATATTCCACAAGTCTTCGTGTTAAAGGACGTAAGCCGTTACTATTAGTGTTAGCTCCCGGGAATCGAAAGCCTGCTGTTCCAGCACTATCAAATCCAGCAGAGTTGAATACAGCTAATTGGGGATCAAACTGAACTTCAACTACTGAATTAGCTAAGGTAGACTCTATAAAAAAAGAAGTGTTATCTGAAATGTCGTACTTCATATTACCAGATAAGACAAGACGCTCTGTTGCATTTTGTAAATAACGTTCAGGAACTCGCTGGTAGCGTTCAGAAAATGGTTGTGAAAATTGACCGTCAGGAGAAAACCCACCTGTACCAGATGGGTACACACTTCCATCAGATGAAAACAAACCGCCGCCGTTAACACCTGAGCCTGCACTTTCTTCGCTAAGGCCTGTTGTAGGGCTACCATCGAATTGAGCAAAAGGCCTGTCTTTACCTAATATTGGGTTGTCTTTGGTATACTCTAATGAAAAGAGATATTGACCTTCGTCACTACTTCCAAAAACATTACCATGTGTTAGGGATGCACTATACTCCTCACCATCACCTTCTTTAGATATGCCAGTTCGCAAGTCTAAAGTTGTGCCTTGATAATCTTCTTTTAGAATTACATTTACTACACCAGAAACAGCATCAGCACCATATACCGCTGATGCTGCGCCTGTAATAACCTCAATTCTTGATATCATTGCTGCTGGGATACTATTCATATCTACAGAAGATGTTCCAGGATCACCACCAACATGGCGACGACCATTTACTAAAACTAGAGTTCTTTGTGCACCTAAATTGCGTAGATTTATTGTTTCTGTACCAACACCAAAGCCATTATTTAAGCTATTAATATCTTGACTACCAGCACCGAAAGCTTCCCCTATCTGAGGTAACTCGTTTATAGCGTCTGAAACAGTTAGAGCACCTGTAGCAGAAAACTCCTCTGAGCTCATTGCATTCATCGGTTGGGAAGATACATGGTTACTACTTTTTAACCTTGAACCTGTAACGCTAATTTTTTCAATTTCTTTTTTTACATTGCTTTCTTGGGCAAAAGCAACATTAGTAAACCCTCCTAAAGCAAGGCTTACAGCAATAGCAACTGAAACAACTTTATTTGAATGTTCAGAGTCGTTTTTTATATGATCTTCGATCTTGTGAGTTAACTTATTCATTCATATTTCCTTTAATAATAAAACCGTAGTAGCGAATTGAACTATTATTTAAACCTCAAGATTTAAAAACTTTTTAAATCTAACTTCACTAACAGCTGAAATATATAAGAAGCTTCGGAAGCCTTTATAAACTCTACTGTTATCGAAACATTCATAAAATATTAACAATAAAAACAATAACGTCAAATACCAAAAGCTAGCTATACGCTAACATTTTGGTATAGGATGTATATTTAACTTTAATTTATCTCGCTTTTTATTTTTTGCATTTTAAATATACTCAATTACAAAAGTAATTTTTTGATAAATATGCATCTTGTTATGGTAATGTAAATAAAATAGGTGGTTGTCACATGATTAACTTTAGACAAATAGAAGTATTTAGAGCAATTATGATTGCCAGATCACTTAGTGGGGCTGCAAAGTTACTACATGTAACTCAACCGGGCTTAAGCCGGACTCTTAAGCATATGGAAATGCAACTTAATTTACGTTTATTTGAGCGAAAAAAAGGACGTTTATATCCAACCTTAGAGGCAGAAGAAATTTTTGGGGACGTTCAATCTATTTATAAAGAGATTGAAGATCTTGAGTGGACAATTAAAAAGTTAAGTAGTGGTGCTGATTCTAAATTAAGGATTGCAGCATCTCCTAGCATTGGTAGGTTAATCGTTCCTACGGTTTTAAAGCATTTAAAAGATGATATGCCAAACTTAAAAATTAAATTCGATATTTTATCTATTGATCAAACTAGTGATTATATCGTTTTAAAAAAGGGAGATTGTGCGGTTACTTTATTTAATATTGATCATCCTGCAATAGAAGTAACTCCTTTATGTGAATGTAATCTAGTCTGTATTATGCCCAAGGATTATAAGCTTGCAAAACTACCTTTTATTACAGCTAATGACCTTTTAGATCAAAATTTCATATCTTTCGAGTCAACTTCACCACATGGAAAAGTTATTGAAAATTTTTTTGAAGACGCTGGAGTAAAAAAAGAAATTGATTTACAAGTGAGGTTTGCCGAAACAGCATGTGCTTTAGTTGAACAAGGTTTAGGGGTAGCTTTGCTAGATGAGTTCACGGTTAACGGAGGAAAATATACTGGCATCATCAAAAAGCCTGTAAAAACCAATTATAAATTTACTTTTAATTTTCTTACACATTCGTCATCTCCTTTATCTTCCTCTGCTAGCGGTTTTAGAGATAAGCTTATAAATTATCTCAGTCAAAATATTTAAAATAGGTACTTAAAAATGATAAAAATAATAGGAAAAATTGAAATAAAAAAATTACACAAAGCTACATGTCATTGTGGTGCAGTTGAGTTGGATATAGAACTTCCCTATGGAATCGAAAACCCAAGACGATGTAATTGCTCTATGTGCCGAAGGAAAGGAATAATTGCAGGGTCAATTCAGAAAAAAAAACTACATATAGTGAAAGGAGAAAGTGTATTAAATTTTTATCAATTTAATACATTTTCTGCAAAACATTTTTTTTGTTCTATCTGTGGTATTCATGTTTATCATCAAAGGCGTTCTAATAGACAAGAACTAGGGTTTAACATTGGTTGTTTACAAGGTGTAAACCCATTAGAATTAGGTGAGGTCATAACTAGTGATGGGATCAATCATATCATGGACCAAAGCTAAGTATATCTCGCTCATGATATAAGCAATAGGTACACGCCTAGATTGAATCGCCCTGTGTTTGCCAGAGACTCAATAACTTGAGAAACTGGAACTATGAAAAAATCAAATCGCTATACATCAGAGTTTCGTGAACGTGCAATTAGGCTTGTTACCACACAACAGCATGAATACCCTTCTCTTTGGGCTGCGCTAGTATCGATTTCAGATAAACTGGGATGTACCCC
>JGI24522J20083_1000454_pt1 | contig 11571 bp, 11 predicted proteins | sample LinPmetageLP47_FD_20083 | JGI IMG/M metagenome (IMG submission 20083)
CTGCGTGTGACCGCCCTTGCGGATCGTACCTATACCGAAATCCTGTCGGAAGCCCGTCGTGATGCCCGCATCACCGAAGGTGAAGCAGACGCCGAGCGAAACAAGATCTTTGCGCAGGCCTATTCCAAGGATGTAGAGTTCTTTGAATTCTACCGCTCGCTTAGCGCTTACGAAACAGCGTTGCAGGGTGAAAACTCTACCATGGTTATGTCACCTGACGGCGAGTTCTTTAACTACTTCAATTCAGGCGAAGGCAGCCGGAGCACAAGTGCGACGACGACCCCCGGCCCGACGACCCAGGGCACAACGCCCCCCGGCCCGACGACCCAGGGCACAACGACCCCCGGCCCGACGACCCAGGGCACTGGGACCGGAATCGGCACAACAACCGGCAACTGATCCCAATCAGTTTGACTTTTAAACAGGGGCTGGCAGCAATGCCGGCCCCTGTTTCGTCTGGGGCGCGGAATGTGCTGCCGAGGGTATGCGGGGCGGCAATTTCGGATAGAAACCGCTGCACGCGTTGACATGCGCGTGAGGATGACCATCTTTCACCTTGCAGCAGTGAGTTTGCAGATGCACTCTGCCTAGACATCAAAAACGGGGTCTAGCGCCCCTTACATAACCGGAGTTGACGAATGCAGCCAAAGGCCGTTTCCCAGTCGCGTACCGACGCAATATCACCCCAGATCAAATGGTTAATGATGGGTATGCTGGCGCTGGCCTTTGTCCTGATGCAAACCGTGGTGGCGCTGGCCAAGCCCGAAAGCCTTGCGCCGCTTGCTGAAAAGATCAGCCCGTCAGTTGTGAATATCACCACCTCGACCACCGTCGAAGGGCGCACCGGCCCCCGCGGCATCGTGCCCGAAGGATCCCCCTTCGAAGATTTCTTCAAGGAATTCCGTGACCGCAACAATGGTGACGAAGCCCCGACGCCGCGCAAATCATCCGCGCTCGGTTCGGGTTTTGTGATCTCCGAGGACGGTTTTGTCGTGACGAACAACCACGTGATCGAAGGCGCGGACGAGATCACCATCGAATTTTTCACCGGCCTTGAACTGAAGGCCGAAGTGATCGGCACCGACCCCAACACCGACATCGCGCTGTTGAAGGTCGAAGCCCCAAGCGCCTTGGCGTTTGTCAGCTTTGGCGACAGCAACGCCGCGCGTGTGGGCGATTGGGTGCTGGCGATGGGGAACCCGTTGGGGCAGGGGTTCTCTGTGTCGGCCGGTATCGTATCGGCGCGCAACCGTGCCTTGTCCGGCACCTATGATGACTATATCCAGACCGACGCCGCAATTAACCGTGGCAACTCGGGGGGGCCGCTGTTCAACATGGACGGCGAGGTGATTGGCGTGAACACGGCGATCCTGTCCCCCAATGGCGGGTCCATCGGTATCGGTTTCTCGATGGCGTCCAATGTTGTGACCCGTGTGGTCAACCAGTTGAAAGAATTTGGCGAAACGCGCCGCGGTTGGCTAGGCGTCCGCATTCAGGACGTCACACAAGACGTGGCCGACGCGATGGGGCTTGCCAAAGCAACCGGTGCGTTGATCACGGATGTACCAGATGGCCCCGCTAAGGATGCTGGCCTTAAGACCGGTGACGTCATCCTTAGCTTTGCGGGGGTCGAAGTCGAAGATACCCGTGGTTTGGTCCGTCAGGTGGGCAACAGCACCGTTGGCGCATCGGTTCGCGTGACCGTTCTGCGCGAAGGCAAATCCCAGACGATCAAGGTGAAACTTGGCCGCCGCGAAGATGCGGAGGGGACAGGGCCAACCGTATCCGCACCAGAGGACGAGGCACAGCCCGAAGCGCCTGCGGTGAAATCTGTGCTTGGCCTGACTGTCACACCGCTGACCGACGACATGCGCACCGACCTCGGGGCCGATGATTCCGTCGAAGGTCTGGCCGTGACCGAGGTCGACGAGATGTCGGAAGCCTTTGAAAAAGGCCTGCGCGTTGGTGACATTATCACCGAGGCAGGGCAGCAGCCGATCCTGTCGATCACCGATCTGGAAAACCGCATCACAGAGGCCAAAGACGGTGGTCGCAAATCGCTGCTGCTGCTGGTGCGCCGCGCGGGCGATCCACGGTTTGTAGCCTTGGGTCTGGACGACTAAACCGCCCCTAAGGATTGATGAAAACGCTGCCCCCGTCGGTCCCCGTACCGGCGGGGGTTTTGCATGGAGCGGGCGCGCACGCTTGTCGGTTGTTTCGCATATCGAAAGCCGGTAGGATTTAGGAGAATTAAAGGACAGCTACATGCACGACATATCCTCTTTGGCCATCCGCAGCGACAGGCTGTCTGTACTGCGCACGCAAATGCTGGCAGAGGCGGAAATTACCAATGTGCAAAACCAGTCGCTGATCCAAAGCCGCCGCGAGCAGATTTGCGAAGCAGCGCTGTCGTTGTTTCTGGAAAAGGGCTTTGCCGCGACGACGATCCGCGACATCTGTGCGCGGTCGGGCGTCAATCAGGCCAGCATCTATGATTACATCGCCAACAAAAATGACATCCTGCGCCGGCTGCTGAACCAGTTGTGGTTTCGCGAAGACGTATCGACCCTGCCGATCATCCTGCTGGATCAAGACCTGTCACTGGAAGACGCGTTCGAGAAATACTTTCGCGAAAGTTGGGCGATGAAACGGGACGGCACCCTGCTGGCCTATCGTTGTGTGCCGCATATGAAGGCCGAGGATCGCCGTGCCCTTCATGCCCGTGAATTCGCGGTGATGAAGGACCTGGCCGACCAGCTTGCGCCGCGATTGGGGCTGCAAAGCGACGATCAACGGCTTGATATTGTTGCAAACCTGATGGTGTTCTTGTCGGCCTTTGGCCCCATGCGCGACTGGCTGATCCGCGACATCCCCGACGAAGTGATCTTGCGCACGATTTCAGCCGGTGCCGCTGCGATGGTCAAATCCCTCGCGGATCAAACGCAGACCTAAACCTTGCGCGCGCGGATCACCGTGTGGTGGCTGACCAGCTCATAGCCCATTTCGGCGGCGACGCGGTCCAGCAGACTTGCGATCTCTGTCCCCGGAATTTCCACCAGTTCGCCGCTGTCCATGTCGACCAGATGGTCGTGGTCGGTTTGGGGCATCATCTCGTAGCGTGCAGGGGCATCCTCGAGTACCAATTTACGCACCAGCCCTGCATTTTCAAGCACTGACATGGTGCGATAGACCGTGGCGACGGACACCGTATCATCCAGCGTACGCGCCTTTTCATACAGGTCTTCGACATTGGGATGATCGTCAGTCTCCGACAGCAGCGATACGATCGTTGTCCGCTGTGGCGTGACCCGCAGGCCTGCTTCGCGCAGCAGTTGCTTGTAATCAATACTCTGGGTCAATGCCGGCATCCTTTGTCGTCTGTGGTTCTTTTAGGCGAGTTTCCCCTTGTCCGCAAGTTTATGCGACCTATTCTTAATTGCATGTTTGACATATGCGATTAATTCGCATTTACATCTAGCGAATGCATTGGTCCTTGGAGGAACAGAATGAAAAAAAGTGTGCTGGCGTCGGTTCTTGGCGTTGCTGCGATGGCGGGAATGCCCGCGGTCGCGGCTGATTTCAAAGTTGTTACCACCTTTACCGTGCTGGCCGACATGGCGCAGCAGGTGGGGGGCGATGTGGCAGAGGTCGTATCCATCACCAAGCCCGGTGCTGAAATTCACGGCTATGAGCCCACCCCGCGCGATATCGTTGGGGCGGTGGATGCTGATTTGATCTTGTGGAACGGCATGAACCTAGAGCTGTGGTTTGAACAGTTCATCTCCAACCTTGGCGATATCCCGTCGGTCACGCTGACAGATGGTGTCGACCCCATCTCGATCGGAGAGGGGGAGTATGAGGGCAAACCGAACCCGCACGCATGGATGGGGTTGGAAAATGCGTTGATCTATGTCGACAATATTGCCGCCGCCTTTACCCAGCATGACCCCGACAATGCCGCGACCTATGCGGCCAACGCTGAAAGCTACAAACAAGAGATTCGCGACACGATCACGCCCCTGCGGGACCGCATTGCGCAAATCCCCGAAGATCAGCGTTGGTTGGTGACCTGCGAAGGGGCCTTTAGCTATCTTGCGCGGGATTTCGGGATGAAAGAGCTGTACCTCTGGCCGATGAACGCGGATCAGACCGGCACGCCGCAGCAGGTGCGCAAGGTCATCGATTCCGTACGCGACAATGATATTCCGGTCGTTTTCTGTGAAAGCACGGTGAACACCTCGCCTGCAAAGCAGGTCGCGCGGGAAACCGGCGCGGCCTATGGCGGTGTGCTTTATGTCGACAGCCTCAGCACAGCCGAGGGGCCCGTGCCAAGCTATCTGGACTTGCTGCGCGTCACCTCGCAGACTGTCGCGGACGGGCTGGATGCAGGCCTGAAGTAAATGGACACCAGTATGCACCCCGCCCCCACGACGACCCCAGATGCCGGGCTTGCGCCCGATGCGATCGGCATCAAGGCCACCGATGTGACCGTGACCTATCGCAACGGCCACACCGCGCTTTATGATGCCAGCTTCGAGATACCGCGCGGTACGATCACGGCGCTGGTCGGGGTGAACGGGGCGGGGAAATCCACGCTGTTCAAGGCGATCATGGGCTTTGTGCCCGCCGCGCGGGGGCAGATCACCCTGCTGGGCAAGACCGTCAAACAGGCGTTGCGAGAAAACCTTGTGGCCTATGTCCCGCAATCCGAAGAGGTCGATTGGGCCTTTCCGGTGCTGGTGCAGGACGTGGTGATGATGGGGCGCTATGGGCATATGGGGTTCTTGCGCCGCCCCAAAGCCGCCGATCATGCGGCGGTGGACGATGCCCTGCGCCGCGTAAACATGACCGAGTTCCGCCACCGCCAGATCGGAGAACTGTCCGGCGGGCAGCGCAAACGGGTCTTTCTGGCGCGGGCGCTGGCACAGAACGGTCAGGTGATCCTGCTGGACGAACCCTTTACCGGCGTGGACGTGAAGACCGAAGACCAGATCATCGATCTTTTGCGCGAGCTGCGCGACGAAGGGCGAGTGATGCTGGTGTCGACCCATAACCTGGGCTCTGTGCCCGAATTCTGCGACCGGACGGTGTTGGTCAAAGGCACGGTGCTGGCCTATGGCCCGACGGAAACGGTCTTTACCCACGACAATCTGGAAACCGCCTTTGGCGGGGTACTGCGGCATTTCACCCTTGGGGGCCAAGACCTGCACGACGACGATGACGGGCGCGAACTGCGGATCATCACCGACGACGAACGGCCTTTCGTGCATTACGGCGAACGCATCGATACAACTGAGGACGACAGATGATCGACCTCCTGCTAGAGCCGTTCAGCTATGACTATATGTTCAACGCCATGTGGGTGTCAGCGATGGTGGGGGCGGTTTGCGCCTTTCTGTCGTGTTATCTGATGCTCAAGGGATGGTCGCTGATCGGTGACGCGCTGAGCCATTCTGTGGTGCCCGGTGTGGCGGGGGCCTATATGCTGGGTCTGCCCTTCGCGCTTGGGGCGTTTTTGGCGGGCGGCATGGCGGCAGGGGCGATGCTGTTTCTGTCGGGGCGGTCGGGGCTGAAGATCGACGTGATCATCGGCATCATCTTTACCGCGTTTTTCGGCTTGGGCCTGTTCATGGTATCGCTGTCGCCCATGTCTGTCAGCATCCAGACCATCATTATGGGCAATATCCTTGCCATCGCCCCGCAAGACATCGTGCAGCTGGCGATCATCGGGGTCGTCTGTCTGACCGTGCTGCTGCTGAAATGGAAAGACCTGATGGTTACCTTCTTTGACGAAAACCACGCACGCTCCATCGGGTTGCGGCCCGAGCTGCTAAAAGCGGTGTTCTTTATGCTGTTATCGGCGGCGGTGGTAGCGGCGATGATGACCGTCGGCGCCTTTCTGGTGATTGCGATGGTCGTGACACCGGGGGCGACGGCCTATCTGCTGTGTGACCGTTTCCCACGGCTGATCATCGTGTCGGTGCTGATCGGCACAATCACCAGCTTTCTGGGGGCCTATGCCAGCTATTTCCTCGACGGTGCCACGGGCGGGGTGATCGTCACCCTGCAAACCGCTATCTTCCTGTTGGCCTTTGTCTTTGCGCCCAAACGATCTTCCTGTTGGCCTTTGTCTTCGCCCCGAAACATGGTGTCCTGGCCGCGCGGCGCAAGGCAAAGTCTGCCCTGAAATCTTTGCGAGACGGGGTGGCCCCATGATCGACACGTTGCTGTTTCCGTTCCAGTTTCCCTTCATGCAGAACGCCTTTTGGATCGTGCTGCTGGTCGCCCCGCCCACGGCGCTGCTGTCGTGTTTTCTCGTGCTCAAAGGGTGGGCGCTGATGGGCGATGCTGTTAGTCACGCGGTGTTGCCCGGGGTGGTGCTGGCGTGGATCACGGGGTTGCCCCTGATCGTCGGCGCCTTTGCCGCGGGAATGTCCTGCGCGATGTTGACCGGATATCTGAGCCATAACAGCCGGATCAAACAGGATACCGTGATGGGGGTCGTCTTCTCTGGCATGTTCGGGATCGGCATCATCATGTACACCTCGATCACCACGAACCAGCATCTCGATCATGTGCTGTTTGGCAATATGCTGGGCGTCGGCACGCAGGACCTTTGGACAGCTGGGCTGATCTCGGTCTTTGTGACGGCGTTTCTGGTGCTCAAGTGGAAAGACCTGTTGCTGCATGCATTCGATCCGGCGCAGGCACAGGCAAGCGGGCTGCACACGGGGTTCTTGCACTATGGGCTGCTGGCGGTGTTGTCGCTGACCATCGTGGCGACGCTAACGGCGACGGGGCTGATCCTTGCGGTGGCGCTGCTGGTCACACCGGGGGCGATTGCCTTTCTGGTGGTGCGCAGCTTTGGCCCGATGCTGATCGTATCTGTGCTGGTCTGCATCGCGTCGATGTTCGCGGGTGTCTACGCCAGCTTTTTCCTTGATAGCGCACCGGCACCGACGATCGTGCTGATCCTGACGGCGATCTTTGTCCTGGCCTTCATCAACCGCCTGCTGGTGACGCGCCGCACCTCGCGGCAAGCGGCGCGAGGGTAATCTTAAGGGTGGGGCGGCCTCTAGACCCGCCCGACCTTGAACCCGCGCGACAGGTGGTTGCGCATGGCAAAAAGCAGCAACGCCCCCGGCAGCATCGAGGTCAGCGTGAACGCCATGACCATGCCGATATCCGTGTGAAACCCGAACATCGCGCTGAGCGCCATAGAGATTGGTTTGCCATTCGTGGTGGTCAGGATGCGGGCAAAAACGACCTCGACCCAAGAGAACATGAAGCAGAAGAACGCCGTGACCGCGATGCCCGGCGCGATCTGCGGCAGCAGAATTTTCCAGATGTAGCGGGGACGTGAATAGCCGTCGAGGAACGCCGTCTCGTCCATCTCTCGCGGCACGGCGGCGATAAAGCCCTGCAAGATCCAGATCGACACCGGCAAGTTGAACAGACAATGCGCCAAGGCGATGCCGGTGACCGAGTTGACGATGCCAAGCACGGAAAACAGCTGGAATATAGGCAGGGTCAGCACCACCGGCGGGGTGATGCGAAAGGCGATGAAGCTGAAGAACAGGTGTTTGTCCCCCAGAAATGACAGCCGCGCAAAGGCATAGGCGGCGGGCAGGGCGACGGGGATGGTGATGGCAATATTGATCAGCACATAGGCGACTGAATTGCCAAAGGCCGCGCGCAGGCTCGGATCGGCCCAGATCGCGCGATAGTTGCGCAGCGTCGTCTCGCCCAAGCTCAGCCCGTCCTGCGCGAGCGTCGCGGTAAAGCTCAGCACCGTCATCTGCACCAGCGGCAGGATGGTAAAGAGGATAAACGCCCCCAACAGCCCCAGTTTGATTACAGGCCATGCCCGACGCGGTATCATCACGGCACCCCCGGTTTGGGATCATCAAGCTTGGCCTGAACCTTGGTGAACACCCACGCCACACACAGCACGATCAGGAAATACAGCACCGATCGCGCGGCCGAGGGGCCGTAGTTGAACGCCTTGATCTCCTCGCCCAGATCGACGGCGAGGAACAGGCTGGCCTCGGCTGGGCCGCCGGCGTTGATCGGGAAGGCCTCTGTGTAGATCATGAAACTGTCCATGAACCGCAACAGCACCGCCATGAGCAATACGTGCTGCAAACGCGGCAACTGGATATGGCGGAACACCTGCCAGGGCCGCGCGCCGTCGATGGCAGCGGCCTGATACAGCGGATCGGGGATTGTCGTCAGCGCGGAATAGGCAAGGATGACCACGAGGCTGGTCCAATGCCACGTGTCCATCGCAAGGATCACCACCCATGTCAGCACGGCGCTGTCCTTCCACGCGGCGGGCCAGCCATAACCCGCCAACCACTGCCCCAAAATGCCTGTCCCGCCATTCATCAGGCTCAGCCAGAGGGCAGGGATCATGTTCCACGGTACGAGCAGCGGCAGCGATAGCATTGCCAATGCGGCCCCCGCCCAGAACCGCCCGCGCGGGATGCAAAGCGCCAGCGCGATCCCCAGTGGGATCTGGATGCACAGCACGAAGGTTGAAAACAGCGCGCTGCGCCCGAAGCTCGCCCAGAAACGCGGTGCGGTGATCAGATCGCGAAACCACTCTGCCCCGATCCAGAAGCGCGATTGCAGGGTGAAAATTTCGAAGAATGAATAGTTGATGACGGTGACCAGTGGGATCAGCCCGACCACCCCCAGCAAGAGGCAGGCGGGGGCGACAAAAAGCCAGCCGCGTGGGTCTTGCTGCTTCATGGGGTTCTGTCCATGCTTGGGTCAGGCTGTCACAACCGAGGTGCCCCAGCCCGCGCATTCCGCCTTGAGCGCATCGGGCAGGTGGTGGTCAGTGAACAGCGTATTCACATCGCGCAATGAACAAATGGTCAGCGGGGCCTTACGCTGGAATTTCAGGTGATCGGCCACGACCATCACCGTGCGCGACCGCCCGATGGCGGACCGGCTGACCAGCACCTCTTGCCCATCGAAATCCAGCAGATCGCCATCGGCATCAATGGCAGAACAGCCCAGAACCGAGAAATCGAACTTGAACTGTTTGACCATCTCGGCGGTCAGCCCGCCCACCATGCCGCCATCCGCACGGCGCAAGACACCACCCGTCAGGATGATCTCGCAGCTTTGGTTGGCGGCGAGGATATTGGCGATGTTGAGGTTGTTCGTCACCACCAGCAGGTTTTCGTGATGCAGCATTTCCTGCGCGACCGCCTCGGTACTGGTGCCGATGTTCATGAACACTGACGCCCCATGCGGGATCGCCTGCGCACAGTGTTCGGCGATGGCACGTTTGCCTTCTTCGTTCAGGCGGCGGCGTTCGTCATAAACAATGTTCACCACCCCCGACGGGATCACCGCGCCGCCATGCACCCGTTCCAGCTTGCCACTTTCAGCAAGCTCGGACAGGTCGCGGCGGATGGTCTGGACGGTGACATTATACGCCTCTGCCAGCCCGTCGACGGTGACTTTGCCGTCTTTGCGTGCCAGCTCTAGAATCTCGCGCTGTCTGAAATTTGACATATATCCCCCCGGTCTTGGGCCGTGGATGCAGTTGTTTTCTGCACACCCGTCCAAAGCGTACAATCTACGTTAAGCGAAGCACGTCAAGGCCGCGAATCGTGGTATATCGTTCATACTGCGCGAAAATGCGCGTCTATGGGCAGATTAAGACGCCTAAAATCAAGGCTCTAGGTGAAAACGAAAAGAAACGAACGTTCGATCTTGAAAAACGAAGGGGCTTGGTGTCTTTTGTCACGACGTCCCGCAAACCTGTCTGCGAGACGCGATAATGATGCGGGGAGGCTTCATTGAGCCAGCTTGATACAGAACACAGCGTCGATCTTTTCGTGATTGGCGGGGGCATCAACGGCTGCGGTATTGCGCGCGATGCCGTGGGCCGTGGGTTTAGCGTTGAGCTGGCCGAGATGAACGATCTGGCCTCTGCGACATCCTCTGCTTCGACCAAGCTGTTTCACGGCGGGCTGCGCTATCTGGAATACTGGGAGGTCCGCCTTGTGCGCGAGGCGTTGATCGAACGCGAAACCCTGTTGAAAGCGATGCCGCATATCTCATGGCCGATGCGGTTCGTTCTGCCTTATCATAAGGATATGCGCTTTGAGGGGGCTACACCCACGTCCAAGCTGCTGAATGTCTTTATGCCGTGGATGAAGGGGCGTCGCCCTGCGTGGCTGATCCGCTTGGGTCTGTTCATGTATGACAATCTGGGCGGGCGGCAGATCCTCAAGGGGACGACCGCGGTTGATCTGACAAACACGCCCGAGGGCGCACCGCTGCACGACAAGTTCGAAAAGGCCTATGAATATTCCGACTGCTGGATCGAAGACAGCCGTCTGGTGGTGCTGAACGCCCGCGACGCCCAAGCCCGTGGCGCGCGGATTAACACCCGCACCAAAGTTGTCTCTGCCGAGCAGATCAACGGCATGTGGCAGGTCACGCTGGAGCCAAAAGACGGCGGCCCCCAACGCGTGGTACACGCCAAGATGCTGGTCAACGCCGGTGGCCCTTGGGTGGAAAACGTGATCCGCAACACCGTGCGCATCAACTCCTCGGAAGGGGTGCGGCTGGTGCGGGGCAGCCATATCGTGACACCCAAGCTTTATGACCACGATAAATGTTACTTCTTCCAAGGCGAAGACGGGCGTATCATTTTCACCATTCCCTACGAGACGGATTTCACCCTGATCGGCACCACGGATGCCGACCACGAGCACGTGTCCGAAAAACCGGTCTGCACGCCTGAAGAGCAGGACTATCTTGTCCGGTTCGCGTCGAAGTATCTGAAAAAGCAGATCACCACGGATGACATCGTTTGGACCTATTCCGGTGTGCGACCGCTTTATAACGACGGGGCGAGCTCTGCCACAGCGGCGACACGGGATTATGTGCTGAAGGTCGACACATCTGCCGGTGCGCCGATCCTGAACGTTTTTGGCGGCAAGATCACCACCTACCGTCGCTTGGCCGAAAGCGCGCTGGAAAAAATCCAGCCCTATTTTGCCAACGACGCCAAGCCATGGACGGCGGGTGTGGCCTTGCCCGGCGGCGATTTTCCGGTAGACGGCGTGGCGGGGTTGAAACAAGAGTTGCAGGACCGCTATGGCTTTGTGACGCCTCGCTGGGCGGACCGTCTGGTCAAGGCATATGGCCGCGAGGCGTTCGATGTTTTAGGCGACGCGCAGAATGCAGCTGATCTGGGCTGCGACTTTGGCGCGACCCTGACTGAACGTGAAGTCAAGTGGCTGATCGACAAGGAATTTGCCCGCACCGCCGACGACATCATCTGGCGCCGGTCCAAACTGGGCCTGCGGCTTGGTGGGGATGAATTGAACGAATTAGAGGCATGGATGGTGAAAAACACCGCCTTGCCCACAGGAAACACTACCGCCGCCACCGGCGCGTGAAGGGGAGAGGAACATGTCGCTCGTTTTGCAAGGCGTGTCCAAGGTCGTAAACGGCCAGACGCATATTCATTCGACAGATCTTGAGCTGCAGTCAGGCACCATGAACGTGCTGCTGGGGCCGACATCTGCGGGCAAGACA
>JGI24522J20083_1000460_pt1 | contig 11429 bp, 9 predicted proteins | sample LinPmetageLP47_FD_20083 | JGI IMG/M metagenome (IMG submission 20083)
CGCCGTAGATTGGATGCGCAAGGATCTGGGGATTTGTCTGGATACCAGCAACGAGATTGACGCGAGCCTGCCTGTCACGGCGCTGGTCGACCAGTTCTATAAAGATGTGCAGAAAATGGGTGGCGGACGTTGGGATACGTCGGCGCTGTTCAAACGATTGAACGCTTTGGGGTAGGGAAAAAGCTGCCCGACCCGCACAGATGCAGGTCGGGCGTATCCCTTAGGGGATGATGCGCGAGTATTTGGTGCCTTCGAGCGTCGCGCCAAGCCGCAGACCGGCGCGGCCGAATACCGCCGCCACGACAGGGGCAAGCGCGGTCGTCGTGTCTGCCTCAACGCTTTCGCCACGGTCCGAGATGACATATTCCAGATCGGCACCCGCAGCCCAACCGGGGGAGCGGCGAAAATCGCTTAGGGCGGCTTCGGTCATAAAGAATAGCACGTGAGCATATTGCTGCGCGCCAATTTGCAGCCCGCCAGTTGCCTTGGTGACAGAGTAATAATCGACAGTCACATTGTTCACTTGCAGCGCGCCACGGCCATAGGCCCCGCCAAAGCCAAGCCCGGCTTCGGTCACAAGCGGCATCACAAGCATGCCGTTCGATTTATCGGCCAGTTGCCGCGTGTTGGGATAGGTGCGGTACATGGCGTCAAGCGTGGCTCTTACACGCGCATCTATCATCCCGCTGCCACGGCTGCCCACACCGTTGCCACATGCCGCAACGGCACCCGCGCTTGCAATCGCACCCAAGGCAAAAGCCCGGCGCGAGAAAGTGTTGTTTGTCATAGTGTTCTGCCTGTAATTATCAATACCGGTTCATCCGGTTTCCTTGCGACCATATGCGCAAAACCCGCAGGTGTCACGGATTTAGGGCCTAAATCGGCGATGATCTGCCACGTTTGACGTGATTTACCCGCGCAAACGCAGAATTAACCGTTCATCAGCCGCGCCACTGAAGGGGCGAAATAGGTCAACACCCCGTCACATCCCGCACGCTTAAAGCCCATCAGGCTTTCCATCATTACGCGTTCTTCGTCGATCCAGCCATTCTGCGCAGCGGCCTTGACCATGCTGTATTCGCCCGACACCTGATAGGCAAAAGTCGGGGCGCCGAAACTGGATTTTACGCGGTGGCAGATATCAAGGTAGGGCATGCCGGGTTTGACCATGACCATATCGGCCCCCTCNCGCAGGTCGCGTTCGATCAGGCGCAACGCTTCGTTGCTGTTAGCGTAGTCCATCTGATAGGTCTTTTTATCGCCGGTCAGTGCGCCGGATGCACCAACGGCATCGCGGAACGGGCCGTAGAACGCCGAGGCGTATTTCGCGGCGTAGCTCATGATCATCACATCCGAATGGCTGGCAGCTTCAAGGCCGGCGCGGATCGCGGCGATACGCCCGTCCATCATATCCGATGGTCCGATGATATCCGCGCCCGCATCCGCCTGTGCCAGCGACATCTTGACCAGCGCTTCGACCGTACGATCGTTCACGATGATCCCGTCTTCGACAAAGCCATCGTGGCCGTTGATATTATAGGTATCCAGCGCCACATCCGTCATGATGACCATATCGGGCACAGCCTTGCGGATCGCACGAATGGCGCGGTTGGCATTGTTTTGCGGGTCCCACGCGCCGGCACAGTCTTCTGTTCGGTCCTCGATCCCGGTGTAGGGAAAGATGCACATGGCCCCGATCCCAAGATCCGCGGCCTCGCGAGCGGCCTCGACCAGCTTGTCGACGCTACGACGATAGACACCGGGCATAGAGGGCACGGGCTCTTCCACACCGTCACCGCTGCGCACAAAGACCGGCCAGATCAAATCCCCCAAAGACAGCGTATTTTCGCGCACCAAGGCGCGCACACCTTCGGATTGGCGGGTACGGCGCAGGCGGGTGGCGGGAAAGGGGGCTTGTTGGGGTCTCATGTAAAATACCTCGGATGCTTTGGCGCAAGGCTTGCCATGTATTTTTGCACGGCTCAAGGCTAGGAATTTCGCCTGACCGTCGTTATGACTGACATTGGATTGTAGGGCAGCACGTCTGAACGCAATGATTTCACTCAAAAGACGAGCGCACCTTGACCCTCTATCAGACAATCTTCGAAGTCATCGACATGCGATCTTTCTCTAATCTGTGGTACTGGATTGCCGTAGCTGTGGTCTGGTCGTCGGCCAGTCATTGGGTGTTGGGCGTGCCCTTTGATCTGGTGTTGCGAGCGCGGCGCAATGGCGAACAGGCGCTCGCTGACCTCGAGGATCTGGCCCGCATCAATGTGAACCGTATTCTGTATATCACCCAAGTGTCAGGCATCTGGATTATCGGCTTTAACTGCTTTTTTATGACGATGCTGTTTACTCTGGCGATATTCTACGACTTTGAATTCGCCCAAGCCGTACTGCTATTGGCGTTTCCGCTGTCGTTGGTTGCCCTTCTGAGCGTGTCGACTGCGCAGCAAATCCGCGAAGATTCCGGCACCGGCGAACGGCTGATCAAACGCCTAAACCGTCACCGTCTTTACACCCAGATCATCGGAATGTTCTCTATTTTCGTCACATCGATGTGGGGGATGTATCAAAACCTTTATACGGGTCCGTTTGGCGGTTGAAAAACACGCGATCGGATACAGGTAACTGCTGATGTCACAAAAATCCCAAATCACGCTTTCCGGCGTCCCCGAAGGCTTTGATGCACAGGCAGTGCTGAACGAACTGGGCAAAAGTGGCTCGCCTGTGTTGCATATTGCACGCGATGACAAGCGTATGGCAGCGATGCAGGCCGCGTTGCGCTTTTTCGCGCCGGATGTGCCGGTAGTTGTGTTTCCGAGCTGGGATTGTTTGCCCTATGATCGTGTGTCGCCCAATGCCGATATTTCGGCGCAGCGCATGGCGACGTTGGCAGGGCTGGTGCATGGGATGCCGGACCAATTCATTCTGCTCACCTCTCTGAACGCCGCGACGCAACGGGTGCCGGCACGCGATGTGCTGCGAAATGCCGCGTTTTCCGCCCGGGTGGGTGACCGTATCGACGAATCCGCATTGCGGGGGTTTCTGGTACGCATGGGGTTTGTGCAAAGCCCGACGGTGACCGAACCGGGGGATTACGCGATCCGCGGTGGCATCATCGACATTTTCCCACCCGGGGACCTTGGCCCCGTGCGGCTTGATCTGTTTGGCGACACGCTGGACGGCGCGCGGCGCTTTGATCCTGCCACGCAGCGCACCACCGAAAAGCTGGAACTGATCGAACTGGCCCCCGTCAGCGAGGTTATTCTGGACGAAAGCGCGATCACCCGTTTTCGCCAAAATTACCGGATCGAATTCGGGGTCGCGGGCACCGATGATCCGCTGTACGAGGCGATCAGTGCAGGCCGCAAGCATCAGGGTGCGGAACACTGGATGTCGTTCTTTCACGAGACTCTTGAGACGCTGTTTGATTACGTCCCGCAGGCCACGATTACGCTGGACGACCAGCTCACGGCGCAGCGCTTGTCACGGTGGGACAGCATCGCCGACCAGTATGAAACCCGCAGGCTGGCCATGGCGAACCGGTCAAAGATGGACAGCGTGTATAAGCCCGCGCCGCCCGAAGGTCTGTACCTGACCGATACCGCATGGGAAACGGCGTTAATCGGCAAGCGCGTGATCAGCTTCAAGCCGCTGCCACAGCCTACGGGACCGAATGTATTGGACGCTGGCGGACGTCTAGGACGTAACTTTGCACCTGAACGACAACAGAAAACTGTTAGCCTTTTCGGGGCCTTGGCAACGCATCTTAAAGAGAAACTTCAAGACGGCCCCGTGGTCATGGCCAGCTATTCCGATGGTGCCCGTGAACGGCTGACCGGCCTGATCGAAGATGAAGGCATGGGGGAGACCATCGCCATCAAGAACGGCACGCGGATTGGAAAACGCGGGTTGCATCTGGCGGTTTGGGCGTTGGAACACGGGTTCGAGGCCCCTTGGGAAAGCGGCAGCAGCACGTCAAAGCTGACCGTTATCTCTGAGCAGGATATTCTTGGCGATCGCTTGATCCGCTCTGCCAAGCGCAAACGCCGTGCCGACAACTTCTTGACTGAAACTCAATCCCTAAGCCCCGGTGATCTGGTCGTGCATGTGGATCACGGCGTGGGTCGGTATCTGGGGATGGAGGTCGTGACCGCTGCGGGTGCCGCCCACGAATGTCTGCTGCTGGAATACGCCGAAAACTCTAAACTGTATCTGCCGGTCGAAAACATTGAGCTGCTGTCGCGCTATGGGCACGACGAAGGGTTGCTCGACAAGCTTGGCGGCGGCGCATGGCAATCCAAAAAGGCTAAGCTCAAGGAACGCATCCGCGAGATGGCGGACAAGCTGATCCGCATAGCCGCCGAACGAGCGCTACGCAAAGCGCCTGTCATGGACCCGCCGCCAGGCATGTGGGATGCGTTTTCTGCACGCTTTCCCTATGCCGAAACCGACGATCAGCTTAGCGCGATCTCGGACGTGTTGGACGACCTGACCAGCGGCAATCCAATGGATCGGTTGATCTGCGGCGACGTGGGATTCGGCAAAACCGAAGTGGCAATGCGCGCGGCCTTTGTAGCGGCGATGTCGGGGCTACAGGTGGCCATTGTTGCGCCCACAACCCTGTTGGCACGCCAGCACTATAAATCCTTCGCCGAACGCTTTCGTGGTTTCCCGCTTGAAGTCCGCCAGCTGTCCCGCTTTGTCAGCGCAAAAGAGGCGAACGCCACGCGCGATGGCATCACCCGTGGCACGGTCGATGTGGTCGTTGGCACGCATGCGTTGCTGGCGAAAAGCGTCAAGTTCAAGAACCTTGGCCTGCTGATCATCGACGAAGAGCAACACTTTGGCGTGGGCCACAAAGAGCGCCTGAAGGCGATGCGCACGGATATTCACGTGCTGACACTGACCGCAACGCCGATCCCTCGGACCTTGCAGCTGAGCCTTACGGGCGTGCGCGACCTGTCGATCATCGGCACGCCGCCCGTCGACCGTTTGGCGATCCGCACCTATGTCAGTGAATTTGACGCCGTAACCTTACGCGAAGCGCTGCTACGCGAGCATTACCGCGGCGGGCAATCCTTCTATGTGGTGCCACGCATTACCGATCTTCCAGAGATCGAGGCGTTTTTGAAGGACCAACTGCCCGAGCTGACCTATCTTGTCGCCCATGGCCAGATGGCCGCCGGAGAGCTGGACGACCGGATGAACGCATTCTACGACGGTAAATATGACATCTTACTGGCGACCACGATCGTGGAATCCGGTCTTGATATTCCGACGGCCAACACGATGATCGTGCACCGTGCCGATATGTTCGGACTGGCGCAGCTGTATCAGATCAGGGGCAGGGTGGGCCGATCCAAAACCCGCGCCTATGCCTATTTGACAACCAAACCCCGCGCCAAGCTGACCACCACTGCCGAAAAACGACTGCGGGTGTTGGGCAGCCTCGACACGCTTGGGGCAGGCTTTACGTTGGCGTCACAGGATCTGGATATCCGCGGGGCCGGCAACCTGCTGGGCGAAGAGCAATCCGGCCAGATGCGCGATGTGGGCTTTGAGCTTTACCAATCCATGCTGGAAGACGCGATTGCCAAGATCAAGTCGGGTGAGCTAGAAGGCATGATCGACGACGACGGCCAATGGGCGCCGCAGATCAATCTGGGCGTACCGGTGCTGATCCCCGAGGACTATGTGCCCGATCTGGATGTGCGTCTTGGGCTTTATCGTCGCTTGTCCGAGCTGACCACCAAGGTCGAGCTTGAAGGCTTTGCCGCCGAGCTGATCGACCGCTTTGGCAAGCTCCCACGCGAGGTGAACACGCTGATGCTGGTGATCCGGATCAAGGCGATGTGCAAACGTGCGGGAATTGCCAAGCTCGACGGGGGCCCCAAGGGCGTCACGATCCAGTTCCACAACGATAAATTCGCCTCGCCCGAAGGGTTGGTCAGCTTCATTCATGACCAACGTGGCCTGGCGAAAGTCAAAGAGAACAAGATCGTTGTCAAACGGGACTGGAAGACCGATGCCGACAAGATCAAAGGGGCTTTTGCCATCGCCCGTGATCTTGCAGAGCACGTGATCGCCAAGGAAAAGCAGACCAAAAAAGCAAAAGCCTGACCCGTTGCGGGGTCAGGCTTTCATGGTTGTTGCGTAAAACCGGATCGCGTCAGGTATAAAGCGACGGTACACCCATCTTTTCATGGATCTCGTTCACTTCAGCAGCTTGCATGCCATAAGCGCTGGCCAGTTTGTGCAAATACCGCGCCTCTTCCTGCGTATCCAGATCGATGGCCAGCAGAGACATCGCGTAGATCTGCGGCCCCATACCCTCTGGCGTTTGGGCAACCAACGCATCCACGTCCACTGGTGCCGCCATCTGAGCCTGTACGAAGGCGGCCTCGTCGGCGTCAGCTTCGTCCAGATGGTTCAGCAGCTTTTCGCGTTCATTGTCGTCAAAGACACCATCTGATTTTGCCGCTTGGATCATCGCGGCGATCATTAGGGCCGCGGTCGACTCTTGATCGCGCGAGGGGGTGATTTCAGGCGTAGGGTTACTGTCGAATTGGGAGTTTAAAACGGCACCAAAGTCAGCCTCGGGGCGTTCGGGCGCAGATTGGGTCTTCTCTCCCAATCCACCCAAGAGCCCGCCGGCACCGGCAGCGCCGGCCAATCCGCCCAACAGACCTCCCAGCCCGCCAGAGGAGCTTGCGCCACGGCTGCCACCCAGCTGGTTCAACAATCCGCCTAAACCGCCGCCGCTGGCCCCCGAAGAACCGCCCATCAGCCCGCCAAGCATATCTTGCAAGCCGCCGCCGCTGCTGCGCGACGCGGTGCTGCCACCTGTCAACCCGCCAAGCAGACCGCCCAAGCCGCCGCCACTGCTAGCACGGCCGGAGGTGGATTTGTTCTTATTCATCATGGCGTTGGCCCCTTTGGCCACAGCCACGCCGATTGCCACTTTGGCCAATGTTTTCATCAAGCTCATTGTCGGTAATCCTTCTGGGTCTGATCGACTGCAAGTCTGTTGCAGTTTGCCGAGCAAAACAACTGAAAGATCGCGGGGGTTCCCGCCTGAAAATTGGCCTGATGTGTTGGGAACGGGCGACCTGCGCCGTGTCTCCGCTGTATTACGTGCCGCAGAAGGTCGCGGGGACGATTTCCTGCGCTGTGGGGGCGCTGTGCAGTTCAGGGTCAGTTTCTTGATACGGGCGGGCAAGGGCGGCCATCAGGCGTTGAAACGGATCCATATCGCCGGCAACGGCGGCGTTGATCATCGCCTCTATCCGGTGGTTGCGCGGGATCACGGCAGGGTTGGCGGCCTGCATGATTGCTATGGGGTCGGGTTCGGATGCATTACGTTCTTGCCATGCATCATGCCAATTGGCAAAGGCCGCGCGGTCGGTGAACTGATCAGCGGCATTTTCCCCCGACAGAGCCCGAAACGCGTTGGTGAAATCAGCACCATCCGTTTGCATAAGTGACAGCAGCGCGTCAACCAAAGCGGTATCCTCGGCTTTGGGGGTTGTGATCCCGATCTTGGCGGCAAAGCGTTTGAGCCAGGCCTCTTCAATCAACGCGGGCATGGCGTGCACGATCTCTGTCGCCTCGGCGACGCCGGATTCAGGATCGTCAAGCTGCTGCAACAGCGACGTTGCCAGCTGCGCCATATTCCACACGACGATCTGCGGCTGGTTGGCATAGGCATAGCGCCCCTGACGGTCGATAGAGCTGAACACGCGATTGGGGTGGAATGCGTCCATAAAGGCACAGGGGCCATAATCAATTGTTTCGCCCGAGATGGCGCAATTGTCGGTGTTCATTACGCCGTGGATAAAGCCCACGGACATCCATGCCGCGATCAGATCGGCTTGGGCAGCACAAACGGCACGCAACAATCCCAAAGGACCAACGGCTTGCGGATAGTGACGCTGGATGGCGTAATCGGTCAAACGGCGCAGGTTCTCGGTCTCGCCCCGATGGGCAAACACCTGAAACGTCCCCACGCGCAAATGGCTTGCGGCGACGCGGGTCAGCACGGCACCGGGCAGGGCAGTTTCGCGAAACACGTCTTCGCCGCTTTGCACCGCTGCCAAGGCGCGGGTGGTGGGGATGCCAAGGGCGTGCATTGCCTCTGACACCACATATTCGCGCAGCACTGGCCCCAGCCAAGCACGCCCGTCGCCACCACGCGAATACGCCGTGCGGCCCGATCCCTTGAGCTGGATGTCGCGACGCTGGCCATTTGCATCCAGCACTTCACCCAGCAGAATCGCGCGGCCATCGCCGAGCTGCGGATTATAGTTGCCAAACTGATGCCCCGCATATCGCTGCGCCAACGGATCGGCACCCTCGGGCAGTTCGTTCCCGCCAAAGATAAAGGCCAGATCGTCATGTGACCCGTGGGTGATCCCCAGCGTTTTGGCCAAAGGCGCATTGAACGCCAGCAGTTTGGGGTCGGCCACAGGGGTTGGCGTGGTGCGTGTGAAAAAGCCATCGGGCAACGCCGCATAGCTGTTATCGAAGGGGGCTGTTAATGTCATAAGGCAGATATAGGGTCCACGCGCCCTTTGTGCCAGCCCGCGTCAGAATTTGCGCGACATGAACATATAGTTTTCACGAGGGCGAAAGCCCGCACGGTGGTACAGCTTTTGCGCGATCTCGTTGCCGCGCTCTACCTCAAGGTGGATTGCACGCAGACCACCGCCCGCCAGTGCGTTCGGTACGGCCAGCAACGCTTCGGTGGCGATACCGCGCCCACGCACACCGGGCCGCACATAGATTTCGTCGATGATCGCATCCAGACCGCCAAATTCGACCGACCATCCGAAGGTGATGATAATATAGCCGATGGGAGCACGCGCCGGGCCAATCAGATAGGCAACACCGTAAGGCGTGCCTTCCAGCAGCGGTGCCAGACCGTTGTGGCGGTCGTCATCCGTCTGCTCGATCCCGGTCTCAGCATGAAAGCTGGCCACAAGGGCGACCAGCCGGTCCAGATGTTCGGGCTTGGCGAGGGTGAATGACGCGCTCATAGACGAGCCAACCGTTCTGTTAGCAGCGCAAAGAAACCGTCGGCATCCAGATCATTCATAAAAGTCGCATTGGGGGCGCGGTCTGTCACCCCCCACCAATCGGCCACGGTCATGCCCATGGTCAGCTCTGAGTGTGTCTCGATCTCGACGTTGATGTGGCGGCCACTGAACAGATCGGGATTGATCAGATAAGCGGTTACGCAAGGGTCGTGCAGCGGAGCCCCGTCAGAGCCGTATTTCTCTTTATCGAAACGTTCGAAAAAGTCGGTCATTTCGGCAACGGCGATGCCCACAGGGGAGCCAATCGCGCGGAAGGCATCGTTGCGGGCCTTGGTCACCAGCGCTTTATGGGTCACATCAAGCGGCATCACAATAATAGGCGCGCCTGATTTAAACACAATGTCAGCAGCTTGCGGGTCGACGTAAATGTTGAATTCAGCCGTAGGCGTGATGTTTCCGCCTTCGAAATAGCCGCCGCCCATCAGCACGATCTTGGCAATGCGGTCGGCGATATCGGGAGCTTTCTGCAGCGCGGTCGCGATATTGGTCAGCGGCCCTAGGGGGCAGAGCGTGACCGTACCCGGTGCGTTCTCGCGCAGGGTATCGATGATGAAATCAACCGCGTGCCCCTCGGCCAACGACATCGTAGGCTCCGGCAGGTCGGGGCCGTCCAATCCGGTTTTGCCGTGCACATGCTCTGCCGTGACCAGATCACGACCCAAGGGACGGTCGCAGCCAGCAAATATCTTTACGGCGCGCTTGCCGGCCAATTCACAAACAATCCGCGCATTTCGGGAGGTGAGGTCCAGAGGCACGTTCCCCGCGACACAGGTGATGCCCAGAATATCGATCTCTTCCGGGCTTGCCAGAGCAACAAGGATCGCGACGGCATCATCCTGACCGGGGTCCGTATCGATAATTATCTTGCGCGGTGTCATGGGCTCTCCTGTCTTGGTTGTGCCAGAGCCTTGCCGCAAGTGCCGCGACTTGTCCAGCAGGCACGGGCGGACCTAGCTGCGTTCCGCCCGTTTCACATCATCCCACAGCGCATCCATTTCAGCCAGATCACTGTCAGACGGCGTTTTTCCCTGTGCGGCCAACCGTGCCTCTACACCGTTGAAGCGACGAATGAATTTGGCGTTGGCAGCGCGCAGGGCAGCTTCGGGCTCTACCCCCAGATGACGCCCCAGATTGGCCATGACGAACATCAGATCACCGTATTCCTCGGTCACCTCGGCTTGGGTCAGGGTATCGCGCGCCTCGACCAGTTCGGTCGCTTCTTCGGTGATCTTGGCGATCACATCTTCGACCTGCGGCCAGTCAAACCCCACGCGGGCCGCACGTTTTTGCAGCTTGTAGGCGCGCAGCAACGCCGGAAGCCCCACGGCCACGCCATCAAGCGTCCCCCCTTGGGCCTTGCCAGCACGTTCTGCCGCTTTGATCTTCTCCCAGTCGGCGGTCTGTTGTTCGGCTGATTTATCGCGGCTTTCATCGCCGAAAACATGCGGGTGTCGCGCGACCATCTTGTCCGAGATATTGCGCACCACCGACTGAAAGCTGAAACGCCCGTCTTCTTCGCCCATGGCCGTGTGATAGACGGTCTGGAGCAGCAGATCGCCCAACTCTCCCTCAAGCTCGGGCCAGTCGCGCCGTTCAATAGCATCGGCAACTTCATACGCTTCTTCAATGGTATAGGGGGCGATACTGTCAAAGTCCTGCTCGATATCCCACGGGCATCCCGTGCTTGGATCGCGCAGACGTCGCATGATTTCCAGCAAGCGTTCGATCCCGGCATTGCGATCGTGGATCAACGCATCATTTCTTGTCTCGGCCATTGCAGCCCCCATGTGTCTGATGTCAGATGCAACCTGACCAACATCCCCACAGGAGTCCAGTAATGCCCGTCGTCAACCGTATCGCGGATTATGCCCCCCAGATGACGCAGTGGCGCAGATATCTGCACACGATCCCCGAGCTGGGGAATGACTGCTTTAAAACAGCGGCTTTCGTGGCCGACCGGCTGCGTGAATTTGGTGTAGACGAGCTGCACGAGGGGTTTGCGACAACTGGCATCGTCGCCATCATCAATGGGCAAGCCGACGGGCCGACCATCGGGCTGCGCGCGGACATGGATGCGCTGCCAATCCCCGAGGAAACCGGGCTGGACTATGCCAGCACCCACGCAGGCAATATGCACGCCTGTGGTCATGACGGGCATACCACGATGCTGCTAGGCGCGGCGAAATACCTGGCGGAAACGCGCAATTTTTCAGGGCGCGTCGCACTGATTTTTCAACCCGCCGAAGAAACCGGCGGCGGGGCCGAGGTGATGGTCGAGGAAGGCATTCTGGACCGGTTCAACATCGGTCAGGTCTATGCGCTTCA
>JGI24522J20083_1000466_pt1 | contig 11317 bp, 12 predicted proteins | sample LinPmetageLP47_FD_20083 | JGI IMG/M metagenome (IMG submission 20083)
CATTGCGGATATTTTCGATCAGCCGATGTACGTCAGCTTCTTCGCCTTCCAGCACCTGACAGAAGTTGCGCCCGTTATATGCCAAGGCCCCCGTGACGCTGTGCTTTTCGTTTTCACGCACCGCGATGGTAAATATTTCTGCGACATCGGCTTTGGAAACGGATGGAACTGCGGTGCTGAAATAGAGAAGCCGGATCATCGCCATATAGGGTCTCCTAAAAATATCTTAACGGGGCATTGTTCTTGATCTTCTTTAATCAAAAGGCTTTTGAAAAGCGACCCTGTTCGAATGTCATAGGACATATCAAAACGCCCTTCCCGCTACGCGGGAGAGCCATTCGCAGACTTGCGTCGCGCCCTGTTGCTGCACTACCGTCGCTTGAAACAGGAGAGAGCAGTCATGGCAGCCACATCAGCGCGAAAGAAGATCTGGGGCTGGTACTTCTTTGACTGGGCCAGCCAGCCCTACAACACGCTCCTTTTGACGTTCATTTTCGGCCCCTATTTCGCCCAAACGGCGACGGCAAATCTGGTCGAGGGTGGTATGGCGCTCGAGGCCGCCAAGGCGCAGGCGCAAGCCTATTGGGGGTATGGCCTGACGGCTGCGGGCATCCTTATTGCGATCCTGGCACCCACGCTTGGGGCGGTTGCGGATTCAACGGGCAAGCGGATGCCGTGGATATGGCTATTTTCTGCACTGTATGTCGTGGGATCTGGCGCGCTTTGGTGGACGGCACCGCAGGATTTCTCAGTTATTTGGGCGTTGTTCTTTTTCGGTATCGGCTTGATCGGGATGGAGTTCGCGACAATATTTACCAACTCTTACCTGCCCGAGCTGCACCCTGACCCCGGCGAACGCGGGCGGCTGTCGGGGTCGGGCTGGGCGTTTGGCTATGTCGGCGGTGTTCTGGCGCTGATCGTGATGATCGCGCTTTTTCAGGCGGGTAGCACGGGGCGCACGATGGCAGGGCTAAGCCCGCTGTTCGGGCTTGATCCGGCGACCAAGGCTGACACCCGCATTGTCGGCCCGTTAACAGCGATCTGGTACGCCGTTTTCATGATCCCTTTCTTTTTATATGTGCGCGATACACCCGTCAAAGATGCCGCGCGCTACCGGGTGGGCAAAGGGTTGGCGGACTTTGGGTCACGCTCAAGAACCTGCCGCGCCATCCTTCGCTTCTGGCCTATCTGGGGTCATCGATGTTTTATCGCGATGCCCTTAACGGAATGTACACGTTCGGTGGGATATATGCGCTTGGTGTCTTGAACTGGAGCATTATTGATATCGGGGTCTTTGGGATACTCGCGGCGATTTCCGGCGCGGTGTTCTCTTGGGTCGGGGGGCGTGTGGATCGCGCGATTGGGCCGATGCCCGTTATCGTGACCTGCTGTCTGATCCTAATCGCCACGGCTGTGCTGATTATCTCGCTGACCCCTAGCTCGATTATGGGCGTCGCGCTGGCCGAAGGGTCTGCTGTGCCCGACATCGCCTTCTACATCGCCGGTGCGCTGATCGGTGCAGCGGGGGGGGCGTTGCAGGCTTCGTCGCGCAATATGTTGACCCGTCAGGGCAACCCTGATCGCATGACCGAGGCATTTGGCCTTTACGCATTGTCGGGCAAAGCTACATCGTTTTTGGCACCGGCTTTGATCGCTGTCGCCAGCGACCTGTCGGGCAACCAGCGGATCGGGATCGCCCCCGTTGTGGGGCTGTTCATCATCGGTCTGGTTCTGTTAATCTGGGTAAAACCCAACGGAGATTTCGCCAAATGATCCTGTCCCGATTCCTCACTTGTACCGTGCTGGCCCTTGCCCTGGCGGCCTGCGGCGGGTCTTCGTCCAAGCCGAATGCAGAGGCATCCAAAGTCCTGCCAACCATCGGATCGTCGGGTGGTGCGCGCAGCAACATTCAAGCAAAGAAGCTTTTCGGCGCGAAATCCGATGGCTCTCGGCAGTCTTCCGCCGCCTACGGCAGCTATGCCAAGGGCTGCGTCGCAGGGGGACAGCAGCTGGCCGAAACCGGGCCAACCTGGCAAGCAATGCGCCTGTCGCGCAACCGCAACTGGGGCCACCCAGAGATGATCGATTACATCAAACAGCTTAGTGCAAAGGCAGCGCAGCAACCCGGTTGGGAAGGAATCTATGTCGGCGATATCAGCCAGCCGCGTGGCGGGCCGATGCTGACCGGGCACGCCAGTCACCAGATGGGTTTGGACGCGGATATTTGGATGCTGCCCCCCTAATCGCTGTCGCTTAGCCGGTCGCAGCGCGAAAACATTTCGTCCATCTCGATGCGCCGGGCCAGCGGTGCCTATGTGAACAGCAGCTGGACGCCGCAGCACCATCAGGTGCTCAAGGCCGCCGCATCCGATCCGCGTGTTGCGCGTATTTTCGTGTTCCCCGGTGCCAAGGTGCAGATGTGCGCCGATGAAAAGGGGGACCGGAGCTGGCTGCGCAAAATTCGCCCTTGGTACGGGCACCACTATCACTTCCACGTCCGGCTGAGCTGCCCGAAAGGCGCAACTGGTTGCGTTAACCAGGATCCGCCCCCCGCAGGCGACGGCTGCGCGGATGCACGTCAATGGCAGGCGAATATCCTGAACCCGCCCCCGCCGAACCCCAACGCGCCAAAGACCAAGGCAAAACCAAAGCGTGAACTGTTGCTCGCGGATCTGCCTGCGCAGTGCCAATCTGTGCTGGATTCGAACTAAACTTGCTACAGATCCTCTTTGCCCTTGGCTTTGCCTCCGCTGCGCTTGCAGCGGGCGCAAATGGCCCGATCGTGCATCACACGCAGCTGGATTGGGATAACGACGCCCCCTGGTTCGGCGGTCTGTCGGGTGTCGAAATGCGCGCGGACGGCAAACAAATGACTGTAATCAGCGACCGCGGGCGTATCATGGTGGCCGACCTGGCGCGGGATGCGCTTGGCACGTTGACGGGCTTAGAGGTGATACATTCGGTTGCCCTGCGTGATCAAAAAGGTGCGGTAATGGACAAACCCCATGCTGATGCCGAAGGGCTGGCGATTGCGCCCGATGGTAGCATCTTTATCAGCTACGAGGGGCAGCACCGTATCGCGCGCACAAATCTAGCCGATGGTACGACCGAGCAAATAATTGCCCCGCCCCAAGGTGCATTGCTAAGGGAGAATGCTGGCTTCGAGGCACTGGCAGTGGATGCCGAAGGGTCGCTGTACGCACTGCCGGAGGATACGCGCAGCAATCAAATACCGCTGTATAAGTATCAAAACGACGCGTGGAGCATTGCCGCCTACCTTGAAAAAGACAGCCCGTTCGTGCCTGTCGGTGCCGATTTCGACGATGAAGGTCGGCTATATTTACTTGAGCGAACGGTTACCCCGCTGGGGTTTCGCACCCGATTGCGGCGGATCGAACTGGCGGGCGACCAGACCTCCGCCGTGACCTTGTTGCAAACCTTGCCTGCACGGTATGACAACCTCGAGGCGCTGACCGTTTGGCGCGATGGTGTCGGGCGTACGCGTGTGACGATGATTTCAGACGATAATTTCCTATCAGTGCAGCAAACCCAGGTTATCGAGCTGACGATCACACAATAGCTTGCGCGAATGGCATGCGATCCCTACAACGCATGACTGTCTGCGATCCTCCCAGGCCAAGTCGCCGCACCCTTGCATAAAACGGTTTCAAATATGACACGCACCTATCTTCCCGGCATTCTTGCTATGGCCGCCATTGTTGTGGCCTCTAATATCCTTGTTCAATTCCTGTTTGGCCAATGGCTGACATGGGGCGCGTTCACCTATCCGCTGGCGTTTCTGGTCACCGATGTGATGAACCGCGTTTACGGAAAAGACGCTGCGCGGCGGGTGGTGCTGGTTGGCTTTGTCGTTGGTCTCGCTTGCTCTTTGATCGGGACGCAGATCATGGGCGAATTCGGGCCACTGGTGACCTTGCGCATCGCGATCGGGTCCGGGGTGGCGTTTCTTGTGGCGCAATTGGTCGATGTGGCGATCTTCTCTGCGCTGCGTGATGGCAAATGGTGGCGCGCACCTTTGGCCAGCACTTTGGTCAGCAGCTCGCTTGATACGCTGCTGTTTTTCTCGATCTCATTTTCCGGCGTTCTGTCATTCCTACACCCCGCGACCGACGTCTCTTGGGCCTCGGAAATGCTGCCTTTGCTGGGCAGTGGCCCGGTGGCACCTCTGTGGGTGTCGCTGGCAGTTGCGGATTGGTCTGTGAAGCTGGGCATCGCGCTGATCGCGCTGATCCCGTTCCGCATTATCACCGCCCAATTGCTGCCCCGCAGCTAAAGGCCGCAACTTCCGAACTCCGACTGGCCTAAAAAACATTTTGTGTTTTCGATTTACTGTGCCAGTCTTCAAGTGAGTTCAACAAATGTAAAGGAGGTGATCCAGTGTCAAGAACGGTATTGGAGCGAGGTGTCGGAACAGCTTGGGAGGTATCCCGTTAGGGCAGCCCCTGGCGGTTGAAACAGCCTAGGTGGATCGCTGATCTAACCGATCCCACCTCCGTAAACCATTCGATTGGGCCGCTCCGCACCGGGGCGGCCCTTTTCGCATGCGGGTGCGGGTATTTCCCTCGGGTGCAGGCGATGCGATAGTTGCCACGAAGGAGAGCGTGATGCTGCGGATCAACGACGACATTTCCATTCAGGACTGGGAGCTATCAGAAAGCTTTATGCGGGCCTCGGGGCCGGGTGGCCAGAATGTGAACAAAGTATCCAGCGCGGTGGAGCTTCGGTTCGAGGCCGCGATCTCCCCGTCCATACCGACGCCTGTTAAGAACCGTTTACGGCGATTGGCAGGCAGGCGTTGGACAACCGAAGGCGCGTTGGTGCTGCAATGCGACGAAACCCGCAGTCAGGTGCGCAACCGCGAAATTATTCGGGAACGGCTAAAGGACCTGATTACCGCTGCGCTGAAACCGCCAAAGAGGCGTATTGCGACACGGCCCACGCTGGGATCGAAAAAGCGCCGGTTAAAGGCAAAAAAGACCCGAGGCGAGGTTAAATCGCTGCGCGGACGGGTTGATCCGCCAGAATAACGTTGTCTGCCCACCGCTCCAGTCGTTCCATCAACTTTTAAACAGATATGCCATTTCGCCGGTTCTTGCCGGTATCAACCCTGTGTCGGCAGATCGCCGCCACAGGGCAGATCAGCCATTGGAACGGATCAGCTTTGGCCCGTGTTCCCCTGACAGACATACAAGCAATGTCGTTAGTAAATCTAAGGAGAACTCAGATGAAACTTACAACAACAACACTTATCGCGACCCTGATGGCCACTGGCGTTTCTACTGCGGCGATGGCTCAAACTTCCGTAGACGGTGCGGTAGGCGGCGCTGCTGATGTAAGCTCGGGTGTTAATGCAGATGTTGGTGCATCAGGTTCACTATCCACTGGTTCCACCATGAACGATGCTAAAGATACTGTCGCCAAGACCGGTAAAACGGCAAAAGAAAATTATGGTCAGTTGATCCAGGAACTGCGCGCTGGTGCAGAGACCGACACGCAAACCAAAGCCGAAATTGACGCGTTTGATACCGATGCCAAACTGGATGTCGTGACCGTGTCAGAACTGAAGGCATCCAAGCAAGGCACCACCACCGCCCTCGACGAAGCGCTGGATGCACAGGCCGAGGCTGTTGACGATATGCGCGCCTCTGTCGCTGCCAACACTGACCTGAGCGCAGACCTAGAAGCCGAAGGTTTTGCGTCCGAAGACGTTGTCGCCGTGCGCGGTAATGGCATGGGTGGGCTCACGCTGATCGTTGACGACCGGAGCTAACCCGAGCGACGATATGCCCCGCATTCTGCGGGAGACATAAGGAAGAGGGGCCGGTGGGAAACCACCGGCCCCTTTCGCGTGTGGATCAGACGATGACTTTTTGCGCGGTCTGATCACCGACGCCAAAGACACGTTTGTAGCGGTCGATCTCTGATTGCGGACCCATGGCCTTGTTCGGGTTGTCCGACAGTTTGACCGTAGGGTTCCCGTTCGCCTCGACCGCTTTGCATACCAGAGAGAACGGGGCGAGCGCGTCATCCGGCACAAGCCCGCGAAAATCATTGGTCAGCAAGGTGCCCCAGCCAAACGAGGCTTTGACCTTGCCCTCAAACTGGCGGTGCAGTTCCTTGATCTTGGCAACATCCAGACCATCGCTGAAAATCACACGCTTTTCGCTGGGGTCTTCGCCACGGGACTTCCACCAATCAATCGCCGTTTGCGCCGCGACCGCCGGATCGCCGCTATCCACACGGATGCCTGTCCAACCCGCGAGCCAGTCAGGGGCGTTGTCCAAGAACCCTTTGGTGCCATAGGTGTCGGGCAGAATGATGCGCAGATTGCCTTCGTGTTCCTCGTGCCAGTCTTGCAGAACATCATAGGGCGCTTGGGCCAGCGCGGCATCGTCCTTTGCCAATGCGGCATAGACCATCGGCAGCTCATGCGCGTTCGTGCCGATCGCTTCGACCTCGCGGCTCATGGCGATTTTGCAGTTCGATGTGCCGGTGAAGGCACTGCCCAAGCCTTCTTGCATGGCCTGCACGCACCAGTCTTGCCACAGGAATGAATGACGGCGACGGGTGCCGAAATCAGCGATCGACAGGTTGGGTATATCCCGCAAAGCTTCGATCTTTTCCCAGACACGGGTCATGCCGCGCGCATAGAGCACCTGCAGCTCGAACCGGCCCATGCGATCCAGCACGGCGCGGCTGCGCAGTTCCATCAATACCGCGAGGGCGGGAATTTCCCATAGCATCACCTCGGGCCACGACCCTTCGAATGTCAGCTCGTACTGGTCGCCCTTGCGTTCAAGGTGGTAGGGCGGCAGGCGCAACCCTTCGAACCATTCCATGAAATCGGGGCGGAACATCTGGCGTTTGCCGTAAAAGGTATTGCCCCGCAGCCATGTGCTTTCACCGCGGCTAAGCGAAAGGGACCGGATGTGATCCAGCTGTTCGCGCAGCTCGCCTTCGTCGATCAAATCGGCCAGCGGGATGTGTTTGGACCGGTTGATCAGGCTAAAGGTGACCTGCGTTTCCGGCTTGTTGCGGAAAACCGACTGACACATCAATAGCTTATAGAAATCCGTATCGATCAGGGACCGCACAATCGGGTCGATCTTCCACTTGTGGTTCCAGACGCGGCTTGCAATGTCGACCATGGTTAAAGCTCCCTTAGGCGGTGTGTTTGTGGCCCATCCATCTTGGACGGGCAAGGGAATTGCCGCTGACACAGTGCAAAACCTGTGGTAATCCACCGACTTAACCCCCGAAAGGAGCACTGCTAGATGCTGGACTGGCCCAATCTCTTGCGAGAGTTGATCACACTGTTTGTCGTGATCGACCCTATTGGCAGCCTTCCGGTCTTTCTTTTCGCTACAGCAAATGTCCCGCAACGCCTGCACAAAAGCTTTGCCCTGCGGGCCGTGTTGGTGGCCGGTTTGGTCTTGCTTGGATTCCTCGTGGGCGGGCAATATCTGCTGGAGAACCTTGGACTGCGGCTGGGGTCGTTTCAGGTCGCGGGCGGGATTATCCTTTTCCTGTTCGCGCTGAGCATGATTTTCGGAGACCCGAAACCCACGCAGGAAATCGAAGCCGCAGAGCGGGATCATCTTGCGGGTGCCGTATTTCCGCTGGCCATGCCCTCTATCGCATCACCGGGTGCAATGCTGGCGATCGTCATTCTGACGGACAATCACACCAACCAGATATCCGACCAGCTGGTGACAGCCGGATTGCTGCTGGTGGTGTTGCTGTTCACCCTTGTATTGCTGTTGCTGGCCGGTCGTATTGGCCATCTGATGGGCACGACAGGTGCCAGCGTGATCAGCCGCGTCATGGGGATCATTCTGGCGACCGTCGCTGTCGATGCGACGCTAGGCGGGCTGGATGCGCTGGACATCCTGAACATCGCCCCCGTCGAGGATGCCCCTCTTAGCGCAGAGTAACCCCCGCCGCCATCATCGCATCCTGCGCGGCAGCCAGCGATCCGTCCAGATCAATAGCACGGCACAGATCCAGCCGGACCTCGACGTCAAAGCCTAGTTTGGCCGCGTCCACAGCCGAAAACTGCACGCAGAAATCAAGCGCCAAGCCCACCATCGTCAACTGGGTAATGCCGCGTGTGCGCAGGTATCCCTCTAATCCGGTGGGCGTCTTTTGGTCATTCTCGAAGAAGGCGGAATAGCTGTCGATAGCGGGGTTGTACCCTTTGCGAATGATCATATCCGCGCGGGTTTGGTCCAGCTTGGGGTGAAACGCAGCACCAGCGCAGCCCTGAATACAGTGGTCGGGCCAAAGCACCTGCGGGCCGTAGGGCATCTGCGTCACGTCAAACGGAGCCTGCCCCGCGTGCGACGACGCGAACGAGGAATGCCCCGCGGGATGCCAGTCCTGTGTCAAAACCACAGCATCCGCCTGCTGCATCAGCGCGTTGATACCGCCTATGATCGCGTCGCCATCCGACACAGCAAGCGCCCCGCCGGGGCAGAAATCATTTTGCACATCAATCACGATCACGGCGTGGGTCATATCAGGTTCCTCATGGGCCAACTTGCGCTAACGGATATAGCACGGCGCAGGTGACACGGCACCCCCTTGCCTGAACCGCCACATGGGCGTATCTCAGCGCGCATGTATACCATTGCCGCCCTTTATCACTTCAGCCGCTTTGACGCGCCTGATGCCCTGCGCCCGCCGCTGATTGCCCTTTGTGCCCAGCATGAGGTCAAAGGCACGTTGCTTGTCGCCGCCGAAGGCATCAATGGCACGATTGCCGGCCCACGTGCGGGCATCGACGCGGTGATTGCGCATATCCGTGCCCTACCCGGTTGCGCCGATCTGGAGTGGAAGGAAAGCACCGCCACCGAGCCCCCTTTCGGTAAGATGAAGGTCCGGCTGAAACGCGAGATCGTGACGATGGGGCAACCCGACGTCGATCCGCTTGCTAAGGTCGGGCACTATGTCGATCCCGCCGAGTGGAACGATCTGATCGGGCGGGACGATGTTGCGGTGATCGATACCCGCAACGACTATGAGGTCGCGATCGGGACGTTCAACGGGGCCATCGACCCCGAGACCCAAAGCTTTGGCGAATTCCCCGCCTGGTGGGAGGCGAACAAAGATCGGTTTCACAACAAAAAAATCGCGATGTTCTGCACCGGCGGCATCCGCTGCGAGAAATCAACCAACTACCTAATCGGTCAGGGTGTCGAGGACGTGTTCCACCTCAAGGGCGGGATCCTCAAATACCTTGAAGACGTCCCGCAAGAGCAAAGCAGCTGGCAGGGCGATTGCTTTGTGTTCGATAACCGCGTCAGCGTTGGCCACGGGCTGAAAGAAGGCCCGCATATGCTGTGCCACGGCTGCCGCCGCCCGATCCTGCCCGAGGACACAATCAAAGCGGGCTACGAGGCAGGCGTCAGTTGTCCGCACTGCGTCGATCAAACCTCTGACGCCGATAAGGCGCGGTTCCGTGAACGCCAACGCCAGATGACCCTCGCTAAGGCCCGCGGCGAAACCCACCGCAGCTGATCACGCGCGGCCCGCTCTTTTCCAAGCGCGGGCCTGTGATGTTGGGTTAAACGCCGAACCCTTCGCGCCCGATGGAAACATAGGCCGTAAACCCGGCGCGTTTCGCGTCTTTGGGGCTGTAAATATTGCGCAAGTCCGCCAATACCGGCGTCGCCATCCGTTTGGCCATACGCGTAAGGTCCAGTGCGCGAAACTCGTTCCATTCGGTCAGAATAACCAATGCATCGGCGTTTTGCGCGGCCTTATAGGCGTCATCCATCCAAGACACGCCCGGCAACAAAGCCTCGCCCTCGCGTTTACCCTGTGGATCAACCACACGCACCTTCGCGCCATTGCCGACCAGCGATGGCACGATGGTCAAGCTCGGGGAGTCCCGCATATCGTCCGTGTTCGGTTTGAACGTCACCCCCAAAACAGCGATTGTCTTGCCGTTCACCGAGCCGCCACAAATATCGACGACCTTGTCGATCATCCGGCGTTTGACCTCGTCGTTTACCTTGATCACGGTCTCTGTCAGCTGCATGGGGACGGAATGATCCTGCCCCATCCGCGCCAAAGCCTGCGTGTCTTTCGGGAAACAGCTGCCACCATAGCCAGGCCCCGCATGCAGAAACTTGGACCCGATCCGGTTGTCGAGCCCCATGCCCTTTGACACCATTTTCACGTCAGCGCCTGTACGCTCACAGAGCGCGGCGATTTCGTTAATAAAGGTAATCTTGGTCGCCAGAAATGCATTGGCGGCATATTTGATCATCTCGGCGCTTTCCAGATCGGTAGACATGATCGAAAATTCGCGTAGTGACAGCGGGCGGTAGATATCCTTCATCACCTGTTCGGCGCGTTCATTCTGCGTCCCTACAACCACGCGGTCGGGACGCATGAAATCATCGATCGCGGCCCCTTCGCGCAAGAATTCGGGGTTGGACGCGACATCGAACTCTGCCTTCGGGTTGGCCTTGGACACGACCTGTTTGACCTGGCGGTTGGTGCCCACAGGGACGGTCGATTTGGTGACGATCACGGCATAACCGGTAAGCTCGGCTGCGATTTCTTCAGCGGCCGCCATGACATAGGTCAGATCGGCATGACCGTCTCCGCGCCGCGTCGGTGTGCCGACGGCGATAAACACGGCATCCGCGCCATCCACAGCTTTTTTCAGGTCGCCGGTGAAAGACAATCGCCCTGCGGCGACATTCTTGGCCATCAGATCATCAAGGCCGGGCTCATAGATCGGGACGATGCCCTGTTCCAGCTTTTCAATCTTGGCCGGATCTTTGTCGACACAAATCACGTCGTGACCGAAATCAGAAAAACAAACACCCGAAACCAATCCGACATAGCCGGTGCCAATCATCGCAATCTTCATAAAAATCTATCCTAAATCTATTAGACAGTCAGCAAGCCACGCCAGCCGGTGCACCCACATCTAGTAGTCTGAAAGCGCAAAACCAAGATAGGCCAATGGCATCAGCAGCCTACGCATCCGCCCCAGTTCGAACTTTCGCAACGGGTTTTGCATGATCTGTGGGTAGGGCCGGTCAATGGGTTTGTCCATAACCAGATCCGCAATCAATCCGCCAGAGTAGCTCCCCATGGCCACACCATTCCCATGATAACAAAGACTTGCATACAAGCCTCCGGGGTCGGGCAGCTTACCGACAAAGGGCAGTTGGGCACGCGAAAGGCATACCATGCCGGACCAATGATGGGGCGTTTCCACATGTTTCCAAGCCGGAAAAAACTTTTCGAAATCACGCCGCACCCGTGCGACGGCGCG
>JGI24522J20083_1000483_pt1 | contig 10860 bp, 8 predicted proteins | sample LinPmetageLP47_FD_20083 | JGI IMG/M metagenome (IMG submission 20083)
CGCGCACTGGCATCAAGCGTAGTCCGTTCCACCCGTTTTCCTGTTTCGATACCGCCACTCTGGGCGGTGTCGCCTATGGCCAGACGGTACTGCGCCGCGCCGCCACCGCAGCCGGCATGGACTGGGACAACGATGCGGCGCACTCGGCGCGCTACGATACCGAACAGACCGCCCGTCTGTTCTGTCGTATCGTCAATCGCTTCCGGCCGATCTACGAGGCCGTGCCGCCCGCGCCGCAGAGCTGAAGCGCCCGCAGCCGGTACGCGCGCGAACGCCACGCCAGTAGCGTCGCTGATACGGCGTTCTTACTGACGCCTGCCTTGATGGGGCAATGCGCCCGCCGGATAGCTCGACGCAACCAAAGCCTTCCAAAACCGCGGCTTTTTATGTCCGTGGCTGCCCACGGCTTTTCTGGCCACAGGGGCGAACGTCGGCGACGCGCGCTGTCTCGCCCGAGAATTTGGCCTCGCGGACTTGTTCATACCATTGCAAGTCGCTAGATTGTGCTCGCGATATGCCCGATATTTCTTCCACCGTTCCCGCCCGGCCGCTGATCGGCCGCCTGTCGCTGTGCGTCAAAGCCGCGCGACTGATCGGCCACGTGCTGATCGGTCTGCTGCTGATGCCCACGGTGCCGCTGATCGGCAAGCGCTCGTGGAAACTGGTGCGCTGGTGGCACGGGCGGATGCTGCGCGTGCTGAACGTGACCCTCGAAGTCGAGGGCGAACCGGTGGCCGGCCCCACGCTGATTGTCGCCAACCACTGCTCCTGGCTGGATATCGTCGTGCTCGGGCATGTGTTCAATGCCTCGTTCGTATCCAAGGCCGAAATCGGCGCCTGGCCGATGGTCGGCGCGTTTGCGCGGGCCGCCGGGACGCTGTTTCTAAGCCGCGGCGCCGGCAAGACCGGCGAGACCTCGGCCCAGATTCGCAGCGTGCTCGACGAGGGCCGTTCTGTACTGTTCTTTCCCGAAGGCACGACCACCTTCGATCCACAGCCCCGGCGTTTTCATGCGCGGCTGTTTGCGGCGGCTATCGAAGGCGATTATCCGGTCATGCCGGTCGCGCTTCGCTACTGCGACGAGACCACGCCCGAGGACATGCACCACGCGCTCGCCCCGTGGGTGAACGAAGCGCCGATCTGGCCACATTTTAGGGACCTGTTCCGGGTTCACGACATGCGCGCACAGGTGCGCATCTGTGCGCCGATCGATCCGCGCGGCTACGACCGCCGCAGCCTCGCCGAGGCCAGCTACCAGGCGATCAGCCACCGCCAGATGATGGCCGCGGCGCGTCTTCGTCAGCGCCGACAGCGCGCGGCGTGAGGCTGCCGTCGGCCGGCATCCCGCGGGCGGCAAAATAATCGTGCCCGTCGGTGCCGTCGTAGCGTCGCTCGTTGATGAAGCGCTTGATCACCGCCGCACTCTCGTTCGCCCGCACCAGCAGGAACAGATGCCCGCCGCCGCGCACGATATGCAGGTACGACTTCGGAATCAGCCAGTACAGCAGCCGGATATTGACCAGCGGCATTACCGGATCGTCGTCGCCGCCCATGATCAGCGTGGGACAGCGCAGACGATGCAGCCGATGAACGCTGGTCCATCCCAGCCCCGCCAGCAGTTGATTGATATAGCCCTGGGTCGACGGCCCGGCAGCGTAATCCCCGCGGCGTTCGATCAGATCCGGACGGCGGCGCATGAGGCCGCCGTATAAGGCGGGCGCCAACTGCGCGAGTGTTTCGTTCTTCTGGTACCGGCGCGCAGTGGTCAGGCGTTTGAGCATGTTCGAGCGGGACGGCAGTGCCAGCATGCCGGTGCTCGTGGCAGCCAGCACCAGGCGGTTGGTGCGCTGGGGGAAATCCAGCGCGAACTGCTGTGCCAGCGCACCGCCCCAGGACACCCCGGCAATATTGATCGGCTCGTCGTAGCCCAAACGATCCAGAAGGCGGGCCGCCAGGCCGGCGAGCCAGCGAAAACGCCGCGGCAGCGTCAGCGCCGGGGAATCACCGGCGCCGGGCACGTCGAACACGATCACTTCGACGTCGTCGAGCGCGTTGACCAGCGGCAGCGTCATATCCAGATTGGCGCCGATACCGTTGAAGATGAGCATGGGCCGACCGCGGCCGCGACGAACGCCCACGCGCAGGCGTACGCCGTCCACGTCGATGAATTCGACCTGTATATGGGTGCGTCGCCGCAGCACGCTGAGGCTGGGCGGTACCGCGCGCCTGCGCTCCCGCTTTTCCACTGCCTCTGCGCTCATGCCCAATCTCCCGAATTCTCCCCTGCCCGGAGTATGCCGAAAACCATACCGCTGTGTCTCGCGGCATTACCGCGGCGCAGCACGCTTTGGTTTCAAGCACATGCGTAATAAGTTTAAAGCGTACTGTTCTGATCGCGCGCCGTGATTGCCACGCGCGCATTCAGGAACTCATTGAGCAGCCGCACCACTTCATCGGTGCGTTCAAGCACGAACCAGTGCCCGCCGCCGCGGATCACGGTCAGCCGCGCCAGCGGCAGCAGCAGCGCCAGCACGCGGCTGTTGACCATCGGCACGATGGTGTCGTCGTCGCCGGCGAGCACCAGCGTGGGCACGTTGAGCCGATGCAGCCAGGCCAGACTCGTGTAGCCGGTCAGCGCGTACAACTGGGCGGCATGGCCGCGGCGGGTTGGCCGGCAGGCGCGCGCCATGGCCATGGCGATGGCGTCGCACTCATCGTTGCGCCGGCCGCCGAACAGGCGTCGGGCGGTATCGGCGTCGGGTGCGGCATCGAGCAGTCCGGTGGGACGCACAAGATGCCAGAGACTGGCCAACCGTCCTGGAAACATGAGCTGGCCGCTGGAGGTCGCCGCCAGCACGAGACGACGCACGCGCGCGCCGTGATCGTGGGCGAACTGCTGCGCCAGAAGACCGCCCCAGCCGATCCCCAGCACATCGACAGCGCCTTCGATACGCAGCGCAGCGAGCAGGTCGGCGATGAGCGTGGCCAGCCCCGTCATCCGGCGCATCCGCGCCACATCGGAGGATTCGCCCACGCCCGGCGGGTCGAAGCACAGCACCGGACGCTCGAGGGCTAGGGCGAAGTCATCGAGGATATCCAGATTGGCGCAGAAATCATTGCAGATCAGTAGCGGCGGGCACGCGCTGGTGCTGTTCGCGTCGGCCACGCCCGCGACGATCGCCACCCGCAGTTGCTCCCCGCCCAGGCGGATATGCTCGATACGTCGATCGCGGTCAGCGTTGACGGACATAGCGCCCCGGGGCCGCCTCGATTGGTTCGTGGTCGTCGTTGCCAAAGATCGTGGGCGCGGCCGCCGTGTCGCCGCCGTGGCTCTCACACCAGCGTATCCAGGCCGGCCACCACGATCCGCGCTGCTCATGCGCCGCGCGCCGCCAGGCCGCGGGATCGAGGCTGTAGTCGTCGTGGACATGAAAACAGGCCGATTCATCGTCGGGCGGACACAGAATCGACTGCACATGCCCGGCCGAGCCCAGCACGAAACGCATATTGGCAGAGAACATCTGCATGCTGCGGTAGCAGGCCTGCCACGGTGTGATGTGGTCGCGCGCCCCTGCGACCACGAAAACGTCATGCGGGATAGCGCTGATATCGATAGACGTGCCATCGATAGTCAGCCCGCCAGGCTTTCGTAGTCGGTTGTCGCGGTAAAGCGCAAGCAGGTCGGCGTGCAGGGCCGCCGGCAGACGCGTGGTGTCACTGTTCCAGTAGAGCACGTCGAACGCTGGTGGCTCGCGGCCCAGCACATAGTTGTTGACCACGAAATGCCAGACGAGCTCGTTCGGGCGCAGCCATGCGAACGTGCGCGCCATGTCGGCGCCGTCGAGCACACCGGTTGCGTTGGAGCGCGCAAGTGCCGCGCTGATCGCCGCCTCGTCGGCCATGTGCACCAGCCGTCGCGAGCGCGGCGAGTCGAGCATGGTGACCAGCATCGACAGACAGGACACCCGATCACCCCTGCCTTGGGCTACCAGCCAGGCGAGCGTGACCGCGGCCGTCAGCCCGCCGGCACAGGCGCCGAGCAGCTTGACCGCCGGCGCGTCGGTGACCGCACGCACGATATCGATGGCAGCGGCGAGCGCGTTCACGTAGCGGGCCAGATCCCAGTCGCGCTGTGCGGCGGTGGGGTTGCGCCAGGACACCACAAAAAACTGCTGGCCCGCGTCGAGCGCATGGCGGACAAAGCTTTTGTCGGAGGCCAGATCAATTACGTAGTACTTGTTGATCTGGGGCGGACAGAACAGCACCGGCTGGCTGTCCACGGTAGCGGTGCGCGGGCTGTACTGAATCACTTCCATGATCTCGTCACGGAAGATCACGGCACCGGGTGTCGCGGCGATATCGTGGCCCACCCGGAAAGCGTCGGGGTCGACTTGCCGCGGCAGCCCGCGATTGCTGCGCAGGTCATCGATGAGATGCCGCAGCCCGGCGATGATCGAGCCGCCCTGGGTGCGCGTCGCGCGTTCGTAGAAGCCTGGATGGGTCAGAAACAGATTACTGGGTGCGCCAGCAGCCACCAGGTGCTCGGCCACGAACAGCAGACGATGACGCTGGTCGGCGCCCAGACGCAGTGAATGGACCAGTTCCAGCAGCGCGCTTGACCAGGCCAGATAGCCCTGCAGGACACGCTTGAAGGCGGGATTGTCCTGCCAGGCCGGATCCGCGAAGCGTCGATCCTCGGGGTCTGGACACAGCTGCGACCGACCCAGGGCGATCCGGCCCATTTCGACGGACAACCGTGCCTGCGCGCGTGCCAGCGTGAGCGGGTGCCAGGCGAGCATTGCAAGCAATTCACGGCCGCCGGTCAGTGCTTCACCCCAGCGCCGGTCAGTGCTTCACCCCAGCGCGAGCCGACGAAGGCATAGGCGCCCGTGAGATCGCGCATGGCGCGCGCCGAGCCATCGGCCGGCGGCCGACGCGTCTGGGTGGCGGCGACACTCATTGGTTCATCCCGTGTGGACGCGTGTTCATGTCGTGCAGACATTACATCAACCGCCCTCGCAGTACAGTGCGCGAGGCCCGCGCAGACCTCAGGCAGTTACAATACGCTCAGGGGAATCCAGCAGCCAAGATCACGCCCATGCTCACCGCGCTACGCAATCGTTTCAACGCCGCGATATGGGAGCGTGAGCTCGAGCAGATGCCACGACGCCGCCGATGGGGAGTGACGGCTGTGCGGCTGGGACAGGTCCTGATCCGCGATATCCAGAACGGCGAGATCACCATGCGCGCCATGGGGCTGGTCTATACCACGCTGCTGTCGCTGGTGCCGCTGCTGGCCCTGGCATTCTCCATGCTCAAGGCGTTCGGCGTGAACAACGCGCTACGCCCGGTGCTGCACCGATTCCTTGCGCCACTGGGCACCCAGGCCGACGAGATCATCGACAAGGTCGTAGGGTTTGTCGAGAACGTGCAGGTCGGCGTTCTGGGCGCGATCGGCGTGGTATTGCTGATGTATTCGGTGATCTCGCTGATCCAGAAAGTCGAGACCGGCTGCAACTATATCTGGCAGGTGCGCACGCCGCGCTCTCTGGGCCGGCGCTTCACCGAGTATCTGAGCGTGCTCATCGTCGGGCCCATCGTGATTCTTGCGGCAAGCAGCATGACCGCATCGCTGTCGAGCAATACGGTGGTGGGTTATCTGAGCTCCATCGAGCCATTCGGCACATCGCTGTATATCGCCGGCCGGCTGGTGCCTTACGTGCTCTACAGCGTGGGCTTCACGTTCTTGTTTGCCTTCATGCCCAATACGCGCGTGAACCTGCTGCCCGCGCTTGGCGGCGGTATCTTCGCGGGCGTGCTGTGGCAGACGGCGAGCCTGGGCTTTGCCCTGTTCGCGGCCAACTCCAGCAACTACAACGCCATCTATTCCAGCTTCGCGATTCTGATCCTGCTGCTGGTCTGGCTGTATGTGTCGTGGCTGATCATGCTCACGGGCTGCCGTGTGGCGTTCTTGCTCCAGCATCGTGAACAGCTCACGCGTGCGCCCTACCCGCCGCGCCTGGGTGCAGCGCGCCGCGAGGAAATCGCGCTGCTCACGATGAGCCTGATCGGCCACGGATTCATGAAGGGCAATGCGCCGTGGCAGGTCGCGCGCCTGGCTCGCTATATCGGAGCCGCGCCCGATCACCTGTACGACATCGTCGATCAGCTGGTGGAGGCCAATATCCTGGTCGAAACCGGCGACAAGATCGTCACTCTGCTGCCGCGACAGGATATCGAATGCGTGAAGATCAACGATATCCTGGATGCGGTTCGCCTGGGCGATCCTTCAGCGGCGCCTACGCCCCGCAACGACGGCGCGCATCGGGAGGTCCGTGAGTGGATGGAGCGCAAGGAAAATGCGCGTCGCGATACCTTCGGCGATCTGTCACTGCGGGCTCTGGTGAACGCGAGCATGCGCCATACACCGGACAACAGTCCCTGACCCAGATACGATGATCGCGGCGCGCAGCTGGGGAGCATTGATAACGGATGTGTGCGCCAACGATGTTCGACAACCGTAGCGCGGCCGATCGGTCGGTGCGATAGTGACAGACGTCGAACAGACCGACTGAAAAAGCGGGCGAACGGTGCATAACGCCGGGGGCGACATGGACAAGAACTGGCTGGAACACTATCCGATCGGGGTACGACACACCATCGACACCGCGGCTGTCGAGTCGGTCACAGCAATCATCGACCGTGCCTGTGAGGATTTCGGCGATCGTGCCGCGTTCTCGTGCATGGGGGCGACGCTGAGCTATGCCGATGTAGACCGGCATTCGCGCGCGTTCGCGGGCTATCTCCAGAGCGATCTGGACATGCAGCCCGGCGAGCGGCTCGCGATCATGATGCCGAACTGCCTGCAGTACCCGGTCGTACTGTTCGGCGCGCTGCGTGCAGGCCTGGTCGTGGTCAATATCAACCCGCTCTACACGGCCCGCGAGCTCGAGCATCAGCTGACCGACGCCGACGTCAAGACGCTGGTCGTCATGGAAAACTTCGCGGCCACGCTGGAAAAGATCTACGACAGCGTACCGTTGGATACCGTGATCACCACGCAGTTGGGCGATATGCTGGGCACCGCGCGCCGCCTGTTCATCAATTTTGCAGTCAAGAAGGTCAAGAAACTGGTTCCAGCGTGGAATCTGCCGGGCGCTATCGATTTCCGTGAAGCCTTGGCCAAAGGCCGGCGACAGGATTGGACGCCCGTGTCGCCAGCGGCTTCGGATCTTGCGTTTCTGCAGTATACCGGCGGCACCACCGGCCCGGCCAAGGGCGCGATGCTCAGCCACGCAAATATTGTGGCCAACCTGCTTCAGTCGCAGGAATGGTTCAAGCCCGAGATGAGCGATACCGGCGAAGTCATCATCACCGCACTGCCGATGTATCACATCTTTGCACTGACCGTGAATACGCTGGTGTACTTCTCACTGGGCGGCCATAACGTGCTCGTGACCAACCCGCGCGATATGCCGGGCTTCGTCAAGATTCTCGTCAAGTATCCGTTTTCTGCCATCACCGGCGTCAATACGCTCTATAACGGTCTGCTCAACACGCCGGGTTTTGCGCAGCTCGATTTCTCTACGCTGAAATTCTCCATGGCGGGCGGCATGGCCACCCAGCAGGCGGTCGCCGAGCGTTGGTTCGAGGTGACCGGCAAACCGATCATCGAAGGGTACGGCCTGTCGGAGACGAGCCCGGTAGTCAGCTGTAACGCGCTCAATGCACGGGCGTTCAACCACTCGATCGGCATGCCGCTGCCGTCCACCGACGTCGTGATCCGCGACGATGATGGCACCACGCTGCCGATCGGCGAATCCGGGGAGCTGTGCGTACGCGGCCCACAGGTAATGCGGGGCTACTGGCGCCAGACCGAGGCCAGCGTCGACGCTTTTACCGAGGACGGCTACTTCCGGACTGGCGATATAGCGCGCCAGGATGAACAAGGTCTTTTTTATATCGTCGATCGCAAGAAAGACATGATTCTCGTATCGGGCTTCAATGTCTATCCCAACGAGATCGAGGACGTGATCGCTACATTCGAGGGTGTTCTGGAAGCCGCGGCGGTGGGCGTGCCGGACGAGAAATCAGGCGAAGCGGTAAAGCTATTTGTGGTCAAAAAGCGCGCCGACGTCACGATCGAAGAAGTGCGTCGCTACTGCCGGGATCATCTGACCGGCTACAAAGTACCCAAACATTACGAATTCATTGACGAAGTGCCCAAATCGAATGTCGGCAAGATCCTGCGCAAGGAACTGCGCTGACAGCGACGCACTGTCCTTGTTCCAGGCAGCGGATGTCGATCAGCACAGGCCGCATGAGCCGTCAGACATGCCGTGTTCAGCCATGCAATAACATCTGCACGAGCCTTGTCTGGCTCGGTCGATTCATACCGACCGGCTATCGTTTCGATAACATTTTCTACTGATATACTCGATATAAAGTGTCGGCAACATCCGAGTGCTGGCCTGAACTGCCAACCAAGGAGCGCTTGTGAACAAGACGTGGCTGGAACACTACCCCAAAGGCGTGGCCGCCGAGATCGATGTCGACGACAGCAGCAGCCTGGTCGATCTATTCGAAAACAGCGTCAAGGCGTTCCGTTCGAATATTGCCTTCAGCAACATGGACTGCGAGATCAGCTACGACCAGCTCGATGCCCAGAGCCGGGACTTCGCCGCCTATCTACAGAATGACCTCGGTTTCGCCAAGGGCGACCGCGTGGCCATCATGATGCCGAACCTGCTGCAGTATCCGATCGCGCTGTTCGGGATTCTGCGCGCCGGCATGATCGTGGTAAACGTCAACCCGCTCTACACCGCGCGCGAGCTCGAACATCAGCTGTCCGATGCCGGCGTTCGTGGCATCGTCATCGTGGAGAACTTTGCCTCCACTCTCGAGCAGGTGATCGACAAGGTGGCCGTCGAAGCCGTCATCACTACACAGATTGGCGACCGGCTGCCGTGGATCAAGCGAACCCTCGTCAACACGGTGGTCAAGCGCGTGAAACGCATGGTGCCGAGCTTCAAGCTTCCCGGCGCGGTCGCGTTCAACAACGCCCTGGCCAAGGGCAGCAAGCAGTCGCTCAAGCCGGTCGACATCAACGGTGACGATGTNGCCTTTTTGCAATACACCGGCGGCACGACCGGTCTGGCCAAAGGCGCCATCATCCTGCACCGGAACATGGTCGCCAACGTGGCACAGGCCGAGCAGTGGATGGGCCCCGAGATCGATAAGGGCAACGAGCTCATTCTTACCCCGCTGCCGCTCTATCATGTGTTCGCACTCATGTCGAATTGCCTGGTCTTCATCAAACAGGGCGGCAAGAACGTGCTGATCACCAACCCGCGTGATATTCCTGCGCTGGTCAAGCAGTTCGAAAAGCATAAGCCAACCGTTGTCACCGGCGTGAATACGTTGTTCAACGCGCTGACCAACGATGACGGCTTTGCCAAGCTGGATTTTTCCCGTCTCAAGGTCACGCTTGGCGGCGGCGCCGCCGTGCAGAGAGCCGTGGCCGAGAAGTGGAAACGCATCACCGGGGTCAATCTCAACGAAGGCTACGGCCTGACCGAGGCCTCGCCGGTCGTCTCCATCACGCCGCTGGATCAGGATTACACCGGCTCGATCGGCCTGCCGATTCCATCCACCGATGTGTCCATTCGCAACGACGAGGGCAAGGAGCTGCCCGTCGGAGAACCTGGCGAGCTCTGCGTAAAAGGCCCACAGGTCATGGCGGGTTACTGGAACAAGCCCGAGGAGAACGAAAAAACCTTCTTCGAGGGCGGCTGGCTGCGTACCGGCGACGTGGCAAAGATGGACGACAAGGGCTTTTTCTATATCGTGGACCGCAAGAAGGACATGATTCTGGTGTCGGGTTTCAACGTGTACCCGAACGAGATCGAAGACGTCGTAGCCGGTCATCCAAAAGTGATGGAAGCCGCCTGTGTCGGCGTAGAGGATGAAAAGACCGGCGAAGCGGTCAAGGTCTTCGTGGTCAAAAAGGACGACAGCCTCACCGACAAGGAGCTGATCGAGTTCTGTCGCAAGGAGCTGACCGGCTACAAAGTACCTAAACAGGTCACATTCCTGGACGAGCTGCCCAAGTCCAACGTCGGCAAAATCCTGCGCAAGGACCTGCGTAGCAGCTGAGCGATATTCATCGAGTCGAAAAAGCCGCCCGTGCAGACCGCGCCGGCGGCTTTTTTTTGACCTCATCGCCACGTACCGGAGATATGCGACCGACCAGAACATAAACCCGCAAAGCAGCCGGGTCTGCCAATGCCTCGCGCATGGGGACCGCCCGCGTTGTTGTGCTGGCCCGGGTGCAATCCATGATGGATAGCATACCGGCCGGGGCTGAAATCCTCAGCGGGCCTCTGCCGCAGGCGACTGCCATGCGTCGCCCTTCTGCCCACTTTGCGCGATCTATCGCAGCGCGCGCGTCACGGCGCAATCAGGTATAGACAGAGCGACAGGGTGACCAGCGACCCCAGGGTGGAATAGAGAATGGTGCTGGACACGAGCGAGGCCTCGCGCCGATAGAATTCGGCGAGCATGTATGGACCCGTGCCGGTCGGCAGGGCCGCCAGCAGCAGCGCTGCCTGTGCCCAGAACAGCGGCAGGTGAAAAACATAGATCGCTAGGCACCAGGCGATCAGCGGCTGACCAATCAGCTTGAGTGCAACCAGCGCCGGCGTACCCTGCGCCCGGCCGGGTTGGCGCTTGGCCAGAAAGGCACCGAGCGAGACCAGCGCACAGGGGGTTGTGGCCAGGCCCAGCATATGCAGAAACTTGGCCGCCGGCTCGACAAGCGTCAGCCCGCTGAGCGCCCACAGGCCACCCAGAGCGGGGGCG
>JGI24522J20083_1000487_pt1 | contig 10714 bp, 10 predicted proteins | sample LinPmetageLP47_FD_20083 | JGI IMG/M metagenome (IMG submission 20083)
GAGGGACGTGTCGTGCTAGAGCCGCGCACATTGGCCAAAATGCTGGACGAGCTCGGGATCGAGAATGACGAGCTGGTGCTCGATATCGGTTGTGGCTACGGCTATTCCTCTGCTGTGATCGCGCATATGGCCGAAGCCGTGGTCGCCGTGGAATCCGACGAGCAGATGGCGAAAGAAGCCCAAGAAACGCTGATCAACGCCGACATCGACAATGTTATTGTGCACCCAGGTGCGCTTGCCGAGGGCGCAGAGCAGCACGGGCCCTATGACGTGATGATCGTGCAGGGCGGCGTTGCAGAAGTGCCAGAGGCGCTGTTGGCGCAGCTCAAGAACGGGGGGCGGATCGCCTGCTTGTTCATGGACGGCCCCTTGGGCGAGGTACGTTTGGGATATAAAAGTGATCATGGCATCAGCTGGCGCAAAAGCTTTAACGCCGCAGCCCCGCTGCTGAATGGGTTTACCCGCGCGAAAGAATTTCAGCTATAAGATAATATAACTGCCGCACATGACGGCAGAAGCAGTGTCACCAATGGAGTGTGAAATATGATGAATACAGGCAAGATGCGGTCCGTCCGCAGTATACTCGCGGCGTCCTGCGTCGGGTTGGGATTAATGGCGCCGATGGCGGCGCAGTCGGAAACACTGGCTGACGCGCTGGTCGGGGCCTATAACAACTCCGGTCTGCTGGACCAGAACCGCGCCGTGCTGCGTGCTGCCGACGAAGACGTGGCCATCGCCAAATCCGTGCTCAAGCCGGTGTTGCAATGGACGGGAAACCTGACGAAATCGTACAACCAGTCGGTCAGCGGGGGCACCAGCACCAGCACTTTTCCAACGGGTTTCAGAAACTCTACCAATTCCCTCACCACGTCGGTCAACCTCGTGGCATCGCTGCTTGTCTATGACTTTGGCGCGTCGCGCTATTCGATCGAAGCAGCCAAAGAAACCGTGCTGGCCACCCGCGAAACATTGGTGAGTGCCGAACAACAGATCCTGCTGCGCGCTGTCGACGCCTATATGAGCGTGATCCAGACGCAACAGCTTGTGTCGCTTCGAGAAAACAACGTGCGCGTTCTGACGCAGGAATTGCGCGCCGCGCGGGATCGTTTTGAAGTGGGCGAAGTCACCCGTACCGACGTCTCTCTTGCAGAGGCAGAGCTGGCAGCCGCACGCAGCAATCTTGCGGGTGCGCAGGGCGATTTCATCAGTGCCAAAGCCTATTACAAAGTGGCCGTGGGCACGAACCCAGGTCGCCTTAGCCCGCCGCCACGCTTGCCGAGCCTATCCAACAGCATCGCCACAGCCAAGGCGTTGGCCGTGCGGCAGCACCCCGATATCTTGACCGTGCAACACCAGGTCGCTGCCGCTGATTTGCTGGTGCGCAGCAACGAATCCAGCTTGAAGCCACGGGTGTCGCTGCAGGGGTCCTATGGTCTGACAGAAACCTTCAGTTCCGAAGCTTCTTCGCGCAGTGGATCTGTGGGGGTTCAGGTTGGCCAAACGATCTATCAGGGCGGTGCCTTGTCCGCTGGGGTGCGTAAAAGCCAAGCGCAACGTGACGCGCAACGCGGCAACCTGCATGTGGTCGCCAAGGATGTTGAACGTGCGGTAAGCGACGCCTATGCGGGGCTCGCCTCGGCGCGGGCACAGATCGAAGCATCGCAGCGGCAGGTTAGCGCGGCACAGATCGCTTTCGACGGTATCCGCGAAGAAGCAAGTCTGGGTGCACGCACGACGCTGGAGGTGCTGGACGCTGAGCAATCCTTGCTTGATGCGCGCTCTGCTCGCGTTTCGGCGCAGTCACAGCTCTATGTCGCCGCCTATTCCGTGTTGGCGGCAACCGGACAGCTGACCGCGCAGGACCTCAAGCTGCCCGTACAGATCTATGACCCTTCGGCCTATTACAATCTGGTCAAGGATGGTCCGACGAAACTTTCTAAAGAAGGAAAGCAGTTGGATCGTGTTTTGCGGGCGCTGCAAAAAGACTGACATTTTCACCACCCCCATTGTGACAAGACAGCCTTCGGGTTAGACTATTTGCAAAGAACGAGTGGTGATTAATTATGTCCGAAACCGTCACAAACGCAGAGGTCGAAGACGTCCTGTCTTCGATCCGCCGTCTGGTCTCCGAGGATCGCAAGCCGGCGCAAAAAGTGCCTGAAAAGCCTTCTATCGAAGATAAATTAGTGCTTACGCCGTCATTGCGCGTCTCAAACGATACGCCGGTGGCGGCGCAGCCAAAGGGCGCGCCCCCTCAGATGCACGAAGTGGCCCAGCAGCGGTCCGCCTCCTACCAAGAGGCCATGCAAGAAATCGATTCAGGCGAGGAAGAAGAGCCCTCCGCCTCTGATCGGAACCAAGTTGCCGAAGATTTTAAGTTTATTTCCGGACGCGAGCCGCGCTTTCGGGCGCAGTTTTCGACCCCCACGGGTGATGATCATCTGCAGGATACCGCGGAACCGTCGCGCAAGCTGGCCTTTAGTGCGCCACGCGCCGCAGCCTATTCTGCCGACATGCTCAATCTGGGTACGTCCGAGCTGGTAGAAGACGTCCCCCCCACGCCGGACCGGCTCAGCGCCAAGATCGCCGCGCTTGAAACGGCAATCAGTCGCATTCCGGAAAACTGGGAGCCCGACGAGCCGGGCAAGAGCGACTATTCCGGCAGCGAAGATCCGGCGATGGCGTGGGAAGACGATGTAGAGTTCGACGCAACTGGTGCACTGGTTTCGGATACCCTGAAAGAGCCCGACTATGACGCACCGCAAGATGGCAGCACCGGCTGGAGCGATACAACCGCGTCGTCCGCCGAGCCTGAAGAGCGCATCGTTGATAGCCCCTTTGCCGCGCGGGTAACGGCGGCGGATGCTGCCGTTGAGGATACGACCGATGAGCCGACGACCGCAGCGCAGCACGATGACGCAGCACCCTTTGGCGCAGACGAATATTTGGACGAAGAGATGCTGCGCGACTTGGTGTCAGAAATCGTACGTAGCGAGCTTCAGGGCGCTTTGGGGGAACGGATCACGCGCAACGTTCGCAAGTTGGTACGGCGCGAAATCCATCGGGCACTGACCTCGCAGGACCTTGAATAATAGCTTTGCACGCGCCTCACAGCGCTAGGGCTTTTGAGTAGAATGGGCAAGGCTATGCGCCTTGCCCTTTTTGGTTTGTAGGGCAGGGCGGACGGCAGGCCCGTCGATGTAATTGGCAGACATAAAAAAAACGCGGCCCGTGGGCCGCGTCTTTTTGTTCAAACTTTTGGCAGTCCTCAGGCAGCTTCGGCCTGTTGCGCGGCATGGCGACGCTCTGACTCTTCGCGCGACAGGGCAACGGATGTCCGAATGCCTTTGCCAACAAAGTCCATCAGACCTTCGACAACACGCTCGTTGGGATCGATGCCGGCGCAGCTCAACACTTCGCGGCCATCGCGGGAGCGGGCCCAACGGGCAATCTGTTCTGGACCGTTGCCGTATTTTTTGTCATCGGCAATCGCATCGTCCAATGCAGCCAGTACCACAGCTGCGAAAAGTTTGCGGGCACGGTTACCTTGTTCATTGTTAAAGGCAGTGCCATCAACGAAATCTTTCATCTCGTCGTCCTTTCTATTATTCTTGCTCTTGTCATTTAGGCGTAGGCCTCCTTATGACCGAAAGAGCTCGATTCGGATACACCTTTATTGCATAGCACGCATGCGCCTTTCGCATATCTTTTCGCTGTTGCAGCATCGGGTGCGCTGTCTTGCGGGGGTCGACGTTGATATATATAGGTCGGGCCAATCTCTCTTCAACTTTAAGGCTACGGTGCTGATACATGCCAAAGATTAACGGGAACGAAATTCGGCCAGGAAATGTGCTTGAGCATAACGGTGGTCTGTGGGCGGCGGTCAAGGTCGATCACGTCAAACCGGGCAAGGGTGGTGCCTTTGCTCAGGTCGAAATGCGCAACCTTCGGAACGGGTCAAAATTGAATGAACGCTTCCGCAGCGCTGACAAGGTTGAAAAGGTCCGCCTAGAGCAAAAAGACCAACAATTCCTGTATGAAGACGCAGGTATGCTGGTTCTGATGGACACCGAAACATACGAGCAAGTGCAGCTTTCTGCAGAGCTTTTGGGCGAACGCCGCCCCTTCCTCCAGGACGGTATGATGGTGGTTGTGGAGTATCACGAGGAAGAAGCGCTTAACGCGTCCTTGCCCCAGAAAGTGACCTGCAAAATTGTCGAGACAGAGCCGGTCGTCAAAGGCCAGACAGCGGCGAATTCTTTTAAGCCAGCGATCCTGGATAACGGCGTCAAAGTGATGGTCCCGCCCTTCGTCGGTCAGGACGAAGATATCATCGTGAACACCGAAACCATGGAATATTCCGAACGCGCCTAAGCTTTGATGTGACGCTACGTCATAGCTTCGCCGCACTGCAGAGCCCCGGTGATGCCGGGGCTCTTTTGCGTTGTGCAAGCGGCGTGAATGCCGACCGACATGGGGTGAAACGTTTGCAAAACGGGTTTTTGTTGCCAATCTGCAACTAAATAGAGGGTGTGCCTACGCCCTTGCTTTAGACTGCCCGAAATTTGCGCAAAACGGTCGGCCGGTGTGGCATCCGCCGCCCTAACCGTCGGTCACCATCGTCACGGTGGCGTCGCCTGCCTGCATCGCGGCCGTGGCGCGGTCATACCGAAGATACGCCAGTGCGTGCGTGCCGGTGCGGGTAAAGATCGTCCCGGCGGGCTTGCCGTTCGCAGTGATGGCGGTGCCTTTTTCAACGGGGGCGCTGATTTCGACCTGGGCCAGGCCTTTGCGTAATTCGGTTTTGTGCTTCATGCGGGCGGTGACTTCTTGGCCGACATAGCAGCCCTTGCGGAAATCGACGCCATTCAGTCGCTCGAACCCCATCTCAAGGATAAAGCTGTCCGGGGTCAGCTCTGCGCCGCACTCGGGGATCATATAGGTGACGCGCAGGGCATCCCAGTCGGTCGTATCATCGTTTGCGGCATGTCGCGGTAGGCGCGCCAGCCCATGCGGGCGTCGCGGGGGTCGGTATAGGACCCCTCGGGCGCGTCCTCTAGGCCACGGTGCAGATACAGGCCGGTCGCGTCGATGGTGACGTTGGCGCGCAGCTTGTACAGCGTCAGACGCTGCACCAGCGCGTCGGCATCGGCCTCGGCGACGTCCAGCAGCACGGCATCGCCGCCCGCTGACAGGAAAAAATCGGTGATGAATTTGCCCTGTGGCGTCAGGATCGCGGCGTAGATCGGGGCCTGATCCAGCTTGCGAATGTCGTTGGTAACGAGGCCTTGCAGAAAGTCGCGGGTGTCGGGGCCTGATAGTCTCAGGATGCGGCGGCTGGTCATATCGCTTGTCCTTTCAATGATTAACATGACATATAACAGCGCAATTCGAAGCTGAAAGGGGCAACCATGCGCGCGCCTATATCTGTTGTCATTCCCACCTTGAATGCCGAAGCGCCCCTGACCGATTGCCTCACCGCCCTGATGGAGGGGTTGGACGCGGGTCTTATCCGCGAGCTGATCATCAGCGACGGGGGCTCGGATGACATGACCCTGACATTGGCGGAAGCTTGGGGCGCAGAGATCATGGCTGGTACGCCGTCGCGCGGCGGGCAATTACGGCGCGGCTGTGCCAAGGCGAAAGCGGAATGGTTGTTGGTGCTCCACGCTGATACCCGGCTTGCACCGGGGTGGACGGGGCCTGTCATTGCACATCTGCGTGGCGCCAAGGCAGGCTGGTTTCAGCTACAGTTCGATCAGGGGGGGCTTGCGGGCAAGGCGGTGGCGGCATGGGCGAACCTGCGCAGCCGTCTGGGGCTGCCCTACGGAGATCAGGGGCTGTTGCTGCCGCGACATTTGTATCAGTCCGTGGGGGGCTACCCCGATCAGCCGTTGATGGAGGATGTGGCCCTCGTGCGGGCCCTGCGCGGGCAGCTGGTGGGGCTAGAGGTCACAGCGGTGACGTCGGCGGATAAATATATGCGCCAAGGTTGGCTGCGGCGCGGGTCGCGGAACCTTTGGACCTTGATCCGCTATTTCGCGGGGGTCACCCCGGCCAAATTGGCCGAGGGATATGCTAAATAGACAGCGTTGCCGCCTAGACTAGGTGCCGAACAGCCGAAGCCCGATGCGTTGCAGCAGGTTCGGTTCAACGGGCTTAAGGCCGCGTTCCATACGCCGCATCGCGGCCAGGTTGCGCCCGTCGGTGACGGTTTTGCCGTCCTCGAACTGCAGCCGGTAGAGATCGGCATAGATGCCGCCACGCGCCAGCAGGTCTTCGTGTTTGCCTTCGTCCATCACCCGACCACGATCCATGACTACGATCTTGTCCGCGCCGCGGATGGTGGACAAACGGTGCGCAATGACCAGGGTTGTCCGCCCTTGTGACAGCCGATCCAGCGCTTGCTGCACAACCTTTTCAGACTGCGCGTCCAGCGCGCTGGTCGCTTCGTCCAACAGCAAGATCGGGGTATTGCGCAGCAGCGCACGCGCGATCACGACGCGCTGACGTTGCCCGCCCGACAGCGCAGAGCCGCGCGGCCCGACGCGGGTTTCCAGACCGTGCTCCAGCTTGGGCAGGAAGTCAGACACATGGGCGGCGTCCAGCGCCTGTTGCAGCTCTTTGTCGGTGACGTTCTCGCGGCCCAGAACGATGTTCTCGCGTAGGGTTTCATCAAACAGCAGGGCCTCTTGCGTCACAACAGAGAACAAGCCGCGCAGGTCGGGAATGTCCATGTCAGCCAGAGGCACGCCTGCGATTGTCACGCTCCCCTCTTGCGCGTCAATCAGGCGGGTCAGCAGGTTAAAGATGGTCGACTTGCCCGCCCCCGATGCCCCGACAAGCGCCGTCGTCTCGCCTGCAGCGGCATGCAACGTCAGATCGTCCAGAACCTTGGCGTCGCCGTAAGACAGGCTCACGCCTTCCAGCGCGATATGGGGGGGCGTTGTGGGCACAGGCACCGGATTGGCTGGTGACTTGAGATGCACCGGCTCGTCCATCAGCTCTTTGAGCCGTTCAAGCGCTGCGGCAGCGGTCTGCCACAGCCCGCTGATCGCGCCCAGACGGCGCAGCGGGTTAAAGGTAAAGCCCATGGCAGTGAAAAAGGTCATGAACTGACCGATGGTCTTGTCGCCCTCGATGATTTCGTTCCCGCCATAGAGGATCACGGCCATGAACCCGATGCCCGAGATGATGTCGATCATCCCCGGAATGGCCGAGTTCCCGAAGGAGGCCCGTACCTCGGTGCGGATATAGGTCTTGGTCAGGTCGCGGTATTGCTTGGCTTGATACTTTTCTAGCGCGTTAAGTTTGATCTGCACGATACCGTGGAACACTTCGTCCAGACGGGTCGACAGGGTTGCGCCAAGATCGCGTGCCTCGCGCGACCGCGCCCGCACAAAGCGTTGCGCCAATGCGGCGGGCATGACCATCAGTGGTAGACCGATACAGGCGAGCAGCGCCCAAACCGGATCAATAGAGATCGCAACACCAAGCAGAACGATCAACCCGATCAGGTCGCGCCCCGCACCGGTGATCACGGCCTGCCAGACCGACCCGATGGCATTCACATCCGATTGCACCCGCTGGATCAAAAACCCCGGTGGATGCTCTTGGTGAAACGCGCCGTCCTGCACCATCATCCGGTCTAGCAGATCAATCCGCATATCAGCGGCGGACTTTTGTTTGATGCGTGTCAGCAGCACCTTTTGCACGACCCCGGACACAGCCCGCAGCACAAAGATGCCCACCAGCACCAGACCGACCCACAGCAATGCGCCGCTGTCGCCAGCGACAAATACCTGGTCGAACATCGGCTGCATCAGCTTGGCAAGCCCGCCCATGGTCGAGGCCTCGATCGACATGAAGATGATCGCCACGATCAATACCCACATGTGTTTCTTGAGGTAGTCGCGCCAGAGCCAGGTCAGCAGCTCGCGCGAGGAATAGGTCACATCACTCATATAAAGGCCGGGTTCCTTTGGGCATATATGTCTACGGGTTTACGCAGCCCTAAGGGGCAGGGCAAGCAGCGCCGCGTGGTTTGTGTGATTGACGCCGCGCTGCTTGCGGATAAGTTGCAGGAAATTCTTCCTGCATATGAGGGCTGGTGCCATGACCAAATTCCGCAATCTGTCGCAAGGGCGCGGCTATCTCGCGATCCCCGGTCCGTCGGTGATGCCCGAGGCTGTGTTGAACGCGATGCATCGTCCGGCCCCCAATATCTATGCCGGAGAGTTGGTTGATATGATGCCACCCCTGATGGAAGATCTGCGGCGTATCGCGGGCACGCAGCATCACGTAGCGATGTATATTGGCAACGGCCACGCCGCTTGGGAGGCCTCGCTGAGCAATGTCGTGGCCCCCGGTGACAAGGTGCTGGTGCCGGCAACCGGGCGATTTGGAATCGGTTGGGGCGATGCCGCCACAGGGCTTGGCGCGGAAGTGGAGGTCATGGATTTCGGCCTGCAATCCGCCATGGATATCGATCAGATCGCAGAGCGGCTGGAAGCGGACACAGCCCACGAGATCAAGGTCGTGCTCGCGGTGCATGTGGATACCTCAACCTCTGTTGTCAATGATATCGCCGGCCTGCGCGCTGCGCTTGATGCAGCGGATCACCCGGCGTTGCTGATGGTGGATTGCATCGCCTCCTTCGCGTGCGACCGGTTCGAGATGGACAACTGGGGCGTCGATGTCATGGTCACCGCCTGTCAAAAGGGGCTGATGGTCCCGCCCGGTGTCAGCTTTGTATTCTTTAACGACCGCGCCGCCGCCGTGCGCGAGGCACTGCCACGGGTTAGCCGGTTCTGGGACTGGACCCCGCGCGCCAACCCGCAAGAGTTCTTCCAGTACCACTGTGGCACGGCCCCTACGCATCACATCTATGGACTGCGGGCCGCGCTGGATATGATCCACGACGAGGGCATCGAGGCCGTTTGGGACCGGCACGAAACGCTGGCGCGGGCGGTATGGGCCGCCTGCGATGCATGGGGGAGCGCAGGTGATCTGGCGCTGAACATCGCTGATCCCGCCCTGCGCAGCCACGCTGTCACGGCGCTGCGGCTAAAGGCACCACAGGCCACAGAGTTGCGCGACTGGGTCGAGGGGAACATCGGTCTTACGTTGGGAATCGGTCTGGGCATGGCCCCCAAAGACAGCCCCGAAAGCCACGGGTTCTTCCGCTTGGGTCACATGGGGCATGTAAACGGGCAAATGGTCATGGGGATGCTTGGCGGGATAGAGGCCGGCATGTCCGCGCTTGATATTAAACGCGGCACGGGCGCCCTAGAGGCCGCAGCGAAAGTGATCGGCGGGGCCTAACCCCGCCGCACCGCGTTAGGCTTTTCGCGCATCCGCGAGTGCCGCGGGCAAGGCCGCGGCAAAAACATCAAGGTTTTCCGACGTGCCACAGCTGACGCGGATGCAGCGGTTTTGCGGTGCGGCAAACGGCATGCGCACAAAGACACCGCGCGTGACCAGCCCGTCCAGAACGGCCTTGGCAAAGCGGCCGTCAGCACCGCAGTCGATCGCGACGAAATTCGCGGCAGAGGGCAGGGCCGTCAGCCCGTTGTCCGATGCGATCTGCGCGATCCGGTCGCGTGCGCTGGCAATCTGGGATTGAATATGCGCCAGCCAATTGCTGTCTTGCAGCGCAGCGAGGGCACCTGCTTGGGCAGCACGGTTCATCCCAAAGTGGTTTCGCACCTTGCCAAAGGCCGTAATCAAATCGGGCGCAGCGATGGCATAGCCGACCCGCGCCCCTGCCAATCCATGCGCCTTGGAAAAGGTGCGCATGCGGATCAGGCGCGGATCATCGGCAGGCAGGTCGGGGGCGGTACCCTCGGGGGCGCAATCGACATAGGCCTCGTCGAGCACCAGCAAGCATCCTTGCGGCAACGCCTCTAACGCGCGGGTGATGACGTGTCCGTCGTGCCAGCTGCCCATGGGATTGTCTGGGTTGGCCAGATAGACCAGCTTGGCGCCTACCTCGGCGGCCTTGGCAAACAGCGCTGCCGGATCCTCATGATCGTCCGCATAGGGCACTTTGTGAAGCACCCCACCAAAGCCCGCCACGTGATAGTTAAATGTCGGATAGGCCCCGTCCGAGGTCACGACCCCGTCGCCGTCTGCCACCATGAGGCGCACAAGATAGCTCAGCAACCCGTCGATGCCTTCGCCAACGATGATGTTCTCGGGCGTGATGCCATGATGCGCTGCAAGGGCCGCGCGCAGATCATGGCTCTCGGGATCGCCATACATCCACTGTTCGGTTTTTGCCATCGCATCGATCGCGCTGGGGGAGGGGCCAAAGACGTTCTCGTTCGCCCCCAGCCGCGCGCTAAAGGCGCGGCCCATGGCGCGTTCCTGCGTTTCGGGACCGACAAACGGCACGGTAGAGGGTAGGGCGTCGGCAAGCGGGGTGAGGCGATACTGTGTCATGGGGATCAGCTACTGCATCTGCCATGCTTCGGGCAAGTGACATCAGCATGCTCGCGCGCGGTTTTGGGTGCCGTAGCGTTTCGCTTTGCAACACGCGGGCTTCGTGGCCAAACTAGCCAAAATTCAAGGAGGATCCTATGAGCCGCGTTTCCGTCACCTATGACAATCAAATTGCCCATGTGCGCCTGACCCGCGCCGACAAAATGAATGCCGTTGACCAAGACATGATTGATGCTGTGATCGCTGCCGGAAACGAGGTGGCTGCATCAAA
>JGI24522J20083_1000494_pt1 | contig 10454 bp, 6 predicted proteins | sample LinPmetageLP47_FD_20083 | JGI IMG/M metagenome (IMG submission 20083)
GCCATCGCGGCAGAACTGACCCAAGGCAATGATGTCTATGGCTACCGTTTCAAGGGCCAGCGTTTCGACTGCGGCTCCAAATCCGGTTTCCTGCAGGCGACCGTGTCTTTCGGCTTGGCGCGTGAAGAGCTGCGCGATGATCTTCTGGGTCATTTGAAGGTCAACTTGACGGCTGCCCGACTGGGACACTAATCTGCCGGGACGATACCTGAGGTTTTTACAGCGTCCGTGCGCAAAAACATAACCCGCGCGGTATTCCTCCATAAACAGAACCCTTGGCAGTTCCCAAGCAGTTCAGCGGCCCGCTTCTGTATCCACCCCCGCACACAACCGCGCATCCCCATCATCGCTAGTCCTTGCAGTTCATCCGCCTTGGCGCGAGGTTGCAGGTCAGTGTCGGTTACGCGCTTTGGGAGAAGCGGCGCGGCTGAGGGTATAAACGGGAGGGAATTTTGATGACGGTTGATGCAGATCAGTTAAGAGAATTTGCCACGGCAATTCTGGCGCATGCAGGGAAGGATAAAGACAGGGCCAAGCAGGTTGCCGCACGGTTGGTTGGTGCCAATCTGGCGGGGCATGATAGCCACGGTGTCGGGATGATCCCTGCGTATGTGGATGGCATCCTTGCAGGGCAGCTAGACCCTTTGGCTGACATTGAACTGGTGCAGGACAAAGGGCCATTCCTGCTGGTGGACGGCCATCGGGGCTTTGGTCATATCATCGCAGAGCAGGCGATGGCGCTTGCGATTGACCGCGCCCACAGCAGCCACTTTGCAGTGCTGTCCTTGCGCAACAGCTTTCATCTGGGTCGGCTGGGAGATTGGGGCACCATGGCGGCAGAGGCGGGCTTTATCTGCATTCTGTACGCGAATGTTCAGTCCTCGAGGCCTCTTGTGGCGCCGTTTGGCGGTAGTGACGCACGTTTTGTCACCAATCCTTATTGTACCGCGATACCTGCGACCGAAAAGCACCCGATGTTTGTGCTGGATATGGCGACCAGCACCATTGCCATGGGCAAGGCACGTGTTGCGCAGCTAAGTGGGAAGCCGGCACCCGAGGGGGCGTTGATCGATGCGCAGGGTGCTCCGACGCGTGATCCGTCGGTGGTGTTTGACGGTGCGGGCGGGGCGCTGACGGCATTTGGACAGCACAAGGGGTTTGGCTTGGCCTTGCTGGGGGATATCTTGGGTGGATCATTCAGCGGGGGCGGGGCCTATGCGCCGACCCGCGAAGTGCCGGACCGAATTGTGAATAACATGATGGCGATCCTGATCGATCCGAATGTCTTTGGTCTGGCAGAGAGCTTTGGCGTGGATGTGGACAGCTATACCGATTGGGTCAAGGCGTCGCCGGCGGCACCTGATACATCCGGCGTGCAGTTTCCGGGGGACCCTGAGCGGCGCAGCACAGCAGAGCGGTTGGCAAACGGGATCCCGCTTGATGCGGGCACTTTGGCGCAGCTGTCGGAGGCGGCGCGTAAGGCGGGGGTTCCCGAGGCCGCGCATCTTTCCTCTACCCCAGATTGACATCACCCCGGCGGCAGCGTTTTTCACGCGGTCTTTTGTTGACAGGACGAAAGCTGCACTCGTATCCTTTTCCACAGGGCGGAACCACGTTTCACAAGAAAACGGGCCGCTAACCCTGCCGCAAACGCGAATGGTTTGCGCGGCAGGATTTTCTGGGAGGAAGATATGAACGTATTAACAACGACGGTCGTGGCCTTTGGTCTTACGGCTTCTATCGCGGCCGCGCAGGATTTTGATCTGCCCAAACAGCTGAGCTGGACGGCCTATGACACCGGTTCTGCAGGCTATAACCAAGCGGTGGCGATTGGTGCCGCGCTGCAAGATGCGACAGAGGTCAACCTGCGGGTTCTGCCTGGCAAGAATGACGTGTCGCGCACAGAGCCGCTGCGTCAGGGGCGGGTTGAATTCTCGGCCACGGGCGTGGGCGGCAGCTTTATGGCGCAGGAAGGTGTGTTTGATTTCGGTGCCGAAAACTGGGGCCCGCAGCCCATCCGCGTGCTGCTGGCGAACAACGGTGGCGCGATTAACCTCGCGGTTGGTGTCGCGGGCGATCTGGGGATCGAAACCTACGCTGACCTCAAGGGTAAACGCGTGTCCTATATCGTTGGCGCACCTGCTTTGAACGTGAACACCGAAGCCTATCTGGCCTATGGCGGCCTGACATGGGACGATGTGGAGCGGGTTGATTTCGGTGGCTTTGGTGCCAGCTGGACCGGTCTGATCGAAGGGCAGGTCGATGCGGCCTTTGCATCCACCAACTCAGGCAAAGCCTATGAGGCCGAAGCCGGTCCGCGCGGGCTGTTCTGGCCCCCGATTGATCCCGAAGACACCGACGGCTTTGCCCGTATGCAAGAGGTCGCACCCTTCTTTAATATCAACAAAGCCAAGGTCGGGGCCACCATTGACGGCACCGACGGCTATCAGGGGGCCGGCTATGCCTATCCCGTGCTGACCGCGATTGCGGCCACGGACGAAGGACTGGTTTATAACATGACCAAAGCGATGGTAGAGCTGTTCCCGAAATACGACGGCAATTCCCCCGGTATCGGTGGCTGGGCGCTGGACAAACAGAATATGGAATGGGTGGTGCCCTACCACGAAGGGGCGATCCGCTACTTCAAAGAGGTAGATGCGTGGTCCGATACGGCGCAGGCGCATAACGACAAGCTTGTGCAACGCCAAGAAGCGCTGACGGCTGCGTGGGAAGCGACCAAAGCGGCAAACCCTTCTGACTGGGAAGCCGCCTGGTCCGAGGCACGCCGCAAGGCGCTGAAAGAGGGCGGGTTCTCCGTCGTTTTCTAAACCTTATCAAGGCTAAGGGCGGGCTGACCAATGTGTCGGCCCGTTCCTGCTATGCCAATTGCAGGCCCGTATCCCCCAACAAGAGAGCCCTCTTATGACGAATCCCGACACATCGCGTGCCCCGCAGCCAAAGTTTGAGGAAGTGGCGATCGACGGTGCCACCCCGGCCGAGCGCATCTCGGGACTGGCGCGTTGGGTTGTGGTCATCACGACGCTGCTGTCGCTGGTGTTGGTGGTAAACCAGCTGTTCAACCTTCAGATTATGGGGATCGTCCTGATTGACGGGCGGTATCTCTATATCCTTGGGGGCATGTTTCTGGCGCTTACGTTTCTGATTTTTCAGGCGAGGGGCGGCAAAGGCGGAGAGCCCTCATTGCTAGACTGGGTGTTTTTCGCAGCGTCGGTAGGGACCACTGTCTATCTGTCGCAAACTGCGCAGCAGAACCTGTCGCAAGGGTGGGAATATGCAGCCCCTGATACGGCGCAATATGTGTCGGTCGTCTTCTTCTTTCTGATTCTGGAGGCAACGCGGCGGGCAGGCGGTCTGGTGCTGTTCCTGATTGTCACGCTCTTTGCGTTCTATCCAACCTTCGCGGGCCACGTGCCGGACCCTTTCTCGGGCTTCCAAAGCACGTTCCTGCAAACCGTGCCTTACCATATCTATTCGGCCGAAAGCTCTTTCGGCATTCCGATGAAGGCGTTTGGCGGCGTCGTGATCGGGTTCATCCTGTTCGGCGCGGTGCTGCAACGGACCGGCGGCGGGCAGTTTTTCAACGATCTGGCGCTTGGGCTTGTAGGCGGCTACCGCGGCGGGGCGGCGAAAGTGTCGATCTTTGCCAGCGGCTTTATGGGCTCCATGTCCGGCTCTGTCATTTCCAACGTGCTGACCACGGGGGCGGTCTCCATTCCCGCGATGCGCAAGACCGGATTTTCGGCCAAGACCGCTGCCGCAACAGAGGCCTGCGCCTCTACCGGCGGGGTGCTGATGCCGCCGATCATGGGGGCGACCGCCTTTGTCATGGCATCCTTTCTGTCACGTCCTTATGTCGAAATCGCCTTGGCCGCGGCCATCCCCAGCGTATTGTTCTACTGGGGGCTGTTTGCCCAGATCGACGCCTATTCCGCGAAACGCGGGCTGCGGGGTTTGCCCAAGCCTGACCTTCCGCGCCTGCGTCAGGTGATGATCGAAGGCTGGCCCTATATCTTCGTCTTCGCGCTGCTGCTCTATATGATGATCGGCCTGCGCAAGGAATCCTCTGCCCCGTTCTATGCCACGGCTTTGCTCTTGGTTGTGAATCAGTTCCGCGCCAGCCATCGTCTGAACTTTAGCCGACTTGGCAATATGATCGTCGGTGTCGGCATGGGTCTGTCAGAGCTGACGGCGATCCTGCTGGGTGTTGGCCTCATTGTCGGGTCTTTTTCGGCCACGGGGCTGGCGGGGACTTTGGTGAACGAGCTGGTGTTTCTCGCCGGCGACAGCACGTTGATCCTGTTGCTGATGGGCGCGATCACCGCGTTTATCTTTGGCATGGGGATGACGGTCACGGCCTGTTATATCTTCCTCGCCGTGGTGCTTGCCCCTGCGCTTGAGGCAGGCGGGTTGAACCAGTTGGCGGTGCATCTGTTCATCTTGTACTGGGGTATGGTCAGCTACATCACGCCGCCGGTCGCCCTTGGGGCTTTTGCGGCCTCTACCATGGCGGGGTCGAACCCGATTGCAACGGGGTTCGAAGCGATGCGCCTTGGCGGGGTGATCTATATCGCGCCCTTCTTCTTCGTGCTGAACCCTGCGTTAATCGGACAAGCCCCCGCGTGGGAGGTCGTCGTCGCGTTGAGCTGTGCAATGATCGGCGTGACGCTGATCTCGGCGGCGTTGCAGGGCTACATCAGCCTTGTCGGTCCGATAGAGGGCCGCGCCGCGCTGCCGATGCGGATCGCGCTGTTCTTTGGTGGCGTGCTGATTGCCATGCCTGAGAATGATCTGGCCGGCTTGGGCTATAGCCTGTCCTTTATCCTTGGTGCCGCCCTGTGTGCGCTGCCCATGATGCGCGCGTGGCAGGCGACCTCTGCCGCGCGCGTCGCGCCCTAGCCAATGGCCCTCGGGCGCGCGCAGGTTGCGTGCGCCCCCATCTACGCCCGCACCTGCGTGCGCCCCCATCTACGCCCGCACCTGCGTGCGCCCGTAGGCTATATTTTAAGCGTTCCTGACCTCTATCGCCAAAAAATAAGGCGCGAGCGGTGGTGTGTCTGGTGACATGCCATTTTTTCTAGCGACTCTGCCGCTGCCCTAGGCATCTTGGCTCTGTGCCGAGAAAGGCAACACCGTCGCACGGCCAGCAATCCTGGCAGATGTAACAAGCCATGCGACGATCACAACAATATGCTGCGCCTCCTGTTTAACGTGCTTGGGGGCCCCAGAAAAGTGCGTTCTGACGCAAGGGGTAGCAGCGCCAACAGGGGATAGAAAATGACAACATTCACCAAACTCGCTGCCTGCGCGACTGCCGCGCTGATGGGCTCCACCTCGCTGGTGATGGCGCAGGATTGTGCCGATCCGGTCAAGGTCGGCGTGCTGCACTCGCTGTCGGGGACCATGGCGATTTCCGAGACGACGTTGAAAGACACCATGCTGATGTTGATCGACGCGCAGAACGAAAAAGGCGGCGTACTGGGCTGTCAGATCGAGGCGGTCGTGGTTGACCCTGCCTCTGACTGGCCATTGTTTGCTGAGAAAGCACGCGAGCTGCTGACCGTGAACGAAGTCGACGTGATCTTTGGCAACTGGACATCCGTGTCGCGCAAATCCGTGCTGCCCGTCATCGAAGAGCTGAACGGTCTGCTGTTCTACCCCGTGCAATATGAGGGTGAGGAATCGTCCAAGAACGTGTTCTACACCGGTGCCGCCCCCAACCAGCAGGCGATTCCTGCGGTGGATTACTTCCTCGAAGAACTGGGCGTCGAGAAATTCGCACTGCTCGGCACCGACTATGTGTACCCGCGTACCACCAATAACATCCTCAAATCCTACCTGATGTCCAAGGGCATTGCCGAAGAAGACATCTTTGTGAACTACACACCATTCGGTCAATCCGATTGGGCAACGATCGTGGGCGATGTTGTGGCACTGGGCGAGGACGGCAAGCAGGTCGGCGTTGTATCGACCATCAACGGCGACGCGAACATCGGCTTTTACAAGGAACTCGCCGCGGCGGATGTGTCGGCTGACGATATTCCGGTTGTTGCGTTCTCGGTCGGCGAAGAAGAGCTGTCAGGTCTCGATACGTCAAACCTTGTCGGGCATCTGGCAGCGTGGAACTACTTTATGTCNGCAGATACCCCCGCGAATGCCGAATTTATCCAACAGTGGAAAACATCTATCGGCGACGACAAGCGCGTGACGAACGACCCGATGGAGGCGCATTACATCGGCTTTAACATGTGGGTGAACGCGGTTGAACAAGCCGGGACCACCGATGTCGATGCCGTGCGCAGCGCCATGTACGGGCAGACCTTCCCGAACCTGACAGGCGGCACCGCCGAGATGCTGGTGAACCACCACCTGTCCAAGCCCGTCCTCATTGGCGAGATCACAGCCGACGGGCAGTTCGACATCATCAGCCAGACCGATCCTGTCGAAGGCGACGCGTGGACAGATTTCCTGCCCGAAAGCGCTGTGCTCACGTCCGACTGGAAAGAGCTGGAATGCGGCATGTACAACACCGAAACGGAAACATGCGTTCAGTTGACCTCTAACTACTGATCCTGAACGTCGGGGCGGCAGCATGTCTGGCCGCCCCCACCACCATATTTCCTAGATTTACCACAAGGGTCTCCTATGTTCCGCCACCTGTTAATGCTCCTCTGTTGGGTGGGCATCGTGGGCGCGGCACAGGCGCAAGATTTGCAGCCCGTGCTTCAAGCCCATGTCGAAGAAATCGCCAAACCCTCGCGCAGCTCTGTGTCTGTCGCGCTGGACGATCTGGCCGCCTCTGGCGCGCCACAGGTCAGTGTTTTTCTTGAGCAGTGGCAGGACAAAGGGGTCTGGCAGCGCGAGGCCGACGGTGTGTTCTTTTTCGGGACCGAGACAGGCGATGATCTGACCTTGCGCGATATTGACACCGGTGCGGAAAGCTCGGCACCGACAAATGGCTTTTCGCAGTTAAAGCCCAATGGCGGTGTGCGCCGGCTGATCGGGACGGCTTTGGTGCAATTCCAGCTAACCGATCCCGATCTTGCGCGCCGCCAAAGCGCTGTCGATTCCATCGCCCGCCGACCCGAGGCCGACCAGCTTGGTCCCCTGCGCGCATCGATAGAGGCAGAGCCGGACGCGGCATTGAAGGCGCGGAAAATACAGTTGACCAATTTCCTATCTGCCAGCTTTGGCGACACACCCGAGGAGCGCATCGCGGCGATCACATCAATGGCGACCGATACCTCAATCGAAGCGCGGGCCGTGATGAACCAGATATTGTCGACCAAGACGGCAACCCCGTCTCAAACGCCCTCTGGCAATGTCGCGCGGGTGCTGACGTCAGGCGATGATCTTTCACAGGCTGATGCCTATGCCCAGCTTGTGGCAGCGGGTCTTGCACCGACCATTATTTCCGCCGCTGCAATCCGCGAGGCCTTGGCTGCTCATGTCGTTGGCGGGCGGGTCGGGGGCATTCCTACCTCACAGCTGGATACCGATGCCGGACGCGCCAAGGCCTATGCCGCACTTGCCGCCGCAGGCACCGTGCCGCCACTTGTGACAGAGCTGGACCAGCAAAGCGCCGTGGCGGACATGAACTTCTACGAGGTGTATGACGAGCCCGACAGCGCTGTCACAGACGCCGCGCGGGCCACACTCGACAGTATTGAAACCCGCGTTGCCGCTGCCCAAACTGTTGACCTGACGCTGGACGCGCTGTCGCTTGCGTCGATTTATTTCCTTGCCGCGATTGGTCTTGCCATCACCTTTGGGGTGATGGGAGTCATCAACATGGCGCATGGCGAGTTTATCATGATGGGGGCCTATACCGGCTACGTCGTTCAGCTTTTCGTGCCAGATTACACGCTGTCGATCATCATCGCCCTGCCGCTGGCCTTTGCGGTAACTTTCGCCGCCGGTGTGGTGATGGAGCGGTTGGTGATCCGTCATCTCTACCACCGCCCGCTAGAGACATTGCTGGCGACCTTTGGCATCTCGATCGCGTTGCAACAGCTGGCCAAGAACATCTTTGGCACGCAGGCACGGCCACTTACATCTCCGGGCTGGCTAGACGGGGCTTGGGTGATCTCGGATGTGATCCAGATCAGCTATATCCGCATTGCGATCTTCGTGCTGGCGTTGCTGTTTCTGGGGCTGATCCTGTTTGTGCTCAAACGCACACGATTGGGGCTCGAGGTGCGGGCCGTAACGCAGAACCCCGGTATGGCGGCCAGCATGGGCATCAATCCCGACCGCATCAATATGATGACCTTTGGTCTTGGGTCCGGCATCGCGGGGATCGCGGGGGTGGCCATCGGGCTCTATGCCAAGGTCACGTCTGAGATGGGGGCCGACTATATCGTGCAATCCTTCATGACTGTGGTCGTGGGGGGCGTCGGTAATGTCTGGGGCACGCTTGCGGGCGCGTCGCTGATCGGCTTCCTGCAAAAGGGGATCGAATGGTTCAACCCGTCCAATACCCTCGCAGCACAGACGTATATGGTGCTGTTCATCATCCTGTTCATTCAATTCCGTCCCAAGGGCATCGTTGCCCAAAAGGGTCGGGCAGCGGCGGATTGATCCATGCGTAAAACATTCCTTTCACAAAACCCCTCTGTCATGTGGTTCATCGCCTTTCTGGGGCTATTCACTTTGGCTGTCGCAATCGGGTCAGAGGCAACAGGCACCGGCCTTATCTCTACCTCGATGGTCAAGACCTTGGGTAAGACGCTGTGCCTGTGTCTCATCGCCATCGCAATGGATGTGGTCTGGGGGTATTGCGGTATCCTAAGCCTTGGGCACTTTGCCTTCTTCGGCATCGGCGGCTACGCCATCGGCATGTGGCTGATGTATGCGCGGACCGAAGGCATCGTTATGACCAGTCTCGAAGGCCACGTTATCCCGCCCACGCCGCAAGAGGTGCAGGACGCCATCGGCAATCAGATTTTCGGCGTCGTTGGTAGCTCTGACTTTCCGTGGCTCTGGGCGTTCTCGGACAGTCTGTTTCTGCAACTGCTGATGGTGGTGATCGTGCCGGGGCTTCTGGCACTGGTTTTTGGCTGGCTGGCGTTCCGGAGCCGTGTGACGGGCGTTTACTTGTCGATCCTGACGCAGGCGATGACGTTGGCCCTGTCACTGTGGCTGTTCCAGAACGACAGTGGCTTGCGCGGTAACAACGGGCTGTCAGGGTTGCAGAATATTCCGGGGTACGAAGACACTTCGCAGGCGACCACAAGCCTTGTGTTCTTTATGGGGTCAGCGCTGGCGCTGGCGCTTGGGTATATCCTCTTTGCTTGGGTGGTGTCGGGCAAGATGGGCAGCGTGGTGCAAGGCATCCGCGACAACGAGGCCCGCGTCCGCTTTCTTGGCTACCGGGTGGAACGCTACAAGCTGTTCATCTTTACCCTCACCGCCGTGATCGCGGGTATCGCCGGGGCGCTATATTACCCGCAGGCCGGTATCATCAATCCGGCCGAGATCGCGCCGATTGCGTCGATCTATCTGGCGGTCTGGGTCGCGATTGGCGGGCGCGGGCGGCTTTACGGCGCGGTGATCGGGGCGGCGTTTGTGTCATTGCTTTCCAGCTGGTTCACGGGCGGCGGCGCACCTGCCATTAACCTCGGGTTCTATACGATCCTATGGACTGACTGGTGGCTGGTTCTGCTTGGCGTATCCTTTGTTTGCGTCACCTTGTTCTTCCCCAAGGGGATCGGCGGCCTGTTTGATTATCTGGTGAGGAAACCGTCATGAACGATACCCTGTTAGAAGTCTCTGGCGTGTCAAAATCCTTTGACGGGTTCAAAGCGATCAACAACTTGTCGATCCAGATCGCAGAGCCCGAACTGCGTGCCGTGATCGGGCCCAACGGGGCGGGCAAGACCACCTTTATGGACATCATCACGGGCAAGACACGCCCCGACAGTGGCCATGTCGTCTGGGGGGAGCGGAATATATCGCTGCTTGGCATGTCAGAGGCGGATATCGCGAACGAAGGAGTGGGGCGCAAGTTTCAGAAACCCACCGTGTTCGAGGCGCAGACCGTGCGGCAGAACCTTGCCATGGCGCTGAAGAACCCGCGCGGGCCGCTGGCAGTGTTGCTGCACCGCAAGACCCCGTCCAACGCTGCGCGGATCGAAGGCATCGCGGCAGAGATCGGCCTGACCGAAAGTTTGACCCGCATCGCCGGAGAGTTGAGCCACGGCCAGAAACAATGGCTGGAGATCGGCATGTTGCTGGCACAGGAGCCGCGTCTGCTGTTGGTTGATGAACCCGCCGCCGGCATGACGGTAGAGGAACGCGAAAAGACCACCGACATTCTGAAACGTGCCGCCAAGACCCGCGCCGTGGTGGTGGTGGAACATGACATGGAATTCGTGCGCAGGCTCGACTGCAAGGTCACGGTGCTGCACGAAGGATCGGTGCTGGCCGAAGGCAGT
>JGI24522J20083_1000497_pt1 | contig 10336 bp, 7 predicted proteins | sample LinPmetageLP47_FD_20083 | JGI IMG/M metagenome (IMG submission 20083)
GTTGGTGCCGGATATCAAGGTGGTTCGTCGGCTCGTCCAGCAGCAGCACTTGCGGCCTTTGTGCCAAGGCACGCGCGATATGTACGCGCTGTTGTTCGCCTCCCGACAGCGTGTGCCAGTGCCGGTCGCCAAAGCCCGACAGGTCCACATCCGCCAAGGCCTGCGTCACGATGGCATCATCCTGATGGCTCCACCCGCGCAGGGCCGACAGCCACGGTGTGCGGCCCAGTTCAACGGCATGGCGCACGGTGATACGGTCAGCCGTGTCGGCGTGTTGTTCGACCAACGCCAGCCGCTGCGCAATGTCGCGCTGGCGCATCTTTGCAAGCGGTGCGCCGTCCAGTTCGACCCGCCCGCGCGACGGTTTCTGAATACCGGCAAGCATATGCAGCAGCGTGGATTTACCCGATCCGTTCGGCCCGATCAGCCCCAGCTTTTCGCCCGGTCGCAAGGACAAGGACACATCGTTGACAATGGCGCGGTTGCGCACCCGCCAGCCCAGTTCGTGACACGACAGGATCATGGCGACGTCCTTTTGCCAATCAGGATCAGCGCAAACACAGGCGCGCCGACCAAAGCGGTAACGACGCCAATGGGCAGCACTTGGCCCGGTACGATCACCCGCGAAATCACATCGGCAAAGACCAAAAATACCGCTCCAGCCAGTGCAGATGCAGGCACAAGGATCGCGTGACGATGCCCTACGACAATGCGCATGGCGTGGGGGATCACCAGTCCCACAAAGCCGATCGCCCCGACCACCGAGACCATCACCGCCGTGACCAGCGCCGCCGTGCCGATCAGCAGCAGCTGCACGCGGCGCACCGGAATGCCCAAGGACGCGGCGCTGTCGCTGCCGAAGGTAAAGGCATCCAGCGCGCGGGCGTGCCACAGGCAGGCCAGCAGACCGATCATCGCGGCAGGCAACGCGCTGAACACATCCGGCCAACGCACGCCCGACATGTTTCCCAAGAGCCAGAACATGATGGCGCGGGCCTGTTCCGCATTCGCGGATTTGGTGATCATCAGTGCGGTCAGGGCGTTGAACATCTGGCTGCCCGCAATGCCTGCCAGCACGATCACACCCGCTGCCCGCAGCCCGACGCCGCCCCCCGCCGCCTGCGCCAGCACGGCGACAAAGGCAAAGGCCACAAGCGCCCCGCTGAAGGCCCCGATGGACAGCGAGATCGCACCCCCCCCCAGCCCGAGGATGGTCACCGCGACGGCACCCGTCGACGCGCCCGCCGAGATGCCCAGCAGATAAGGGTCTGCCAACGCATTGCGCAGCAGCGCCTGCAACACGACGCCTGACAGTGCCAGACCGGCCCCGCAACACATCGCGACCACGGCCCGCGCCATGCGGTAGTTCCACACAATGCCTTCGTCGATTTTGTCGACCGCATAACCCGCGTTCAGCACCTTATTGGCCAGCACTTTCAGCACCACCTGCGGCGGGATAGAGACCTCGCCGATGGCAGCACCAAACAGCAGCGCGGCCAACAGCGCGGGCGGGATAATCACCCACCAGTGCCACTGCGGTCTGCGCATTACGGGGCGGTCGATTGCGGTCATTCGGCCAGATCGAAACCGGACAGCGCGTCGGCCATCGTCTCGAGCGCATAGATCGCGCGCACGGTCGGGTCCATCGCATGGGCGTCCATGGTGATGATCCGGCCCTCTTTCACGGCGGTCATCTCGCGGGCGACGGGGTCAGTCATCAGGAATTCGCGCTTTTTCTCGATATCATCGGCCGGAAAGCGGCGACGGTCCATCTTGGCAAGAACAATGAAAGTCGGATCGGATTTCGCCAGTGTTTCCCAGCCTACCAGCGGCCATTCCTCGGCCGAGGTCACAACGTTTTCGACGCCAAGCTTGTCCATCATATAGGCGGGCACACCCTGCTGGCCGGCGACATAGGGGTCCGCCGCCATTTCCGACGCTGAGAACCAGAACAACGCTGATGTCCCCTGAGGCAGGTTCAGCGATTTGGCCTTGGCCACGGCCTTTGCTTCGCGCGATTGCAGATCTTGCAGCAGGGCGGCACCGGCATCTTGCGCGTTGTAGATCCGGGCAAGTTCCTCGATGCTGGTATAGAGCTGCTGGGTGGTGAACAGTTCAGATCGCGTGCCATCCGCCCCGACCGTATTGTCCTTTGCGGCGCAGTCGGTGGGCATCACATAGGTCGGAACGCCAACCTCGTGAAAGCTGTCGCGGGTGCCAACCATACCTTCGGGACCGACGTGCCATTCATACATGACGGTGACCAGATCGGGACGTTTGGCCAGAACGCTTTCAAAGCTGGGGTCATTGTCGGCCAACCGGTCGATGGCGGCGTTGGTTTCGTTGAATTCTGGCAGGACAGAGCTGAACCAGACCGACGTCCCCTTGATCCGGTCCTGCTGGCCCAGAAGATACAGGATCTCGGTCGTGGATTGCCCGATGGTCACGGTGGCCTCGGGGGCGCTATCAAAGGTCAGACTGTGGCCGCAATTATCGATGGTCAGCGGATAGGTTGTTTCTGCCGCCAGCACGGTGCTCCCTGCTAGAGAGGCGATCAGGGTCAGTCCGGTAAATGTCGCTTTTGCGCGTGTGGTTGTCATGTCGAAGGCTCCGGTTGGTCCGACGCCGGGGTCTTTGAATAGAAAGAGAAGGGGCCAGCAAAACGGCGCGCGGGCGCTAGGTGGTCTGCGCGTGTCGTAAGGCTCGGTCCCATCATCATCCTCTCCCGAGCAACCCCGCCCGGTGTTTCAGGTTCAGTGTCGGCAGGTCTCCTGACTGACGGATCGCGGCTGTCCCCGCCTTCCCGGGCCAAAGGGCCCAGTGGCATGATGGAGGTAGCTCACCGTCTACAGTTGCGGGGGCAGTTTCGGTTCATCCAAGACCAAGCTCGAATGGCGAATTCCCTATTATTTCCCGAAGGAAACCGACCGCATTTCGATGACAGTTGTTCCGGCACCCGTCAAGCCGCGTTTTGCACGCTGCCCTCGGCGTCAGACATGATTGGTGCGGCCCAGTCTTGCAGCGCCATGCCACTGCAGGCCCGAACCGACCGTCGGGTGGGCCAGTAACTGCGGCAACTATAGATTGGGGGAAAGTACAAGTGGCAGCCCGTAGGGGAGTCGAACCCCTCTTTTCAGGTTGAAAACCTGACGTCCTAACCGATAGACGAACGGGCCACTTAACTTGTGAGCGCTTCTTTAGGGAAAGCAGTAGCAAGGCGCAAGAGAAACTGCGCAGGAAAAACACGAAAATCGGGCGAAAAATTACATCTCGCGCAGTGCTCGTGTGGGGCTCACAAGGGGCGGTACCAGCCTCAAAGCGCGCTGATAAATAGCAGCGCAAAGGCCTATAAGTCTATGCTAATGCTGGAAAGGCACAAGTGGCAGCCCGTAGGGGCCTCTCAGAAGTGTACTATATCCCAATGAAATATGGAAGTAGGTGTCCCACGAAAACCGAATGCGGTAGAAGGGAAATCAATAGGTTACGACCTGGGTGTCCCACGCTCACATACGACCTTTGACCTGACATCGCGCATTAAGATCACAAGTTGAGAGAGACGACCGCACCTTTTATGATGGTCATTGGTACATAGAAGGGCCCCGTCCTCACTTGTGATTTCTAAAGGTCGCAACACTTTTATCTTTTGAGTAAGATTAAGTGTTTATTGCGAAATACCGTTTACGGACATTTTCTATGCTCAGAAAGAAGTCGGAGATGCGGGCTGAAGGCTGACGTTGGTCGTATCGCCCATCAGAAATCGATTCGGGTCGAAGGGGAGCGTCACATTCGGAAAAGCTAAAATTCCAATGCGATACGGTCAGCGGGAACATACAAAGTCTGAAAGTAGAATGGGCGTTGGTCTGTGAGGAATGTGCTGGCTTCGACTTCGAAAATTGGCACGTCTGTTGATAATTCGAAAAGCGCTGATTGTCTCGGGTCGATACCTCCGAGCGTTACCTGCCGCTTGCCTTGAATTGCGACCACCCCGAGGCGGGCCTCCAAAACCGTCCGAACGTTGGATTGTCGAAGCGCGTGTGCCGTGATGCTGGCCGCGGGCACCAATCGAGCGTCAAGGATCATCTCCGCGCCCACACACATTCCATCCGTTCCCTTTATGCTTCGTCGGATCACCGTATATTCTGGACAATGCCCCAAATGCTCGCACCAGCGGCCAGATGCGTCAGTGCTCGCAATTTCAATCCGTTGGTCAAGAATGCGAAACACGTTACCTGTCTCAATGGAGTGCATTCGGAAATGCCAAATACTGGACGGCAAGACGGAGCTATCAAGTACCCTTGTCCCATCGCCCCGTCGGCGCTTAATTAGGCCGAGATCTTGCACCTGCCCCAGTGCGGTCTGCACGGTTCCTATGCTAACCCCAAGGCCACGTGCTAAATCTGTTTCTGTAGGCAGACGGAAGCCAGCAGGTAGTGTGCCACTGTTGATCGCCCAGACAAGTACAACGCGTAGCGCTTGCCTTTTAGTCGCACCTTCGATCGCCATCTCGCGCTGCATTGCCTTTTTTAGCATTGGAGTGGGGTCTGTTTGATCGGTGATCGGCGCGTGCTGCTTCATTCGGCTTTCCTTTGAGATACCATAAATGCACGGACCATTACACCAATTGTAAGTGCGATAAACAGCAACGCAACAGGTGATAGGATAGCTTCGGCGTATTTTCCATTATAAAGAAGCAGCGTTTGACGGAATGAGGTTTCAAACAAATCACCAAGTAGAAAACCGATGACCAGGCAAACCAGAGAAAAACCGGTTCTAATCATCGCGACACCCAGTCCGGCAAATACCAGCATCACACCAACGTCCCAAAGTGATTGCGAAGGTAGATAGACCCCGACAATACAGAACAAGATGACAGGCGGTAAAATAATGCCGCGTGGCACCACTGCAAATTGAACCCATAAATTCACCCCAAGTCGCCCGACAATCAAGTGAATGACATTGGCAATAATCATGGATGCAAACAGCCCATAAACCAGATCACCATGCATAGTCAGCATGAAAGGGCCGGGTACGATACCATGCATTACAAGTGCACCTATCAATAGGGCTGCTGCGATATTTCCAGGGATACCCAGTGCGATTGTGGGTACTAAATTTGCACCTACAACTGCGCTGTTGGCTGCCTCCGTCGCGATAATGCCTTCTGGTTCTCCAGTGCCAAACTTGTCCCCATTGGGTGAAGCCCGGCGCGCTGCGCCGTATGAGAGGAATGCCGCCAATGTGACGCCCAGTCCAGGCAACATGCCTACGAACGAACCAATAAGAGAGCTACGCAAAATAGTTCGCCAGTAGGAAAGGAATTCGCGCAAGGGCAACGCGGTGCTGATCCCGGAGCGGGGTTGTTCAAGCGTGAAGCTATCTTGGCCTTTGGCGCGGCCGAGGCCAAGCATCTCTACCATGACGGCTGATAGGGCCAGCGCCCCGATCGCGATAGATGTGAGCGAAAAGCCGTCATAGAGATTTACCTGGCCAAAGGTCATACGCTGGCTGCTATGGACTGGATCCAGTCCAATCGTAGATAGAAAAATTCCTGCAAAGATTGCGATTACGCCCTTTAAGGGTGAGTCACCCGTTATTCCAGCCAATAATGCAAAGGCGAACAGCAACACGCAAGTGTACTCCAGTGGGCCGAACTGCAGTGCCACAGCAGCGAAAGGAACAACAAGTAGGATGAGCATTACGTCTGAAATCATGTCTCCTGTCACGGATGAAAAAATAGCAAATTTTAGGGCGCGCTTTGCCTCACCGCGTTTTGCCATAGGATGCCCGTCCAGCGCCGTTGCGGCAGCCTCAGGAGTGCCGGGAGAATTGAGCAGAATGGCCGGAATAGCGCCGCCAGATGTCCCACCTTTGTTGACCCCAACAAGAAACGCGATCGCTGCAAGGGGCGACATATAATAGGTGACAGGAATGAGTACTGCCATCGCAGTTACGCTGCCCAGCCCAGGGATAGCGCCAATAACAATACCTAAAACTATACCCCCACAGATTGCTACAAGGTTCCAGAAAGTGAAGGCCGCCTCGAATGCGCTGGCTATCTGTTCGAACATTTGATGTTCCTTACGGGAGTTGGATTGAGAAGATCTGCCAGACAGAGACTTTCAACAAGAAAGGCAGGCCAAATGCGATTAAAGCCAGTAACCAAAGGTGCTGTCGGTAGCGCGTCACGGTCATAGCGCAGAGGACTGCAAATGTGCCCGATGCAATGAAGCCCAAACGGTCGAATGCAAGCAGCGTAATGCCTGCTATGGCAACCCACCCAGCAAGTTCTGCCAAAAGCCGCGAGCCGCCGCTCATATCTGTCGAACGGAAGTTACGCCAGTTGGTGATCATGAGCGTTAATGAACAAATCAGAACTACAAACGCGGTGAGGTAAGGAAAGGTGGACGGCGCAATTTCGCCACGTACCGCTTCGCCGGGCACATAACGCGGAATTAGCCAGAAGATCGCAACTAAGCTTGCTATTGTCAGTGCCGACCCGGATTGGAAGTCGAGGCGCCCACGAGCGCCCCGGTCATTTTCGTTGGAATCGGTCACTGGTCTGCAACCACCTTTTTCAGGCCTTCATTCGCGGCGTTCAGATCGTCGGTAACCTCATCCGCGCCTTGAAAGCTAAGCGGGAAAAGCAGTTTTTCCGTCATCAAATTTTGGAATTCAGTGTTCGCCATCGCGGCTTCGGCTTTTTCAGACAAGACGGCGATACGGTCTGCGGGCGTACCAGCAGGAACTGCCAAAATAGCTTGGCTTGGCATGGAGATACCGTACAATTCCTGAATGGATGGTACATCCGGGCTTGCAGCGAGGCGACTGGAGTTCATCGAGAGCAATACCTTGATCGTGTCTCCGTAACGGCCATGCACGCCACCAGACCACGCAAAGTCGATCTTGCCGCCCAATAGGAAGGGCACCATTTCCCCACCACCCTTTGTGGGGATACCATTCCACTGAATGCCTTCTTGCGCTGCCATGAAGTCCGTGAACGCCCGCGATAGCGTGCTTTGGTCGCCATAGCTCAATGAATTGTCTTTAGAGTAAGCGATAAGTTCTTCCATCGTATCAAAAGGAGCATCCGCTTTAGCAACAATAGCCTGCTGGTAATCACTGATTTTTGCGACGTAGTCGAAACTATCGAAGTCATACTCAACATCTTGGGTGAGCGGTGGCCACATTAGAGACGACGAAGATGTGAAGATAATCGTGTAGCCATCAGCTTCGCTTTTGGCCACTTCAGTAGCGCCAATCGCACCTCCGGCGCCAGGTCGGACGCGGACAACGACAGGCTGGCCCAATTCAGTAGCGAACGATTTTGAGAATACGCGAGCCATTGTCTCGGTCGATCCTCCCGCTGCGAACGGGATGACAAGTGTGATTGGTTTGGTCGGATATTCCTGCGCCTGAACTACGGTTGCAGCCAGTAAGCCTGCTGAGGCGAAGGTCAGAAGTTTCTTAAACATTTTTTATCCTCTCTTTGATGAATTGACGTTACTATGTAGTTATTACTAAGCAAGAAGAATTTTTTGAAACGCCTCAATTTACCTGTAGGGCTAATATTTATTAGACTTTTTGCCTAAAAAATTCACATTTTTATGGTAATGGATTTGGGCAAGTAAAAAATGTTGCTAAAACTGCATAGATATGGAAGGTCTTGGGGAATTCATAGATTTGGAGGTCTGCCATGACAAATATCCTGAAACCAGTCCGTCAGGATTTGATCGGAGAGGCTGTTTCAGCCACCATTCCGAGTGATGATCAAAGCTTATATGGTTCGGCTGAGTTGCATGGCCCCAAGAACGCCGAAGTTCGCACTTGGCAGACCTTCCGACTCACGTACACGACCGGAAAATTGGGGATCGACGATACAGGAGGCATCCGTATCGCGTTCCGTTTTATTTCTGACGCAGGATTTCTTCAGACGACAGACCCGACTGCTCCAAATTATGTATCCGCGCGCAGCAATGGCGATGGGCGGCTGGAGCTGAAATACGACCGTGCTGGCGGGCAGCGTCCTTGGAATGAAACACTGACGGTGTATCAACGAGGTGGCTATCTGAAACCCGGGGAGCAGATCGAGATAATCTTTGGCGACACAGCTGGGGGTTCCTCTGGCCTACTGATGCCAACGTTCTTCGATTCAGGGCGTGTTTTCCGCGTGATGGCAGACGTGCAGGCAACTGGTGTTTACATTCCGCTGGACGCTGATCCGCTCTACGTTTCTGTAATTGCTGGACCGCTGGATCGCTACCGCGCCGCACTTCCTACCCTACGTCGCCCTAACGAGGTATTCCATTTGGGCCTGAAGGCTGAGGACATTTGGGGCAACCCAACCTCGCAAGGGGCAACTCGTTTTGCAGTCAGTGCAAGTATGCCTGTGGACGGATTGCCAAGCCATATCGACTTTGCACCTGAAAACGGCGCTATGACGATTGAGGGGCTGCGCTGCTCACATGAAGGCACGTTAAAGATCACGATGAGTGATGTTGATGGGCAAGAAATAGTCGCAGGCCCGCTGGAAATCGCACAAGGCGATGTGGCGCACTTCTGGGGTGATCTCCACGGCCAAACGGGGGAAACAGTAGGAACCAACACGGTTGAGCATTACTTTGATTTTGCCAGAAATAAGTCGTTTCTTGATGTGACGAGCCATCAGGCAAATGACTTCCAGATCAACGCTACGTTCTGGGCACACCTGAATGATTTGACTGCAAAGGTGAATGAACCAGGGCGGTTTACAGTTCTTCCGGGCTATGAATGGTCAGGGAACACGGCAGTCGGTGGCGATCATAACGTATTTTTCATGAATGAGGGTGCGACAATTCATCGTTGCTCGCATGCTTTGGTACAGGATCGTGCAGATGCTGAAACGGATGCGCATACATTGACTGAATTGTATTCAAAGCTGCACGAAGAACCGACAGAAACAGTGATGTACGCCCATGTCGGTGGGCGTTATGCAAATATTTTCTATGATCACGACGCTTCGCTTGAGGCTGCCGTTGAGATGCACTCGGCTTGGGGGAGTTTTGAGTGGATTCTCACTGACGGTTTCCCGCTTCGCCGCCGGGTTGGCGTTGTTTGCAACAGTGACGGTCACAAAGGGCGCCCTGGTGCCAGTTACCCTGGTGCCTCTGTATTTGGAGCGTATGGTGGGCTGACTTGTTTTGTCACTGCTGAAAACACCCGTCCGGCAATCTTTGAAGCTATCCGTCGGCGGCACACCTACGGCACAACAGGACCGCGGGTCTATTTGAACATTTCCGCAAATCTACCTGACGGGGGTACGCTGTTTCACCGCAACCCAGATGCTATGCCAGATACGAAAACCGAACAGGTTACCGATTGTATGATAGGTGATATCGTTAGGACCAACGGGGATACAGCGAAGATTTCTATCTCAGTCCGGGCGCCAGTTGGGATCGTAAGTGTCGAACTACGCGATGGGACCAAAGTTTTGCATCGTGAAACTACATATAGCGCTGACGAGTTGGGCGACCGTATTCGTGTGATGTGGTCGGGCGCCGAATATCGCGGACGCGGGCGCAATACAGCTTGGCATGGACGCGCTACCCTTACTGGCGCGCGCATCGATGCGCTGGAGCCGGTAAACAAGTTGAATCCCGAGATGAAGATGCAACAGACAGGATCCACCGCAGTTGTTTGGGATGGCGTAACCACCGGTAACATGATGGGATTTGACCTACGTCTGACTAATCTGGCTGATGGTGCAGACCTGGAGATTGCCACTAATCATGGCAATCTGGATCTTGCCCTTTCCGATATCGGATTTGACACTCAAACAATGGATGCAGGCGGTCTTCACCGAAAGCTGGAAGTGACGCGTTTGCCAAATGTGCCCCTTCCCAGTGAGGTGGTTTTGACGCAAGATGTGAAGGTGGCTGAGGTAGGAGATACGCCGATTTGGGTGTGTGTGACACTTGAAGACGGAAATCAGGTGTGGTCCAGTCCAATGTACCTCTTTCAAGACTAATACCTATGATTGGAAAACGAACGGGCCATCAACAACGGAGTAATAGTTGATCACTTTGCTTCGCGCCCTGAGTTTCATTCTCTCACTCATTGACAGTCGTGTTTTAAGAGATGACCGTGAGCCTTTCCTCGGTTGACGGTCTGAACTGGAGTCGATGCGTTTTGCAGCGAAGAGTTCAACGTACCGCCGAACCCAATTGAAAGAATTGACCGCATGGCTTGTCGCGTCTTCGGTAAGCGGTGCGCCCACCCCACCTTCCTTGTGAGTCCCCGATCTGAGATTCAGCCATGATGGATGTATTGTCAGGGAGTTTCTCCATGGAGCGCTCAACGG
>JGI24522J20083_1000500_pt1 | contig 10250 bp, 9 predicted proteins | sample LinPmetageLP47_FD_20083 | JGI IMG/M metagenome (IMG submission 20083)
GGCGATCTGGCAGGCCCAATGCAGCGACGCATTCTCCCACCGGTTCTGCATCGCCGTGACGAGTGTATCGCCCTTCCGCAGGCCGATCTGGCCAAGCCCATCCACCAACGCGCTGATCCGGCGATACCAGTCACCATAAGTGATTGTCTGTTCCCCTTCGGCGATGGCCATCGCGTCGGGGTCGCGTTCCACGGACGCGAGAAAGCTGGTTCCGAGGTCAAGCATCGATTGGTCCTCCCTTGATGCGGTTGCGGGCGGCAAGCGCCGCCTGAACGATGGGCGCGTAACCCGTGCAGCGGCACAGATGTCCCGAGAGCGCCTCGCGGATCGCCCCTTCATCCGCGTCCGGTTGGCGCAAAAACAGCGCGTCGAGCGTCATCAGGATACCCGCGGTGCAGAAGCCGCATTGCAGCGCGAAATGTTCGCGGAAGGCCTCTTGCAGCGGGGTCAGCGCATCGCTCTCCCCCAGCCCCTCGACCGTGCGGATCTCGCAGCCATCGGCCTGCTGGGCGAGCATCAGGCACGCCCGGGCGGGTTCGCCGTCCACCTGCACCGTGCATGCACCGCAGACACCATGTTCGCAGCCCACATGGGTGCCCGTCGCGCCGATCTCGTGGCGCAGGGCATCTGTCAGCAGCGTGCGCGGGGACACCCGGACAGATACCGGCCGCCCGTTCAGGGTGAAGCGGAGCGCGTGCGTCTCGTCTTGGGTCAGTCGCGGCATGACAAGGCCTCCTTCAGGGTTGCGCGGCCGAGCTTCCGGACCAGGTCGCGGCGATAGCGGGCGGTGGCGTGCAGGTCGTCGCGGGCCTGCAGGTGCCAGGCGAACTCGTTCAGCCGCTCATCGAGACCCTGCGCGTCTGCGGGCAGATCGAGCGTGCGGGGCGTGTCGGCGACGCCGCCCACGCTCAGCGTGGCGGTGCCGTCGGGTCGGGCGATGGCGGCGCAGGCGACGATGGCGAAATCACCATGGCGGCGGGCCACTTCGCGGAACGCGTATCCGGTGCCTGTTTGGTGGGCCGGGAAAGTGACCGAGGTGATCATCTCGCCGGGGGCGAGGTCAGTGGACATCATGCCCTGGAAGAAATCGCGCGCCGCGACGGCTCGTGTCTTGCGACGGCGGCGCAGGGTCACGGTGCCGCCGAGGGCAATTAGGCAAAGCGGCAGCTCGGCACTGGGATCGGCATGTGCGACGGAGCCGCAGATCGTGCCGCGATTGCGCACCTGCGTATGGGCGACCCAAGGAAGTGCCGCGTGTACCAAGGGCAGACGATCTGCCAGCTCCGGCCAGCGCTCCAGCGTGCTCTGGCGCACGGCGGCACCGATGGTAATCCGGTCGCTCTTGGCTTCGATCCGCGACAGTTCCGGGATGCGGGTGATGTCGACCAGCGTGGCAGGGCGCGCGAGGCGCATGTTGAGCATGGGCACCAGCGACTGACCGCCAGCGATGACGCGGGCCTCGGTGCCGCCCTGGTGCAGCGCCTCCAGCGCCTCACTCATGTCGTTGGCCGTTACGAGATCGAACGGGGCGGGTTTCATGATCGGCCTCCCTTGATGACGCGATCAACAAGACCGCGCAGACGAGCCACGGCACCGCTGGACGCGCCGCCGCCGCAATGGCGCGCGAGAGCGCGGAAGAACTCGCCGATCACGACCTTCGCCGCGCCGTCCAGAAGCCGTCCGCCGACCGATGCGACCTTGCCGCCAATCTGGGCCTCGTAGCGATAGGCGATCTCGGTGCCGTCTTCGGTGTCGGTCAGCGTGATGCGGCCTTGTCCACCGCCCGTACCGAGCGCGCCTACGGCCTGCCCTGAGAGGGTGACCGCGTTGGGCGGGTCGAGGTCCGACAAGTCGATATCGGCCTTGTAGCGCCCTCGCACGGGCCCGATGCCCAGCGTCACATCCGCCTCAAAGCGCGTCTCGCCGACCTTCCGGACGCCATGCGAGCCGGGGATGATCGCGTCGAGCGTCGCGGGATCGAGCAGCATCCGCCAGACATCCTCGCGGCTGGCCTGCACCACGGCGCGGCCTTCGCCGGTAAGCGTGCGCCCACCTGCCGTGGCCTCGGTTTTCGTCTCGGACACGGGCTCTTTCGGGGCGGGCTCGTCGCCGAAAATCAGGGCGGCGAGCTTGGACGCAGTCACCGGCAGCACGATCTCGGGTGCATCGCCCTCGGGTGCGAGCGCATCGGCCACGGCGTTGGCGATGCACACGGGCGTGGACATGCAATTGCCTTCGCCCACGCCCTTGGCCCCAAGCGGTGTGAAGGGCGACAGGGTCTCGTGATGCAGGATCACCGGCTCGGGAACCTCCATCACAGTGGGCAAGAGGTAATCGGCCAGCGTTCCCGATTGGAATGAGCCGTCCGCACCGTAGGAATATTCCTCGAGGAACGCCGCGCCGACCGCCTGGGCAAAGCCGCCCCGCACCTGGCCGTCGACCATGGCGGGATGCAGGATGCGCCCGCAATCATGCATGGTCACGTAGCGGTCGATCCGCGGCTCGGCGGTCTCGGGGTCGATCTCAATCCCGCAGAAATCGAAGATGAATCCGTGACAGAGTGAGGAATTGACCCCGTCCTCCGCCGTCGGCGCCTCCAGCTCGGGCGGGGTCCAGTAGACGGTCTCGCGCATGGTCTGGTCCACGCCATCGGGCAGCGTGCCCGGCGACCAATGCGCCGTGGCGGCCACCCGTGCGAAGGACAGGCTGTTGTCGGGATTGCCAGCGGCAACGATGCGGCCCGCCTCGAAGAGCACATCGCTTGCTGAGATGTTCAGCTGCGTGGCCGCGACTTTCGCCAGCTTGTCGCGCAAACGCGCAGCCGCGATCTCAGTCGCACCGGCGACGGCGGGGGCAAAGCGCGAGGCGTAATTGCCCGAGGCGATGGACCACGCGTCGCGCATCGTGTCCACATCGGCCAGAACGCGCACCGCCTCCAGCGGCAGACCGAACTTGTCGGCCACGACCTGCGCCAGCACCGTACGGTGGCCCTGACCCTGTGGGACCGAGGCGACCTTGACTGTGACCGAGCCCAGTGGGTCGATTGAGATGGTTGCCGTGGCCTGCGCGCCGTTTTTCGGCCCAGCCTTAGCGCGCTCTTCGGGCGTCAGAACGGTGGTAATGTAGCCCATGTTGGACACGGAAGGTTCCACCACGCAGGCGAAGCCGATGCCGTAGCGGCGGCCCTCGGCGCGGGCCTTGTCGCGGCGGGCGTAAAGCTCGGCGAGGCCGCCTTCCTCGACCGCGCGGTCCAGCGCCGTGGCGTAGTCGCCCGAGTCATAAAGGGCACCGCTGGCCGAGCGGTAGGGAAACGCCCCAGCGGGGATGAGGTTGCGGCGGATGACTTCCAGCCGGTCCAGCCCCAGACGTCGCGCGATGGTATCCATCAGCCGCTCCAGCGCGAAATAGATCTGCGGGCCACCGAAGCCGCGATTGAGGCCCGTCGGGGTCTTGTTCGTCAGCACGACGCGGTTACGGATCGCCATGTTCTGGATGTCGTAGGCACCGGTCATATTGCCGTGCATCCGGTAGAGTGTGGCAGGCTCCGGCGCGCGCAAATGGGCGCCGCAATCCTCGATCTGGTCCCAATCGAGCGCGGTGATCCGGCCGTCCGCGGCGACTGCCGCCTCGATCCGTGTCTGACGGTTTGTGGCCGAGACGCTGGCCGAAAGATGCTCCAGTCGGTCCTCGATCCACTTGACCGGCGCACCGGCGATCCGCGCGGCAATGCCCGCGAGGATCATGTAGGGAAACACGCCCTGCTTGATCCCGAAGGAGCCGCCTGAATCGGGTGGCGTGCGCAACCGCAGTCGGTTGCCCGGTACGTTCAGCGACCGGGCCACCACCGCGTGAATCGAGAACGGGCCCTGGAAATTCGCGGTAACGTCATAGGCATCCTCGCCGGGCTCGTAGCTGGCGATGACGCCGTAGGTCTCGATGGGCGTGCAAGCGCTGCGCGGATAGGTGATGTCGATGCCGATCCGGTGCGGGGCCGCGTCGAACGCCGCCTCGGGATCGCCGTAGCGGAAGCTGCGTTCGTTGATGAGGTTGCCACCGAGGCTGGGATGCAGGACAGGCGCGTCTGCGGCCAGCGCCGCGACGGGGTCCACGACTGCACTCAGCGGGGCGTAATCGACCGCGACCAGATCGGCGGCATCCTCGGCAAGGTAGCGATCGGTCGCAACGACCATTGCCACCGGCTCACCGACATAGCGAACGCGGTCCACCGCCATTGGCCAGCATTCTACATCAGCCTTCACGCCGACGGTCATGGACCGGGTACGCGCCGCGACATCTTGTCCGGTGATCACGGCAATGACGCCCGGTGCCTGCGCAGCATCGGCGGTGTCCACCGACCGGATCTCCGCATGGCCGTGGGGCGAGCGGATGAAGGCCAAGGCCAAAGTGCCCACAGGAACCGGCAGATCGTCTATGTAACGCCCCCGCCCCGACAGCAGAGTCGGATCCTCGACGCGCAGGGCGGACTGCCCGAGCAGCTTTTCTGTAACGGTATCTTTCATGTCCCCTCCCGGCTTGGCATGAGCAAGCCCCTTGGGAGAGGACGTTAGGCAAGGGTCTGCTGGCCTCGCGATCCCGCCAGGTCTCAGACCTTACCGAGGGGTCTCAAAAAGCGGGGTCAGGCGGTATCGCGCAGGGCTGATACATCGCGGAAGACGCTGGGCGACGAGCCGGCATGGTCGTGGAAGAACCGCGAAAAATGCGCGGGGACAGAGAAACCCAGGTCGTCGGAGATGGCCGAGAAACTACGCGTTTCATTGGCCACGGCCCGCACTGCACGCTCCACCCGCTGGGTGTTCAGGTAGACCCGTGGCGAGATCCCGGTATCGGCCTCGAAGAGCCGGAAGAAATGCGCACGCGACAGGCCGCATTCGCGGGCGAGCCAATCCATCGAGGCGATACCTGCGGGATCCTCGCGCAGCAGGGCCAAGGCCCGTGCGATCCGCCGGTCGGGCGCGCGGGTCGCATTGGCTTTTACCCGGAGGGAGGGCTGCACATCGCGCCAGGGTGCCAGCCGCTCGATAATGGAGACCATCAGCCGCCCGATCAGCCTCTCATGCGTCGCGGCATCTCCGGGTGCTTGGACCATCGCCTCTGCCGTCTCGCCGACCTGTCGCCGGATCTGCGGCGTGATGGCACCGCCCGGATGCGGGAAAAAGTCCGGCCCGGCGCTCGCCTCCCAATTGTCGCGAAACTCGGCCAGCCATTTCGGCTCGATGTATAACGCAAGGATGATGGTTGGCGGCTGGTCTGGGTGATGAACATAGCTGTGATGTTCCCAGGCGTTGATAAGAACTGCACTTTCATCCGTCAGCGCCACATGGCGATCGCCCACGTTGAACTCGGTATCCGCACCTTCGACCTTGAGCAGTACGTGGCATTGCGCATGTGCATGCTTGACCAAAGGCCGATCCATATCCAAGAGAGCGACCCGCCCGAACGACCCGATAGCAATCCTCAGAGCAGACGACATATTACAACCTTATCAGTTTGCCTGGTCAGGCCAATTTTGCTTGCTCGCTTGCGTCGTAAGCAATCCGCGTTCCAGATGCCTGCTGATGCGGAATATGGGCCAAAACCGAAAATTGGATAAGACTGCATTAAAGTCGGCTGAGTCAAGAAACTTGTAGATCCGGGTTCTCTTCCTCGCTGCAATACACATGAACGGCTGCTTTTTAAGCCGCGCAGCAGCACCGAAAAGGATGCGATCGCGGCGATTTTCTTGCTGCGAGCGCGCGCAGCGCGAATTTCGAATTCACAGGATGGGCTCAGACCAGACCTTCGCTGCGGTCCGCATCACGTCAGCTTCAAGTTGTTAGCCCTGCTTCAAGAAAGAACTGTATTCCATTCTTTCAGGTCACTTTAGTTGCGATACCTATCCGACTTCGCAGAAATTAGGTAGACAATAGCCATGAAGCAACTCGCGCCTAACTGGGAATTCGTGTCAGACACGGTCATGGGCGGTGTTTCGAGCGGTGCCGTCGCAGAAGAAATCGTTGCCGGCCGCAGCGCCACGGTTCTTCGTGGTACAGTTTCGCTTGAGAACAACGGTGGCTTTATCCAGATGGCATTTGACCTTCACGAAGGTGGTGCAGATGTAGACGTGAGCGCGTGGGACGGCATCGAGATTGACGCATACGGCGATGGCGGCACCTACGATGTTCGGCTTCGCACGGCGCAACTAACCAGACCTTGGCAATCTTTTCGTTCCTACTTTGTGGGTGAGCCACACTGGACAAAGGTTAAGATTCCTTTCTCCTCACTGGTATCGCATCGGGTGGAAGCAGTATTCGACCCAACTTGCCTTAGACGCATTGGGGTATTGGCGATAGGGCGCGAACGAGATGCCTGTCTTGCAGTATCCAATATCGGGTTTTACTCGGCGAACTAAGCAAAATTCCTGCGTGCGACCCTACAGGGCTGAAGATAGTATCTCAGCTCGCCGCACCGCACGTCAACTATAATGAGGTCCTGGCGAGATACTGGCGCGACCTCTTATCGACATTGCTGTGTATGTCGGCATCAGGCCAGAGGCGTACGGTCAGACTTAGACCTCTACTTCACAAGAAAAGCCCAACCGTTTGGGCCGGTTGACCTCCCCTATCTCACCACCGGCAGGTCTTCCATTCGCGTGGTATAGCGCGGGCTCCGATGATCCGCGCGAAGACGCCACGCCTGCTTCATACCTTCGCTGGCAAGAACCATCGTCTTCTTCCCAAACCTATCATTCACGTCATCCAGAGCCTTCATCAATGCAGGTGATTTCGGACGCGCTTGATCGAAGAGCGTTTGAGGTCGATCTTCGAACCGCACCAGGTCATTCAGCATGATGCCGGCCTTGGTAAAGCCAAAAGCTTCTGCGCCCGACTTAGGCCATCCAGATTCCGTGCAGCGTCGTGCGGCTTCAACAAGGTCGAAGGTATCCGACGACATCGGTGTCATGCGGGTGGTTCTTGATGCTGCATACTGAGGACGGTCTGGCCGGTGCTTGTTGGTGTGGAAAAACACAGTCAGCGTACCAGCCACCAAGCCGTGCTGGCGTAGCTTTTCAGCGCCCCGTGATGCGTGCGCGGTGATCGCCTGGAACAGGGTGTCGAAGTCTGTCATCGGAGTGCCTGCTGACCGTGTTACAGCCATACCTTTGCGCTGCGGCTCTACGTCCTCAAAGGCGAGACAAGCCTCCCCCTGTAGTTCCAATACGATCCTCTCCAGCACCACAGTGCCGACAGCCCGTGCTTGCCGGATTGGCAGATCGCGAAGATCAGCTGCAGTGTGTACACCCAGGGCCTTCAATTTGTCGGTGGATTTCCGACCAACGCCCCAGATGTCCCCGACTGGCACGCGTGGTAGCAGCCAGCTTGCAAGGCTCTCGTCCATCATATCCAAAACCCCGGCAAAGATGGGGTTCTTCTTGGCGATATCGTTCGCACATTTCGCAAGAGTCTTTGTGGGTGCGATACCGATACGAACTGGTACCCCTACCCTTCTAAGAACCGCTGCACGCAGCGCCATGGCATGTGCAGTGCGATCCTTGAACCCGACGAAGTCGAGGAAGCATTCATCGATGGAATAGATTTCGACGTTTGGCGTGAAATCTTCGTAGACCTCAACCACTCTACGAGAGATGTCGCCATAGAGGGTGTAGTTCGAGCTGAAGACACGGATACCATGGGCATCAACCTTATCGCGGATATGATGCAGCGGAGTGCCCATCTTGATCCCCAAGGCCTTGGCCTCATCGCTGCGCGCTATGGCGCAGCCGTCGTTGTTAGATAGCACGATCACCGGGACGTTTTTAAGGGTCGGATCGAATATTCGCTCAGCGCTCACATAGAAGTTGGCGCTGTCGCTGATCGCAACAGGCCGCTTCATGCCAGGTCGTAACGCCGGACAACACCAGCGATGACGCCCCAGATTTCACTATCTTCTGTGAGTTCGACGTCGGGGGAACTGCTCCTGGCTATTCGCAGGCGCGAGGTAGTACCTGTCACCACGCTTACGCAGGATCTTTGCTGTGACGGCACCTTCCACCACGGCCAGCACGGCTCGCCCAATACGGCGTTTGCCAGCACGGTCTACGGCGATGATGTCTCCGTCACGTATCCCAGCGTCCCAAAGGCAATCCCCTTCTACGCGCCACCAAAATGTCGATGCAGGATGGCGCACGACCCATGCCATAGGGTCGATCTCATCTTCAAGATCGTCTCCGGCTGGCGAAGGAAAACCTGCGCTGACTGGTGTGCTGACAATTCGAACAGATTGGGAAGGTATGTGGACGGGGTCATCAACTGGGTAAACTGGCATGAAAATCCTAAATGTTCGCTATCTGTTCTCAGTCTGCGATTCACCTATCCGATGTCAAGTTCGGGTCGTTCACCTCACGAATTTTTTGTGCATTCGCGCAATGATGCGGGACCGCATTCGGTAAGCATGGCTCGAAGCCGACGGTCTTCGCGTCCCATGCAAAAGCTCGGAGTTTAGGAACTTAACACTTCCCATGTTCGGCCACAGTAGCATCGCGTTAAACATATTAGTAATAGTGTTAAGTATGGTGCGGTCTGTGGCTTTCTTGGCGCTCTGGATGAGCAGACTTGCTGGACAACTGCATTGATGTGTTGCGAGAGGGATCGTGAAGTCGCCACATTCTACTCTGGTAAAGTGCTTCCTTCTTTTGGCCACGGTCGCATGTTAACCCGCTTTCATTGTATTGATGAATTCGGAGTAACCGATGCGATTTTTCTGCGCATTCCTGTTTACCCTCAGCCTGCTCACATTCGGCCACCTGCGCACTTTGAGTGCGGCTGAGATCGAATTGGCCCCTGGGCTTACAGATGATCAAAAAGCGATCACCATCCGGGGCCCCATCGAGGCGGGCGATGATGACCGCTTCTTTGACCTTGCTGAGCAGGCGCCCCGCGCGATCGTTTTTCTCGAGTCTCCCGGCGGCCTAGTTACAACCGGCCTGTCGATCGGTGCCAAGATCGCCATCCGCGGCTACACGACCTTGGTCCTGGATGGCACCGGCTGCCATTCAATCTGCGCGATTATCTGGGTGGCTGGTGAGCGACGTTATATGTCACCCGCAGCAAAGATCAGCGTGCATGCCGCCTACCGCATGCGCAACGACGCCAGCGGTGCGCCGCTGACTTCTGAATCCGGTGTCGCAAACGCCCAGATAGGCGCTTTCCTTAATGAGCTTGGGCTGAGCTACGAGGCTATACGCTATTTCACCTTCGCCGGCCCCAGCGAGGATCTTCTGGAGATCACACCAGACATCGCGCAGGCCTTGAGCATAGATGTGTCGATCCAACGCCCCGATGGGGTAACCCCCGCTTCCGCGCGCCCGACGCCGCGGCGCATTACGCGACAGGCGTCACAATACGCAGGTCTCGTGACCCATTGCGCAAGCTTACTCGGGTTGGACGAAGGCTTCCTGAAAGAGCAGTCGCGACTTGTGCTGCGCCATGGCCATGAACTTTTCGGCCCTGACACCTTCGTTCCATTGCTGGGTGAATTTGTGAGCAGAACAAAAGCTGACCTCAACCGGCAAGGGGCAGTGAGGTGGTGCCTGTCCGCAGAGCGCGATCTACGGCACGACGGGCTGACCACGGGCATTGATGGACCAAGCTATAATTGCGCCAAAGCCTCTACGCGCACGGAGTTTGCCATCTGCGCGTCGCCAGACCTCTGGGTCTTGGACCGGGCCATCGCGAGCATCTACGGGTACTTCCGTAGCAATTCAAGCGCGCATCGGGCGCAGGATTTTCTCGCCTCACAACGGTCCTGGCTTGCCAGACGCAATCGTTGTTCCGATGATCAGGGGTGTATCGCCCAAAGATACACATCTCGGATGATGGAATTTGGTTACTGAAACCGCTTTTTGAGGCAACTCAAGCGCAGCTTTGGGATCTTTTCCGCAACCTATACGACATGAGCGCAACAAGAAAATCGCTTAACATAAAACCCGTTCCCGGATTTTAGACCCCTCAGGGTTGATCTGGTAGAGGCTCAGAGGTCGCCGTGAGGCCATGCAGGGGAGCGCTTGCCACGAAACGCTCTACCAGCTCGTCATCTGGATCCGTTGGCTTGAAGGCATTCTTGTGAGCGCGCCAAGCAACGTAGATCGCACCAACGCTACCCGCGATACCAAAAATAACGAACAGCGTTTCCAGTGTCATCGTGTGCTTCCTTCCAGGTGATGGTCGTTGGCGTCCAACCGTGAGGTTATCCAC
>JGI24522J20083_1000504_pt1 | contig 10171 bp, 10 predicted proteins | sample LinPmetageLP47_FD_20083 | JGI IMG/M metagenome (IMG submission 20083)
TCTTCGAACGACAAAACGGGGGCGGAACCACGGGTAGAGACATAACGCATAGGGTTGGTCAGCTTTCGGTTTTGGGTGCGCGGCGGCGGCGCAGGAAGAAAAGGCTCATCCCAAGCCAGATCGCGGCAAGAGAGAACCAAGTGATCGCATATTGCAAGTGATCGTTGGGAATTCGGGCGGTATCGACGGGCAACGGGCTGATCCCCGCTGCCGGCGGGGTGCTGCTGCGTGTGACCAGCAGCACAGGCTGCGTCCCAAGTGTTCGGGCCATGGCTGGCACATCGCGGGCAAACCAGATGTTCCCCTTCAGGTCGGCCTCGGGGGTGAAGCTATCGGTTTCCTGCGGCCATTGCAGATTGCCCGTGACGGTTGCGGGGCCATCGGAGCGGGCGGCGTCCTTGGCGCTGGCCACCGCGAAACCGCGATCCACCATGATCCGGCGACCATCCTCAAGCACGAAGGGTGTGATGATCCGGTAGCCTGCACCGACGTCCTTTTGGGACACGAGCACATGCACCTCGCCCTGTTCGAACGTGCCCGACACGGTAACGGGCAGATAGGCGTCAAGGTCGCGGTTCACCGACGCAGGCAAGTCGACCGGTGCGGCAGCAATGCGGGTGTTGATGTCGGCGATTATCGCTTCTTTCCAGGCTAGCCGCTGAATCTGCCAAACGCCCAGCCATATCAGGATAGCAGCCCCGCCAAGGCCGACAATCAGCAGGAATAGCGTGCGACGCATAAAGCTCTCTTGAGGTTGGCACCCGTGGACAGGTGGCGGCAATGCAAAGGCGCGCAAGGTCCCCCTCGCGCGCCTGTTGCTTTTAGTGATTGCGGCCCGATTTGCAAGCCGACTGCGGGCTTAGATGCCCCACATGTAGACGGCGAAGAAAAGGAACAGCCAGACCACATCCACAAAGTGCCAGTACCAGGCTGCGGCCTCAAAGCCGACGTGCTGCTCTTGGGTAAAGTGCCCTTTGATCGCGCGGACCAGACAAACCGCCAAGAAGATCGTACCGATTGCAACGTGGAAACCGTGGAAGCCCGTCGCCATAAAGAAGCTGGAGAAGAACAGGTCGCCCCCGAAAGTCCAATCGTCGTGGACCAGCAGTTCGTAATACTCATAGGCTTGGAACGCGGTGAACAGCATGCCCAAAACGATCGCGATGGACAGGCCGGCGATCAGGTCTTTGCGGTTGTTCTCGTGGACCAGCGCGTGGTGCGCCCAAGTCACGGCACAGCCCGACAGCAGCAGGATCAGCGTGTTGATCAGCGGCAAGTGGAAGGCGTCAACGGGAATGATATCCGGCTGCACATAGGTGGAGCCTGGGAATTCATCCATCGGGTAGAGGGCTTCTTTGAAGAAGGTCCAGAACCACGCGACAAAGAACATTACTTCGGACATGATAAACAGGATGAAACCATAGCGCAGACCGATGCGCACAACGTTGGTGTGATCACCGACGTGGCTTTCAGCAACAACCTCGGACCACCATCCGAACATGCAATACAGCACGGCAACCAGACCACCCAAGAAGACGAAGGGGGTTACATCGTGCATCCAGAAAACACCACCAACCAGCATGACGCAGCCGGCAATGGAGCTGAGCAGTGGCCATGTGGACGGCGGCAGAATGTGGTAATCATGGTTCTTTTCATGGGCCATTGGTTCAGTCCCTCACCTTTTTCTTAATTCAGGTTTATCGCGCTGTCCTGATCGGGGGCTTCATAGTCCTCGGGCAGGTCAATTTCATAGAACGTATAAGACAGTGTGATCGTATGTACATACTTGCCATCACGGTCTTCGACGATTTCGGGGTCAACAAAGAAGCTGACGGGCATTTGAACACGCTCACCGGGGGCGAGCACCTGTTCAGTAAAGCAGAAGCATTCGATCTTTTCAAAAAACGCCCCGGCGGCATAGGGCGTAACATTATAAGACGCCTGCCCCGCAACTGGGTGATCGGTGGGGTTATAAGCCTCGTAGAAGGCTAGCCCTGTCTCGCCGATGCGCAGCGTCATCTCGGTTGCAACAGGTTTGAATTCCCACGGCATATTGTCGTTCAGGCTACCGTCAAAGCGTACGGTGATCGTCTGGTCAAGAACGCCACCTTCTGCGCTTGCAACCTGCCCCGGCGTCCCGCCAAAGCCGGTGACGCGGCAGAACCAGTCGTAAAACGGAACAGACGCCCACGCGAGGCCGCCCATCAGAACCACTACAGTGACGGTCTGCATGACAGTCTTGGCGGGTCCGGACAAAGCCATCAGTTGCTCTCCTGCGTTTGGATGTCCCCACCCGGCAGATCGTTGAAATCGATGTTGGTGATTTTAACGAAAGTCAGCGCCATGACCAGTACAACAAAGCCAGCCAAAAGCAGACCAACGCCCAGATTGCGCCCGCGACGACGGGTGTGAATTTCGTGTTCTGCGCGAATGCCCATTACCAGCCTCCCATGCCATAGCCGCGCAGGGTCGCCTCTGCGAGAATGGCCCCGAAGTGCAGGAAAAGATACCACAGGGACAGACGGAAGAACTTGCGCTCTACGCGGAAATCATCAGCTTCGCTGTCATCTTCGTCACGCTTCCAGATACGGAACGCGCCAATCAGGAACAGCAGGTTCAAAACGCCGGCGGTGACCAGATAGATCGGCCCACCGATCGAGGTGAAGCCGGTGCCGACAGCCAGAATGACCAACAAAACAGTGTACGCCAGAATGTGACGACGGGTAGAGCGACGCCCGTGCGTCACGGTCAGCATCGGCACTTTTGCATCGTCATAGTCATTGCGCATGAACAGCGCCAAAGCCCAGAAGTGCGGCGGCGTCCACATGAAGATCAGCGCGAACATCAGCCATGCTTCGACAGAGAAGCTACCGGTGGCGATGATCCAGCCGATCACAGGCGGGAACGCACCTGCAGCGCCGCCGATAACGATGTTCTGCGGTGTCGCGCGCTTGAGCCACATGGAATAGAAAACAGCGTAGAAGAGGATCGTGAACAGCAGCATGCCTGCGGCCAGCAGGTTTGCGGCCAGCCCGAGCATCACAACCGACATCCCCGACAGCGCGACGCCAATCGCCAACGCTTCGCCCGGCTGGACGCGGCCTGACGGGATCGGGCGGCCTTGGGTCCGGCGCATGATCGCGTCGATGTCAGCGTCCCACCACATGTTCAGCGCACCAGAGGCCCCTGCCCCGATAGCGACGAACAGGATAGACGCAAAGCCAACAACCGGATGAACAGAATTCGGCGCGGCCAACATGCCGACAAGCGCGGTGAAAACCACCAACTGCATGACGCGCGGCTTCATCAGGGCAAAGTAATCCCCGAACTGCGCTTCGTACTCGCCCGCAGGTGTCGTGCTGGTATCAGTCATGCGATCTCTCATACAAAAGGAACCCGGGGCGCGCACGTCGCGCACCCCGCATCAGCAATTGTGCCTTACTTGGACGCAACGGTCAGAGCTTGCGGAATGCCCGCATACTCTTCTTTCGCGTTACCCAGCCACTGTGCGTAAACCTCTTCCGAGACGACTTTCACAGTGATCGGCATATAGGCGTGGGCGTTGCCGCACAATTCGGAGCACTGGCCAAAGTACACGCCTTCTTTCTCGGCGGTGAACCATGTTTCCGCCAGACGGCCAGGTACAGCGTCTTGCTTTACGCCGAAGGCAGGCATTGCCCACGAATGGATCACGTCGGAGCCGGTGACCTGAACCACGATCGTTTTGCCCACGGGGATCACGACAGCGGTATCGGTCGCCAGCAGGAACTGCTGCTCGGTATAACCGGCGGCTTCGAGCTGGGCGATGACCTCGGGTGTTTTGCGGTTTTCACCACCAACAGCAGGCGCACCGATCATGTAGCTGTCAAAGCCAAAGCCTTCGTCGACATAATCATAGGACCAGTACCACTGGTTGCCCGTCGCCTTGATCGTCAGATCAGCTTGGGGAATTTCCTGTTGGCGGAACAGGATTGGCAGCGAATAGGCCCCGATCAGTACCAGAATCAGGATAGGTGCAACGGTCCAAAGGATCTCGACCGGCGTGTGGTGCGTAAAGGAAGCGGCAACAGGGTTGCGCTTCTTATTGTAGCGGAACGCCACCCAAAGGATCAAACCGGTGACGAAGATGGTGATCAAGGTGATGATGATCAGGATAAGATAGTCCAGATCGTGGATGTCTTGCGCCACGCGGGTGACGGCTGGCTGAAAGCCCATCTTGCCGTCAATCGGCTCACCAATGATTTCCAGCCCGTCGATGCGAAGGTTTTCCTGCGCCATTGCTGGCACGGCGGAAAAAGCGGCCATGAGACCCGAAAAAGAGAGAAGATGTTTCATATGTCGTCCTGATCTTGTGACCATTGATAAGCGAATCCCAGCACCACCCCGCAAATGGAGTCAGCTGTCCCGTTGTAATCTTTACGCTTACAATCATATTCTAACTTCAAGATAAAGACTTCTGCTTGCGTCAAACGGACGCGAAGCGATTTTTATGACACGATTCAAGGAACATTTTTATGAGCCAGCCGCCTTTCAACCCCTTTGAGGCGCAGCTTGACCGTGACGCCGCACTGTCCATCCTGCGTGACGCTGTTGCAGGTGCCGATGACGGGGAACTGTTTTTCGAGCGCCGCCGCTCCGAAGGGTTGGTGTTTGACGACGGACGCCTGAAAACAGCGAGCTACGACGCTTCCGAAGGGTTCGGGCTGCGCGCCGTGCGCGGTGATGTGTCTGGGTACGCCCACTCGACCGAGATCACAGAGGCCGCTTTGCGCCGCGCAAGCGAGACGGCGCGGCTGGCCGTGGGTGCGGGCGGTGGCACTTGGGCGGATGCGCCTGCTGCGACCAATCAAAAGCTTTATACCGACGAAGATCCGATCGCTGGCGCGGCCTTCCCCGTCAAGGTCGACACCCTGCGCGAGATCGATGATTTCGCCCGCAGTCTGGATTCCCGTGTCGTGCAGGTCTCTGCCTCGATCTCTGCCTCCATTCAAGAAGTCGAGATACTGCGCCCCGAAGGAACATCCGTCCGCGATGTGCGCCCCATGACGCGGGTCAACGTGTCGGTGATCGTAGAACAAGACGGACGCCGCGAAAGCGGAACCGCGGGCGGCGGTGGCCGTGTTGGGCTGGACGGGCTGCTGGACCCCGTCGACTGGCAAGCCAAAATCCGCGAGGCTTTGCGCATCGCCTGCGTGAACCTGCGCGCCGTGCCTGCTCCTGCGGGGATGATGGATGTGGTGCTTGGCCCCGGCTGGCCCGGTATCTTGCTGCACGAGGCCATTGGTCACGGGCTGGAAGGCGACTTTAACCGCAAGGGATCAAGCGCGTTTGCAGGCCTCATGGGGCAGCGCATCGCGGCCAAAGGTGTGACGGTGCTGGATGACGGCACGCTGCCTGATCGGCGCGGGTCTATCTCTATTGATGACGAAGGCACGCCCTCGGCCAAGAATGTGCTGATCGAGGACGGCGTGCTGGTCGGCTATATGCAGGACCGGCAGAACGCGCGCCTGATGGGCGTTGCCCCGACCGGCAATGGCCGTCGCGAATCCTATGCACACGCTCCGATGCCGCGCATGACCAATACCTATATGCTGGGTGGCGACGTAGCCCCCGGTGATATCGTCGCCGATCTGAAGGACGGCATCTATGCGGTCGGCTTCGGCGGCGGGCAGGTGGATATCACCAATGGCAAGTTCGTGTTCTCCTGCACCGAAGCCTACCGTGTGCGCAACGGGGTGGTGGGCGATCCGGTCAAAGGGGCCACTCTGATCGGCGACGGGGCCACCGCGCTGCAACAGATCCGCGCCATCGGCAATGATCCCGCGCTGGATCCCGGCATGGGCAATTGCGGCAAAGCGGGCCAATGGGTGCCCGTTGGTGTTGGACAGCCGACATTAATGATCGGCGGGTTGACCGTCGGCGGTGCCGCCGCCGCATAATGGGCTAAGGGGCAACCGGATGGGCGGGGGTGACGCGCTCCATCCGGTTGATCCAACATGGCCGTGAAATCAGCGGCGTGAGATCAGGGGCGTGAAGGTCCACAAACTCTATTCAAGTCAAATTAGTTCGACGCCGTTCATACTCTGTTAAGCTGCTTTGCCTAAAGCTGGTGGAGCAACGGACGGAGACACGGGATGACTGACAGGAACAACGCTCCTTCCTCTTCCACGCCCCCCATGGTCCCAGCCACCTTGGAAGACGACAGCTTTGCCCAGCTTCGTCTGTTGCGCTCGCGCCGCGTCGGCGTCGTGACATATTACCGGATGCTGCGTGAATACGGCACAGCCCGCGCCGCGCTGGAGGCTCTGCCCGAGGTTGCACGCGCCGCAGGCGTGAAAGACTATCGCATCTGCCCCGAGAACATCGTGCAGGCAGAGTTGCGCGCGGCCAAAGGCGCTGGCGCGCGGCTGGTCACCCACGACAGCGTAGCCTACCCCCCTCATTTAGCAGAACTCGACGACGCCCCCCCCTTTCTATGGGCCATCGGAGATATCGACCTGCTGCACCGCCCCTTGGTGTCGATTGTGGGCGCGCGGAATGCCTCCTCCCTCGGGACGCGCATGACACGCGCCTTGGCGCGCGGCTTGGGAGAGGCGGGGTTTGCTGTCGTTTCAGGGCTGGCGCGGGGCATCGACGCCGCGGCGCATCAGGCCGCGCTGGAGACAGGCACCATCGCCGTTCAGGCGGGTGGCGTCGACGTGCTCTATCCGGTCGAGAATACCGATCTTGCCCACGATATTGCCACCCAAGGCCTGCGCCTTTCGGAACAGCCCATGGGCTTGCAACCGATGGCGCGGCATTTTCCCAGCCGCAACAGGATCATCGCAGGGCTGGCCCGCGCAACCGTCGTGGTCGAGGCGGCGGCGAAGTCAGGCAGCCTGATCACCGCCCGCGATGCGCTGGACCAGGGGCGCGATGTGCTGGCGGTGCCCGGCCACCCGTTTGATGCACGTGCCGCGGGCTGCAACATGTTGATCCGTGACGGGGCCACGCTGGTGCGCAATGCCGCAGATGTGATCGCGCTTTTGGGCCCGACTCGGCAAGAGCAGCCCGTTGCGCCTACCCCTCCACAGCCCACCACCGTCATCCGACCGTGACACTGAATCCCTGCACATCGAGATCTTGTCCCGCCTCGGCCCCAGCCCCGTCGCCGAAGATCAACTGTTGCGCGATTTGGCCGTGGCACCGGCTATTGCCACCCCTGTTATGGTAGAACTTGAGCTGAACGGCCGCATTTTGCGCCATGCGGGCGGGCTCGTGTCCCGAGCGGGCTGAACACCGCGCAGCCGCCGCTTGGGGGCCAGCCCCCGCTTTGGATCTCATCCAAAGCTCCCCCGGAATTTTAGACCATTTGGAAGGTGGCGAAGAGGCGCGTTCAGGTCGTCAAATCGGTGCCATGAGCTGCTTCAAACCCCGTATTTCAAAGGGGTCGCGCTGTTCTGCGGATTGACAAACTTCGCTTCACGCCACATGTCACAGCATAAGCCACGCGAATTAATTTGATCCAAGGTGCCGAATTTTATGCCAGTTGTCGTCGTCGAATCACCTGCAAAAGCCAAAACGATCAACTCGTATCTCGGCAGTGATTACACCGTGCTTGCGTCCTACGGTCACGTCCGCGACCTGCCCCCAAAGGACGGATCGGTCGATCCCGACAACGGGTTTGACATGACTTGGGAAGTCGCCGCAGCGAGCAAGAAACACGTCAAAGCCATCGCTGATGCGCTGAAAGACGACAACGCATTGATCCTCGCGACTGACCCCGACCGCGAAGGCGAAGCGATCAGCTGGCACCTGCAAGAGGCGTTGACCAAACGCAAATCGATCAAGAAGGACACGCCTGTCAGCCGCGTGGTGTTCAACCAGATCACCAAAAAGGCCGTAACCGAGGCGATGGCGAACCCGCGTCAGGTGGATATGCCGCTGGTCGAGGCCTATCTGGCACGGCGTGCGCTGGATTATCTGGTGGGGTTCAACCTGTCGCCAGTTCTTTGGCGCAAACTGCCCGGCGCAAAGTCGGCGGGGCGCGTGCAATCGGTCACGCTGCGGCTGATTGTCGAGCGCGAGATGGAAATCGAAGCCTTCCGCAACCGCGAATACTGGAGCGTGAAGGCGCTGGTCGCCACGCCACGCGGACAGGAATTTGAAACGCGGCTTGTGACAATGGCCGGCAAGAAGCTGGACCGATTTGATCTGGCCAACGAAACGCAGGCCGAAATGGCTGTGCAAGCCATAACCAGCCGCGATCTGACCGTCACCAGCGTCGAAGCGAAACCCGCCAGCCGCAACCCCTCGGCCCCGTTCATGACCTCGACCTTGCAACAAGAAGCCAGCCGCAAGTTCGGCATGGGTGCCCGCCAAACCATGAGCACGGCGCAGCGCCTGTATGAAGCCGGTCACATTACTTATATGCGGACCGACGGCATCGACATGGCCCCCGAGGCGATCACGATGGCGCGGGATGCAATCGCGGACCGGTTTGGCGCGGAGTACGTTCCATCAGAGCCACGTATCTACAAGAACAAAGCAAAGAACGCCCAAGAGGCGCACGAATGTGTGCGCCCGACCGACATGACCCAAGATGCCGCGCGTTGAAACTGACCGAACCGGATCAACGCAAGCTCTACGACTTGATCTGGAAACGCACGCTGGCCTGCCAGATGGAAAGTGCCCGTCTGGAACGCACCACGGTCGAAATCGGTAGCAAGGACGAACAGGTTGGCCTACGCGCCACCGGTCAGGTTGTGAAATTCGACGGTTTCTTGCGCGTCTATGAAGAAGGTCGCGATGACGTTGTGGACGAAGACGACAAGCGTCTGCCGCAGATCACTCAAGGCGACAAAATGGACAAGCGCGCTGTCACGCCAGAGCAGCACTTCACCCAGCCGCCCCCTCGCTATACCGAAGCGACATTGGTCAAACGGATGGAAGAGCTTGGTATCGGGCGCCCGTCGACCTACGCCAGCGTTGTCACCACTATTCAGGACCGCGAATACGTCCGCAAGGAAGGCAACCGTCTGTTCCCCGAGGACAAGGGCCGTTTGGTCACCGCATTCCTCGAAAATTACTTCCGCAAATACGTGGGCTATGATTTTACCGCCGATCTGGAAGACCAACTGGATAAGGTGAGCGCTGCAGACGCCGACTATAAAGATGTGCTGAGCCGCTTTTGGCAGGATTTCTCGGCTGCGATTGCCGAAACGGCGGATCTGCGTATCACCGAGGTGCTGGAAAAGATCAACGAGGTCCTCGAGCCGCATCTTTTCCCGCAAAACGAAGACGGTAGTGACCCGCGTTTGTGTCCCAACTGCGAAATCGGGCGCCTGTCGATGCGCACGGCACGGTCCGGCGGCGCGTTTATCGGGTGCTCGAACTACCCTGAATGCCGCTATACCCGCCCCTTCGGCCCGCCCGACCCCGAAGCAGAAGCCTCGGCGATCCCGCCGGATGGCAAGCTGTTAGGCGAGGATATGGGAGACGAGATTCGTGTGTTCAAAGGGCGCTTTGGCCCTTATGTGCAGCGCGGCCCCGTCACGGAAGAAAACAAGAAGCCGCCGCGCCAATCGGTGCCCAAGGACTGGCCCGCCGAAGAGCTGGAACTGGAACGCGCTGTCATGCTGCTATCGCTGCCGCGTGAAATCGGGCCGCACCCCGAGGATGGCATCATGGTCTGGGCGAACATCGGACGCTACGGCCCCTATATCAAACACGCCGACAGTACGTCGAACCGTGGCGGGACCAACGCCAACCTTGAAGGTCTGGACGAGGTGTTCACCGTCGGCATGAACCGTGCTGTACAGTTGCTGGCTGAAAAAGTCGCCAGCCGTGGTGGCCGTGGTAAAGCTGCTTTGCCGATCCGCGAGATGGGGGAACACCCTGATTTGGGCGGCGAGGTGAACATCATGGAAGGCAAGTACGGGCCGTACGTAAAATGGGAGAAGGTCAACGCCACCATCCCCAAAGAGGTAGAGCCTGCTGATCTGACCATGGAACGGGCCGTTGAGTTGATCGAGGAAAAGCTGGCGAAATCCCCTGCCAAGCGTAAAGCCGCGACAAAAAAACCGGCGGCGAAGAAAACTGCCGCAAAGAAACCGGCTGCGAAGAAGGCGGCACCTAAGAAAGCAGCGGCAAAGAAGGCTCCGGCCAAAAAGGCGACCGCCTCTAAAACTGC
>JGI24522J20083_1000510_pt1 | contig 9925 bp, 8 predicted proteins | sample LinPmetageLP47_FD_20083 | JGI IMG/M metagenome (IMG submission 20083)
AGGTTCGAGGAATCGATCCCGTTATAGCTACCGCCACCTGCGTCCAGTTCATCCCCGACAGGGTTGGAGGAGGTGGCATAGGACAGGTAGACCGACCCGTTCTCACGTGGCTTCCAGACAACACCGGCGTTCCAGTTGAACAAGGTGTCATCGCGCGACAGCGTTTCAGCACCGGCTTGGGTGCTGGTCCGGCTGACGCTGTAATCATCCAGACGGGCACCAAGGTTCAGCTGCCACTTCGGGTTAAAGGTGATCGTGTCGTTCAGGTACAGCGACCGTGTGGTGACATCGGTCAGCGTCGCATCTGCGCTGCGCACCGGTGTCGCTGTGGAACAGCCGCTGGTGTCGGGGTTGTAGATCGCGACGGAGCACCCTTCAAGACGGTCTTCGGCTGTGCCGCCACCCACTTCGGAGGACAGCCCGACATAGCCACGCTGGCTGATCTCTTCACGCGAAAGCGCGAAGCCCGCGATCATGTCATGGCGCGCCGAGCCGGTGTTGAAACCAAAGGAAAGCTCGCTGGTGTTCGACGCCACTTCGTTGACCTGATACCGGCTTTTAGGAGAGGCGGTCAGCGTCCAGTTCTGCGGATCGGCATCCGAGGTGTCAGGGCGCTCAGGCGCCGACACGATATAGTCGTTCTCGGTCCGGCTCAGACGCGATCGGTTGGTGAAGGTCATGCCCGGTGTGATTTCAAAGGTCGCGCCGAATGTGGCGACGCTTTGTGTCGCATCGTGGAAGTCGCGGTCGGGGTTGCCGTAGAAGGTGTCGCGGTCCAGCGTCGGACGACCCGCACCGGCTTCGGTGAAGGGCACGTTGTTGGTGCCATCCCATGGAACGCCCCAGTCGGGCATCTGCTTCATCTGCAGCTGGTAGGCTTCGAAATCCAGTGTTAAACGGTCGGTCGCTTCGTATTCGGCAGCGATGGACAGGCCCAGACGGTCGTCTTTGCTACCATCGCGGCCTGCAACGTCGCTGACTTGGGCGACGGCACCGATGCGGGTCTTGAAACGGTCGTTCCAGACCTTGTTCCAGTCCACTTCCTGACGTGCCAGATCGGCGGTGCCAAAGGTCGTGGTGGTTTTGACAAAGTCCGTGTCCTGCGCCTTTTTGGTCACCAGATTGACCGCGCCGCCCGTGGTGGAACGCCCACCGATGGAGCCGGACGGCCCTTTGGTGATCTCGACCTGTTCGGCCATAAAGGTTTCGCGCACGGCCACGCCGGAATCCCGCACGCCGTCGATGAAGACGTCGTTAGAGGACCGGAAACCGCGAATGAACAGAACGTCGCCGAATGCGTTGCCGCCTTCGCCGGTGCCCAATGTAATGCCGGGGGTGGTGCGGGCGAGTTCACGCACCGAGGTCGCGTTCTTGTCGCGCAGCACGTCTTGAGTGACTGCGGTGACGGTCCGCGGTGTATCGACCAGCGGTTGCGTCAGCAGCGAGTTGCCCGATTGAACGGCCTGATATCCGGCTTCGGGGTTGGCGTAGGGCGACAAGCCATTCTCGCCAGCGACGGGCGCGGCGGGGGCGGCTGCAACGGGGGCCTCGGCCACGACAGGTGCAGGGGCGGGTGCCGGTGTCGCGCGGGGGGCAGGGGCCGCCGCGGCGCGTTTCTTGGCGGGTTGTGGCTTGGGCTTGGCAGCCTGCGGCTCTGAGGTTTCAACCTCGATCCCGGGAAGCAGCAGCGGCTCGTCGCTGGATTGCGCATAAAGTGCTGCAGGAGACGTTGCGCCGATGGCGGCGGCCGTCATCATGCCGATGCTGCGGCTGGCCGTATGGCCCCGCAAGCTGTGGGGTGTTTTCATCTGTGTCATATCGCCCTCGTCATTGCCCATTCGGGCTGCTTTTAGGGGGCTGGTCACGACGATTGGCTACCTGTTATGGGGCGGGGTACTAAAGCCGATTAAAACAATCAAGTATTAAAGTTCAGTCGCCTTATGAAATTTTTTATGGGTTGCCGCCCTGCACGTTTTGCGGCGAAAGGCGCAGGCCTGCGTTGATCAATGCAGCGTTCGTGCTGCTTCACTCCGGGCGATGTCGCGTGGCGCACTCAGGTGCATCCGCTTGAGCGCGAGGCCAAAATCAGCCGCAAGCGATGCCACCAGCGGGGCCATATCCGCGCGTACCAGCAGGGTTGCGATCAGCATTGCATCTTCGCGCTGGCCCTCGGTGGCTGTGGCGATGAAATGCGCAAAGCAGGATTCATCAGCGCCAAGACATTTGCATGTCACAGAGTGGCGCATCAAAGGACGGCGACCGAACCGCGCACAAAGCGAGCAGAGCTGTTCAAACGTGGCGCGCGCCTTGGACCCGCTGGTGTTACCCAGAACGCTGGCCAGATCGCTGCCGACTTTTTCCTGCGCATCGGGCCCGTCACACCACATCCGCAAATAGATAACCGACGCCGCCTGAAGGCTGTCTAGCTCTGTGATAAACCCTACCGGCGCACCGCCGGGGTGCTGATGTGCATCCCTCATTTGGTCAGAATCAACTTGCCAGCACGCGTGATCCGCAACGTGTAGGTCTGGGTATCCAGCACGATTTGCGCCAGATCTCCGCCTTCGGTCAGGTCGCGGGCGGAATAGGTCGGAAGCGCGTTCATCGGGGTCTGGGTCTTTGGGGGGGCGTGAAAGGTCATAGGGCTGCTCTCTCGGTTGGCGTGAATAGGGGGGGCGGCACGCGGCGCGCAAAATCAGGCGGTCTGCTGGCGCAGACCTGACGGATCACGGCAATATGCGTTTTGGGAATTGGGATCATCATGGGACTCCTCACATCAAATGTGTCGGGCGTCCCCGTGATTGTACGCGGGGTGGCTAGACGTTGCACTAAACCTGATTGAATTAATAGGGCATGTCAATCCGACAGTTTTAGTCGGAATATAGAGGACGGAGGAGTGCCAGTGATATTGCCCCCGAGGCGGGGCATAAAAATACCCCCCGCAGCGTAGGGCCACGGGGGGTATTGATCTTGTCGGCGCTCAGATAATGAACGCATCAGGTTCAGGTGTTAATGCGACTTCATCTCGTCGCGCAGGCCACGAATGATGGCATAGCACAAGAACAGCAGAACCACGGTAAACGGCAAACCGGTCGAGATAACCATCGACTGCAAGGATTTGAGCCCGCCTGCCGAAAGCAGCAGCACGATCGCGACCGCACCTTCGAAGATGCACCAGAACACGCGCTGTGGCACGGGCGCATCGACTTTGCCGCCTGCCGTGATCGTGTCGATCACCAGCGAGCCGGAGTCCGACGAGGTCACAAAGAACACGATGACCAGCACAATGCCGATCAGCGATGTGATCCCGGCGAGGGGTAGCGCATCAAGCATCGCGAACAACTGGCGCGGCAGCTCTGCTTCTTGTGCGGCGGTGTAACCGTCGCTGATCACCTGGTCGATTGCCATGCCACCAAAGACGCTCATCCACAGGACGCAGACCACGCTTGGGATCAGCAGCACGCAGGTCAGGAACTCGCGCACCGAACGGCCACGGCTGACGCGGGCGATAAACATCCCCACGAAAGGCGACCAGCTGATCCACCATGCCCAGTAAAATGACGTCCAGCCTTGCATGAAGTTCACGTCTTCGCGGCCAACCGGGTTGGACAGGGCAGGCAGGTATTCACCATAGGCCAGCAGGGACGATCCAAAGGTTGACAGGATCGCCCATGTCGGACCCACCAGAAGCACAAACACCAGCAACAGGAACGCCAGACCCATGTTGATCTCGGACAGGATTTTAACACCACCGTCCAAACCGCGCAGCACTGAGACTGTCGCAATCGCGGTGATACCGGTAATCAACAGAACCTGAGCTGTCGGGCCGACTGGCAGGCCAAAGAGCTCGTTCAGACCCGCGTTGGCTTGTGTTGCACCGAGACCCAGCGACGTCGCCAAGCCAAAGAGCGTGGCAAACACCGCTAGAATGTCGATCAGGTGACCCGGCCAGCCCCAAACACGTTCGCCCAGGATCGGGTAAAACGCAGAGCGGATGGTCAGAGGAAGACCCTTGTTATAGCTGAACAGCGCCAGCGCCAGCCCGACAACGGCATAGATCGCCCAAGGGTGCAGACCCCAGTGGTAGATCGTGGCCGCCATACCCAGACGCACCGCTTCGGCTTGATCGCCCGCGGCCGCGCCCAAAGGTGCCCAATCGGTGCGCAGGCCGTCTTCGCCAACAGCAGTGCCGCCCATGGAGCTTGAGAAATGCGACAGCGGTTCAGAGACGCCATAGAACATCAGACCGATGCCCATGCCGGCCGCGAACAGCATCGAGAACCACCCAAGGTACGTATAGTCGGGGGTCGCATCCGCACCGCCAAGACGCACACGACCCAAAGGCGTGACGATCAGCATCAGGCAGAAAATTACAAACACGTTGCCGGCAGAGATAAAGAACCAGTCAAAGCCCTTTGTCACTGACGAAAACAGCCAAGTGAACAATGCGCCCGAGTGTTCGGGCAGGGCGAGCGTGTAGAAAACAAAGGCGATGATGAACACGCCCGAGATCGCAAAGACCGGGTTGTGAATGTCAAAGCCGAAGGGCCCGACGCTGCCTTCTTTGTTGTCTTGGCCAATTTCGTAATCGGTGTCGATTACGGCAGCGGCCCCGTCGGGTGTCGGGATACCCGGCGACGTTTCATCCGTCATGAGATGCACTCCATTCTAAAGTATATGCGACCGAACATAGCGCAACTCCGACAAAACGGCCACCGTGACGCGTCGGATTAAGCAATGAATATCGTGGTTTAGATCCTGAATGCGGGGTTGACGCCCATTGGTGGGGCATCGGCTATACGTTTTTACCCCGATTTACCGCGAATCCCCTGTGCCGATGCTTAGGCGCTTGCGGCAGATGCTTTGACCTATCGCGCCGCTAAGTTCCGTCTGAACGAAGGGGGCAACCGCACGGCGGCATAGCTCTCTATCCCAAAAGATACTGCCCCCTATCCGTCGATGCCCCCGACCCCCCTGCTTGCGCAAATGAAAGCGCAGCCGTCAGCGGTCACGATAGGACCATGACGATTTTTTATCTTGGGGGAAGACATGAAAGTTACACACACACTGCCAATTCTTGCCACGGCCGCACTGATGGCCGCCACCGCTGCCAGCGCTGATAGTTTCAGCCTCTCGGGCACCCGGTCAGCCATGCAAAGCGATATTTCGTTCAACGTTATGCAATCCGCCGGACAGGGGCAGATCAAACTGCGTCCCAAGGTCCAGCCCAAGGTGCATGCCCGCACGACTACCATCAGCAGCCGCAGCCGGTCCTTTCAGGCGTTCAGTGGTATCAGCACGGCGGCTGACCTCAAAAGCCTCATTGCTTGGGCCGAGGCCGGCCCTAAAGGGTACGACGCCGTGCAATACGGGGCCAAGCGCCTGCCGCCGCAGCGCCCGACACAGATGACCATCGGCGAAATCTATCGCTGGATTGACCGCACACCCGGACAGCAACACGCCATTGGGCGGTATCAGTTCATACCAGCCACCTTGCGCAGCCTTGTGCGTCAGGCAGGGCTTAGCAAAAACGACCGCTTTACGCCAAAGCTGCAGGACGGGCTGGCAGATATTCTCTTGGCCGATGCGGGTTTTGTCTCGTTTAAGAAGGGCGAGATCAGCCGTCACCGGTTCATGGAGAACCTTGCGCGCATCTGGGCCGGGTTTCCCACGGCGAGCGGGCGGTCCTATTATCACGGCTATGCCGGCAACAAGGCAGTCATTTCGTGGAACGAGTTCGACGCCGTCATGAGAAAGATTTTCGCGACCAAACGCGGCTGATCCCGCGATAGGGCTTGTTCCGGGCGGATCGCCGTGGCCCAATAGGGCGGTCTGGTGTCCGCATGGCGGAAGAATCGGGAAGCGGGTGAAAGTCCCGCACGTGCCCAACGCTGTAATGGGGATGGTTTGCGCCTAGGCCACTGGAGATATCCGGGAAGGCGCGTGAACCAGAAGACCCTAAGTCAGAAGACCGGCCAGACAGTACAGCTTGCACCGCATGGACAGCGGGACAGGCGCTGAAATGTATTGTTGGGGAATGAACAATGCCGATACCGTCCGCGCTGGCACCCGCCGCGCCTTTCTCAGATGCTGAACGTGATGCCGTGTACAAGGCGATCTTTACCCGCCGTGATGTGCGCGACCAGTTTTTGCCTGACCCCGTTGCAGATGATGTCTTGTACCGGATTTTGACCGCCGCGCATCACGCGCCTTCGGTCGGCCTGTCACAACCGTGGAATTTCATCGTGATCCGCGACCAGCAGGCGCGCGATCAGGTCTGGGAGGCCTTTAACACCGCGAACGAGGAAGCCGCCCAGATGTTCGAGGGCGACCGCCAGACGACCTACCGGTCGCTCAAGCTCGAAGGCATACGCAAGGCTCCCGTCAATATATGCGTGACCTGTGACCGCAGCCGTGGCGGCAAGGTCGTGTTGGGCCGCACCCACAATCAAAGCATGGACCTTTATAGCACCGTTTGCGCGATCCAGAACCTTTGGCTTGCCGCGCGCGCGGAAGGCATCGGCATGGGGTGGGTCAGTGTGTTCCACGATGCGGATTTGCGCAGCTTGCTGGATATCCCAGACCGCATAGAGATCGTCGGCTACCTGTGTTTGGGGCACGTCGACGAGATGTATCAAACGCCCGAGCTTGAAGTGAAGGGCTGGAGCAAGCGGCTCCCCGTAAATGATATGATCTTTGACGGCAAATGGCAGGGCGACCCTTAAAGGAGGCTTTGACCGCTGTGTCACAGGACATGTCGAATATTTGAGCAACTGGCGGAACTTTGCCGGTTCCATGACGTTCCCCCTGTGAAGCCTGCGTATGTCGCGCGGGCGCTGACAGAGGATTATTTCAAATGGGCGGCATCATTTATCTCGTAGGTCTTGTGGTTGTTGTCATGGCGGTTCTTTCGCTCATCGGCCTAGCGTAATTCAACGCCGGGGAGGCATTAACATGGATACGACACTTACTGACAAAACACCCGACGGATCATACGTCGACTGGCCTGCAATTTTCGCAGGTACCGTTGTCGCCGTGGCCATTGGCCTGTTGCTGACCAGCTTTGGCGCGGCGCTCGGCTTGGCGTCGATCACGCTGGACGGGACAGATGACTCTTCTACACTTGAACTGGTGCTGACGGCGCTGTGGCTGGTGATCACACTGGTCGCGTCCTACCTTGCAGGGGGCTATATCGCTGGCCGTATGCGCCGCCGCGTTGAAAGCGCGACGGAAGACGAAGTGACTGCACGTGACGGCATCAATGGTCTGGTTGTTTGGGGCCTCGGGTCGGTTATCACTGCCGTTATGCTGTCCACCGCCTTTACTTTTGCCGCCAACACCGCAGGCAATGTTGCTGCTGGTGCAGGCAAAGCAGCCGGTACTGTTGTCGAAGCTGCAGGCTCTGCCGTGGGCGGCGCTGCAGCTGGGCTGGCTGATGCTGCCGGTGCGGCGATTCCGGACGAAGCAAAGAACGATCCGACTGACTACCTGTCGAACCAGCTTTTGCGTCCAAATCAGGTTAACCCGACCACTGCTGATCCAGAGGAGCTGGCACAACAGACCGCCAGCATTATGGCTAATGTCTACCGGACGGGCGAAGTGAGCGAAGAGGATCGGACCTATCTTGCCGGTGCCGTCGCTGCACGTACCGATCTGACACAAGCTCAGGCGAAAACGCGTGTCGATACGGTCGTGACCGAAGCGCAGGACGCGCGCCAAGAGGCCGAAGAGGCAATCGCCGCAGCCAAGGCAGAAGCCGAGCAAGCTGCTGAAGAAGCGAAAGAAGCTGCAAGTGACGCAGCTCAGGCAGCCCGTAACGCGGCCATTCTGACAGCCTTTGTTCTGGCTGCTGCGTCGTTGATCGCCGGTGTCGCATCAGTTGCAGGGTCGGTCCACGGTGGCCGTCACCGCGACCAAGGCCGCTTGTTTGCCGGTCTGACATACCGCGGTTAATCCGCATTACGTGAAAATTGAGACCCCGGCTGCACATGTGGTCGGGGTTTTTTCGTTCCAGCGGCGATTCGCGAAGGTGTGCACGGCACGGAACCGTAACTGGTCAGCAGAACGCCGATCAGCTGGGCAACTCAGCTGCGAAACTTGAACAGAGGCAAAGGCAATAAGATATGATCATTAAGGGGGATCTGGTGCTGAAGGGGAGGATTGAACTCCCGACCTCGTCATTACCAATGACGCGCTCTACCACTGAGCTACTCCAGCACTGTGGGCGGGTGATTAGCCCCATTCGCAATATGGTGCAAGCGTAATCTGGACCATATCGGTTCGCTACGCTAGACAATCGACATGTCAAAGGATACCGCCCCTCAAAAGCCGCCAAAACCCAATGAATTGCGGGAAGACAGGCTAAAGGCCGCGCTGAAAGCCAATATGGGCCGACGCAAGGCGCAAGCGCGTGCGCGCAGCGACAAAACCCAAAGCGACGACGCGCAGAATGATAGCACGCAGACAGATAACGGCCCGACCGGCCAAAGCAAGGAAGGCTGAAGGATGGATTCTATTGTGGTCAAAGGCGGCGGTGAGCTGTCCGGACAAATTCCGATTGCGGGGGCCAAGAACGCTTGTCTGACGTTGATGCCCGCGACCCTTCTGTCCGAAGAGCCGCTGACGCTGACCAACGCGCCGCGCCTGTCCGATATTCGCACGATGACCGAATTGCTGCGGTCCTTGGGCGCAGAGGTGACATCAATGCAGGACGGTCAGGTTCTGGCGATGTCGTGTCATGGCGACATCAACACACGCGCCGAATATGACATCGTGCGCAAGATGCGGGCGTCGAACCTTGTGCTAGGCCCGCTCTTGGCCCGCGAAGGGCACGCGCAGGTGTCGCTTCCCGGTGGGTGCGCGATCGGTGCGCGTCCGATGGATATTCACACCGATGGTCTGGCCCTGATGGGCGCAGAGATCGACTTGCGTGACGGTTATCTGCACGCCAAGGCGCAAGGCGGCGCATTGAGAGGTGCGGTCATCGACTTCCCCTTTGCCTCTGTCGGCGCGACCGAGAACATCATGATGGCCGCGACGTTGGCCAAGGGGACGACGGTGATCAACAACGCCGCCCGCGAGCCCGAGATCGTGGACCTTGCCGACTGCCTGCGCGCTATGGGCGCACAGATTGACGGCGACGGCACCAGCCGGATCGAGATTCAGGGCGTGGACCGTCTGCATGGGGCCACCCACCGGGTTGTGACCGACCGGATCGAACTGGGCACCTATATGCTTGCCCCCGCGATGTGCGGTGGCGAAGTCGAACTGCTGGGCGGGCGCATCAACCTGCTATCGGCCTTTTGTGAAAAGCTGGATGCCGCAGGGATCGATGTGACCGAGACCGACAAGGGGCTCAAGGTCGCGCGGCGCAATGGTGTGATCAGCGCGGTCGATGTGACGACCGAACCTTTCCCGGGCTTTCCAACCGACCTGCAGGCGCAGATGATGGCGCTGCTCTGTACGGCGGACGGCACTTCGGTGCTGGAAGAGAAAATCTTTGAGAACCGCTTTATGCACGCGCCGGAGCTGATCCGCATGGGGGCAAATATTGAAGTCCATGGTGGCACCGCGACTGTTCATGGCGTCAAAAAGTTGAAAGGTGCGCCGGTGATGGCGACCGATTTGCGGGCGTCGATCTCGTTGATCCTTGCCGGTATGGCCGCCGAAGGTGAAACACGCGTCAGCCGCGTTTACCATCTGGATCGCGGGTACGAACATGTGGTGGCAAAACTGCGCGGCGTGGGCGCAAATATTGAACGGATCAAAGAATGACCGAAGATGCACGTTTCGAAGACGGGCGCGAAGCCCCGCTAAACCTCGGCGCGTTGGACGTCGAAGACCTCAAGGTGATCTCGTCGCTGGCGCAGGATGCTGTGTTTCCGGGGTCGGAAATGCGTTGGCTGCAAAAGGAAGGGCGCTTTGC
>JGI24522J20083_1000514_pt1 | contig 9801 bp, 8 predicted proteins | sample LinPmetageLP47_FD_20083 | JGI IMG/M metagenome (IMG submission 20083)
TGGGTCATAGGACAGGTCCACTTTCGACTGAGGGGCGTTTCGTGCTGCGACGAACGTCCTTTATCGACTGCTGAAAATCAATGGAATGTCGCAAGAAACTGGGGGCTGACCCTCGTCAGGCCGGAGTGCGAGACACTGCAACGGCGCATGGCCCTAAGCGTCGGGGGCAAAAGACCGCGCTACGCGGATTCGAGCGTGGCCTGTTCAGCAATCAACGCTTCCGAACTTTTGAGGAAATCATCCAGCCCAAAGATAATCTCGGTCGGGCAGCTGGCGATCTTGCCGCTGGGGCCATCAAGATGCGTGTCAATCGCGACCTCGTTGTCGCGCGCAATGGTGCCTAGATCGTCGAACCCCAAAGAACCGGCAGTGCCGGCGATCTGGTGCAGGATTCGGCGGGCTTCGGTCAGGTTGTCATTGATATCCTGCAGGGAGGTCCCCTCCCATGCGGCCAGCGCGTGTTCTGCCAGTGCACGTTGCCGCTGCTCTAGCATTTCGAGGAACCGCGCGCGGATACGCTCGATTCCCGGTAGCTCCAGTTTCTGGTGCATCACGCCGTCCTCCCTACATTCCAAAAGTCGTTCTGGACCTTTTGGTAGTTGGCTGTCGCTTCTTCGGCAGAGACATGTGCCTCTGACAGCGCATCCATAACCGACGAATTCGTCTTCCACATCAAACGCACAGCCTTGCCGGCACAGATACGCGGGTTGATATGCTCTCCACGGTTATCGAACAATTCGGTTTTTGCCAGCGAAATGTTGATATCATTTGCCAAAAGTCTGGGATCGGGGCGCCATCCGCTTTCGGTGATGCACACAAAAGTGCCACCGCCGGCATAGGACATCAGGAACTGGCACCCGTCGAGCGTGTCGGAAATAATCTCTCCGACATCGCTGAGCATGCTGCAGAATTCGAAGTTCGACATGCTGCCGTGGAAATGTTCGACATCGCGGATATTAAAGGCAAAGCAGATCGACCCGAACAGATCGCTGCGCGACAGCTGCTGCACGTAGTTTTCAAGCGCCATGAATTCGATGAGGTTATTCACATCGTGGATCGCCATCGGTTCGTGCAGCTGCACCGCACGCTCAGGCTTGCCGTTGTGATGGGTGACCGCTTTGGCGGCGAAAATCTTGCTGGTGCGCGTGGCCAATCCTTCGACCGCACGTTCAACCAGTGACAGGCGCGCCTTAAGCTCGGTCATCTCGAATGGTTTGGTCACATAGTCCGTTGCACCCGCAGAGAAGGCAGCGTCGATGTAAGACTTTTCGGACATCGCGGTCAGCATCAAGATCGGCGCTTCGATGTATTGCTTCATTGAACGGATCTGGCTGGCCAGCTCGATGCCGTCGGTGACAGGCATCTGGATATCAAGTAGGAAGCTGTCAAACGGCGCGCGGGCGTTATCCTTGATCACCTGCAGGGCATCGGCTGCGCATTCGGCCGTGACCAGCGTGTGATCGGTCATGCCTTCAATGAAATGCGACAAAAGCTCTAGGATGATTGGGTCGTCATCTACCGCCAGAATTTTCATTTGTTTGCCTAACTACTTTTCCGCAACAGCTCGGTATGGCTGTTTCTGTTGCATTCAATCTGATGGCGAAACTTGTCATAATTGGGGCGATCTCGGTTTAATACTTAGGCATTTAATCCAATTCAAATTTCCTTTTACCTATTTAATAAGGGCGATGCAGCATTGGACGGAAACGCAGATGCGCGTGGAAGTCACATAGATGGCCAAGCGCCGGCCTGGCGTCAAAAGAGGAATCGGCAGTACGGAATCGCGTACGTAAAGCGTGCATCCCTATCATCGACAACTCTGCCGGAAAGACGGGCATCGGGCTGGTGGGCTCACGTTTTTTTGTAGAGATAGTCGAATTGACACTTGGAGCGATATGCATCAGTGCGCTATATAATAAGGTAAACATATTATAAGCGGACACAACATGCGTACCACCATCAACCCCGATAGCTTTGGTTTCCTTATCAGCGACCTTGGTCGTCTTACCAGGGGTGTGTTCGAGCGCGAGATTGACGCAGCTGAACTGGCGGTTACGGCGGCAGAGGCCCGTGTGCTGGCGCATATGGCGCGGTGTGGTGCTACGCGACAGCATATGCTGGCAGAAAGTCTGGGGATGACCCCGATGAGCCTCACAGGGTTTCTGGATCGCCTCGAGGCAGCAGAGCTGATTGCCCGCACCGCTGATCCAAACGACCGCCGTGCCAAGATCGCGTCGCTCACCCCGCAGGCCAATGACGTTCTGTCGCAAATCGCACAGATTGGCGAGCGCGTAGAGGCCATCATCTCGGACGGGCTGACCCAAGAGCAATGGCAGACCTTTCATCAAACCGCGCTGACCCTGCGGCAAAATCTGGCCGCCTTGCGCGGGGTTTCTTGCAAGACCGAGGGCGCAAAATGACATCCCCTATTATGTCGGAACGACGGGTCAGCATGATTGGCGCCTTGCTGGTGGCAATCGGGCCTGTGTCGATGGCGCTATATACGCCAGCGATGACAGAGCTGGTGCGCGTGTTCGAGACGACGGAATCCGCAATCAAGCTGACGTTGACCCTGTATTTCGGTGGTTTCGCCTGTGCGCAATTGATTGCAGGGCCGCTGTCAGATGCGCTTGGTCGACGCCCGATTACGATTGCATTTATGGCACTTTATTGTGTGGCCAGTGTCGCGGCGACCCTGTCGCCCACGGTCGAAGTCCTGATGGGCGCGCGCTTCTTGCAAGGGATAGGCGCCTCGGCGGGGATCGCGATTTCACGGGCATTGGTGCGTGATCTATTCACCGACGACCAATCCTCGCGGATCATGAACCTGATCGGCATTATCCTAGCGCTCGGGCCGGCGCTGGCACCTACGATCGGCGGTCTGATGTTGCCCCTCTTCGGGTGGCAGTCGATTTTCCTGCTTATGACCCTGATCGGTTTTCTTGTGATTTGGGTGGCGTTGTTCTCGATGAAGGAGACGTGACCGCTGACCCGTCACGGTTGAACTTCAAAGCGCTCGGACGGACCTACAAGTCCTTGCTTGGCAATCCCCAGTTTATGACGGCCGCCCTGGTCATGGGCGGGGCCCTTGGCGCGCTGTATGCGCAGGCGACATTCCTGCCGTTCATCCTGATGGACGAGGTCGGGCTGACACCGGCGCAGTTCGGCGCCTCTATGCTGGCGCAATCGGGCAGCTTTTTTGCAGCATCGCTTTTGGTGCGCCAGTTGATGGGCCGTTTTTCGGCAAACCGGCTTGTCGGGCCGGGACTTGTGTTCGTGGCCTTGGGCAGTCTTGGGACGTTGACGCTGCTGCTATGGCCGCCCAGCTTCTTGCATGTAATGGTGCCTGTGGCGACCTATTCCTTTGGGATCGCCTTTGTGATGCCGGCGATGTCCACCGCAGCGCTGGCCCCGTTTGGGCGGTCGGCGGGGGCAGCTGCGTCGATGCTGGGCTTTATCCAGATGGGCTCGGGCCTGCTTGTTGGGTCAATCGGGGCGATGATGGGCAATGCCCTTTTGGCGATGGCGATACTAATCCCGATGATGGGGGCTATGGCCTGCATATCCTTTCTGATCTATCGCAAGCTACAGCTGCCAGCTCCGCCGACGGGACCAGCGGCGACACGCGCGACCTGCGGGCCCAAGGTCGCCGCCCAAGCGCCGGTAACTGCGCCAGAAAAATAGGGCACGTCGCCTCCCAAAGACCGGCACCTCTGGTGCGATTTAAGATATGAATTGAAAAGACAGGATCGTCAGAATGAACTCCTTGATTTCCGGGCTGCGCCACGCAGTTCTTGCAACGGCTATTTGTGCGGTGTCTGTCCCCGCAGTGGCACAGCAGGCAGAGCGCCCACCCGCCGCTGTCACCGTTNTGACCATGCANCCGCAGNACGTGCAGCTGGCCACCACTTTNCCGGGACGCGTTGTNGCCTCTGCCGAGGCCGAGGTGCGGCCGCAAGTGGCTGGGATCGTCACCAAACGTCTATTTACCGAAGGCGAGCCTGTGGCAGAAGGCGATGTCCTTTTNACCATTGACCCAATCGCNTATGAGGCCGCGGTGGCACAGGCGCAGGCCTCGGTCGCGCAGGCTCAGGCGCAAGCCCGGTCAGCAGATCGAGAGGCCAAGCGCTTCGAGGAACTGTCGTCGCGCAATGTGGCCAGCGATCAGGCGCTTGATGCGGCGGTCGCAGCACGGGACGGCGCGGCGGCGTCGCTGCAGGCGGCGCAAGCTGGGTTGCAATCGGCCCAGATCGAACTGGACCACACGCAGGTCCGTGCCCGCCTGTCAGGCGAGATCGGGCGGTCGCTGACCAGCCCCGGTGCGCTGGTGACCAACAGCCAAGCCAGCCCTCTCGCTATCATTCGCAACATTGACCCCGTTTATGTCGATGTGACGCAATCGGCTGCAGAACTGCTTGATTGGCGGCGCGGCAATGCGGAAAAACGGCTGGGCGACACCCCGCGCGAGGTCAAGCTAACGCTGGCGGATGGCAGTATTTACGACCAGACCGGCACGTTGAACGCGGCCGAGCCGGACGTCGACCAGCAAACCGGCGTGGTCGTTCTACGGATGGGGTTTGCCAACCCTGACCGCCTGCTGCTGCCCGGCATGTATGTTCGCGTTGAAATGCCGACAGGGATCGCCAAGGATGCGTTCCTTGTCCCGCAAGAGGCCGTGAGCCGCGACCGTCGTGGGCAGCCGCTGGCGATGGTGGTCAACGCCGACAATGTGGTCGAACAGCGCCTGCTGACGGTGCTGCAGGACCGTGGATCGGACTGGATCGTGAGCGAGGGCCTATCGGCGGGGGACCGTGTAATCGTGATGGGCCTGCAAAAGGCTGCCCCCGGTGCCACTGTCACGCCCCAAGAACAAACCGCCCCCGACACCACGTCCAGGGACACCGCACCGGCACCCGCCGAATAACCAAAAGCCGGAGCGTTTTGCATGGCCCGTTTCTTTATTGACCGCCCCATCTTTGCGTGGGTCATTTCAATTTCATCATGGGTATCGGCGTTTTGTCGATCCTCACCCTCCCCGTGGCGCAATATCCGCAGATCGCGCCGCCCTCCGTGGCCGTGCGTGCGTCCTATCCCGGGGCCTCGGCGCAGACGGTGGCCAATACGGTGACGCAGGTGATTGAACAGCAGATGACCGGTCTGGACGGGCTGCGCTATATCTCGTCGTCATCCACCAGCGCCGGCGGTGCCAGCATCACGCTGACCTTCGAGACCGGCACCGATGTCGATATCGCGCAGGTACAGGTGCAAAACAAACTGTCGCAAGCCTCTGCGTTGTTGCCAGAACCGGTGCAGCGTCAGGGCATCACGGTGCAAAAATCCTCTGCCGGATTCTTGATGGTGATCGGGCTGATTGGCGAGAACGGCCAATATGATGCCACCGATCTTGGCGACTACATGCAATCCAATCTGGTGAACGAGATCAGCCGCGTCGAAGGCGTGGGCAGCGTGCAGGTGTTCGGGGCGCAATACGCCATGCGCATCTGGCTTGACCCTGTAAAGCTCGCCGCGTTCGAGCTGACCCCATCCGACATCGTCGCCGCCGTTTCGGCCGAGAACGCGCAGATTTCGGCGGGGTCTTTTGGCAGCCGCCCCGCGGTCGAAGGGCAGGCGCTGAACGCGACGATCACGGCACAATCCCTGCTGACCAGTCCCGAGGATTTCCGCCAAATCGTGCTGCGTGCGGAAACCGACGGCGGGCTGGTGCTGCTGAATGATGTTGCGCGGGTAGAGATCGGTGCGGAAAGCTATGCCACAATCTCGCGCTATAACCGCAATGCCGCGACCGGCATGGCGGTCAGCCTCGCCCCCGGTGCCAACGCACTGGATACGGCTGCTGCCGTCGAACAGCGGATCGAGGAACTGTCGGCGTTCTTCCCCGACGGGGTCAGCTATGTTGTTCCCTTCGATACAACGCCTTTCGTCAAAATCTCTATCGAAGAGGTGATCAAGACCCTGATCGAGGCGATCGTGTTGGTGTTCATCGTTATGTATCTGTTCTTGCAGAACATTCGCGCCACGCTGATTCCGACGCTTGCTGTGCCGGTCGTGTTGCTGGGGACATTCGGCGTGCTGGCGGCCTTTGGGTTTTCGATCAACACGCTGACGATGTTGGGCATGGTGCTGGCGATTGGTCTGTTGGTGGATGACGCGATTGTTGTCGTCGAAAATGTCGAACGCATCATGGAACAGGAACACATCGGTCCGCTGGAAGCGACGCGCAAATCGATGGACCAGATCACCGGTGCCTTGATCGGCATCGCTGTGGTTTTGTCTGCGGTTTTCGTGCCGATGGCGTTTTTCCCCGGCTCGACGGGGGTGATCTACAAGCAGTTCTCGATCACCATCATCTCGGCCATGACATTGTCGGTGGTGGTGGCCCTGACGCTAACGCCGGCGCTCTGTGCGTCACTGCTTAGGCAGGGCAGCCACGAGAAGCGGCGCGGGNTCTTCGGTCTGTTCAACCGCGGTTTTGACAAGACGCTTGGTGGGTACACTGGCACGGTGGGCTGGCTGGTGCGCCGTCCGCTGCGGGTCGGGCTGGTCTATCTGGCGATCATCGCGGCGATGGTGTTCTTGTTCATGCGCACGCCCGCAGGGTTTCTGCCCGCCGAGGATCAGGGCACGCTGTTCACGCTGGTGCAGGCGCCCACGGGGGCGACGGCGGAACGCACGCTCGAGGTCATCAAGCAGGTCGAAAACTACTATCTGGAAAACGAGAGTGACGTCGTTGAATCCGTGTTCGGCGTGGTTGGCTTCAGCTTTGCGGGCCAAGGGCAAAACCTTGGTCTGGTCTTTGTACGGCTAAAAGACTGGGAGGAACGCACCGCAGCCGCGCAAAGCGTGCAGGCGGTGGCCGGTCGGGCGTTTGGTGCATTCAGCCAAATTCAGGACGCAATGGTGTTTCCCATTGTGCCACCCTCGGTCAGCCAGCTTGGCAATGTATCCGGCTTTGATTTCTATCTGCAAGGGCGCGGCGGGCAAAGCCACGAGCAATTGCTAGAGGCGCGTAACCAGCTGTTGGGAATGGCGGCGCAAAGCCCGCTCATCGCCTCCGCCCGCCCCAGCGGGCTAGAGGATGCGGCGCAGTTCAATCTGGATATCGACTGGCGCCGTGCCGGGGCGATGGGGGTCAGCGCCACGGATGTGGGCACGCTACTGACCATCGCTTGGGCTGGTCGCTATGTGAATGACTTTGTCGATGAAGGGCGGATCAAGCGGGTCTATGTGCAGGGCGAGGCCGCGGCGCGGGCGGTGCCTTCGGATCTTGAGAAATGGCGCGTGCGCAATGACAGCGGCGGGTTGGTGCCCTTCTCGAACTTTGCCGAAGGAAGCTGGGCTTACGGGCCGCAGGGGGTGAACCGCTATAACGGCATCCCCGCGATGCAAATTCAGGGGTCCCCCGCGCCGGGGGTCAGCACGGGCGAAGCCATCGCAGAGCTGGAACGTCTGGTGACGCAGTTGCCCCCAGGTTTCCAGATCGCGTGGACGGGTCTGTCGTTGGAAGAACAAGAAAGCGGCAATCAGGCACCGCTGCTGTATGGTCTGTCGCTGGCAGCGATTTTCCTTGCGCTGGCCGCGCTATATGAAAGCTGGTCGATCCCCTTTGCGGTGATGCTCGCGATGCCGATCGGTATCCTTGGGACGTTGACCGGTGCGTATCTGGGCGGGTTCGAAAATGGCGTCTTCTTTCAGGTGGGGCTGTTGACCGTCGTGGGTCTGACGGGCAAAAACGCGATCCTGATCGTCGAGTTTGCCCGTGACAGACGCCGAGAAGGCGAGAGCGTTTTTGACGCCGCCATTGATGCAGCACGGCAGCGGTTCCGCCCGATCATCATGACCTCTATGGCGTTTTCATTGGGGGTCTTGCCGCTGGTTCTTAGCACGGGTGCCGGGTCTGGCGGGCGTACGGCGATTGGGGCCGGTGTGCTGGCCGGTACGATTGCCGCGACCGTTCTGGGTGTGCTGTTCGTGCCCTATTTCTTTGCCCTGGTGGCGCGTTTCACCGGCAAGGATCCGGCCAAGACCACCAACGATTAAACCCGCATCACCAGCGATGAAAATCTGGCGGAGGTAGCTTTACATTATCTCCGCCTTTGGCATGTCGGGTCATTGACCCCGCGGTTTCGCGGGCTAGCTCACCTCTCCAAGGGAAGCATCAGAATTCCACGCCATTCGCCAACAGTTTGAAGGAATAGCCAGCATGATCAACTTTACCCTGAACGGCAAAGAAGTAAGCGTTGACGCGCCCGACGACACGCCCCTTTTGTGGGTGCTGCGCGATGAGATGCGGCTGACTGGGACGAAATTTGGCTGTGGCATCGCCCAATGCGGTGCCTGCACCGTCGAGCTGAACGGTATGACACGTCGCAGCTGTGTCACCCCAATCTCGATGGTCGAGGGGTCTTATGTGACCACCATCGAAGCGGTCGAAGGTCGCGAAGCGCGCGCCGTACAGGCCGCATGGGAAGCGATTGACGTACCCCAGTGCGGTTGGTGTCAATCCGGACAGGTCATGAGCGCCACGGCCCTGCTGCGCGAGATCCCCAACCCCACGGACGAGGAGATCGACAATGCAATGGCCGGCAATATCTGCCGCTGCGCCACCTATGTTCGTATCCGCGCCGCGATCAAGAACGCCGCCAAAGAGCTGGAGGGTTAAGCCATGAACACTTCAAAGCTTTCCCGTCGCGGTTTTCTGTCAACCGCTTCTGCCGGTCTAGTGATCGGTGTTGTTCTGCCGGAAAAATCACGCGCCCAATCCGGTGCCGCGACCGCTTTTGATCCGTCGGCTGATCCGGCTACCTTCGCACCAAACGCATTTGTCCGCGTCGCGCCGGATGACACGGTGACGGTCCTCATTAAGCATATCGAATTCGGTCAGGGGCCAAACACCGGTCTCGCGACCTTGGTGGCCGAAGAGTTGGACGCCGACTGGTCGCAGATGCGCGCCGAAAGTGCACCGGCCAATGATGAACTTTATGCCAATTCCTTGTTCGGATTGCAGGGGACAGGCGGATCCACCGCGATGGCGAACAGCTATATGCAGATGCGCAAAGCCGGCGCGGCTGCGCGCGCGATGCTGGTGGATGCTGCCGCCGCCGAATGGGGCGTGCCCGCGTCTGAAATTACTGTGTCAAAGGGGCGCATTTCTCACGCCAAGGGCACCGAAGCGGGCTTTGGTGCCTTTGCCGAGAAAGCCGCGACTATGACGGCACCTGCGGAGCCCAAGTTGAAGCAGGCCAAGGATTTTATCCTGATCGGGACCGATGTGCCCAAGCTGGATACCCACGCCAAGACGACCGGCAAAGCGGAATACACGATGGATGTGTACCGCGACGGAATGGAGACCGTCGTCGTCGCCCACCCCGACAAGATGGGCGCTGTCGTGGCCAGCTTTGACGATACCGACGCACTGAAGGTCGCGGGCGTGATCGCGGTGCGTGAAATCCCGCATGGGGTCGCGGTCTATGCCAAGAACACCGGTGCCGCGCTCAAGGGGCGCGAGGCGTTGCGCGTGACGTGGGATGACAGCAAGGCCGAAACGCGGTCGAGCGAGCAAATCTATGCGGATTTCTCGCGTGCCGCTGCCGAAGGCGGCCGTGCCGCGGAAGAGGTTGGCGATGCTATGGCGGGGATCGACGGGGCCGTGCAGGTGATCGAGGCAGAATTCCACTTCCCCTATCTTGCCCATGCCGCGCTCGAGCCGCTGGATGCTGTTCTTGAAATGACCGATGGCAAGGCCGAACTCTGGATGGGCTCGCAGTTCCCGTCGCTCGATAA
>JGI24522J20083_1000523_pt1 | contig 9599 bp, 11 predicted proteins | sample LinPmetageLP47_FD_20083 | JGI IMG/M metagenome (IMG submission 20083)
ACGGTCCAAACTGTCGGGTCCGATGATGGCCCCTGCGACCTCGGCCGCGCCGTCGACGCCGTCGGTATCGCAGGCCAACCCCCAGACGCCCGCCGCCCCGTCTAATGCCAACATCAAGGCGAGCGCGTATTCCGCATTCGGTCCGCCAACGCCCTCCCCGCGCCGTGTGACCGTTAGCTCCCCACCCGACAGGATTATCACCGGCGCATCGCCATGACGCAGACGCGCCTGTTCTTGCAGGGCCAAGGCGGCATGGGCACGGGCGACCTCGCGGGCCTCGCCCTCAATATCATTGCCCAGACGGATCACGCGATACCCCTCCGCCTCGGCCAAAGCCTCTGCCGCATCCAGCGATTGCTTGGGGGCCGCATAAATCCGGTTCATCACCCGCGACAACCGCGGATCACCGGGCGGCACGACCTGTGACCCCGCAGCCAGGGCCCGCGTGACCGAGGCCGGAACCGCCACGCCCCACTGCGTCAAAATCGCCTGCGCGTCCTGCGATGTGGTGGCATCGCCCACCGTCGGGCCGGACCCGATCATCGCCATATCATCCCCCGGCACATCCGAGATCATCAATGTGTGCATCACCGCCGGATAAGCCGCCGCCGCCAGCTGACCGCCTTTGACCTGCGACAGATGCTTGCGCACCACATTCATCTGCGTGATCGGCGCACCAGAGGCCAGCAACCCCGCGTTCACCGCTTGTTTTTCGGCCAGCGTAATCTCCCCCAAGGGCGCGGTCAGCAGCGCCGACGCCCCGCCCGAGATCAGCGCCAGCACAAAGTCCCCCTCCCCCAAGCCGCTCAACAGATCTAACATCCGCGCGGTTGCCGCCTGTCCGGCTGCATCGGGCACGGGATGCGCGGCCTCGACAATCTCGATCCCCTGACAGGGGCGCGCATATCCATAGCGGGTGATCACCAAACCGTCACAAGGACCCCACGCCGCCTCGACGGCCTCTGCCATGCGCGCGCTTGCCTTGCCCGCGCCGATCACCACGACGCGGCCCGCCGGTTTGGGCGGCAGATGCGTGGCCAGCGATTGCATCGGGTCCGCCACCGCGACGGCCCGGTCGAACAATCGGCGCAATGTCGTCTGCGGTGTGTCGTGCATCGCTATCTCTGTCCTCGCATCAAAAAAGCCGCCCCCGAAGGGACGGCCTGTTTTACACTCACGCGGTCTGATCGAACAGACGTTTGCGGGCGGCGGCGTATTCTGTTGCCAGACGCTCTACCACCTCGGCGGCGGGGCGCACATCCTTGACGGCGCCAATCCCCTGCCCGGCCCCCCAAATCTCTTTCCAGCTTTTGGGCTTTTCGCGGTCAGCCCCAAAGTTCATGTTCGACGGGTCGGACCGTTCAAGGTTGTTCGGGTCCATCCCCTGCGCCTCGATCGAGGACTTCAGATAGTTGCCCCAAACCCCGGTGAACAAATCGGAATAGACGATATCCGACGCGCCCGAATCCGCGATCATCTGTTTATAACGGTCGTCAGCGTTCGCTTCTTGCGTGGCGATAAACGCCGACCCGGCATAGCCACCATCCGCACCCATAGCCTGCGCCGCCAGAATGCTGTCGCCCTTGGCAATCGCACCGGACAAGAATACCGGCCCGTTAAACCATTCGCGAATTTCCTGAATCAGCGCCAGTGGCGACAACGCCCCGGCGTGGCCCCCTGCCCAGCCGCCACAGCGATCAGACCATCGGCCCCTTTTTCAATCGCTTTATGTGCAAAGCGGTTGTTGATGATGTCATGCAAGACCACACCACCCGCACCATGCGCCGCGTCGTTCAGCCATTCCTGTGCGCCCAAGGACGTGATCCACAGTGGCACCTCGTGCTTGACGCAAATCTCTACGTCGCGCTCGAGACGGGTGTTGGATTTATGCACAATCTGGTTCACCGCATAAGGGGCGGCGGGATTGTCGGGGTTGGCTTGGTTGTGACGGTCCAGCTCTTCCTTGATGCGCGTCAGCCAGCGGTCCAGCTCGATCGGCTCCCCTTCTGCTTCGCGTGCATTCAGCGCAGGAAAGCTACCCACGATACCGGCCTTGCACTGTGCAATCACCAGATCAGGGTTCGAGATAATGAACAGCGGGCTGCCAATCAGCGGGATACGCAAATTGTCGAAAAGGGCGGGTAGCGTCATCTTGTTCCTCCGGGACGTATTATTTTCCTGCAACTTGTCAGGATGTGCGGCCTTTGGAAATGACGAACGTTGCGTCCGTCATCTCCTTCTTGTGGTCGGGGCTACAGCGCCTCGATGATGGTGACATTGGCGATGCCGCCGCCTTCGCACATGGTTTGCAGCCCGTATTTCTTGCCGCGCGCATGCAGGCTGTGCACCAGCGTCGTCATCAGCCGCGCGCCGGATGCGCCCAAAGGATGCCCAAGCGCAATCGCGCCGCCGTTTACATTCAGCTTAGCCGGATCGGCACCTGTGTGTTTCGCCCATGCCATCGGGATTGGCGCAAAGGCTTCGTTGACCTCGAACAAATCAATATCGTCGATCTTCATACCTGCCCGTTCCAACGCGCGGTCGGTGGCAGGCAAAGGTTCCTCAAGCATGATCACAGGGTCGCCCGCCGTCACGGTCAGATTCACGATCCGCGCCTTTGGGGTCAGGTTGTATTTCTTCAGCGCCGCCTCGGACACGACCAACACCCCCGCCGCACCGTCGCAAATCTGCGACGCATTCGCAGCAGAGATCATCCCGTTAGGGTCCAACAGCTTTACGCCAGCGATCGACGCAAGCGACGCATCATCACGGATACCTTCGTCAAGCGTGTGCATCCCGCCGTCGATGGCCAGCGGAATGATCTCGGCGTCAAAGGCCCCGCCGTCTCGCGCGGCCGTGGCGCGGCGATGGCTCTCCAGCGCGTAGGCGTCCAGTTCTTCGCGGGTGAACCCGTGCTTTTGCGCGACCATTTCGGCGCCGATGAACTGGCTGAAATTCTTGGTGCCGTAGCGCGCCTCGATCCGGTCGCTGAACGGGCCCTCGCCCAATCCCGCCTTGGCATAAAGCGACACGTTCGATCCCATCGGCACCCGTGTCATGCTTTCGACACCCATGGCGACAACCACATCCTGCGTGCCCGACATCACCGCCTGTGCCGCGAATTGCACCGCCTGTTGCGAGCTGCCGCATTGCCGGTCAATGGTCACCGCAGGCACAGATTGCGGCAGGTTCGACGCCAGCACGCAGTTGCGCCCGAAGGCAAAGGATTGCTCTCCGCCCTGACTGACGCAGCCGACGATCACGTCATCAATGACCGCGCCGTCGATCCCCGCGCGTGCGACCAGCGCGTTCAGTACCTCGGCCCCCAGATTAGCAGGGTGCCAGTCGCGCAGCGCGCCGCCACGGCGCCCCCCTGCGGTGCGGGCTGTTTCTACGATATAGGCATGTGCCATTGTGCTTTCCTCCCTAAGTAGTCTCTATTTCGGCGCCATCCGGATTGCGCCATCAAGGCGGATCGTTTCACCGTTCAACATCGGGTTATCGATGATCGCGCCGACCATTTTGGCGTATTCGGACGGGTCGCCCAAGCGGCTGGGAAAGGGCACCTGCGCGCCAAGCGAATCTTGCGCCTCTTGCGGCAGACTGGCCAGAAGCGGAGTCAGAAACAGCCCCGGCGCAATCGTCATCACGCGGATGCCATAGCGCGCCAGCTCGCGGGCGACGGGCAAGGTCATGCCCACAATCCCGCCCTTAGACGCGGCATAGGCCGCCTGCCCGATCTGCCCGTCGAACGCCGCGACCGAGGCCGTGTTGATGATCACGCCCCGCTCCTCGCCCACAGGCTCTGCCTTGTGCAGCGCGGCCGCGAATTTCGACAGCACGTTGAATGACCCCAGCAAGTTTACATTCACCACGTTTGCAAAGCTCGCCAACGGCAGCGCCGCGCCATCCCGGTCCACCACCTTCGCGGGCGGCCCGATGCCTGCACAGTTCACCAGAATTCGCGCCTTACCGTGCAGCCCTTCGGCCTTGGCAATCGCCGCCTCGACGGCGCTCTCGTCAGTCACATCAACACGCAGGAATTTGCCACCAATGGCGGCGGCTTTATCTTCGCCCAATTCGGCGTTCATATCAAAGATGGTCACCTTGGCCCCGGCCTGTGCCAGAAATTCAGCCGTGGCCCCGCCCAATCCTGATGCACCACCTGTGACGATGGCCGCTTGTCCGTTCAAATGCATGATATGCTCCCCTTCCCCATTTGCGGCGAATGTCGCCCGCGTTTTGGCGGATTACAATGGTAAAGCGTGGTGCAACGGGTGAGGCAAATCTGGCAGCCTGGTTCAGGCGATGATCACGACGTCAGAGACATCACTATCGACAGCTTGCAGTGCAGCCAGCACGCGGGTGGTCAGGTGGGTCTGGACATAGGCACCGTGAAAACGGCTCGGGGCTTGAAGCGTCACACGCCCCCCTGCCCGATCGTGCCGCGTGAGGTTATGCAGCCAGCTGCCATAGACACCCGCGTCTTCGGCATGCAGCACGGTCTGTGCCAACGCCCATTCGCTCCCGCCCTCAACCGGCGGTGTCGGCGCGGTGCCGCGTACCGGCAATGGCACAACGCGTGTAGGTTCGGGTGCCCCTTGCATCCGTAGATCAAAGTCGGGGCCAACATGCGGCCACTGCGGCCGCGTCATTTCAAGGATCGCATCAAGGTCGAGCCCGTACTCCGTCACCCGTCCGCGCGCGCCCTGTCGTTTGACCACGAGCCAGCCACACCCGCGCAGCTTTGCCATCTCGCGTTTGACGGTGCGCTCATCAACGGACCACAGCTGGGCGATCTCGCGCTGACCGACGGCCAGTTCGTTGCGGGCCCAGTTGTAGCGCGCCGTCACTAGTGTAATGAAGCGCAACACCAAACGGTGATCGTGTTTACCACCGGCAAGGGCATAGGCCCCCAAGGCAGTGATGATGTCGTATTTGCGCGCGGCGGCGTCGCGCCCCACGGGTTTGGGTGAAAGCATAGCTGCTCCGATCTGGCACGGTGTGAATGTGCAGCCTCAGTTCGATCTCTTTGTGGATCCTCGGGGCGTGGACAACGTCCTTTCCGCCTCTTCCCTGATTTGCGTCCGGAAACCCGATTCTGTCAAGGATTGGTTTTGCCCCGACCCTCTTTCTTTCCCATTCAAAATTGAAAGTTAAGGTATCACTGGTATAGAGGGACAGACAGGGCGTCCCCTAATGCAGCGATTTTGTCCCCCAATATCTCGCGGTGCCGATCCTGCTGTCCCCCTATATTTCCGTGCTTGAGCTATAAAGCGGGTGCTATGTGGCGAATCGCGTCGGGGCCGTGTGGTATAAGGGATATTGCGACCCCGTTCATAGAATATGTCTTTCCATAAGATGCAAATTCAGCGTAAATCCAAATTGAGTAGTAATTAGCGTTCTCTTACGGGTTTTCCGGTGTCGCCACAGCGCGCGGCGTTGTGGTTCCCCGCGGGGAACGGGTAGGGAAAAGGACAGCTTATGTTTACCTATGCGGACCTGGCAAAGCTTCAGGCGCAGTCGCTCAAGATGCAGGGGCACATCCGGCATCAGACGTATTCGCCTGAGATGGAAAAGACCCTGCGCCGGTTCTCAAGCTGGGAGGTGGCGGAGCTGATCTTTAAGACCAACCCATCGACCCTGCGCGGCAGGCTGGCGGCAGACCCGTCCCTGCCCGAGGGGCAAGTCGAGGAAGAAGGCCGCCAGCGCTGGTATTCGCTGGAGGAAATCAACGAGCTGCGTCGCAAGCTCAAAATCAAGAACCGTTCGCTGATGCCGCCGCGGCCTGCGGGCAAACGGGCGGTGCGCGCCGCGATCGCGAACTTCAAGGGTGGCGCGGGCAAGTCTACCGTCGCGCTGCACTTCGCCCATGCCGCCGCACTGGACGGCTACCGCGTGCTGGCCGTGGATTTTGATCCGCAGGCCACGCTCAGCCATTCGATGGGACTGTCCGATGTGTCAGAAGAGGTCACCGTCTGGGGCATCATGGCCCGCGATCTTATCCGCGAGACAGAGCGGATGAATGCGGTTCAGGGCGGTGCCGAAAGCGGGGCCACCCTGCCCCAACGCAAACTGCCTGCCTCTGTCACCGGCATGGGGCTTAGCGAATTGCGCGCCACTGATTTCATCAAGCCGACCAGCTGGCCCACGATCGATCTTGTCCCGAGCTGCGCCAACGCGGCCTTTGTCGAATTTGCCAGCGCGCAGTACCGGCACCTGAACCCTGAATGGTCGTTCTTTGCCGCGGTGTCGCGCTACCTTGATACGATCCCGCCTGACGCCTACGACCTGATCATCTTCGACTGCCCCCCTGCCATTGGGTACCAATCTATGAACGCGGTTTTTGCGGCGGATGTTTTGTACATTCCGTCGGGCCCGGGCTATTGGGAATATGACAGCACCACCAGCTTTATCGGCCAGCTTTCCGAGGCGCTGGAGGATCTCGGTCGCTTCCGCGGTCGGTTGCCGACGGGCACGGATCCGGTGAAGGCGTTTGCCGACATCAAGTTTCTATTGACCCGTTTCGAGCCTAATAACGATCTACACCGTGCGATGCAGTCAGCCTTTCATCAGGTTTTCAAGCCACATGTAGCAGAGCACCCGATTGAAATGACCCGCGCGGTCGAGCAGTCTGGCCGGTTCCTGTCGTCGATCTACGAGATGGATTATCGTCAGATGACCCGCGAGACTTGGCGCCGCGCACGGGCTTCCTTTGATCGGGCCTATGATGAATTCCGTACCACGCTGGTGGACGCGTGGGATAAGCTGGAGGATGAATAATGGTTAAGAAGCGGTCTGTTTTTGACATCAACTTCGAACTGGATGACGAGGAAGAAGCGGCGGGGTTCCCCGCGGGGAACGATAAGCCTGCGCCGCCGGTCGTGAAAGAATACAACATCCAAGGACACCCGCTGCAGAACAGCGATCCGGTTGTTTCTCCAGCCCCGAGCGCTGCGCCCACGTCGACCCCTGCCCCTGCCCCCGCCCCTGCGCGCCGTGGTCCGATGGCCAGTGCGATCTCGGAAACGTTGGAGGCGACCTCTGAGCGCGCCACGGCAGAGGCCGCTATCCGGGCCGAAAACGATGCCTTGGCGCATGAGCATGTACGGTTAAAACGGTTAGGGTTGATCACCGATTTGATCCAGACGTCGGATGTGCACACCAACAAGCTGACCCGAGACCGGTCGGCGAATGTCGATCCCGAGCTGGCAGAGCTGAAGCAGTCGATTCAATCGGTCGGTCTGTCGAACCCCATTCGTGTAGAGCAGACGGACAACGGCTATGAGCTCATTCAGGGCTTCCGACGTNTGACCGCCTTTCGCGAGCTTGCTGCTGAAACAGGCGACCCGCGCTATTCCCGCATCCCCGCAGCGCTGGTTCCCCGCGGGGAACCCTTGGCAGATCTTTACCGCAAAATGGTCGATGAGAACCTCGTGCGCAAAGACCTGTCCTTTGGCGAAATGGCGCGGCTGGCCCTGTTATATGCGCAAGATTCCGGCATCGATGTCAGCGATGCGGTCGGCACGCTATATGCCTCTGCATTGAAGCAGAAGAAGACCTATATCCGCCAGTTCGCGCGGGTCTTGGCAGATCTGGACGGTGCGTTGCGACACCCCGAGGTGATCCCGCGCGCGCTTGGGTTGGATGTGTATCGCTATCTGGATGCGAACGCCGGGCACGCTATGGCGCTGAAAAAGGCATTGATCAGGCAACCCGACCGCGACGGTGATGCCGAACTGGCGATCTTGCGTGCGGGTATTACGGCCAAGAAAACCGCCCCAAAGCCCGCGGGCCGCAGTTCAGCCAAGACGTCTTTACGCCTTGGGTTGCCGCAGGGCGAGATGCGGGTGATCGCGTCGGATGGAAAGGTCGAGATGCGCTTGCCCCGAGATTTCTCGGCTGTGAGCAAGGCGCGATTGCAGCGCGGTATCGAAGCATTCCTAGCGGCGCTCGATAAGGAAGGCTGAATGTTTAACGGGGCAGGGCGGATCGTCTTGCCCCTTCTAATTTGCGAAAGGTCGGGACTGATTGGCGAGATAGGCCCACATATGCGCGCCAACCGACGCCGCCTTGCCCGAATCCTCATCCTCACCTATACTCCTGACTTGTACGCATAACTCGAGGTGGTGCCATGGGCCGTGTCAAAGTAAATCTTACATTAGATGCCAGCGTCGCCGAAACGGCGCGCGCGCTTGGGCTGAACATGTCGCGGCTTGCCGAGGCTGCGATTTCAGAGGCCGCCAAGGCAGAACGCAACCGTCGCTGGCGGATCGAGAACCAGCAGGCGTTGGATGCCTATGCGCAAGAGGTAGAGGCCGAGGGCCTGCCGCTTGAACGCTTCCGCAGTTTTTAGGGCGCGTTATGGCGCAGTTTGATGTGTACCGGCTTGCGGGCGGGCAGCTTGTGGTGGATCTGCAGACCGACTTGATCGGCATCGACGCCTCGCGCGTGGTGGCACCGCTGCGCGAGGCGGGGCGATATGCTGCCTTTCCTGGTCTGACCCCGCAGGTAGAGATCGACGGCACCGTATGGATCGTGCGGGTGCAAGAGCTTGCCGCCGTGCCCGGCACCGCGCTGCGCGACAAGGTGACTTCGCTTGAGGCAGAGCGCGATGCGTTGAAGCGGGCGTTGGATATCCTAATCGACGGGCTGTGACGGTGCCCGCGGCTTATGGTTCCCCGCGGGGAACTTCGCCCACGTCTTTTGGCACTTGGTAGCCCTTGACCACAGCGTCGCGTGACCGCAGCGCCTTGTACCAGCGCAGCACATTGGGGAACTGCATTAAATCTACACGCTGCCATTCATACCGTGCAACCCACGGCCAGCAGGCCATATCCGCGATGGAATAGGCACCGCAAATATAATCCTGCCCCTCAAGCTGCTTATCCAGCACGCCGTACAGCCGCTGCACTTCGGTCGCATAGCGGGTTTCGGCGTAGGGGGCTCTGCCCGGGTTGAATTGTAAGAAGTGATGCGCCTGTCCGGCCATCGGGCCCAGGCCGCCCATCTGCCACATCAACCATTCGTGCACTTTGGCACGCCCAATCGCGTCTGATGGCAGGAATTTTCCATATTTATCAGAAAGATACCACATGATTGCGCCAGATTCCATTAAGGTCAGGCCGTTGTCATGGTCCTTGATCGCGGGGATCTTGTTGTTGGGGCTAATGGCTAGAAAATCGGGGGCGAACTGTGCGTCGGCGGTGATGTCGATCGCATGGGCGGTATAGTCCACGCCCAACTCTTCGAGCAGAATGGAGACCTTACGGCCATTTGGGGTGGTCCAAGTATAGAGGTCAATCATCGCTGCATCCTTTGGTCTACGTTCTGGGGAAGGGTGCCCCGCCCAAGTTCAAACTGCGGGCGAGGCGCTGTATCAGTCTCTAATATGGCGTTTAAAGACTATTCTCTTTTCGCCGCATCGCGCAGTTTCGTAATCGTGGTGCGGGTCGAGATCTGTTCGGGGTTGGTGACCAATTCGATCAACGCGGGACGGCCACTGGCGCGGGCCCGTTCAAAGGCGGCCGCAAAGTCTGAGGTCTTCGTCACGCGTTCTGCATGGGCCCCATAGCCTTCGGCCATTTTGCAGAAGTCCT
>JGI24522J20083_1000526_pt1 | contig 9540 bp, 9 predicted proteins | sample LinPmetageLP47_FD_20083 | JGI IMG/M metagenome (IMG submission 20083)
ACGCGCAACCCGATCTGATCATCACCGATGCAGAGCGCGAAATCTCGGCACTGCGGATGATCAAAACCCCTGAAGATATTTCTGCCCTGCGCGAGGCGATCGGCATTTCCGAACGCGCCCTCCAGCGCACGCTGGACAGCGTCAAGCTGGGCCAGAGCGAGAAGCAGATCGAACAGACGCTGGTGCAGGCGCTTTTCGCGGAAGGGGCGGATGACCTGTCCTTTGGTCCCATCGTGGCCGCCGCGGATGGCTCGGCTCGGCCCCATGCCCACGCGCGCGAGGATTACGCAGTCAAGGCGGGCGATGCGCTGCTGCTGGACTTTGGCGCGCGCAAGAACGGCTTTGCCGCCGACATCACCCGCACCGTTTTTCTGGATCATGTCACCGACGAGGGGCGCGATGTCTATGACACCGTGCTGCGCGCCAATATGGCAGGGCTTGCCGTGACCCGCGCGGGGGTGACCGCGCATGACATCGACGATGCCGTGATCTCTGTGCTGGAAGCCTCGCCCTATGGGGACCGCATCCGCACCAAGACCGGCCACGGTCTGGGCCGCGAGGTCCACGAGGCCCCTTATATCATGCGTGGCAACCACATGACTTTACCCGCCGGGACGGTTTACACCAATGAGCCCGGCCTCTACGAGATCGGGAATTTCGGCGTGCGCATCGAGGATGACGTGCTGATTACCGACGACGGCTATGAAACGCTGACCAACTTCCCCAAAGAGCTGATGGTGATAAAATGCTGAACTATGTTCTGGGACGACTGCTGACGTTCATCCCGACCTTCATCGGGGTGACGCTGATCTCCTTCGGGTTCATCCGCGCGCTGCCGGATGACCCCATCCAAGTGATGGCGGGCGAGCGCGGAATCTCTGATGAACGCTATGCCCAACTGGCCAAACAATTCGGCTATGACCAGCCGATCTATGTGCAATTCTGGGACTATCTGACCGGCGTGCTTCAGGGCGATCTGGGCAATAGCTTTGTCACCAAGCGCCCGGTGTTCGACGAATTCTTTACGCTGTTCCCCGCGACGCTTGAGCTGTCGGTCTGTGCGATGATCTTTGCCATCGCGCTTGGCCTTCCGGCGGGGGTGATTGCGGCGGTGAACCGAGGCAAGTTTTTTGACCGGGCGCTGATGTCCACGGCACTGGTGGGCTATTCGATGCCGATCTTCTGGTGGGCGTTGCTGCTGATCATTGTCTTTTCGGGCAACCTGCAATGGACGCCTGTGTCGGGGCGGATCGATCTGCTGTACTATTTCCCCAACCCCACCGGCTTTATGCTGATCGACAGTCTGGCGTCAGGCCAGAAGGGCGCGTTTATTTCGGCGGTGCGGCATCTGATCTTGCCGACGATTGTGCTAGGGACGATCCCGCTGGCCGTGATCGCGCGCCAGACGCGGTCGGCCATGCTGGAAGTTCTGGGCGAGGATTACATCCGCACCGCGCGCGCCAAAGGCATGTCGCCGGGGCGGATCAACGGCATCCACGCGCTGCGTAATGCGCTGATCCCCGTTATTACCGTGATCGGTCTGTCGGTGGGCACGCTGCTGGCCGGCGCGATCCTGACCGAAACGATCTTTAGCTGGCCGGGTATCGGCAAGTGGATGGTCGATAGTATTTTCCGCCGCGATTACCCCGTGGTTCAGGGCGGGCTGCTGCTGATTGCTGTGATGGTGATGGTCGTGAACCTGACCGTCGACATGCTGTACGGCGTCATCAACCCCAAAATCAGAAAGCGATAATATGGACGACGCACTCTCTGCCGAAGCCGCAATGGTTCAGGAACGTCAGGGCCGCTTGCGCGAATTCTGGTTCTACTTTCGCGAAAACCGTGGCGCTGTCATCGGGCTGTATATCTTTGCGGTCTTTGCTTTTCTGGCCTTGTTCGGCCCGTGGGTCGCGCCGCATGACGCAACCGAGCAATTCCGCGCCGCCACCCTACAGCCACCCGCGTGGCAAGAGGGCGGCAGCTGGACCCATATTCTGGGCACCGACCCGCTGGGACGCGATATGCTGTCGCGTCTGATCGTGGGCGCGCGCTATTCTTTCTTTGTGGGGGTCGTCGTCGTTTCAATCGCGGCGAGCGGCGGGATCATCATCGGCTTAATCGCGGGCTTTGCACCCAAATGGGTCGATAGCATCATCATGCGCGTGATGGATATCGTTTTGGCATTCCCGTCGTTGCTGCTGGCGCTGGTGCTGGTGGCGATTCTTGGGCCATCGCTGACCAACGCGATGATCGCCATCGCGATTGTATTGCAGCCGCACTATGTGCGCCTGACCCGTGCCAGCGTCATGTCAGAACGGCAAAAGGATTACGTGACCTCGGCGCGTGTGGCAGGGGCGGGGATATTCCGGCTGATGTTTGTCACCGTGCTGCCCAACTGCCTTGCGCCGATCATCGTGCAGGCCGCGTTGTCGTTTTCGACCGCGATCCTTGATGCGGCGGCTTTAGGCTTTCTGGGGATGGGGGCGCAGCCGCCCACTCCTGAATGGGGCACCATGCTCGCCGAAGCACGCGAGTTCATTTTGCGCGCGTGGTGGGTCGTGACCTTCCCCGGCGTGGCGATCCTTGTGACCGTGCTGGCGATCAACCTCATGGGTGACGGCCTGCGCGACGCGCTTGATCCGAAACTGAAACGGAGCTGAGCCATGACACTTTTGCGTATCAGAAACCTAAGCGTTGATTTCGCCACGGCCTCGGGCAAGTTCCGGGCGGTGGACGGGGTCGACCAAGACGTGAACGAAAGCGAAATCCTCGCGATTGTGGGGGAAAGCGGGTCGGGTAAATCCGTGTCGATGCTGGCGCTGATGGGGCTGCTGCCCTGGACGGCTACCGTCACCGCGGACGAGCTGACCTTTGACGGGCACAACCTGCTGACGATGGATGCCAAAGCGCGCCGCAAGATCGTCGGCAATGATCTGGCGATGATCTTTCAGGAACCGATGTCATCCCTGAACCCGTGTTTTACCGTCGGCTGGCAAATCCGCGAGGCCCTGCGGGTGCATCTTGGCATGGGCCGCCGCGAACGTCAGAAACGCGCGATTGAGCTCTTTGAACAGGTCGGCATCCCCGATCCCGAAAAGCGGCTGTCCGCCTTTCCCGCACCAGATGTCGGGCGGGATGAACCAGCGTGTGATGATCGGCATGGCGATTGCCTGCAAGCCCAAGCTGCTGATTGCTGATGAACCCACCACGGCGCTGGATGTGACCATTCAGGCGCAGATCCTTGACCTGCTGGCATCCCTGCGCGAGGAAACCGGCATGGGGTTGGTCTTGATCACGCACGACATGGGCGTGGTTGCGGAAACCGCCGAACGGGTCAGCGTGCAATATGCGGGCCAAAAGATCGAAGAGCAGCCGGTGATCCCGCTATTTGACGCGCCGCACCACCCCTATACCTCGGCGCTGCTGGACGCGCTGCCAGAGCGGGCGACAGAAAAGCGGCTGCCGACCATTCCGGGCGTGGTGCCGGGGCAATTCGACCGCCCCGCAGGATGCCTGTTTTCGCCACGCTGCAAATTCGCCAACGCCAAATGCAAGTCCGAAGCGCCGCCCGCCTTGGGCCCTGATCTGGGCTATGCGCGTTGTTTCTACCCCTTGAACACAGACGAAAGGGTCGCATCATGACCGCACCTGTGATGACTGCAACGGCGCTAGAGCGTCACTACGAAGTCGGCGGCGGGCTGTTTCGCAAGCCGCGCACGCTCAAGGCCGTCGGCGGGCTCGATTTCGCGCTGTATCCCGGCAAGACGCTGGCCGTCGTAGGCGAAAGCAGCTGCGGGAAACCGACGCTCGCGCGGATGGTCACGATGATCGAGGACCCGACCGCCGGATCGCTGACACTGGATGGCAAACCCGTGGTCCGCGAAGACTGGGCATCGCTGCGTAAATCGGTGCAGATCGTGTTCCAAGACCCCTATGGCTCGCTCAACCCGCGCCAGCGGATCGGCGCGATCCTCGAAGAACCTCTCAAGATCAACCGCCCCGACATGAGCAGCAAGGAGCGTACTGCCAAGGCGCGCGAGATGCTGGGGTTGGTGGGTTTGCGGCCTGAGCATTTTGACCGCTATCCGCATATGTTCTCCGGCGGGCAACGCCAGCGGATCGCGATTGCGCGGGCGTTGATGCTGGACCCCAAAGTGCTGGTGCTGGACGAGCCTGTGTCCGCGCTGGACCTGTCGATCCAGAGCTCGGTGCTGAACCTGCTGGTCGATCTGCAGGAACGTCTGCAACTGGCCTATCTGTTCATCTCGCATGACCTTAGCGTTGTACGTCACGTCGCCGACGAGGTGATCGTGATGTATCTGGGCCGTGCCGTCGAACGCGGTAGCCGCGAGGATGTGTTCGGCACGCCGTTTCATCCTTATGCCAAAGCGCTGCTGTCGGCGACGCCGCAAGCAGACCCCCGTGCCGCGAAAGAACGGATCAAGCTGGAGGGAGAACTGCCATCGCCCTTGGCCATTCCCGACGGGTGCCCCTTTGCGCCACGGTGTTGGAAGGTGCAGGATAAATGCCGTTCTGAACGGCCCGAACTGACCCAAGGCCACCATGCGGCGGCCTGCTTCTTTCCCGAGAACGGTGGCACCCCGGCCTAAGGCCGGGGGCTTCCCCTTAGGTGTGCCCGTCTCGTCAGTTGACGCTTGCCTCTGCACAGACCTGAAGCCCTGCGCGCAGTTGCTCCCTGCGCGAGACATCTTGTGCCAAGACACCCTGCGCTTTGAGCGCGCGTGTATAGAGTGCCGAAAGCGGGCTATCCGATAGGATCACGACTTCGCGGCCCAGCCAGTAGGGGCGCGATCCGGCAAGCTCGAGCCCGATAAGAGCCCCCATCAGCCGCGACCAGCCTGCATCGGGACTGGCCCCCTCAAGGGCGGCTTGCGCAGAAGTCTCGGCAAGGGCGGTGCCAAAACTTTGAGGGCGGGCCATGATGTCATTCACGGCCGTGTCAAACGTCTCTTCAATCAGCGTCCCGCCGGCAACGGCCTGCGACAGGGGGGCGGCACCGCCAAGCTGGAGTGCCATCTCGGGTGTCATGAATGTTTGAAAGCTGACGACCTCGCGGGCGCTGATGTGGCTCCATGTGGACTGCGCATCAAGAGTACAGATTACGCCGTCAAACTCTGGCAGTGCTTGCAGGTAGCCCGCGATCGCAGTTTCGGGGCCTTGCATCATCTGCGGCGGAGTGGCCTGTTTCAGCCCCGGCACTGCGCGTAAATCCAAGCGTGGGTCGTCGGCATCCAGACCCAAAACCCCGTCAACGGGCAGCGCTGGCACCGGCCTCAGACTGTGTGCGGGCAGGGCAGGCAGCCCAGCCACAATCACCGGCAAGCGCTGGTGATCTGACAAATAGGGCGACAGCAGGTCGGTCAGTGCGGCAACAAACCCCGCCTCGGCGGGCAAATCGGCAACTGGCCCGTCGGCCTGTGCCAGCACGTCACCACGGGGATCATGCACCCACAAATGCACATGTCCGTCTGAGACATCGACGCCGATCCACGCAGGGCTTGCGCCGCTCACGCGGGGCGACCTGCGTAAAGCGGACGGTGAAATTGGGGCATGCGGATCATTGGTTTTCTCCTTGTCCGCACTGCATCATGCCGCGCGGTCCTATAGAAATCGGGTTGCATCGAAGGGCGCGATAGCGCTCTATTGCGCGACCAACAATAAACATAACGGGAGTTCCTCTGCCATGAAAATCCTTGCAGCAACCACCGCGCTTACCTTGTCGCTTGCCAGCAGCCTTGCTGCGGCCAGCTGTGACGAAATCACTTTTTCCGACGTAGGCTGGACCGACATCACCGCAACAACCGCTGCGACCACCGTTGTGCTGGACGCATTGGGGTATGAAACCGACGTAAAAATCCTTTCCGTTCCGGTGACGTATACGTCGATGGCTGCGGGCGATGTAGATGTGTTTCTTGGCAATTGGATGCCGACAATGGAAGCCGACATCGCGCCTTATCGCGAAGACGGTACGGTTGACACCGTGCGCACCAACCTGACCGGCGCGAAATACACGCTGGCGGTGAACAAAGCCGCCGCCGATCTGGGGATCAAGACCTTTGCCGATATCGCAGCCAATGCAGACGCGCTGGACGGCCAGATTTATGGCATTGAGCCGGGCAACGACGGCAACCGTCTGATCCAGTCGATGATTGACGACAACGCTTTTGATCTGGCCGAATTCGAGGTCAAGGAATCCTCCGAGCAGGGGATGCTAGCGCAGGTGAAACGCCTGTCCGCCAAGGGCGAGCCGATCGTCTTTCTTGGCTGGGAACCGCACCCGATGAACGCGAACTTTGACCTGACCTATCTTGAAGGCGGGGACGACTTCTTTGGGCCCGATCTGGGTGGTGCGACAGTCGCGACCAACACCCGCGCCGGTTTCGTCGAAGAATGCCCGAACGTCGGCAAGCTGCTGAACAATCTGGAATTCACGCTCGCCATGGAGAACGAAATCATGGGTGCCATTCTGGATGATGGCGAAGAGCCACGTGATGCGGCAACGGCCTGGATCAAGGCCAACCCTGACGTGCTGAACACATGGCTGGACGGCGTTACAACACGTGACGGTGGCGACGCGATGGCCGCGGCTAAGACCATCGTCGAGTAATTGATCCAACAAAATGTGAAAAGGGCCTGCCACTGGGCGGGCCCTTTTTGCTATGATCGCACGATAACAGTCCTCCGGAGGTTCCCATGAACTGGCTCACCGACAATAAGATCCCGATTGATGACGCCGCAGAGGCGATTTTTGATTGGTTGCTGATCAACGCCGGGTGGCTGTTCGACGGGCTGGCCGTCGCGATGGAGTGGTTGATTGACGCAATCCTTTGGGTGCTGCAAACGCCGCATCCGCTGATCATCATCGCCGTCTTCGGCGCGCTGACATGGGCGATCCAGCGCAACTGGAAAACCCCGTTGCTGATCGTGGTGGGGTTTTTGTTCATCCTCAATCAGGACTATTGGGAGGAAACGACCGAAAGCCTGACGCTGGTGCTGTCGGCCTGTGTGGTGTGTATGGGCGTCGGCGTGCCTATCGGCATCGCCGCTGCGCACCGCCCGCGGATGTATCGCTATATGGCACCGGTGCTCGATCTGATGCAGACGCTGCCCACCTTCGTCTATCTCATTCCCGCGATTGTCTTTTTCGGCATCGGCATGGTGCCGGGGCTGATCGCGACGGTGATCTTTGTGCTGCCGGCACCGATCAGGCTGACGCAGCTTGGTATCGCATCGACCCCCAAGGCGCTGCTCGAGGCCGCGCAGGCCTTTGGCGCGAAGCCCAGCCAGACCCTGTGGAAGATCGAGCTGCCCTATGCGTTGCCACAGATTATGACCGGTCTGAACCAGACTATCATGCTGTCGCTGTCGATGGTGGTGATCGCCGCCCTCGTGGGGGCCGATGGTCTGGGCGTGCCGGTGGTGCGGGCGCTTAATCAGGTGAACACGGGGCTTGGCTTTGAATCGGGGCTGATCATTGTGGTGGTCGCCATCATGCTGGACCGGATGCTACGGGTGACACGTAAATGAGCGATCAAATGAACAACCCCGCAAACGCCGTTGAATTCGACAACGTATCCATCGTGTTCGGCACGAAGCCGGCCAAGGCGCTGCCCTTGATGGATGCAGGCAAAGACCGCGCCGAGATCGAGGTCGAAACCGGCCAGATCCTTGGGGTGCATAACTGCACGCTTGACGTCAAACAGGGCGAGATCCTTGTTCTGATGGGCTTGTCCGGCTCGGGCAAGTCCACCTTGCTGCGTGCAGTCAACGGGCTGAACCCGTTGGTGCGCGGATCGGTGCGGGTGAATGATGGCGACTGGAGCTGTGATGTCACCGCAAGCTCTGCCGCTGACCTACGCCGTGTCCGCCGTGAATGTGTGTCAATGGTTTTCCAGCAGTTCGGATTGTTGCCGTGGCGCACCGTGCGTGACAACGTGGCGCTTGGGCTGGAACTGGCGGATGTCCCCAAACGCGAACGTCTTGAACGGGCAGAGGCGCAACTGAAGCTGGTCGGTCTGGCCGATTGGGCCGGCCGCAAGGTCAGCGAGCTGTCGGGCGGCATGCAGCAACGTGTGGGGCTGGCCCGCGCCTTTGCCACCGAAGCCCCGATCCTGCTGATGGACGAGCCTTTCTCTGCCCTTGATCCGTTGATCCGTACCCGCTTGCAGGACGAGCTGCTTGATCTGCAACGCGAGCTTAAACGCACGATCATCTTCGTCAGCCACGATCTGGACGAAGCCTTCAAGCTCGGCGGGCGCATCGCCATCATGGAGGGGGGGCGCATCGTGCAATGCGGCACCCCGCGCGAGATTTTCTCGAACCCCGCGTCAGAATATGTCGCGGAGTTTGTGGCCAATATGAATCCGCTTGGCGTGCTGACGGCACGCGATGTGATGGGGCCACCGGCTGCCAGCTCGGACGGGGCCGTTGCCGCGGAAACGCCGGTGTCGGAACTGATTGGCAAAATCGGCGACGATGGACAGGCGATCCCCGTGGTCGAAGACGGAGAGACGATCGGCACGGTCACAGCCAGCAGCATCGTGTCGCGGTTGCACTCTGAATAACGCTATGACTCCGGCGGCCTTCATTGCGCGGGCGTGGCGGGCTGAAAGACGGTAGGTGTGACCCTATGACAAACGCGGCCAATGCAGGCGGTCAAAGTAATGCGCGTGGCATCGCGGGGGTACTGTTCGCGGGTACCGTTTGGGGCACGACAGGCACGGCCGCGACTTTCGCCCCCGATGTCAGCGCGGCTGCCATCGGGGCTGCTGCTATGGGGATTGGCGGTCTCGGACAGGCTTTGCTGGCATTGCGCGGCATTGCGCGGGCCCGCGCCGCACTTTGGCAGCACCGCGGGCTTCTTGTGCTGGGGGCCTTGGCCGTCATGATTTATCCGCTGGCCTTTTACAGCGCGATGCGGCTGGCGGGGGTGACCATCGGCACCGTCGTCACCATCGGCACCGCGCCCTTGTTTGCCGCTCTTATTGAATATGTGATGGAACGATCCTTGCTGACCCTGCGCTGGACCGTCGGCGCGCTGTCGGGCGTTGCGGGGATGGTGTTGATTTGTCTGGCCGAGGGGAGCAGCCACAGCGCTGTGGGCGGTTCATCTGTCCCGCTTGGCGTGGCGCTTGGCCTGCTGGGGGGCTTTACCTATGCGCTGTATAGCTGGACGGCGCGGTCGGTGATGTTGCGTGGCGTGCGGTCATCTGTCGTGATGGGCGCGACCTTTGGTCTGGGAGGAATGTTTCTCATGCCCGTGCTGATCGTAACGGGTGGCCCGCTGCTGGCCTCATGGGGCAATGCGGCGGTCGGGCTTTATATGGCGTTTGTGCCGATGTTTCTGGGCTACATCTGTTTCGGGTACGGGCTGTCACGGGTGCGGGCCAGTACGGCCACCACCCTGACGCTGATTGAACCGGTGGTTGCGGCGGTGCTGGCCGTGGTCATTGTGGGCGAACGCTTGCCCGCCTTGGGGTGGATCGGTGTAGGACTGGTCGTGGTGTGCCTGCTGGTGTT
>JGI24522J20083_1000532_pt1 | contig 9424 bp, 9 predicted proteins | sample LinPmetageLP47_FD_20083 | JGI IMG/M metagenome (IMG submission 20083)
ATACTTTGTCATTTTGCCAAAGGCTGCATTTATTAATTGCTGAAATTAAAGTAGGTAATCGCCCAGTAACCGCCAGTATTGGGGCAAGTTTGAGTACTGCGAAAACGACGTTTACTGATTTATTTGCCCAAGCCGATAATGCGGTATATGAAGCCAAAGAGCGCGGAAAAAACAGAACCCAATTATACGATAACCCCTAACTAAATAGAGGTAAACTCAACAAGGTATTGAGTTGAGTTTACTCAAAAGATGGCAGTTATAGTTGGTATTATTGCTCTACACAATTATTTTTTGCTAATGGCGATGCCAATACGGTATCGGGGTGCCAAATTCTATCCCATATTTTAGGTAGGTTGTTTAAGTTGGGTCTTTGACTTATTTTTTCAAAATTACCGACACTGATTGCTGAGCCATCTTTCTGACCGACAACAAAATTAAACACATAAGCACACTCCATGCCCATGCGTAAATCAGAGAGAATAACTTTGTCTTGCTGCTCGCGAACGGAATAAAACCCTTTTGTAAACCACTGTAAGCGTTTAACACCCCATTCATTTTTAATCTCGTTTAGTAAAGAAGGGGTTGTTTGGTATGCATTTAAGGTAACCTCGTTGGGTGTATCAAACACCGATGCATAGCCTTCATAATATTTCCCATCCGACATCACAACCACCCGCCAAAGTAAAGTAGTAAACGGTGCTGGAGTGCTAATGTATTCATTGACTGTGATGTCTTTGTTTTGCAGCGCAGTGTTGACTTTATCGTCAATAACAACTTTAAGAATAAGCGAACAACATAAATAGAGAGTACTTACTGTGAGCGTAATTGCGTTAATTTTATAGGCGGTTGGGGCGGTTATTTTTGGTATTAAAGTGCCTATAACCCCTACTAATAGCGGTAACGTGTAGAGGGGATCAATAATAAACATATTTGAAATTGCAAACGGATGCTCTGTAAGTGGCCACATTAATTGCGTACCGTACACAGTAAGTGCATCCAATAGTGCATGGGTTGATAAACACAAAAACACTAACCAAAACCAACGTGTTTTATACGCTTGCATGCCAGTGTGTATTTTTAAAATTAGCCAAACAATCAAAGGGCTAATTAACAAGTGCACAAAAAATGAATGGCTAAAGCCACGGTGATAAGTAAATGCTTCAACACTGCCGCCATAGGGTAAAAACACATCTAAATCGGGTAAAGTGCCCAAAATAGCGCCCCATAACACCGCTTTGCGGCCCACTTTGTTACCTAATACTGCGTACCCTACAGCGCTACCTAACGCAACTTGTGTTAAAGAATCCATACTACCTCATCTAAATAATGCAACTTCAATGTATATACTGATACTGATCTTAAAACCGTCATTATTATATTTTATTTCATTAAGTGGCTTTTAAACTGATTTAAAAAGCGATTTATAAACTCAATCGCGGTTGTATAAAATCTAAAAAAGCAACAATACGTGAAGAAACCGCCCCATTTTTATAATAAACGCCATAAATAGACTCTCGGTTATTAGGGGTTTTTATACTCTTGGGTAACACCTCTACTAATCGTTTAGAAGCCAAATCTTCGGCAATCATAAATTGTGAGAGTAGTGCTATGCCTTGATCAGCAATACATAAATGTCTAATGGTTTCGCCGCTGCTAGCCCTTAAATCAAAGTGCAGCGATTGCTCATGCTTCAAGGGCCATTGATTAAGAGTATTGGGCTCACTGAAGCCAATTAGGTTATGGTTTTTAAGATCTGAAACTTGCTGTAACGGTGGCGCATTTTTTAAATAATCAGTGCTTGCGACCAATTTTAATTTACTTTGGCCTAATTTTCTCGCATGAAGGTTTGAATCTTTTAAGTCACCAATGCGGATAGCTAAATCTGTTTTGCGCTCAAGTAAATCAATAATATTGTCATGTGAGGTAATATCGAGGGTGATTTGTGGGTACTGCTTTTTAAACTCATTAACTAGAGGTGCTAGTTGATGTAAAACAAATGGGCTTGCTGCATCTATACGCAAATGCCCTTTTGGAGCTTGCTTAAGTAGGTTAATTGTTTCTTCGGCGCAAAGCAGCGTGTTTAAAGCCTTTCGCGCATATTCTATGTATATATGCCCTTCCTCGGTAAGTTCTAAGCGGCGTGTTGTTCTATTTAGTAATGTGCAGTTTAGCCTGCTTTCAAGACGAGATAGTGCTCTTGAAACCTTAGCTACATTTAAATCAAGTAAACTAGCCGCACCGGAAAAACTGCCACAATCAACAATGGTAATAAACATTTCTAGATCTTCAGTTTTAGCTTGAACAGGCATAAATTCACTCATTTATATTTGCAAAATAAACAAAAGTATTTTGCCATTTATGCCATTTATTGCAAAGGCATTTTTACTCACACTGTACATCTATTTTAAAAATGAGGATGTAACTATGCCATTGGCTTTATGGGCGCTTACCTTAAGCGCATTTGCAATTGGAACAACCGAGTTTGTTATAGTGGGTTTAGTGCCAACTATTGCAAACGATTTAGGCGTGAGCTTACCATCAGCAGGCTTACTAGTAAGCTTATATGCGGTTGGTGTAGCTATTGGCGCACCGGTTCTCACTGCATTAACGGGTCGCTGGAACCGAAAAGTGGTACTTATAAGTCTTATGGGCTTATTTGTTATGGGTAACTTATTAGCTTGGCAAGCCCCTAGCTACGAAACGTTAATAATAGCACGCATTTTAACTGGACTTGCTCACGGTGTATTTTTCTCTATCGGCTCAATGATTGCCACAAGCTTAGTAAGTAAAGACAAAGAGGCTAGCGCCATTGCAATTATGTTTACCGGCCTTACGGTAGCGCTAGTGACGGGTGTGCCACTAGGCACTTGGATTGGCCAACACTTTGGCTGGCGAGCAACGTTTTTAGTGGTGTCGGTACTGGGTTTAATCGCTTTAATTGGCAGCGCTATTTTAGTACCAAAAAACTTAAAGCAGTCTATTCCGGCAACGTTTAAAGAGCAGCTTCAGGTTATTGTTAAGCCGCGCTTATTGCTCGTTTATTTAATGACTATATTAGGCTACGGCGGTACGTTCACCGCATTTACTTATTTAGCGCCTATATTAGAGCAGCAAACTGGCTTTGCACCATCCGCTATTGGTTTAATAATGCTGGTTTATGGTGTGTCGGTGGCTGTTGGTAATATATGGGGCGGAAAATTAGCCGACAAGCGAGGCCCAATTAGCGCACTGAGTATTATATTTAGCGCGTTAACAATTATTTTATTGGCTTTCACCTTTACTATGGAATCAAAAGTAGCCGCAGTGCTGACAATTTTAATATGGGGGGCATTTGCATTTGGTAATGTACCAGGTTTGCAGCTTTATGTAGTAAAACAGGCAAAAAAGCATACTCCTAACGCAGTCGATGTCGCATCGGGCTTAAACATCGCGGCGTTTAATATTGGAATAGCCTTAGGCTCTGTTACAGGGGGGCTTGTAGTCGAGCATATGGAACTAAAAGATACCGCATGGATTGGGGCCGTTGTTTCATTACTGGCTTTAATAGTCACTCGATACAGTGGCAGGCTAGATAAACATAATGTTCAGGCTAAATAAAGCCGAACTCATATAGGTTAGTCTTGAAATAAAAATTAATGACCTCAGTATTCGCATGAGGTCAAAATTTTAAATCAAAAAAGTAATAGGTGTATTTAGTAAACGCGTCGTTTGAATTTTAAACCTATTATTAAACAAGGATAAAGCTATGACACAACGTGTAATTGAAATGCCAGACTTAGGTATGGGTACTTTTCGTTTAGAAGGTAAAACTGCTTATGAATCTGTAAAAATGGCGTTAGAAGTAGGATTTCGTCATATTGATACCGCGCAAATTTATGGTAACGAAGAGCAAGTTGGCCAAGCTATTAAAGACAGTAATATTCCCAGAGATGAGTTATTTATTACTACCAAAGTATGGAACAATAAACTCAATAAAAGCGACTTTATCGCAAGTGTAGAAAAGTCATTAGAAAAGTTACAAGTTGACTCTGTTGATTTATTGCTAGTTCACTGGCCTGCACCATCAAACAATGAGCCTATGAGCGAATACCTGACTGAGCTACTAAAAGCTAAAAAGTTAGGGTTAACCAAACATATAGGTGTATCAAACTTCACTATTGCGAACTTAAAAGAAGCGATGCAAACGTTAGACTCGCGTGAAATATTTACTAACCAAGTAGAAGTGCATCCCTATTTAACCAATACCAAACTGCGCGCCTTTTGTGCTCAACATGACATACATGTAACAGCCTATATGCCGTTTGTGGTTGGTAAAGTGTTAAACGATCAAACCATTATAGATATTGCTAACAAGCATGATGCAACACCAGCGCAAGTGGTTATTGCATGGGAAAATGCCAATGGCATGACCACTATTCCATCATCGACTAAGCGTAAAAACCTAGAAGATAACTTTAACGACAAAGTTAAACTTGATGATGAAGACATAGCACGTATAGATGGCCTTGACTGCAACGACCGCCAAGCATCGCCTGACTTTGCACCACAGTGGGATCAATAACCAAAAAGCCAGAACTAAAACAGGTGCAGTAAAGCTGCACCTTTATTTTTTAAACAAGGAACACCCATGTTAACGGTAATTGCCACACTATCGAGTGAAAATAGCGATGCAGAGCGTCTATTAACCGAGCTCGAAAACTTACAACAGTCCTCTCGCCAAGAAGTAGGCTGCCTGCGTTACGAGCTATCAGTTAAAAACGATGCTGAGCAAACTATCTATTTAGTGAGTGAGCAATGGGCGTCTACTGAGCATTTCGAAGCCCATAAAAACGCACCCCACTTTAAAGCCTTTGGTGATGCAGTAGGTACATTTATTACCTCTACTAATATTGATGTGTATAAAACCATTGGTTAACAGCACAAAGCTAATAGCCAAGTAGGAGCTGTAACCTTTACTTAATCGATAAGTCGTATTTTAAAATAAGGGCATCAATATAGCGGCTACGTAATGTAAGTTGCTTTTCGTGATCGGCGCCATGGCTAAGGGCTTTATTTAAAAGCTTCATGGCAGGGTGAATGCGAGTGCGCTCATCCTTATCTAAACTGGCTTTGCTGCGCAGTTCGGTTATATCGTCTACTAATAATCTGCCAATATCCACAGCAACAATTTCATCAATTAAGCCATTTTGGGTAAGCACCCCATATTTGCTGCATAAAAACTGTTGCCACACTTGCTGTAAATGTTCTTCTATTTCACAGCCAAACAATTCTTCGTTAAATATAAAGCCTTGCTGTGCAAGCTTAGCCAAGCATTGGGTATAGTACTGAGCAAACAAATTAAACGCCTGATTAGATGACTCAATTTTTTGCTTTATAACTCCTTGTCCCCAGTTTACGCAGCCACGGGGATAATAATCGTCGTATTCTTCACACTCATATAAGCCTGAGTAAGAGCTGCAACTCATCTGGTTTTTAATGCAATAACTTGGTTTAGGAAAAATGCTTTGAGCTTGCCAATCTTCAAGAGTTTCAGTGTCTATGTTGAGTGCTTGGCATAACTCATCAGTGTGATAAAAGTGAGTGCTTAAATAGTCAGATAAACGCATACTGGCTCGCTTAATAGTAAAAAACAAAATACTGTTTATTTATACAGTTGTTTATTTTGTATCATCAAACCCAATAACACAAGCCATTTTATAATTAAATACTGGCTATCACTGCAAATAGCGCGGTAAATATGGTACAAATAGGCCAAGTATTAATAACAATGATTTTTTTATGCGCACCCTAGAACAAATTAAACAAGCAAGCCTTATTACTGCAATTAAAACACCTTACTTAGCCAATGGTGAGATCGATCTTGCAAAGTATGATGAACTCGTTGAAATACAAATTGCAGCGGGTGTTGACGGCATAGTTGTTGGTGGCACCACCGGTGAAGGCCAGTTAATGAACTGGGAAGAGCATTTAATGCTAATTGCGCACAGTGCCAATAAATTTGGTGATAAATTACTGATTGTAGGTAACACCGGAAGTAATAATACGCGCGAAGCAATTAAAGCAACAAGATATGGTTTTGCCAGCGGCATGCATGCCTCATTACAAATTAACCCTTACTACGGGCGCACATCAATTGCCGGTGTTAAAGAACACTTTAAACGTGTACTTGATATTGGTCCGGCGTTTATTTACAACGTAGCAGGGCGCACAGGTCAAGACCTCACCCCTGATATTATTGAACCACTGGCCCAGCATGAGCACTTTATTGGTGTTAAAGAATGTGGTGGCAATGAGCGCATAGCGCACTATGAACAACAAGGTATTGCGTGTTGGTCTGGTAATGATGACGAAGCACACGATGCACGCCATATCCATAAAGCACATGGTGTTATTTCAGTTACGTCTAACCTGATCCCGGGTTTGTTCCGTCAATTAATGGATAGTAAAAATGATGCGCTTAATAACTCATTACAACCATTAATGAACTGGCTGTTTTGCGAGCCAAACCCAATTGCGATTAACACTGCGATGATCATGACCGGCGCGGTAAAACCTGTGTTTCGAATGCCTTACGTGCCGCTTAACGATGAGCAACAGCAACAAGGTGAAACGCTAATTAATCAGCTTAATGAGCAAGATTTTGTCGGTAGCCGAGCGCAGTGTGTGGATATTAGTAAAGTTTTGATTTTATCTTAAACTGTTAGGCTATTTATTAAATACTGAATTTTCAAAGCAGCCTGCTGTAAACACAGAGGCTGCTTTTTTATATCATTGCCAATAGTAGTTGAGTTTAAGCTGCCACATAGCTGAATTGGCATGTGTTACTGCTAATCTAATATCAATATCTTGGCTAATAGGCACTGCCAGTTCTAGTTTGGTTTGCGCTGGGTTTTTAGCATTTAAGAATGACTTTTCATAGGATGCTCTGAGTTTAATACCTGAGTCAGTACCGGTAATAATCCCCATCTCTACCGACGAATCATAAAAGTGGCTGTTTTTAGCTAAATCACCCAAATAACCATTAATTAAACTATAGGCCAAGGTGTTGTTGCTAAACTGCCAAGCCTGTCCGGCTCCCCCCATAACAAAGCCGCGTTTACAGGTTCTGCACAGTGCTGGCTGCCTATCGAATCCCACATTGATTTTCCACGACCACTTAGATTCATTAGCCCAAGATAATTGGTTTGGATTGAATGACTCCAAATCTAATAAATGAACTTTGTTTATGTAAGTTTCGCCATCAGTAAACATCAGCTCGGTATCTAACATTTCTAAATTAGAAAATGGAATGCGGGCAATATCAGAGGCAAGGGTATCAAAATAACTCAACCTAAAACCCAAAGTATACTGTGTTTGCTCAGCCGTGTGCACCGCAGAAACTGAGCTATTAGAGGGCTTTTGCCCTTTATGTGGTGGCTGTTGGGTAAATTGAAATTTTACTTTGTTTTCGCCCATTGGCAGCTTTAAGCGCGCTTTAATAAGTGCATTTTTTAACTCACTTATTTTTACTGGGGTTTGCTTTTGAATTTGTTTTACTTGTACGAGTTCAAATAAAGCCCAAATAATGGCTTTTTGAGACTGTACTGGCAAAGCTAAAAAAGATTTGCTTTTAAGTACTGCTGATTCAGCAAAGATTTGTTTAGCAAAGCTGAGCTCTTTTTCACTTAAAGATTGAACGTGCTTGGCAAATACAGTGTCGCGCGAGGGGGTAAATGTGATGTTTTTAACCGCCGATTGGCCTTGGTAAGTGGCCGTGTTTAATCTTGAAAAAATAGTGGCTGGTATTACCCAAGGAGCGCCTTCGCTGGTTAGTTGATCGCCAATAACAAGTTCAATAATTTGCGCAAGATGAAATGCACAGTTTTCATCGGCAAAGTAATAATCAAATTCAGTGCCTAAAATTTCCCATAAATGATTAGCAATAAAAACCACATCGCGCTCGTTTAGATTGAGGGTATATTCCCATAAATCTCTTAATTCTATTTCACCATAGTTGTGCTGGTGGCGATAAAACAATTGATCTGAAAAACCGGCTTTATAACCACCAAACAAGCCCTTGAGAATATACACCAAGCCGTTTTCATTATCTGGAACGTGTGCGCCATAGTTAATACTGTAATCTAATAATTTGTTTTTTGATTCGGTCGAGCGATTAAGTTTAAGTAATAAATGACCATATAATGATGCGGGATTACTCATATAACCAGATGCAAATACTAAACTAACAGAGTGAATTGCTTGTTGCTCTCGCCATTGCTTTAATTTTGTGCACTCTGCAGCTGGCATTGAAAAGATTAAACCTTGCTCTTTGAGCCATTGGTAACGAGCAGGGTAGCGACATGGCATTGAGGGCAGGTTATTAAAAGCATGGATTGTTGCTTTTAATTCGGCAGCCGGATCAGTACGTCCGTTATCTGCAATAAAAAATGATGCGTTAGTAATATAACTGATGGTAGCTGGTTGGTTTTTGTAATGCCCTAATTTCAACCATATTGGGTGTTTGGCTAAAACAGAGATAGATTGCGTGGCAGAGCTTGAGAAAGAGATGAATAAAAAAGCACTAATTAAATAAAATAGAGGTTTCATTGTTTAACCAAAAAAAAGGGCTGTTAAGCCCTTTAATTATTAGATTGCAGCGCATTGAGATGAAAAGTTAGTTGTAATTTTACCTTCAACTAATTCATAAAATGCTTGTGCATTGTCTATTGGCGCGTTTGCGTAATCGTTACGTACCGAAGTGATAATTTGTTGATGTGCAGTTACATCACAACCACGTACGTTAAGCATTGCAGAGATATACTCGCCTTCACCCTGTGCTATTTCTTGTTCTAATACAGGAAAAGTTTGTTGAATAAACTGCGCTGTTTTTACGTTAGCGCCTTCACAACTTTCTACTGAAGAGATGTTAGAAGACACTGCAGTTGTGCCTAAATCCCAAATAATATTAGAAATTGCTGCAGCAACGCCATTATCTGGGAAAACCATCGCGCCAATACCACATTGTTGCCATGGGTTGATGCCACTTTTTGCTTGTGACGGCATTGAAACGAACGCGCTTACTAATACCGCAGCAGTTAAACATCTTTTTATCATTATTAATTTCCTTTAATTTATATTCACCCCACAAAATGGGCGGGAAAGTGTACCTGCTTTTTTTATTTAAATGCAAATGGTTATGTAACACAATGTAAAAGAACGGTGTAAAGTTTATAAAATCGCAATAAAGAAGTGAATAAGCGAGGATTAATATTGCGAGTTAAAATCATTTAGCTAACTCAAACAGCGTCTAATAATAGCTAGTTACCCCGCATTTTATAAATTAGTCACGGCTAGCGCATTTTAATCCCAGATTCTAACAGGGTTGAGCGATAATCATCGTCTAGCCCTGCCATTTTCTTTTTTCTCGCCATACTGGCTGTTTTAG
>JGI24522J20083_1000533_pt1 | contig 9421 bp, 9 predicted proteins | sample LinPmetageLP47_FD_20083 | JGI IMG/M metagenome (IMG submission 20083)
AACCCGCCCCGCCGGTTTCGATATGTCGCGCGCGAGCGAGATATAGCGCACCCCATCCGGCGTCTCGGCAAGCTGGCGCAAAAAACGCCCCGGCGTTTCGAACGCACTGTGCACATTCCATAGGGGGCAAGCTCCGCCAAAACGCGCGAATTGCAGCCGCGTCGCCGAATGGCGTTTGGTGATCGTGCCGGCTTGATCCACGCGCACAAAGAAGAACGGAATGCCCTTTGATCCGGGGCGTTGCAGCGTCGACAGCCGGTGCGCGACCTGTTCGATCGAGGCTCCGAATTGCGTCGCAAGGACCTCAAGATCATGACGGCAGCTTTGAGCGTGCTCCAGAAAGCGGCCATAGGGCATCAATGCGGCCCCGGCAAAATAGTTCGCCAACCCCATCTTCGCGATGTCACGGGCAGCAGGGCTGTTGAAGCGGGCGAAATCCAGTGTCGCTTCAAGCAGGTCGTTCTGCCGCACGAGCGCGACTTGCAGCAACATCTGGAAGGTTTGCGTTGCCTGCGAGGCGCGGGCAGAGACATGCAGCACGCCGCTGGCCGGATCATAGCGGCGCAGGGCGTCCGTCTCGTCGAACGCGACCGTGATCCCGGCGGCGGATAGGGCGGCTTTGGTGGTGTCGCGCAGGCTTTGGCCGCTGCCGGTATCGCGGGCGAAATATTCGGCGGCACGGTCCACCGCATCAATGTAGTTGTCGCAATAATGGAAGAAATCGCGCACCTCTTCCCATGGGCTGGGGGACGGGCGGGCATCCTCGCGGCCCAAGGCTTCGTCCAGATAGGCCAGACGTTCCTGTGTCTGTCGGTGGCTTTGATGCAGCTTGATGAACGCCCGCGCCAGCCCCGGCGCATTAGAAGCCGCCAGCTGCACATCCGCCAACGGCAGCACATCGCCTTCAAATACAGGGTCCGACAGCACTTCGCGCATGTCACTGACCAGCCGTGCGCTGTCGCCGCTCGACAGTTCGGTCACGTCCATCCCAAACTCCGACGCCAACGCCAACACGACAGTGGTGCTGACCGGACGGTTATTATTCTCCATCTGGTTCAAGTACGGGAGAGACACGCCAAGCCGCGCGGCGAATTCCTTTTGGGTGTGCGCCAGTTTGGTGCGCAGCTCGCGTAGTTTTGCGCCAGCGTAAAGCTTTTGGATCGCCATCAGGAGAGGGGCCTTTGCAAAGTTTGCTGTTATACCAACCGTATCTTTGCAAACTTACCGCGGCAAGGTTTGTCAGGTGATGCCAAGCGCCCGTTCACGGCGAATCACGACCAGTATCGACGCCACGCCTGCGACGGCTGTGGCCAGCATGATCCAAAGCAGCGGGTAGGCACCTGTCTCTTCGCTCAGCAAGGCACCGGCCAGAATGCTCAGCCCTGCACCGCCGCCGATCATGATCGCCCCGCCAAGCCCCGATGCCGTGCCCGCCAGATGCGGACGCACCGACAAAAGGCCCGCCGTCGCGTTGGGGATGCACAGCCCGTTGCCAAGCCCGACCAGCGTCATCATCCCAAAGAACGACAGCGGCGAGCCATAGCCCAGCAAGAAGATCAACATAGAGACAGAGCCACCAACAGCATTCGCCAGACATCCCCACAGCACCAGCGTGTTCACACCGACGACCGTTGCTTTGCGGGCCGTGATGAAATTGCCAAGGAAATAGCCCACGGCGGGCGCCCCGAAATAAAGACCAAGCTCTGCCGGCTCCATGCCGAAGACCACGCTGCCGACAAAGGGCGCACCGCCCAGATAAGCAAAGAACGCGCCCGAGCAGCAGGCTGCGGCCATCGAATACCCCCAGAACCGCGGCGAGCCGAGCAGTTCAGGGTATTCGGCAAATTGTTGGGCCAGTGTGCGGCCCGATGCGACATGGGTTTCGCCAAGATCGAACCATGTAATCGCCAGCACCAGTCCGCCGATCCAGAACATTGCCCAGAAGGTTGCCTGCCAGCCAAACGACTGTTCCAGCAACCCGCCCACAGCAGGCGAGATCATCGGCACCAGCGCCATGCCCATCGTGACATAGCCAATCATCGACGCGGCTTTGTCTTGGGCGAACATGTCGCGCACCACGGCACGGCTAAGCACCATCGACACGGCCACGATCGCCTGAACGCATCGGAACGCGAGAAACACGGCGGTCGTGGGCGCGTAGATGCACCCGACCGTCGCGACCATATATATCGCAAGCCCCCACAGCAGCACATTTCGCCGTCCCAGATTGTCGGAAACGGGCCCGATAATGACCTGCAATACCGCGCTGCACAGCAGATAAAGCGGGACCGACAGCTGCATGATCGAATAGTCGGCGTCAAAATATTCAGCCATAGCGGGAAGGCTTGGCAAAAACATGTTCATCGCTAACGCGCCAATCCCCGACAAAAGGATTAACGTCGAAATATGCGGGGGAGAGGTTTTATCCAGAAAACGGACGGGGTTATCCTTGGCCATATCGTATAAGTATGCCTGCGGTTGAACCTTGTCTATCCAGAACCATACGGTAACCGAACAATTTGCAATTTTCCAATTAGCAAATAACCAAGTGTATATTATTTGCAAATTTGCAAAAATGGGCTTTGGTTCGCGCGGGCCTGACGCTAGCATACCGGAAATCTTATAGAGGTGCGTGATGAAAGATATTCTGGAACAGCTTGAAACCCGCCGCGACGACGCTCGATTGGGCGGCGGGCAAAAGCGTATCGACGCGCAGCACGCCCGTGGCAAGCTGACCGCCCGCGAGCGGATCGACCTGTTGCTTGATGAAGGGTCGTTCGAAGAATTCGATATGTTCGTCACACACCGCTGCACCGATTTCGGGATGGAACAGCAAAAACCCGCAGGCGACGGCGTTGTCACAGGCTGGGGCACCATCAACGGTCGTCTGGTCTATGTGTTCAGTCAGGATTTCACCGTTTTCGGCGGATCGCTGTCGCAGACCCACGCGCAGAAGATTTGCAAAATTCAGGACATGGCGATCCAGAATGGTGCGCCGGTTATCGGTATTAACGATTCCGGTGGTGCGCGTATTCAGGAAGGTGTCGACAGCCTTGCCGGTTATGCCGAAGTGTTCCAGCGCAATATCGAAGCCTCGGGCGTGATCCCGCAGATCAGCGTGATCATGGGGCCGTGCGCGGGCGGGGCGGTCTATTCGCCTGCGATGACCGATTTTATCTTCATGGTCAAAGATACCTCTTACATGTTTGTGACCGGCCCTGACGTGGTGAAAACCGTGACCAACGAACAGGTCACCGCAGAAGAGCTGGGCGGCGCGTCCACCCACACGCGCAAATCCTCTGTCGCGGATGGCGCGTTCGAAAATGACGTAGAAGCGCTGGCCGAAGTGCGTCGTCTGGTCGATTTCCTGCCTGCCAACAACCGCGACATGCCGCCCGTCCGCCCGTTCTTTGATGAACCTGACCGGATCGAGGCGTCGCTGGATACATTGGTGCCGAGCAACGCCAATACGCCCTATGACATGAAAGAGCTGATCCACAAGCTCGCGGATGAAGGCGACTTTTACGAAATTCAGGAAGACTTCGCCAAGAATATCCTGACCGGCTTTATCCGGATCGAAGGGCGCACTGTGGGCGTCGTCGCGAACCAGCCGATGGTGCTGGCGGGGTGTCTTGATATTGACAGCTCGCGCAAGGCCGCGCGGTTTGTGCGGTTCTGTGATGCCTTCGAGATTCCGATCCTGACGTTGGTCGACGTGCCCGGCTTCCTGCCCGGTACGGGGCAGGAATACGGCGGTGTGATCAAACACGGCGCAAAATTGCTGTTCGCTTACGGCGAGGCAACAGTGCCGATGGTGACGGTTATCACCCGCAAAGCCTATGGCGGGGCCTATGACGTGATGGCGTCCAAGCACCTGCGGTCGGACTTTAACTATGCGTGGCCCACAGCCGAGATCGCTGTGATGGGGGCCAAGGGCGCGACAGAGATCATCCACCGTGCCGATCTGAATGATCCCGAAAAGATCGCCCGCCACACCGCCGATTACGAAGAGCGTTTCGCAAACCCGTTTGTCGCGGCAGAACGCGGCTTTATCGACGAAGTGATCCAGCCACGCATGACCCGCAAGCGGATTGCCCGCGCCTTTGCCTCGCTGCGCAACAAGAAAGCCGCGATGCCTTGGAAGAAGCACAACAACATCCCGCTTTAACGTCGTTTAACGCGCATCCCTCGCGGTGCCCCGACAGGTGCCCCGAGGGGCAGGAGACCTCTTTGCGTGACAGTTCGCCCCGCCCTTTATCAGCTTAGCTGCACGGACCGCCCCCTTCGGGCGTCGGCGGTGACGTGGCTTGCTGCATCGGTGTTGCTTGCCGCGACGTCCGCAGGTGTCGTCGCGGCAAGCGCGGTCGATATGCCGTCGGGGCAAAGCCTGGAACTGCAAGAGGTTCTGGTTGATCAGGTGGCGACCGAAACATGGCTGCGCTTCCGTTTCGTCGCACCCTATATCGCGCGTGATACAGGCGCTGTGGACTTTGCGCAGGTAGGGGCCGATATGACCTATCTGTGCGACGCGCTGGCCATTCCCTATATGGCGCAACACGCGCTGAACGGAGAGGTCATTGTGATCTCTTTGGCTGATCGCGTCACGGAATTCGGGGTATCAGACCCCGAGGCCACACAGTTTTTCGAGGCGTTTCGCCTGAGCAACGACACCTGTATCTGGGAGGGTCTTTGATGCACCCACAACATCTTGCGAGCGCTGCGGTACCAGCGCACCGAACTGCGACTTTGGCGTCACATTTGGGCGGATTGGAAACCACACCGTATCCAACCGCTTTGAACTGCGATAATGTCGCGGCGGGGAATACCGATGTATTGCCCACTTTAAAACCGGGGTCTGATTGGCATGAGGCAGTGCCGGGCCCTTTAAACAGTGACAGGAGACTTAGATGTCCAAGAGCATCACAATGCTGGCCGCATTCGGCCTTATCGCAGCCGTTTCGGCATGCGCACCCAAGCAGCAAGAAGAATATGTCGTGGTCGCACCCGAGCCCATCTCGGTTGAGCCCGTGTACACAGGCAAGTACAAGTAAGACTTGCTGGGGGCAGGCGTCTGCGCCTGTCTCCATTCCCTCTGCGGCAATTAACGCAGGGGTTTCACCGCGCATTTCCCCTGTCGTCTGGGGGGCATCATGCTGAAGCATCGCGGTTTCCCGGGGCGTATGCCCGGTTCAGACTATCAATTCGTCATTCGTCGCGCCAACCCGCGCGGGATCACACCGTTGACCCGTCGCGAACGCCGGTCTGATCGCAAGGCGGCGGACCGTCGCGTTGACACCGCCTTTATGCGCGCGCTCTGGGAAGCGTTTGGCGACCAGCCGTTCGAGAGGGGCAATCTTGATGCCGGGCGTTTGTCGTGGCTGTTTGGCCGCGAAGTGGTTGCGGTCGACGATCCGTTTGATCCTGCCGACTACGAGGCGATGCTGGTCATCAACGAAGCGCTGGCCCGTGCGTCGTTCCCAGACGCCTTCGAGGATTAAACCATGCGTGTTGCCCCCATCATTCAGGCTGCTTTTCGCCATGCGCTTTGCGTATTGGGCAAGAGTACGCCCAGTTTGACNGGGGCGCACGCTCTTTTCCCGACGGCTGTGGAACCTTCTTTNAAATCATGCGTTAANCAGTATCACATCGCGAATAACGCACGTTCAATAAAAGGTTTATACCCATGTCCATCAAAACAATTCTTCTCGCCGTTACTGCGTCCGCTGGCCTTGCCGCTTGTGGCGACACTCTGGGCGAGCAAGCGCTTGGCGGTGGTGTCGTGGGCGCTGGTGCCGCAGCGGTTACAGGCGGTAGCCTTGCACAAGGTGCAGCCATCGGTGCTGGCGCAAACGTACTGGCCTGCCAGTCCGGCGCAGTACGCTGCCAATAATCTGACATCTGCTGCGGCCACGCGCCGCGGTAGCAGTATTGCTCAAGATTTTGCCCCGCTCAGCCTCGTGCTGATGCGGGGTTTTTCCGTTCACTCAAGACCAAAAGGGACAGTCGATGTTCAATAAGATCCTGATCGCCAACCGCGGCGAGATTGCCTGCCGCGTTATCAAGACCGCCAAGAAGATGGGCATTGAAACCGTCGCTGTCTATTCAGACGCGGATGCGCAGGCGTTGCACGTCCAGATGGCCGACGAGGCGATCCACATCGGCCCTCCCGCTGCGAACCAATCCTATATCGTGATCGACAAGATCATGGAGGCGGTCAAGAAATCGGGCGCTCAGGCTGTGCATCCGGGCTATGGCTTTTTGTCCGAGAACTCCAAGTTTGCCGAAGCGCTTGCCGCTGCGGGCGTCGCCTTTGTCGGCCCGCCCGTCGGCGCGATCGAAAAGATGGGTGACAAAATCACCTCCAAGAAAATCGCTCAAGAGGCGGGCGTTTCCACCGTCCCCGGTTACATGGGCTTGATCGCCGACGCTGACGAAGCGGTTAAAATCTCGAACGAGGTCGGCTATCCGGTGATGCTCAAGGCGTCAGCGGGCGGCGGCGGCAAGGGGATGCGTATCGCGTGGAACGACGAAGAGGCCCGCGAGGGGTTCCAGTCGTCCAAGAACGAGGCCGCCAACAGCTTTGGCGACGACCGTATCTTTATCGAGAAATTCGTCACCCAGCCGCGCCACATCGAGATACAGGTCCTGTGCGACAGCCACGGCAACGGCATCTATCTGGGCGAACGTGAATGTTCGATCCAGCGCCGCAACCAGAAGGTCGTTGAAGAGGCCCCGTCGCCCTTCCTGGACGAAGCCACCCGCAAAGCCATGGGCGAGCAATCCGTCGCCTTGGCGCAGGCCGTGGGCTATACCTCTGCCGGTACGGTCGAATTCATCGTGGACGGCGACAAGAATTTCTACTTCCTTGAAATGAACACACGTCTTCAGGTGGAACACCCCGTGACCGAACTGATTACGGGCGTTGATCTGGTTGAACAGATGATCCGCGTCGCCAATGGTGAAAAGCTGACGATCACCCAAGACGACGTCAAGCTGACCGGCTGGGCCATTGAAAACCGTTTGTATGCCGAAGACCCTTACCGCGGCTTCCTACCCTCGATCGGACGTCTGACGCGCTACCGTCCTCCGATGGAGATCGCGGCAGGCCCGTTGCTTGACAACGATAAATGGCAAGGCGACGCGCCATCGGGCGACATGGCCGTGCGCAATGATACCGGCGTCTATGAGGGCGGCGAGATTTCGATGTATTACGATCCGATGATCGCCAAGCTGTGCACATGGGCACCGACACGGGCCGAGGCGATTGAACGGATGCGCGTGGCGCTCGACAGCTTCGAGGTCGAAGGCATCGGGCACAATCTGCCGTTCCTGTCCGCCGTGATGGATCACCCGATTTTTGTCGAAGGGAATATGACCACCGCCTTCATCGAAGAGCAGTATCCGGACGGGTTTGACGGGGTAGACCTGCCCGAAGCAGACCTGCGTCGCATTGCTGCCGCCACAGCAGCATGCACCGCGTCGGCGAGATCCGCCGGACGCGCGTGTCGGGCCGTATGGATAACCACGAACGCAAGGTCGGCACTGCATGGAATGTTGCGGTGCAAGGCCACTCGTTTGACGTGGATATCCAAGCGGACCCCAAGGGGGCGACCGTTACGTTCGACGACGGTACAGCGCTGCGCGTCGCGGGCGATTGGACGCCGGGCGACCAGCTGGCAGAAATGACCGTCGATGACACGCCACTGGTGTTCAAGGTCGGCAAGATCTCGGGCGGGTTCCGCGTCCGTGCGCGTGGCGCGGATATGAAAGTGCATGTGCGCAGCCCCCGTCAGGCAGAACTCGCGCGTCTGATGCCTGAAAAGCTGCTGCCCGATACATCCAAGCTGCTGCTGTGCCCGATGCCGGGTCTGGTGGTGAAGATCGACGTCGAGGTGGGCGACGAAGTCCAAGAAGGCCAGAACCTGTGCACCATTGAGGCGATGAAGATGGAAAACATCCTGCGCGCCGAGAAAAAGGGCAAGGTGTCCAAGATCAACGCCGCAGCGGGCGACAGCCTTGCTGTGGATGATGTCATCATCGAGTTTGAATAAACACCATGCCAGCCGTTGTGATCATGGGATACGATACGGCGCTGCGGGGGATTCCTGCGCAGCACCGCCCCATATCGTTGCGGCTGGCGTGCCTTCAGTCAAAGATTTTACCTGACTGTTCCTTCGCGTCGCGGATTTCGCGCTGCCGGATGGTCATTTTGTCGATGCTGCGGGTAATCTCGCGCACGTCCCAGGGACGGGGTTTGCGCAGCTTGATGTCGCCGTCTTTGCCGACCAGCACCAGCATAAACCCGCGTGGCCGCATCCGCAGCCGTAGCGTGCTACGTGCGGCGGGGTCTGTGTCGGTCAATACGACGACATCACGGCTCACTAGGTCTTCGGGCTGCTCGCGCAAAAGCTCCATCTGGGTCTGGTATGCGGGGTCGTCCTCACTGTCTGCAAAGACCAGAATGGGCCTTTTTTTCCAGTGGAATTCACTCAAATTTTCCATATCGGCGGGCAGGAACAAGTCGGGAACCTGTGGTTCAGAGACCGTTTCCGCCCCCGCCGAGACCGCAAACAATCCTGCAAAAACAAGGGCTATCACTGATTTCATCATTTCTCCTGTCCGTACAGATATAAGATTGCGCGACGCGATTGCGATGCACAACCCGACATCTGCGCATATTAAGCACTCTGCAACAGGTTTGCAGGCATGACTGTGGCTCAAACACTTGGTGGGCCTTTTTGGCTGACCACCTTTCAAGGATTGGGCAAGCAGATCATGGATATCCTTCTTCACGTTGGCGCACACCGGACAGGCACGACCAGTTTTCAACACTATCTGGCCGACCATTCAGAGGAGATCGCGGCGCGTGGCACCTGCGTCTGGGGGCCGCGCCAGACCCGCGGGGGGCTTTTTACCGGGCTGTTTCCTGCCTCCGGCGGCCTTGGAGCCGACCCCAATCTGGTCAACGGACGCGTTTCGCTGCTGATGGGCAAGGCCCGCGAGCTTGGTGCGGATCAACTGCTGATTTCAGACGAGAACATGATCGGGTCGGCACGTCATTCGGTGCGCAGCGCACGGCTTTTTCCTGCGATTGGCGAACGCATGGCACGGTTCGGGTCTAGCTTTGGCGGGCGCGTGACGCAGGTGGTGCTGGCCATCCGGCAAACCGACCAGTGGTGGACCTCTGCGCTGGCCTATACCGTGGGGCGCGGACATCCGGTGCCCGATGCGGATCAGCTTGACCGGATTGCCCATGATCCGCGTGGCTGGCGCGATGTCATCACCGATCTTGCCTGCGCCTTGCCCGAAGCGAAAATCACAGTCGCCCGCTATGACGACTTCGCCGGCCACCCCGACCTGCTGTTTTCGCAACTGACGGGGCGTGCTGCACCTGTCGTAAACGACGGATACTGGCTGACCG
>JGI24522J20083_1000539_pt1 | contig 9277 bp, 9 predicted proteins | sample LinPmetageLP47_FD_20083 | JGI IMG/M metagenome (IMG submission 20083)
TCTCCGTCAGCCAATAAAGATTGCTCATCATATCCCCCTAATACTGGGGGTCGTGAATCACGACAGCGCCAAAAGCTCAATCAGTTAATGGGTCCTGACCCTAATGCGAAGCCTGAAGACCTGTTCAGCTTTACCAGAGATTACATCGAAATAGTGCAGTTCCTTGTTGCGGGAAAAGTGTATTTCGTTGCTAGTTCGCAGCGTCTCATACAGCCATGTCGTCCCAGCCTTTTGCGCGCCGATGCAATACGCTAACTTCGTGGTTTCGGGCAGGAAGGGTGGGGCCATATGCTACGCCTTGGGATCAAGTCATCACTTGGCTGTACTGTATTTATAATGTGCTATCGCATCGTTAACGTCATCGAAGTATGTCAGCTTGCCCCCTTCGATGACAGCACCTGTAGTGCATAGTTCGCGCAGCATCCCATTGGAATGGCTAACAAAAACGGCCCCTGCTGTGGTAAGCCGGTCCATGAAAATCTGCTGGCTTTTTTGCTTGAAACGGGCATCACCGACTGCAGTAATCTCATCAATAAGATATGTGTCAAATTTGAGCCCCATGGACACACCAAAAGCTAGACGCGATTTCATGCCTGCGGAGTAGGTGCGAAAAGGCAGATGGAAATGAATATCAAGGTCTGCAAAATCTGCGACATAGTCGATCAATGCTGATGTGTCTGCACCATAGATCCTAGCTACAAACCGCGTGTTTTGTGCCCCCGTCATGTCGGGATGGAACGATCCAGCAAAGCCAACGGGGAATGAAGTCCGTCCATTGGTGATCACGTGTCCGGACGTTGGATCGGCAGAGCCTGCGATAAGTTTGAGGAGCGTTGATTTCCCCGCTCCATTTCGGCCCAGCAATCCCACCGATATTCCACTCGGGAAGACGGCGTTCATACCGCATGCAACCGTTTTCCGACGACCACGGATCTTATAAATTTTTGTTAAATCTCGAAGGATGATCATTGGCGAGGCTATCGCCGATCGCGTAGCGAGTACACAATCATCATTACTATTGTCCATAGCGTGAAACTAGTGATAAATGTCATTCCGAGTAGGAACGGGCGGTTTGGAAGCGCTGCTGTTTCTGATAGCGTTGGCGGAATGTGTGCCGCTAAATATTTCGACTTTCTGCGCGCCTCAGCAACTGCAGCGTCATAGGAAGCTCGCGCCGCTAGGTAGGCCTGTTCAGAGAACTCTAAATCTACCTTTAAGCTCTCAAACTGCCCGAATAGTTTGGCAAATCCGGCGGGGCGTTGAGCACTTTGTCCATAGTTCAGTTTTTCTCGCTCTTGAGAGATGCGGTCTGCGATAACCTGGCGCCTTCGCTCTGCATGTCTGACGCGGGGATCCGTATTGTTAGTAGTCTGATTAAGCATATCTAAACTAATCAGGGTCTCTGTCATTTTCGCTTCTAGGGATGATAGAAGCCCCGTTTGGATTTGAAGAGGCGAATCCGGGCTAACAATTTGATTATTAATTCTAAAATCTGAAAGAGCGCGCCGGGTAAGCTTAAGCCGCTGTGCTGCTAGGCGCAAACTTTCTTCCGCGTGTTTGGTCGAGTCTTCACGTGCAATTGCCGACAGCTCATGAATCAGATTGGAGCTTTCCTGGAATATTTCAGTTGCGATGGCCTGCGCATCTTCTGGAGTGAAGGCCTGAACCTTGAGGCTGATCAGTCCACTGCTGCTATCGCTATAAACGCTGACCATTCGTCCCCAGTATTTGGTCAGATCTTCAATGGTGCCAGGGGAATGGTATCCGAAAATCGGGTCCATTTCCGTGGAATAAGTGGACCATAAGTGGCGTAAATTTAGGGTCTTATCTATTCGCGAGACGAGCTCTTGGCTTTTGATGAACTGATAGAGCATCTCCTCGTACTCAGCGCCACTGCCTGATAGGTTCGCCACACCACCCAGAAGTTCAATAGCCGAGCTCATATCTTCGGTATGAACCGAAAACCCCGACACCGAGGTGTAGCGGTCCGCGGCGCGTTCCCAAAGATACCATGAAGCCAAAAGGCTAGACCCTAAAACCGAGAGCACGAAACTTACAAAAGCAAGGCGATGCCGTAGTTGAAGACGCGCATTCGGCACAGGCGCAGCAATGGGGGGGGGCGGTAGAGGCAACACGTTCGGCTGGGCCGCCGCATCTGCGCTGTTTTCCTGAGCCCTGATTGCGCGCACTTTTCTGCGGCGCTGCTTCTCTATACGCGCGAGCGCCTCTTCACGCTCCTGACGCTTTCGTTCCTTGCGGCCCGCGTGGGACCGTAAATTTGCCGCTGCCTGGGCGATTGATTGGTTCATAACCAGGGGAGTAACTGAATAATCCTCATGATTTATTAATCGCTGCAAGATAGTCCAAAGAAAGAAAGTAGAACTTTACAGGAATATGGAATGAACCAACCGCATGTTCATATTTTAATGGGGACAAAAAACGCGGGTGCGTTCCTTTCGGATCAACTAGCATCAATTCGCCGGCAAAATCATCGCGATTGGAGCCTTTGGATTAGCGATGACAGTTCGATCGATAGCACGTGGGAGGGGTTATTAGATTTTCGATCCAATACGCCTGAATATGACATTCGCCTACTCAAGGGGCCGAATGTCGGAGTGGCTGCGAACTATTTTTATCTATTGGCGCAAAGAGAGCTAGCAGGACAATGGGTCGCATTTTGCGATCAAGATGATGTCTGGCTGCCGCATAAAATTTCGCGTGGAGTGAAGCTTCTTAAAGATCGTGAGAACTCCCATGTCTATAGCAGTAGAAGTTTTTACGTTGACGCTAAATTATCAGGTATTGGAGTGTCTCCTGAGCCTATGCGACCCTGTCACTTCGGAAATTCAATTGTTCAAAATTGTCTCAGGGGAAATACGATTATTTGCCCCCCCGGCGTAACGGATTACCTTCGCAGTATTTTGTATACCACGGCGAATGCTGAAATTCCCTTTCACGATTGGTGGATGTATCAAGCACTCACGGGAGCGGGATTTAGCGTCATCCACGATAGGAAGCCCAGCATATTATATCGACAACATAATGCAAACGTGATGGGTGCACCGGTCAGCCATCTGAAGCATCGGTTGGTTCACATTGCGAAGGGTGAATTTGCGAATTGGGTCGATTCCAACGCGTCGGCTATGCTTCGTTTGAGCTCGGTTCTAGATGCACCGGCTCGAGGGAAGTTGCTTAGATTTTTGGATTGGAGGATGACATGTAACACTAGGCGGCGCCCAACCCTGAATTCAATGGGGATCTACAGACAAACCTATGTTGGTGATATTGCCTTGAACCTGTTCGCACGCTGTGGATGGCTGTAAGAAATTTTAGATCAATAATCGTTCATCGCCCAGCCGTTTTACAAAGGCGACGTCGGTATTGGCAAAGGCTTCTAATCGCGTCTGTGTTGTTTCATCGTTAGTTAGCGCCATGAGATCCTGCCACCTGGTCCTTCGAATGGCTTTGGGGCCAGCGTTGACACGCGTGTCCTGAATGAAAACTTTATGCCCTGTTAACGTATAAATATCTTCCTCCAAGTAATTAAGATTGCTTAGCTGGTAGATGCGGGTCAGCGTTCGAGCTCTGTTGATTGCGCGCTCAATAAGCGCATCTTTGGAAATACCGGCAGTTTGGATTGCGCCGCGGACTCTGCCGGTTGCCATATAACGACAGTAAAAATTATCGTAGTGATCCTTGATAAAATTCTGCCAAGCAACGTCCCCTCCAAAAAAGTAATCGTCGAGCGTCCAATTTTTGACGCGGCGCAATCCGGTATGCTCGGGCGATGAAAGCATGCTCTCTGAAGCATGGTGTGCTTTTTCGCGGAGATAGAAGTAAAACGATGCTATTCTTTCATACGGTTCGCGCAAAATGGTGAAAGAAAAGACATTCTCTCCAAGCTGAGTGGGATAGTGCCAATCTAGATGCCCGGAATAGAGGTCAAATCCAACGGGAAACTGTTGATTTTGACCGGCTTGATTGTGCACCCGAATAGGAGACGTTCTGAGTTTTCCATAAATTCTGGATAGCTCGGCGTGCACTGATTGTCCGGCAGTTTTAGGGATATGTAAAAATACAATCTTTTTCATAGAGCGCTACCTGTCCGTAAGTCCACTATTTCTGGAGTGCATGGTTTTACTTGGCGCAACATGCTGTGTATCCCCTTGCTAAATTCGAGCACGTTCGACGGATCGAGATGATCGATCTGCCAGGGCGCGAATTGCCACCAGCGGCATCTCAGTAAGACACTGATAAGGCTTGGCGGAAGGCGCATACGTCTTATAGTGGCCGGATTCCCTGCGACGACGGTATAGGGGGCGACATCGCGTGTTACGACCGATTGGGCCCCTACTATCGCCCCGTCGCCAACAGTCACCCCGGCGGCGATATACGCCCCGTGCCCAATCCAGACGTCATTTCCGATCGTAGTTACTTTTACTCTGGTTGGAGGCCTGGTGTGTGATAGCCGAGAGCTGTGATATTGCTCTGCGGCTTCGAACCCGTCATCTAGGTCGAATATTCTATTTCCAAGATATAAGGCGGGACTCGTCGAGACCCAATTCATAGGATGGTTTTGGCGCCCGATTTGTACGTTTTCTCCCATGGAGCAATAGCGACCTATCCGGCCGGCGAAGCAGTATCCCGAAACCTGATAAGAGAACGCGCCCATTTCGAGAGAATGTTCATACTGCGTCCACTTTAAACTTGTCGGGATCTCCAATACGGTGTGTTGGGGTAGCTTTATCGTAGGTGCGCCACGGCTAAGCACCTCAATACCACGTTTACGGAATGAAGAGAGGGAAACGCTGACTTGTGTCATGAGGCCAGCGCCCACCTTTTGACGATATGAGTTTCAATATGAGATAGTAGGGTTTTAGCTAAATCATTTTCGGTAAAATAAGGGACGGCATAGCCATTTTCCGCCTTGGCAACGGCCTCGCCTTGAGCCCCGATAGCGAAGGCGTGGGTGTTCAGACCAGTCGCCAACGCTTCATGCGTGGTGAATGAAAAGGTTTCTGGCCACACCGAGGGAACCAACCAATCTGTTAGATCATATTGACCCGCAATTTTCCCCAGATCTGAAACACTGTAGCTTCCGTGAATCCGAGCGGAGGGCGGGAGAGGTATGGCTGGATCGAAATTGCCAACGATTACAAGGCCAATCCCAAGCTTCTCAATTGAGGTTGCTGATCGACTTATAATCATTGCGCCTTTTTGCACCCCGATATCACCTAAGACACCAATGACACGGCGTATCTGACCTTCAGGGCGCTTGATCAGCGGAACCGGCTGTAGCATTTTATGCGGTTTGACCTTTATCTTCGACCTATGCTCAGGATATGCTTTGCAAACGATATCTCTGCTGTTGTTCGAAAACACCGATATTTCATCAGATGTCTCTAAAAGTCGCGCCCATTCGTTCTGCCATTGCTCGATGCTAACATGCACACCATCCGAAACTATTGCGTTTTCATCGACCTTCGGCAGGCCAATATATATGCCATTTTCATTAGTAAGTGTGTAAGCCGGAGAAATTGGAAAATAGTCGTGAAAAAGAAATTCTAGTTTATACTTTCCATTTTGACTTAAATGTAAAATGGATCTCGGAACGTCGAGCGGATCGCGTGCCCCCACAGCGCAAGAGTAAACGAGCTTTCGCTGCTTTAAAGGCCGAAGAAGCTCAACAATATAGTCGAGATTGTTCGTGCCGCTAGAGATGATACCATCCCGACAGTGTAGTTCGATCTGCCATTTCATCTTTCCGCCCATTCTGATGACAATAGCAGCGCGATCTAAAGCGTGATGTTTGGATTTTATTCGATGCTGGAGGTATGCTTCGGCACCGCCGCCCATACTGTGCGCGAAGTAAATTGACACCGGATAGGTATTTTGAGCCGCTATCCAGGCCAGCGCCAATGCGATGCGTGGCGAAACGAGCGGATCCGATTTGATAAAGTTTTGGACGTCGGTGTCGTAAAGAGGATAGCGCTTGGATATAAGCGCGTTGTTTTTTAAAATTTGGCGCAATTTTTCTGCCGAGCCAAAGCTCTGCCCCCCACGATGCTCTACGAATAGGTTAATTGCGCAGTAATGCAGTCCGCCTGCCGCTCGTACCTTCTGACACCAATCAACCTCTTCGCCGTACCCTTTGCCAAAAGAGGTATCTAGTTGAGGCACCTTTTTTAGGTATTTAGGGTTTATCGCCATACAGTACCCCACTCCTGTCGGTGCGGCTGTGGTATAGGCTTCAGGATTAAGTCTTGCCGCTGTCGCATCAATAATGTCACCTTGTCCAAAGCCAAGATTCTGAGGCGCACAGATCAACGGAGCCGAAAATATTTCGGCATCATTCGACATGGGCGTCGCGGTGGCAGCTCGGGGGTAATGGTATAGGGGCTGAATAAGTCGGCTAGCCCATTTCGGGGGCACCAAAGCGTCCGAGTTTAGCAATACTACGGTATCCGGCCAGCGTCGTGCGCAATTAAGACCTTTGTTCACGCTCTTTATAAAGCCAAGATTTTCTGGGTTTTGAATAAAAGTCGTTCGATCTTTGTGAGTTGCTGACCAATCGCGAAGCAGAGGCAGTACGCGTTTGTCGGTCGAGCAATCTTCGATAAGGATGATGCGCCACTGCAGGTCGGTATTCGTCACGATGCGTTGAAGCGCCTCTTTCAGTACATCATAGGCATTAAATACCGGCAAAATTATTGTTATCGCGGTATTTGTTGTTGGAACGGCCTTGGGACGGAATAGGTCCGGATCAAGCTCGCGCATTCGAGGAATAGGGCAGAGTCCCAAGCCCCTCTTGATCTGAGATCGAAGTGAGGGATCGCGCGAGATGCGCCATTTTAAAAAAGCGGGGAGCTGCAGGATCAATGACACAAAAAATGAGAACAACAGACGTGACTCTGCCCACCAAAGTCGCACAAAGATAAGGTTTTTGGCAATTGGAGCTTCTGCTCCGCGGCAATGGTGAAACTCCGCTCCGAAGCGGTTTATCTCGTGTAAATGCGTGGGGCCGAGCGGACTCGTGAAATCAAATCCGACATGTTTTCCAGCGCCATGGGCGCGCGCAACATCTTCGCGCGGCAAGTCCGCTTTTGTGCTCACTTTGATGCCGTTCATGTGCAGAACAATGTCGTCTGCAAAGGCCCAGCCTGCCAGTCTGATGCTGCCCGAGCTGACATGCAGAACGTCAATGGCACCGACGACCTTTCCCGTTGGGCCAAGGATAGACACTGGCCGTCCCTCAGCCTGCAAATGGGCGGCGATGTATCGGGCAAAAAGGGCTTTGAGCTGTTTATACAAAATCAATCTTTTCGATTCTATGTTGTAGATATCGAGGGCTAATTCAGCATGCCCGCCCTTAAGGAGAGGTTAATTTTATTCTGGTTTTTGAGGTAAATGTTAGGCGCATCGGATGGAGGTAGCCTGGGTGGGCGGATCGCAGGGCGGCATATCCGTGATGGATAACGGCCATAATAATCAGGTAGATATTGCCCCAAATTTTGCGTGTTCTGGTGGGGCGCGCATCGTTTTCCATGGGAACAATAATCACGTGATTATCGGCGAAGAGACTGTCATTTCTGCCGGCCTAGTCGAGATGCGAAACCACGATAGCGTGATACGTATCGGCGCGAATTGCCGTCTCGCGGGATCATTTCGATGCCGCGCGCGGAACACATCTATTTTAATCGGTGACTGTACCACCACGATGATGGCGCATCTCAGTCTGCATGAAGCGGGGACCATCACGATCGGCGAGGACTGCATGTTTTCAGGGGACATCATGATGGATGTTAGCGACATGCACTCTATTCTTGATGCTGAGACAGGTGCGCGGCTGAACCCAGCGCAGGATATTGAGATCGGCGATCATGTTTGGCTGGCCCAAGGGGTACGGATCATGAAGGGAGCGCTCATTGGGCAGCATTCCGTTATCGGCAGCCGGTCGATGGTGATGGGGGCGATCCCTTCGCATTCTCTTGCGGTTGGGGTGCCTGCGCGCGTTGTACGATCTGGGATAACCTGGGATCGTCGACGGTTGGGCGCCAAGAAAATGCTTGGCACTCAGGTCACTGAGGGGATGCTTGAACCGCTAGACGGCATATCGGCAGGTGAATAATTCTGGGGGCGCATGACAACAGCGCACTAGCAGATTTCATCTTTGGTGTCGGTCGTGCGCTATCTCCTGAGGGAGAGGCGCGGTTCAATGGGTGCATCGTTTGTCGGTCAACGCCTTACATACCTCGGACAAGCCCTTAACTTACGCGCTTTTGAAACGACATTAGCTGTGCCATGTGCCATTTGTCATTTAGCGCATCAATAGGAGGCATCGAAAATCGTCTGATGCCGGAGGCTTAGCGGCATTAAGGTAGAAGTAGCCCCCTGAAGGGCACGCGCTTAGACCATGTGATACCAAGGCGGTAGGCGGCACAAGTAGCCACCGCGTATTGACACGCGTTAGCATCAAGCGGATAAGCTCCCCAAATGCGTCCGCGTTTTCCAATTGGATTGAAGCAAGATGGTGCATCGAGCACTTTCATGTTTCTATGCTGTTGAAACGGAACGAATTTTTTTTGATGGTAGGCATGTCGCAAGCCTGCCAACATTGACAATGTTGAGGGCCTCGACAGAAACCCTCAACACAAAGTGCGGGCCGTTAGCTCAGCTGGATTAGAGCAGGGAACTTCTAATTCTCAGGTCGGGGGTTCGAGTCCTCCACGGCTCGCCAATTCCCCAAAGTTGTCAAAGGGGCATAAGTATGCGCAAAACGATGATTTTTCGTGCGCACCCCTGTCAAGGAAAATTTGTGAGATTTTGGCGTATTATGTTAAGTGACTGTATTGAAATAACTTTATGATATTTCGTGAAGTCCGCAATATTTACTCAGTAAAACACAGACCATCACGCACTATCGGACCAGTCGACGATAATCCCGCTACTTGAGCGCTTTGACGGTCTCAGACCTCAAATAGACGGGACCAAAATCCTGACCATTTGGCGCAAAGCGTTTAACATGGGACGCTGCGAGAAGGCTTTTCAGCGTGTTGCGGTGGAGCCCTGTTTCCTCGATCAGCGTGGTCAGCGTCACGAAACGCCGGCGGAACGATGCAATATCTTCTGCGCGGAGCCGATATTGAATGCGTTGCGTGCGGGGGTGCGTGCATTGCAATGAACCGCCCCGGGTTTACCGGAGGGCAAAACTTTCGGAGAATTGCCCATTATGGAACAGTCACACAACAAGAAGACCTCGAAGCCGTATTCACCTGAG
>JGI24522J20083_1000544_pt1 | contig 9204 bp, 6 predicted proteins | sample LinPmetageLP47_FD_20083 | JGI IMG/M metagenome (IMG submission 20083)
CCGGTGAACGATGACTGGGTGATTGCCGATGATACCAGCACCCCGCGCTTTGAACGCGCCCTTGGGCTTTCGCGTCCGCTGCGCGTCGGCATGGGCAAGCAAATCGAGGACCTGAGCGGTTTCGTCCCGCTGGGAAACTTCAGCAAAGAGCTGCGGGTCAAAGTCGCCGGCACCCTGCCGAGCTTTGCCAAGGTGAACTCCCTGCGCTGTTCGGCCCACGAATACCGCACCGTCGCCCAAGGCCATGCCGATTTCATCCTAAGCGGCACTCTGCACCCCTGGGACCATGCCGCCGGTGCCTTAATCTGCGCCCAAGCCGGTGCCCACGTCGAGATGCTGTCGGGCGGCCCCTATGACGCGACCCTGCGGACGGGGCATATTCTGGTGGCACCGGACAAGACCACATGGAACCGCCTGCGCAAGGTCTTTGCCTTCCTCGCCGACGATTAAGCCTCAAATGCAAAACGGGCGCGAGGTTCCCCCCCCGCCCGTTCTATCACTCAGACACGTAACAGCTTACTCAGCCGCCTCTGCGTATTCCTCCATCGGGGGGCAGGTGCAGATCAGGTTGCGGTCGCCATGCACGTTGTCGACGCGGTTGACCGGCGGCCAGTATTTGTCGACGCGGAACGCACCGGGGGGGAAGCAACCCTGTTCGCGGGTGTAAGGACGATCCCACTCGCCGACCAGATCCTCGACCGTGTGCGGCGCATTCTTGAGCGCGTTATTTTCACGCGGCATGTCACCGTTTTCGATCGCACGGATCTCTTCGCGGATCGCCAGCATCGCGTCGCAGAAACGGTCCAGCTCGGCCTTGGTCTCTGACTCGGTCGGTTCCACCATCAAGGTGCCAGCGACGGGGAAGCTCATCGTGGGCGCGTGGAAGCCCGCGTCAATCAGACGTTTGGCGATGTCATCCACCGTCACGCCTGCGCTTTCCTCGAACGGGCGCACATCGAAAATACATTCATGCGCGACACGGCCCGTTGGCCCTTTGTACAGCACCTCGAACGCCCCTTCGAGCCGCTTGGCGATGTAGTTGGCGTTAAGGATCGCAACGCGTGTGGCCTGCGTCAGCCCGTCACCGCCCATCATCAAACAATACGACCACGAGATCGGAAGAAGCGACGGCGACCCGTAGGGTGCAGCGGAAACAGCGCCTTCACCACCGTTCGGATGTCCCGGAACATGCGCGATGAGGTGCGATTTCACACCAATCGGACCCATGCCGGGGCCACCGCCGCCATGCGGAATGCAGAATGTTTTGTGCAGGTTGAGGTGGCTGACATCGCCGCCCACATCGCCCGGACGCGCCAAACCGACCATGGCGTTCATATTCGCCCCGTCGATATAGACCTGACCGCCGTGATCGTGGGTGATTTTGGTCACCTCGGTCACGGTTTCCTCGAACACACCGTGGGTCGAGGGATAGGTGATCATGCAGCCAGCAAGGTTTTCGCTGTGCTTTTCCGCCTTGGCGCGGAAGTCGTCCAGATCGATATCGCCGTTGGCAGCTGTCTTGATCACGACCACCTTCCAGCCGACCATATTGGCGCTGGCGGGGTTGGTGCCGTGTGCCGACATCGGGATCAAGCAGATGTTGCGATGCCCCTGCCCGTTGGCACGGTGATAGGACGCAATTGCCAGCAGACCCGCATATTCACCCTGCGCACCCGAGTTGGGCTGCATCGAAATCGCGTCATAGCCCGTGATGTCACAAAGCTTGGCCGACAGATCGTCGATCATATGCTTATACCCAAGCGCCTGATCTTGCGGCACAAACGGATGGATCATCGAGAATTCGCGCCAGCTGACCGGCATCATCTCCGCAGCCGAATTCAGCTTCATCGTGCACGACCCCAGCGGGATCATCGCACGGTCCAAGGCCAGATCACGATCGGCCAAACGACGCATATAGCGCATCATTTCGGTCTCGGCGCGGTTCATGTGAAAGATCGGGTGAGTCAGATAGGCGCTTTCGCGCAGCATGTCGTCGGGGAAGCGATATTGCGCCTCGAACTTCTCATCTGTGCGGCGGATGCCAAAGGCGCGCCAGACGGCTTCGATTGTGGCAGGCACGCTGCGCTCGTCGAGGCTGATGCCGACGCGGGTCTCACCGACGCGGCGCAGGTTGATGCCCTCGTCCACGGCAGATTTCATCACAGCGGCCTGCAAGGGGCCGACATCAACCGTCACCGTATCAAAAAAGGATTTCGGATCGACCTTGAAACCGGCTTCTTCCAGCCCGTTGGCCAAGCGTACAGCCTTGCGGTGAATACGCTGTGCAATCGCCTTTAGACCGTCTGGCCCATGGAAAACCGCATACATCGACGCCATCACCGCCAGCAGCGCTTGCGCGGTACAAACGTTCGACGTCGCCTTTTCGCGGCGGATGTGCTGTTCACGCGTCTGCAGTGACAAACGGTAGGCACGGTTGCCGTGGGCGTCAATCGACACGCCAACAATGCGGCCGGGCATGGCGCGCTTATAGGCGTCCTTGCAGGCCATATAGGCCGCGTGCGGGCCGCCATATCCTTCGGGCACGCCAAACCGCTGGGTGGACCCGACAGCGATATCCGCGCCCATGGCACCGGGTTCTTTCAACAACGTCAACGCCATCGGATCAGCGGATACGACACCCAAAGCACCAGCGTCATGCAGCGCGGTCATATGGTCGGTAAAGTCGCGCACATGGCCGTAGGTGCCGGGATACTGGAACAGCGCCCCGAAAACAGCGTTCGCGTCCATCTTGTCGGGGTCACCGATGATCACTTCGATATCCAGCGGGGCCGCACGGGTCTGGATCACGGCGATGTTCTGGGGGTGGCAATCGCGGTCGACAAAGAACGCCTTGGCCTTCGATTTCGACAGGCGCATCGCCATCGTCATCGCTTCGGCACAGGCCGTCGCTTCGTCCAGCAGAGACGCGTTGGCGACCTCGAGGCCGGTTAGATCGCTGATCATCGTCTGGAAGTTCAGCAGCGCCTCAAGACGCCCTTGGCTGATCTCGGGCTGGTAGGGGGTATAGGCGGTGTACCACGCGGGGTTTTCAAAAATATTACGCTGGATCGCAGGCGGCGTCACCGTGCCGTGATAGCCCTGCCCGATCAGCGAGGTCAGCACCTTGTTCTTGCCCGCCACCACGCGCATGTATTCCAACACTTCGCGCTCTGACATCGGCTTGCCAAAATCCAGCGGCTCTTTCTGGCGAATTTGAGCGGGCATCGTGTCATCGATCAACGCGCCAAGGCTCTGCGCGCCGACGGTTTTCAACATGTCCGACATCTCTGCCGGAGAAGGCCCGATATGTCTGCGGTTGGCAAAATCATACGGCAAATATTCGGTCGGTTTGAAAACCATGGCGCAAGGCCCCTCTTCCAAATGGTATAAAATCCCCGCCGGAGGCTCCGGCGGGGCAGCGGGCGTTACCCGATGAACTTTTGATAGGCGGCTTCGTCCATGAACTCGTCCATCTGGCTCGGGTCGGACGCCTTCATCTTAAAGAACCACGCCTCGCCCTGCGGGTCGTCATTCACCAGGGCGGGGTTGTCGGACAGCGTGCTGTTGACCTCGATGATCTCGCCATCGATCGGTGCCAGAATATCGGACGCCGCCTTGACGGATTCGATCACGACGACCTCGTCATCCTTGCTGACGGTAGTGCCTTCGTCGGGCAGTTCGACAAACACCACGTCGCCCAGCTGTTCGGCGGCGTGAATGGTGATGCCAACGACGATCTCGTCGCCTTCAACCCGCAGCCATTCGTGTTCTTCGGTAAACTTCATTCTTCCATCCTTCACTAGATTATCTTTTAAAATTCGCCGCAACAAAGGGCAGCTTGGCAACGGTCACTGGCAGNCNCTTGCCGCGGACTTCGCCCCACAGCATCGTATCAATACCCGCCTGCGCTTCACTGACATAGCCCATTGCGACAGGCCCGCCTACCGTCGGCCCGAAACTGCCCGACGTCACTTCGCCCACCTGCGTGCCACCTGTCGCGGCATCAAAAAGCGGTGTGCCGTCGCGCATGGGGGCGCGCCCTTCGGGGGCCAGACCGACACGCTTGCGCGCCGTGCCAGTTTCGAACGCGGCTTGCACAGCGTCGGCACCGGGGTAGCCCCCCGCACGGTCGCCACCAGCGCGGCGGGCCTTTTGGATTGCCCATGTCAGGCTTGCCTCTACCGGGTTTGTGCCCGCGTCGATATCGTTGCCGTACAGACACAACCCCGCCTCAAGCCGCAGCGAATCCCGTGCGCCCAGACCAATCGGCGCAACGCCCTCGATCTCCAGCAAATGGCGGACCAAGGCTTCGACCTGCGCTTCTGGAATAGACAGTTCGAACCCATCCTCGCCGGTGTAGCCCGACCGCGAGGCCCAGACCTCTACCCCGTCCAGCGTCAACGTCGCAAAATCCATGAACCGCATCGCGTCAGCCGCCGGATCAAGCGAGGCGATGGCCGCGCCTGCGGTTGGTCCCTGCACGGCAATTAAGGCACGGTCGGTGATCGGGGTCACGGTGAGCTCAGGCTCAAGCGCCGCTTTCATCCGCGCGATGTCGGCCTCCTTGCAGGCGGCATTCACGACAACAAACAGGTCATCGCCACGACGCGCAAACATCAGATCATCCTCGATCCCGCCCGCGTCATTGGTGAAAAACCCATAGCGTTGACGCCCGTCTTCCAGCCCCAGCACGTTCATCGGCACCAGTGCCTCAAACGCCAGTGCTACGGCGTCCCACGACGGGCCGGTCACCATCACCTGCCCCATGTGGCTGACGTCAAAAACGCCCGCAGCGGCACGGGTGTGCAGATGTTCTTTCATCACGCCCATCGGATACTGCACAGGCATGGAATAGCCCGCAAAGGGCACCATCTTGCCACCCAGGTCCAGATGAAGATCGTATAGCGGTGTCTGTTGCAAATCGCTCATGGTCACGCGGCCTTTTCCATATCCAGAAGGCCATTGACCATACTGGCACCCAGCAGACCGCAGGAATGCAGCCCGTCAAATGCCCCCTCTGTCCTTTCGCCTGAGATCGTTATCCCTTCGGCGGACGCTGTTGCGTCACTCTCCAGAGTTGTTAGGTCCCGTTGCGGTCCTTGCGCCTGAGAGTTTCCGGGGCGGTTGCTCCTTCGGCACCGGCTTGCGCCGGTTCTCCCGTAACGGTGTGGGCAAGTGCTATGCCGGATCGCGGCGCTGCGTCAAGCAAAGTTGACAGCGCAGCGCTAAAACTTTCATCCCGTGCCGCGATATTGAGCAGCCCACCGCGACCTGCGCGTGCAAGATGTGGACATCAGCGCCGCGCGGCGCCAAAACACGCATATGACACCATATTTTTTCGGCTATGGCAGCCTCGTAAATCGCAATACCCACGCCTACCCCGACGCCCGTCCGGCGCAGTTGCACGGCTGGCACCGGCTTTGGGTTCGCATCGCAGGGGCATCGCATGTCTTTCTCAGCGTGCTGCCTGAAAAAGACACCGTCATCGACGGCTTGATCGCGGCTGTGCCTGGTGCCGATTGGGTGGCGCTGGATACCCGCGAAACCAACTACAACCGCATCGGGTCGAACGGGGCTGTCGTACACGACATCATTCCCGCCCCCGATATGGCGCATTATTCCGTGCCGACGGACACCCATGTGACATCCGGCGACCACACCATTTTGCTCAGCTATATTGATGTCGTGGTCCAAGGGTTCCTGCGCGAATACGGGGTCGACGGCGTGCAGCGGTTCTTTGACACGACGCGCGGCTGGGACACGCCGATCCTGAACGACCGCGCAGCGCCGAAATACCCGCGCGCACAAGCACTTACCGTGCAGGAAACCGCGCTGGTGGACGACAATCTGACCCGCCTATCGGCGCAGGTGCAGTAGCGACATCAACCGCCCGTCGCGGGCAAAGACCTCGGGCTTGGCGCGTTTGCGCTGCCCGCCTTGCGCGATCATCCGACGCGCCAAAACCCACGCCAGCGTCCCAAAGACCACCCCCGCCGCCGCCTGCCCGATCAGCACACCGGGGGCCCCGAACAGCAGGCTGCCACCCCAGACCAGCGGGATCATCCCCAGCGTGTTGCGACCCCAGTTGGTCACGGTCGAATAATAGGGGTGGCCCATATTGTTGAACGCCGCATTCGACACGAACAACACACCGTTGAAAAAGAACGCCAGGGACAGCGGGCCGCAGAACAGATAGATCAGCGTCAACGTAATGCCTTCGGCGTCAAACATCGCCGCCAGCGGTGCGCGGAACGCAAACAGCGCGGCGGAAATCGCCACGATCACCAACGCGGCAAAGCTGACCCCCGCGGCATAGGTCCGTTTGACCCGCCCCAGATCGCCTGCGCCAAAATTCTGCCCGATGATCGGCCCCACCGCCCCAGACAGAGCAAAGATCACGGCAAAGGCTACAGGCATCATGCGGCTGACAATCGCCATGCCCGCCACCGCGTCTTCACCATAGGCCGCCATGGCGCGGGTGACATATGCCTGCCCGACAGGCGTTGCGACCTGCGTCAGGATGGCGGGCACCGCGATGGACAAAACCGGCAACAGATCGCGCCACAGTCCCGCAGGACGTGGCATCGCGATCCCGCCATAATGGCGCACAATCGGCATCAACGCGGTATAGGCAATCACCACCCGCGCGACAAAAGACGCCCAGGCGGCACCGGTCAGACCCAGGTCGAAGGTAAAGATCAGGATGGGGTCAAGAATGGCATTCACAATACCCCCTGCGATCGTTGCCATCATTGCGCGGCGTGCATCCCCATGCGCCCGCAGGATGGCGCTGCCCATCATACCAACCATGAGGAACGGGACGGACGGCACAACAATCTGCAAGAAATGCACCGCCAGTGTCGCCGTCTCACCGCGCGCGCCGACCAATCCGACCAGAACATCCAGCGATAGAAACACACACAGCGCAAAGATCACGCCGAAAAACGCCCCATAGCACAGCGCATGGGTCGTTCGCTCTCGCGCAAGCTGCGCATCATCCTGCCCCAAGGCCCGCGCGACCAAAGCACCGGCCGCAATCCCCAGACCGATCCCGAAAGACGTGGTGAAAAACAGGATCGCCCCGGCATAGCCGATGGCCGCCGCCAGCTCGGCCTTGCCCAGCATAGAAATGAAGATCATGTCGACGAAATCGACAAGGAACACGGCCACCAGCCCGACCGAGGCCAGCAAAGACATGTTGGCCACATGCCCGAACAGGTTGCCCGATAAAAATTTGGCGCGCCCATCAACCATGATGGACGCGCCTTATGTCAGCCGACAGTGGCTTCATTTTGCCAGATAAACTCTCGCCGAAGGCTCCCGAACTTGCGCCCGCGAACCCGACCCGTTTCACCCGCGTGCCTTCACGACTTGCAGCAGCGGCAGCACGGCACCCATATCGGGTCCGTGGGGCTTGCCGGTCAGCGCCAGACGCAGTGGCATGAACAGCCCCTTGCCCTTGCGGCCCGTCTGCTCTTTCACGGCGGCAGTCCATGTGCTCCATGTGTTTTCGTCAAATTCGCCCTCGGGCAGAAGCGCCAAGGCTTCGGCGACGAACTCTTTATCCTCGTCCGCGATCACAGGCTCCGCGCCTTCGCTAAACATCTGCCACCATCCCTCAAGATCGTGAAGTGTCGTGATGTTTTCGCGGGTGACCTGCCAGAACAGGCCGGCCTTATCTGCGGGCACACCAAGGGCTGCGATATCATCGGCGACCGCCTCAAGCGGGAGGGTCTGCAAATAGCGGCCCGTCATCGGGAACAGGTCTTCGACGTCGAACTTGGTCGGCGCAGAGCCAAAGCGTTCGATGTCAAAGCCATCGATCAAGGCCTCCATATCGGTGCGCAGCTCGACCGGATCAGACGACCCCAGACGCGACATGATCGACAGCAAGGCAAACGGATGCACGCCGCGTTCGCGCAGATCGCGCAGCGCCAGCACGCCCAGACGTTTCGACAGCGCCTCGCCTTGCGGACCGGTCAACAGCGAATGGTGCGCAAAGGAGGGCACGGTGCCGCCAAGTGCGTGCATGATCTGGATTTGTGTCGCCGTGTTGGTCACGTGGTCGGACCCGCGCACAACATTGGTCACGCCCATCTCTGTATCATCGACAACCGACGCAAGTGTGTACAAAATCTGGCCGTCACCGCGGATCAAAACGGGGTCCGAAACCGACGCCGCATCAATCGAGATGTCGCCAAGGATGCCGTCCTTCCACTCGATCCGTTCCTGATCCAGCTTGAAGCGCCACACGCCCGGGCCGCGTTCGTCGCGCAGCTTGGCTTTTTCCGCATCCGACAGGTTCAGCGCAGCGCGGTCATAGACCGGCGGCTTGCCCATGTTCAGCTGTTTCTTGCGCTTGAGGTCCAGTTCGGTCGGCGTTTCCCACGCTTCATAGAAGCGCCCGATCTTGCGCAGCTCGTCCGCGGCAGCGTGGTATTTGTCCAACCGCTCGGACTGGCGTTCAACGCGGTCCCAATGCAGGCCGAGCCATGTCAGGTCTTCTTTCAGACCGTCGACGTATTCTTCTTTGCTGCGCACCGGATCGGTGTCGTCGATCCGCAGGATGAACTCGCCGCCGTTTTTGCGAGCGATCAGATAGTTCATCAGCGCCGTGCGCAGGTTGCCTACGTGGATATAGCCGGTCGGGGACGGGGCGAAGCGGGTGATGGTCATTGGGTTCTCCTGATTGGCCGCTGGCTTGTCACAGCGCGGCGTCATTGTCTAGATAACGTGCGGCATCGCCCGCGTGATCAACTGGGGTCGCGCCAGCGGTTCACGATGGGATAGCGGCGGTCCAACCAGAACGCGCCCTTGGTCAAACGGGGACCGGGTGCGGACTGAAACCGTTTGTATTCACTGATATAGAGCAGGTGTTCGACCTTTTTGGCAACATCGCGGTCAAAGCCCGCTGCCACGCAATCGGCGATGGACCCGTCGTCGTCGACAAGGATCGTCAGCATCGCATCCAGATCGGGATAGTCGGGCAGGCTGTCGCTGTCCTTCTGATCCTCGCGCAGCTCGGCCGAGGGCGGCTTGTTGATGATGCGCGGCGCGATCACCTCTCCCTCTGGGCCCTTCATCCAGTCGCGGTGGTTCTCGTTGCGCCAGCGGCAGCTGTCGAAAACGCGGGTTTTATACATATCCTTGATCGGGTTATACCCCCCCGCCATGTCGCCATAGATCGTGGCATAGCCCACCGCG
>JGI24522J20083_1000552_pt1 | contig 9105 bp, 9 predicted proteins | sample LinPmetageLP47_FD_20083 | JGI IMG/M metagenome (IMG submission 20083)
GCTGCGCATTGATTGAATGGCAGCTACCGATGCTCCTCCGGCACCCAGTCTTCGGCATCGCTGTTCCAGAACCTGTTGGGATTGTCCTCGTCCAATCCGCGAATGTGGAGTGTCCTCAAACATGGTCCTACTAAGACAACTGGTTCTTCGTAGGGGTGAGATGCGTAGATAGCTTTCAGAACCCGCACGGCATTGGCTTCGTCATCGCCTATGAAAAATGACAATTCCACGCAGGGCACTTCGACCACTTTCTCGGTCGCCGCATTGCGCCCGCTTCCCAGTGACCTGAATTGCTGGGTTCCTGGCGTGGTCCGATACGTCACGGAATCGTAGTCGCCGTATTTCAGCGCATCTTCGGCCAAAACGGCATCCACGATCCTTTGTGCGTGGGAGTCTGGCACCTGGACGATGATCCGCAGACCCCTTTCGGGAACGAACCTGTCATTGTCGAGCTTGGGCAATGTCATGGGTTTCTCCGACTGTTTTGTAGTCGGAATACCCCGGATCGGCGATGCTGCGAGAAAAGACGGTTCGCTATCGACCGAACTCTCAGACGGGATCGGCGAGATCAATGTCCAGCCGGTTCAGGCGAACCAACGTTCAAGCGCATCGAACCCGTCAGCCGTGACGATCAATGCGCGACTGCCTGTGCGGCGCTCAAGCCAGTTTGCCTCCAAAAATTTCTGCATGATCGCCGTCGCCAACGGACCGGAAATGTGATGCCGCCGTTCTGTCCAGTCGAGGCAAAGTTTCGCCGGTGGCTTTCCTGTGCCCCCAAGTGGCACCTCTATATCTATGTCATCCAGAAAGGCTTGGTATCGCGGGCCGGAAGAAAACGCATCGCCCTGAATATTCAGCACATCGAGCGCGATCAGCCGATCCGCCATCAAGACACCCAGCCTGCCCGCGATATGGTTATAGCAACTGCGCGCCCGTGGCATGTCAGCGCCGGGCTGACCGGGCCGGGACAAATGATCGGTCGGCGAAAGCTGCGCCAGCCCTTCCAGCGTTGCGGCGACGTCTGCGTTGGCAATCCGGTGATAGACGTGTCGCCCGCTGCGCAGCGAAGCGGTCAGACCGGCCCGTTCGAGCTGCTTGAGATGCGCGCTCGCGGTCTGCGGGCTGACATTGGCAGCGCAGGCCAGTTCCTTGTTGGTGAAGGCACGGCCGTCCATCAACTCGCAAAGGATGCGAGATCGGCTGGGATCGGCCAGCGCAGCACCGATAATGTCCAGTCTTGGTTCGATTGTCATGCTGGTCAAACTATCTGCAGAACCTGAGATCCGCCAGAACGAACGCTTCGGTGGTAACCGAATGAAGATGCCGATTCTGAGAACCGGACATTGGTGCAGCTGCGGCGAAAGCCGGGTTTGTCCCGCTCAGCTGACCTTGACCTCCGGTCTCATTACCGATTTCGTGTGCTGGCGAGGCGAACGGCGGGTGAGAGCCCGTTGCCCCCTCCTTAACTGTAATGCCGATAGACCAAATCCGACGGATCAGGCCGTTGCGCGTCGGCATCGAGCGTTGCACCGAGCCGTTCTGCCAGTCTGGCAGATTTCGCATTCTCCGGATCGACGTAGCTCACCAGCGTGTCGATGTGCCTTACACCACGGCTCCATTCTCGCAGGGCGGACGCGGCCTCATATGCGTAACCATGCCCTTCCGCCTCAGGATAGAGCAACCATCCCAATTCAAACTCCGGGAACAAGGGCCCCGAATTGATGCCAACTTGTCCAAGGCATTTGCCGCTGGTCGCGTCCTCGATCATGAGCGCACCGCATCCGAACAGGCTCCACTGCGCGTGATCAGCACAGAACATTCCCCAAGCCACGGTAGTGGAGAAAGGGCCACCCATGTAGATGGAGCGGTCTGACACCATCAGGCGCTGGTAGGCGGTCCAATCTGTTGCCCGCATGGGCCGGAGGGTTAGGCGGGGTGTCTTGAGCGTAGGGATCGAGGTCATGTGCCAGCCTTTTTGCTCCTGTATACATCAACTTCATAACGGACCAATGTCGGCTTTGTCCGCTTAGCAGACATCCATGGGGAACGTCGCGAAGGTCGAAAAAGCCTTGCTCAGTTCGTGGGTCGAAATCCGGAGCGCCGAGGTCGATTTAACACTATTGATAATATGGGTTAGCGCGACGCTACTGTGGTCGCATACGGAAAGTGTTAAATTCCTATCCACAAAGTTTTTGCACGCGACGCGAACGGCCCTGAGCCGACCTTCGCGCCGGGCGCATCGGACGACCGGTCCCAGCCCAAAGCCATCGTTTATGAACCGCACAGTGGACTGTAGCTTGATCATGGTTGTTGCAGCGAGAAAAATCGCCTTAGCTTTGATGGATTTCAGGGATTACCTATCGGCACAAACCTATGAGGAGCACCTTAGATTCGAAACCTATCTCCGTATCCGGGCCCTGGCTATTTCGACCTGACGCAGGGCCAAGTTGGGATTGTCGAAGACGATCTGGGCCGGAATGCGCAAGGTACTGTAACCATCACTTGCCAAATCTTCGTCTCGCTTCTTGTCACGTGCGACTGCCTCGGGTGAGGAATGATAGGTGGCACCATCGATTTCTACCAAGAGCTGCTCATCAATCAGAAAATCGGCACGATACTGATGTGACGCATTGCTCCCGTGGATCCGAAACATGCCAAGGCCCACTTGGCCGCGCAAACGCATGCCTTTGCCGACAAGTGCTCCTGGTCCGGTCTGGAGGTCGTAAACATCTACAATGGCATCAAGAAAGGCTGTCTCGGCAGGCGAGTCACAGCGCCACCTGATATCATCCACAGACACAGGAGCGTTTTTTATGACCTCGATCTCGGTCTCGTGAGCGCGGTTCTGCTCGGCGTTCTTGATGTCATCAAAGACACTCCAGCCCGTAAACGCGGCCAGCCCCCAGACAAGTGGAAAGATGAAGCCTATTCCTATGCAGGCGACAGTGATGAGAATTCGCCAGAGAAGGCTTAGCTGTTTGACGTTTTCTCCAGGTAATCTCTTACCACGGTCGTGCCCATAAGTTATCTTAAGTGGTGGGTCATTATCGGCTAAGGCATCTTCAGCACTATGTCCAAGAGGTGCTTCGAGAACGGCTGGTATTTTGCGGGCTGACTCGCTCCCGTGTGCGGCATATTTACTGCGTTCCTCCTGCTTTGCAAGATTTGGGAATTTAGGAGCCTTTGCCAACGTATCCGTTTCATCTTCTACTCCTCCCATAGCGAGATTGAGACCCGTCAGGCCGTTCACAATCTCCAGATGCGTCGCAAGCTCTTTGGAAATGTCATGAAAATGGATGAGGGCTTTGTGGTTGCTCGGCGAGGGGAGCGCGTAGACGTCGCCAACAAGTGACTGTGAAGGCGTTTCGCTGTGCGAGGGGTGCCGTCTCTCGAGGGCCACGTCAAGGTCTTCGACTTCGACCGCCATCAGAATGGTGCAGTTCGGAAAGTAAAAGACCGGCATCCTCCCGTCGTCACGAATACCAAAATCCTTGGCCCTTGCTTTAACAAATTTCGGTATCTTGTTGGCTTGAAGAAAGAAGGAGGAGAGGTACCTTGCTGCCGGTCCATCTTCGTATTGGCGGTATTTTGCCAGTGATCCGTCGTGCAGTCTGAACCAAATATCAGCACCGAAGATTCTGTGCATCATGAGGCCTGTGTGATCATCCTTACGGATATCGTCTTCAATGCATATGAATTGCCCAAACTCCGGCGGGTCAGCGGTAAAGACATTTTCCAGTCCCGGTGGTCGCAACTGCGGTGTCACGCAATCTGGCGTGCGGCCTGAGTTTTCGTCGAGCCGGTGAATGGTTCGGGAAATATTCAGGGGCATGCAGCCTCATTTCTGTATTGCGGACCGTCAGCTTCTATAAAATCGAGGCAACTTTCAGTTCAAGTGGAATAAATGTGCAAGACAAGCTGCACATTCCGGAACATCCAGGCACATATGTCTCCATTTTTTCGAAAGAATTGGCCCTCGAGTTCGAGGCGATAGGTGTTGCGCACGAGGCGGTCAAGGATGGCCTCTGCGAAGGTTTGCTCACCGATGAGGTCATGTCAGGTTTTGAGTGGCAGTTGGGATATGATTAGGATTGAGCCTGCGCTGTAGCAATCTTCGACTGATCTCCATCAGGTCGTTCGCTGGGCGCGGTGCCACCGCGACTTTGCATAGGGCGCTATCTGCGCATCGCTGCCGTTCGTCGAGGCCGCAGCGAAGGTCGGCTGTCCCGCGCCTGTGTCGTTCAATACGAACGGCCAGGAGCCGACCACGACGATTGTCGTAGCTAAGTCGGCTTTGCGCTCAAAGCGCACTTCTTTGCAACTTTTGGGAAGGGCTTACTAAGCTGCCTCAAGGAAGTTCTCAGAACGTAAAAATGTTCCAGTTATTCGTCCAGCCCCCCCATTGCCAACTCAGTAATCTTCTGAAAACCCCGTCTTCCGGCAATTTCGTATCCCTGAATGGCATATTCCCTGCGCTTTGCTTTGAAATTCTCTGTGGAGTACCGCGCCAGATCGAACACTTCCTTAAGCTCACTTTCGCCCATGGGATATGTGGTACATGCTACTCTCATCTCAAAAATCATAGCCCGCCCAAATTCTGCGGCAAAAATGGCAGGCGTCTTTCCAGAGAAGGTCTGAAGCGTCGGGTTCGCGCCAGCAGCAAGAAGAACTTGGAAGCAGCGATCTGCCCCGGCTTTGGCCGCCGCATGCAATGCCGTACGACCAATCGCGTCTTGGGCATCGATATCCACACGGCGATCAACGAGTGCCTTTATCAAGTCGACATCATTTCGATCAGCCGCCAGCATCAGCGCAGTCTGTTTCAAGTAGTCACGCGCATTCAGAACATCTGTAGGCAGCAAACTTGTCAGTTTCAAATGCGTTGCAGCTATCGAATTGGTCAGTTTGGAGAGATCTTTGGGGATACCCTGATATGTCGGCATTTGCCGCACCCCACGCACGAGATCCGGCACCATCTTTGATGTCATAGTGAAAAACGTGTCGCCACGCACATTTTTTGTCTTGCGCGTCAGCTTGTCGCGAAACTGCTTGATGAACCCGCGCACCTCGTCCTCTGAAGCGCCCGACAGAAGCAAACCTGCGTATGCGCGAATGATCGCGGATTCTTGTTGGAGTGGCGCTTCGATTTCCACCCCATCATACGGGCGAAAAATGTTGTTCCAGAACCAAGTCGCGTGATCGGCAGCGGCCAAACGCATTGAATAATCAATCGGGCCTTCGCCGAGTTTCCAGCGAGTTGCATCTTGAGGTTGGACTGATTTGCAAAGAATTCGGAAACTGCGTTCCGCACTGCCACGGTTGAACGCATCCTGAGCAACAGACAGTGCGAAGTTGAGTTTTGCGATTTTCAGTTTCAATGGCCCGATGGACGACGCCATGCAAAGACCCAAGGCCTTTTCGGCATACTGGCGCGCTTCGTCAAAATTCCCGGACGAAATAGCGCTAAGGGCAGATAAATAGGCAACATCCGGTTCAAATTCAGCGATGCCCGGTAATTGTCGAAGTTCTGCCAAGCCTGCAGTAACATGAAGCTGGCGACTGGGATCACGGCCCCTCCAAGCCACGAGAATTTTGTCGATCGCTACTTGAGCTGCCTGACGCTGTCCCACTCGCTCTCCGTTGAATGTTCTTGATGCGGGAGATCTCAGCTTTGGATCTTCAAAAATATCGGGCAGCGTTGGTCCATAAGGCATACCACTGAACACCCCGCTTAGGAATTTTGCCATTTGCTCGGCTGCCAGAAGCCTGCCAGATAAATCTGGTGTGATCGCACGAAACGGGCCTTCTTTTATCCATGACGGTAGTGCCTCAACGAATGCCTGATCGGCCAAATCTGGTTTGGTAGGGTCTGTAGCAACAGTGACCTCGTGGCTCCATCTGAAGAGCTCAATCAGTTGCAGCGCCTTGTTACGCGTATGATCCGCTTTGTTCGGTGCAACACCAGGCGTCAAGTAACGAACGAGTTCCTTGTAGGCCTGCTCAATCGCACGCGCCCAAAGCAACAATGAGCGCAGCTGTGTTGTCGACAGATGAACTTCGTCTGAATTCTTGTACGAAAATTGCTGATCGTCACCAAACCACTCCCTGATCCGGGAAATCGCTGGCGTCGTCCGGCCTGACTTCCAGTTATTGAGGGTACGTCGCCTTTCGTCGTCGTATTCCCCCCAAAGCCGATCTAAAGGGGGTGCAATTTGCTCTAACCACCATGACAGTATTGTCTCGACCGGAAGAATCAAACGATCTGGATCTGCAGGATCTTGATGCGGTAAAAACCAGAGGTTGTCTTCAGGCATCTGAGGCAGAAGTGCCTCATCCTGGCACCAAAACCCCCAAGTTCTGCCGAGCGCAGGCGCAATGTCGAACGCAAGAAGCACCCAAAGCGCTTGCTGCCGAGTTGCCGAATATGTCCGCGTATAGAGTTCCAGGGCATCCAGAGTGCCTAAACCTTCGGAAACAGATCTTAGAAAATCCAACCAGAGTGTTGGAGATTGAGCGTGCTCTTGTCCAAGTGATCGGCGCAGAAGATCAAGCAACTCTACGCTACGGTCATCTCCTTTTACTAAACGCATCTCCGATCTTGCAAAGCGGCGGCGTTCTGTGTGCTGCCACTCGGGCTGGCAAAACAATGACACGGCGTAAAGAAGTGCGGAGTGTGACGTCGGGAGTTGAGCTATCGGTAGAGTGTCGGCCACGGTCACAACTCAGCCTGTTGTCGATGCAGCCTGGACAGTTCTGCTTTCAGGTTTCGGAACGCCCGTCGATCGCTCGGCGTTCGTGAGAATACCAGTAAACCGCCGCCTTCCAAGAATAGCTTTGCGTGTTTCTTTCCAGAAACATACCGTGCCCCAGACTTAACCTCCTCTGCAATCACCTTATTCAGCTCTTTATCTTTGGAATAATACACTTTTCACCTCGATAACGAGATGGCGGCACCACCACCATCCCATCGGTTGTTTTCAGAAGCTGATGTGGCCCAGCCTTTTGCAGCAACGTTTTTATGCGTGCTTTACACGGCTGACTACAGGCTGCTTATTTTCCCTTCGGCTGATTGTTACCGCGACCAGAACCAGATTTGTTTCCGGTGGTTGATGGGCCGTTGGTGGGCCGTGAGTTTGCCATTTTACTTTCCCTTTTTGATGATCCGTTTTTAAGCCTCACAACTGAATGCCGCTTGGCATGAGGGAGAGATAATCAAAGCAGCTCCCACCTGTGAGGAAATCGGGGATACAGTCGCAAAACTGATCGTGCAGCCGCAAAAAGTCCGAAACCCATTAACGCCTAAGCTGGTCAGCAGCGTCGGGGTTCGTAAAATGAGCAGTTACCCCGTCTTACGGCTGGTATAGTTCTGGGCAAGTCATCTCTACCAACAGCGCAACGAGAACCAACTATTCTATAGCGGTCGTTGGTTAGCGCCGCAGCGAATTTCCGGTTTCGCCCAAAGAGACCGCGCTTAGTGCTGGACTGTGCATTGGCAGCCGGCAGCCATCCTAAATGGCTTCGGATACATTTTGAAAATGAGGCCGACTTAACACTATTAGTAATATGGTTTAACGCGATGCTACTGTGGTCGCATACGGAAAGTGTTAAATTCCTATCCACAAAGTTTTTGCACGCGACGCGAACGGACATTCATCGCTGCGAAGCGGCTTCTTCGAACCGGACGTTCGCGCATAGCGCGGCATCTCCACCGCCCAGATGATCACTGTGCGGGCAGAGATGTCATTCGTCGCACTCGATCAGTCCACGCCGCGCTTGGAAGGCATGCGGACACGCTATCAGGTGGCAACCGGCGCTGCGCAAGTATAATGGATTATCAATTTGTTTCTGGAGGCAGCACTTGTATTCTGAAGGATCGGAAGGGTTCTACACCGACGATTTCATGTTCGATGTAATGGGCATCGAAGAACTACCGTCCGCACTATATCAATACACCTCCTTAGCCAGCCTCGAGAAAATCCTCGCTTCTCGCACACTTCGTTTCTCTCGTCTTGATACAGTTAACGACCCGGAGGAAGCGATGGCATCAGACGTGGCGCTCGCAGCCAGTTCTGTATTCGTTTCGTGTTGGTCAGGCACTGAGGTCGAGCAAATCCCGATGTGGTCGATGTATGGCCAAAATCTAAGCGGCGTGCGGATTAGGCTGCCGTCGAACATGTTTGTCGGGCGCAAGGAACCCATGATTTTCGAGAAAGGCGGCGCCCTGCTCACGGTCGAAACCTGGCACTCGATCAATCGAAAGCCTCCGGCAATGAGCACAAACAGTTGCGCCATTATCGGGCCCAACAAAATCTATTACAGCGACGATCCCGCCTACCGAAATCGTCCGCTGGTCTATCGCCACGCAGGCACGGCTTATTTCTATCCTCACGATTTGGGCATGGTGAAGGGCACGCACTGGTCTTACGAACAGGAGTGGCGCTTCAAAATCGCAGCGCTCTCTTTCGAGGCGCAGTTCCCAGACGATGAGTATTTCAACAACGTGACACTCGACCTCGAGACATACCCGGTCGAAGCGGAAGCCCTCTTCATCCCATTAGCGCCTACAGCCATCAATGAGCTTGAAGTAATGATCGGACCAAAGGCCGGCAGCGCGACCCGTAAAGAAGTCGAGCGCATCCTCGGGGAACACGCGCCGAGTGCCACACTGACGCAAAGTCAGATAAAAATCCGCTGATTTGCCAATCGCTTAAAGGGCTTATCGCCCCTTAGTATGGAGCGACGGGCGCTTCCGCACTGCAACTGCCAGGTTACCCGTCATCGACGCGAACAATTCTGGCTCGAAGCCGAACTGCGGCAATGCGGTCGTCCAGGTCACAGGCCGGCAACTCTGGCCAAATGCTCGGTGCTGCCAGCACATACTGGTCATTCGACATGATTGTAGAAATCGGCGGGTGAGCCTCTGGTGTCGAACTACTTCATTGACTCGATGTGAAAGCAACAACGGCCCTCTTGACGATATGGCGTCGCGTCACCACTATATCTGGTATGTCCATGGTCGCCATGGCGTCCGACGTGAAGCTGGAGCTGTCCATGCGGATCGTGCGCCAGGGAGACCTCGCCAAGGTGGCTGTTTCCGCTGAGGTG
>JGI24522J20083_1000559_pt1 | contig 8940 bp, 8 predicted proteins | sample LinPmetageLP47_FD_20083 | JGI IMG/M metagenome (IMG submission 20083)
TGTCGCTGAGCTGTAATTAGGAGGGTATGAGCATGTCTGAATTGACTACTATCGCTCGCCCATACGCTAAAGCGGCTTTTGAACTTGCCGTTGAAAAAGGCACCATTGAAAGTTGGAATGACATGTTGTTCTTTGCTGGCCACGTTGCCAGCAATGAACAGGCATCAACCATTTTAGCTGGATTGCCTACTGCTACTGCACAAGCTGAGTTATTTATTAACTTATGTGGTGAGCAGCTCAACGAACAAGGTCAGAACCTAGTTAAGGTGATGGCTGAAAATGGACGTTTGATTGCACTACCTGAAGTTGCTCATTTATTTTCTGCTTTAAAAGCAGACTATGACAAAGAAATCGATATTGACGTGATTTCGGCAACGCCTCTTGCTGCAGCGCAGCAAGAATCATTGGTAGCGGCACTTGAAAAACGTTTCGCACGCAAAGTTAAGCTGAATTGTAGTGAAGACGCTACAGTTGTTGGCGGCCTTATTATCAAGGCAGGCGACACTGTAATTGACGGCTCTTTACGCGGTAAATTAAATCGCTTAGCCACAACACTACAATCGTAATTGGGAAAAAGAGCATGCAACTTAATTCCACTGAAATTTCAGATCTGATCAAACAACGTATTGAGAAGTTCGAAGTTGTAAGTGAAGCTCGTAACGAAGGTACAATTGTATCTGTTACTGACGGTATCATTCGCATCCACGGTCTAGCTGACTGTATGCAAGGTGAGATGATTGAGCTTCCTGGCAACCGTTATGCTATCGCACTAAACCTTGAGCGCGACTCAATTGGTGCAGTAGTAATGGGTCCTTACGCTGACCTTACAGAAGGCGTAAAAGTATACACAACTGGTCGTATTTTAGAAGTTCCTGTTGGTGCGGGTCTACTTGGTCGTGTTGTAAACACACTAGGTGCTCCTATCGATGGTAAAGGCGCTTTAGATAACGACGGGTTTGAACCTGTAGAAAAAATTGCACCAGGTGTAATCGAGCGTCAATCTGTAGATGAGCCAGTTCAAACTGGTTACAAATCTATTGATGCGATGATTCCAGTTGGTCGTGGTCAGCGTGAGCTTGTAATCGGTGACCGCCAAACAGGTAAAACTGCACTAGCAATCGATGCAATCATCAACCAAAAAGACACAGGCGTTAAGTGTGTGTACGTAGCGGTTGGTCAAAAAGCATCTACTATTGCTAACGTAGTACGTAAATTAGAAGAGCACGGTGCACTTGCAAATACTATCGTAGTTGTAGCATCTGCTTCTGAATCTGCGGCACTTCAGTACTTAGCACCGTTCTCGGGCTGTACTATGGGTGAATACTTCCGTGACCGTGGTGAAAACGCATTAATCGTATATGATGATTTATCTAAGCAAGCTGTTGCTTACCGTCAAATCTCATTGCTACTTAAGCGTCCACCAGGCCGTGAAGCATACCCAGGTGACGTATTCTACCTTCACTCGCGTCTTTTAGAGCGTGCATCACGTGTAAACACTGATTACGTAGAAAAGTTCACTAACGGTGAAGTGAAAGGTAAAACAGGTTCATTGACGGCATTGCCTATCATTGAAACTCAAGGCGGCGACGTTTCTGCGTTCGTACCGACAAACGTTATCTCTATCACCGATGGTCAGATCTTCTTAGAAACTGACTTATTCAACTCAGGTATCCGTCCGGCAGTAAATGCTGGTATTTCGGTATCGCGTGTTGGTGGTGCTGCACAAACTAAAATCGTTAAGAAACTAGGTGGCGGTATCCGTCTAGCCCTAGCTCAGTACCGTGAATTAGCTGCGTTCTCGCAGTTCGCGTCTGATCTTGATGATGCTACACGTGCTCAACTTGAGCATGGTGAGCGTGTAACAGAGCTAATGAAACAGAAACAGTACGCGCCAATGTCTGTTGCTGAAATGTCTTTGTCGTTATTCGCAGCTGAGAAAGGTTACTTAAAAGACATCGAAATCGCTAAAATTATGGATTTCGAAGCGGCTTTACTTTCTTACGCAAATAGCACATACGCAGAGCTTATGGCTCAAATCAATGAAACTGGTAACTACAACGCCGAGATCGAAGCGCAGCTTAAAGAACTTCTAGAGAAGTTCAAGTCTACGCAAACTTGGTAATTTAGTTATTAATGGTGTGCTTTATATCCTAAAGCACACCTTGATTCGGAGAGAGAGTCATGGCCAGCGGAAAAGAGATTAAAAGCAAGATCGGCAGTATTAAAAATACTCAAAAGATCACTAGCGCAATGGAAATGGTTGCTGCGTCTAAAATGAAAAAGGCGCAAGAACGAGTGGCTTCAAGCCGTCCATACGCTGAAAAATTACGTAAAGTGATTGGTCGTGTTGCTCAAGCAAATCTTGATTTTACTCACCCGTTCTTAGAAGAACGTGAAGTAAAACGAGTTGGTTATATTGTTATCTCTACTGACCGTGGTCTGTGTGGCGGTTTAAACTCAAACGAGTTTAAAAAAGTCGCATTAGAGATTAAAGCGTGGAAAGAAAAAGGCGTAGATGCTGATTTTGCTACTTTAGGTAGTAAAGCAGCTGGCTTCTTTCAACGTTTTGGTGGTCAAGTACTTGCTAAAAAAGCAGGTCTTGGAGATAAGCCTTCAGTACAGGATGTAATTGGTCCAGTAAAAATAATGCTAGATGCATTCTCTGAAGGTAAAATTGACCGTTTATTCCTGGTATATAACAACTTTGTTAATACCATGAAGCAAGAGCCAATAGTAGATCAGTTACTCCCTTTGCCAAAAGCTGAAGAAGAAGTATCTACACATGCGTGGGATTACTTATATGAACCAAACCCAGAGGCTATTTTAGAGTCTTTGTTAGTACGTTTCATTGAATCTCAAGTATACCAAGGTGTAGTTGAAAACGCTGCCTCTGAACAGGCTGCCCGCATGGTTGCAATGAAAGCTGCAACTGATAATGCCGGTGACCTTATGGATGAGTTACAGCTTGTATATAACAAAGCTCGCCAAGCAGCAATCACACAAGAAATTAGTGAGATTTGTTCTGGTTCAGCAGCAGTTTAATGCTTCAGGCAAAGATTAACGAGAGGAATAGACATGAGTTTAGGTAAGGTCGTCCAAATTATCGGCGCCGTTGTGGATATCGAATTTCCACAAGACAGCGTGCCAGCCGTATATGACGCGCTAAAAGTAACAGATGGCGATTTAGCTGGTTTGACTTTAGAAGTTCAACAGCAGCTAGGTGGCGGTGTGGTACGTACTATCGCACTAGGTACTACAGACGGTTTACGTCGTGGTGCTGCAGTAGCAAACACAGGCGAAGCAATTCAAGTTCCAGTTGGTACTAAGACCCTAGGTCGTATCATGAACGTACTTGGTGAGCCAATTGATGAAGCAGGTCCAATCGGTGAAGACGAGCGTATGTCTATCCACCGTGCAGCACCTACTTACGAAGAGCAATCAAGCTCAGTTGAACTTTTAGAAACGGGTATCAAGGTAATCGACCTTGTATGTCCATTCGCTAAAGGTGGTAAAGTTGGTTTATTCGGTGGTGCCGGTGTTGGTAAAACCGTAAACATGATGGAACTTATCCGTAACATCGCAATCGAGCACAGCGGCTACTCAGTATTCGCAGGTGTTGGTGAGCGTACTCGTGAGGGTAACGATTTCTACCATGAGATGAACGATTCAAACGTACTTGATAAAGTATCGCTTGTATACGGTCAGATGAACGAGCCACCAGGTAACCGTTTACGCGTAGCGTTAACAGGTCTTACTATGGCTGAGAAGTTCCGTGACGAAGGTCGCGACGTACTTTTCTTCGTAGATAACATCTACCGTTACACACTTGCGGGTACAGAAGTATCAGCACTTCTTGGTCGTATGCCATCAGCGGTAGGTTACCAGCCTACACTTGCTGAAGAAATGGGTGTACTTCAAGAGCGTATCGCATCTACTAAGACGGGTTCAATCACTTCAATCCAAGCGGTATACGTACCTGCGGATGATTTAACGGATCCATCTCCAGCAACAACGTTTGCTCACTTAGATGCAACAGTGGTACTTTCACGTGATATCGCATCACTAGGTATCTACCCAGCGGTAGACCCTCTTGATTCATCTTCACGTCAGCTTGATCCACAAGTAATCGGTGAAGAGCACTACGGTATAGCGCGCGGCGTTCAAACAGTTCTTCAGCGTTACAAAGAGCTTAAAGACATCATCGCGATTCTAGGTATGGACGAGCTTTCTGACGAAGATAAGCAACTTGTATCTCGTGCACGTAAGATCCAGCGTTTCCTATCTCAGCCATTCTTCGTGGCAGAGGTATTTACAGGTGCGCCAGGTAAATACGTTTCACTTAAAGACACAATTGCAGGCTTCAAAGGTATCTTAAACGGTGAGTTTGATGATATGCCAGAGCAAGCGTTCTACATGGTTGGCTCTATCGAAGAAGCTCAAGAAAAAGCCAAAAGCATGTAATTAGGAGGGTAGTATGGCAGCTATGACTGTACATCTTGATGTAGTAAGTGCTGAAGAGAAATTATTTTCTGGTTTAGTAGAATCTATTCAAGTATCTGGTAGTGAAGGTGAGTTAGGTGTTAACGCCGGTCACGCCCCACTACTAACTGCCCTTAAACCTGGTATGGTACGTTTAGTTAAGCAATTTGGTGAAGAAGAACTCATCTATATTGCTGGCGGTACACTAGAAGTTCAACCGAACATAGTGACCGTACTTGCTGATACAGCTGTTCGTGGTGAAGACCTAGACGAAAAAGCTGCAGAGCAAGCTAAGCGTGACGCTGAAGCCCAAATGGCAAAAGGCGCATCTGCTGAACTTGATTACAATCAAGCAGCAATGCAACTAGCTGAAGCAATTGCTCAGCTACGCATTATTCAGCAATTACGTAAAAAGTAAGCCTATCTGGTTTTTAAAAGCCCACTTTATGTGGGCTTTTTTGTGCCATTAACTAACTACTTCAGCCTATCTGTAAATAAATTGATCGTTATGGCTAATATCTCATCATTATTACTTATATCTGCACGCGATCCTCGCTACAATAACCCTATTCTATTAGGTGTTACTTTGCTTAAGTTAAGATTCAGTAGTCATTGCTTAGCCTACTGAGTATTTGCACATGATGTGACTTACGTAATCTACTATGCAGCACACTTATTCTATTAAGCTAAAACAACGGAAAAAGGAAATTGTTTTAATGTCTTTAACAACGGTTATTCTTGCAGCGGGTAAAGGTACTCGTATGCGCTCTGCTCTTCCTAAGGTACTGCATAAAGTGGCAGGTAAACCTATGGTGCAACACGTTATCGATAATGCCAACGCGCTAGGTGCGACATCTACTAACTTAATTTATGGTCATGGCGGCGAACTATTACAACAACAATTAGCCGATAATAACGTAAATTGGGTGCTGCAAGCTGAGCAGCTAGGTACAGGCCACGCAGTGGCACAAGCAAACCCTCATATTAACGACGACGATACCGTACTGGTTTTATACGGTGACGTACCTTTAACTAAGCAATCGACACTTGAACGTTTATTAGCAGCAACACCTAAAAATGGCTTAGCAGTATTAACCGTTAATCTAGCAAACCCAAATGGTTATGGGCGTATGCTACGTGTTGATGGCAAGCTAGTGGGTATTGTTGAACAAAAAGATGCCAATGCTGAGCAGTTACTTATTAACGAAGTAAACACCGGCATTATGGCGGTAAATGGTAAGCTTTTAAAAACATGGTTAGGTAATTTGTCTAACAATAATGCCCAAGGCGAATACTACCTAACAGATATAGTCGCTATGGCGCACAGTGAAGGTGTAGAAATTACATCAGCACAACCAGATCACCCAATGGAAGTTGAAGGTGCAAATAACCGTGTACAACTTGCAGGCCTTGAGCGTGCTTATCAAGCATGGCAAGCAGAAGAGCTGATGCTAAATGGTGCAACTCTTGCCGACCCTGCACGCATAGATGTACGTGGCGACATTAAAACAGGTGAAGACGTCCTCATCGATATCAACGTTATTTTTGAAGGTACAGTAACGCTTGGTAATAACGTACAAATTGGCCCTAACTGCGTACTTAAAAACTGTAGCATCGGCGATAATGTTGTTATTAAAGCCAATACATTGATTGAAGATGCATCAGTTGCAGCTCAATGTACCCTTGGCCCATACGCCCGCCTTCGCCCTGGTGCAGTAATGGAAGAAGACTCGCACATTGGCAATTTTGTCGAAATGAAAAAAACCCGTTTAGGTAAAGGTTCTAAAGCAAACCACTTAAGTTACTTAGGTGATGCTGAAATTGGCGAGAAAGTGAATATTGGCGCAGGCACGATTACCTGTAACTACGATGGTGTGAATAAAGCGAAAACCATTATTGGCGATAATGCCTTTATAGGCTCTAACTCGTCACTGGTTGCTCCTGTAAATATTGGTGCTACAGCAACTGTAGGTGCAGGTTCTGTGATCACCAATACCGTCGCGGATGATCAGCTAGCCGTGGCACGTGGCAAGCAACGCAATTTAGATGGTTGGAAACGCCCAGTTAAAAAATAGTAATGACCATTACTTATTAAATATTTAAAGCGAGTTTTATAACTCGCTTTTTTATTGCTTAAATATTCTATAAATAAAAATGCCATGCTGTTGTCATCCCTGTGTGTTGATATTTAACTAATACAACACTAAGGAAAACAATAATGTTAAACAAATCAATAATAGCCCTTTCTTTGCTATCACTATTAACTGGTTGCTCATTAGATGGTGATGACGGCCAAGATGGCACACAGGGTATAGAAGGTACAGCGGGTAATAATGGCGAAAACGGTACTAATGCAAATTCAGCTTTAAATATCAATCTTATTGGCCGCGCAGTACTCAATGCACAAAGCCCGGAAGGGGCAGCTGAAATAGTCGCCTACCAAGCCTCAAAAAAATGGATTTATGCAATTAATAGCTCTGGTGATGAAGCTGTTGTGAATATCATTCCTGCCGATACGTTCGACACTGCAGCATTAGTAAAAGATAACGAAGGTATTATAAGTGCAACTAACCTAGCCTCTGCCATTACGCTCTCACTAAATGAAAATACGCCTGGCGATGCGAACAGCATAGCTATCGATGCAAATAAACAATTATTAGCGGTAGCAATGGCTGCTACAAACGTGGGCGAAGCTGGCCAAATAGCGTTTTACAATATTGGCGGAGATACACCAGTATTTATTAAAAATGTAACAGTAGGTGCCCTACCCGACATGGTGACATTTAGCCATGATGGTGCAAAAGTAGTGGTTGCTAATGAAGGTGAACCTAATGGCGACTACAGTATCGACCCCGAAGGCACTATCAGCATTATCGATATCACTAACGGCACTATTGCCGATAATGCTTTGAGCATAAACTTTCAAGATTACAATAATCAACAAGCTGAATTAGAAGCGCAGGGTTTAGTGTTTGCCAATCCTACTGGACGTACTATTAATGGTAATTTAATAAATACCACCGTTGCTATGGATTTAGAGCCAGAGTATGTGAGTATTTCCAAGGATAATAAATACGCCTATGTCTCTATTCAAGAAAATAACGGCCTAGCTATCATCAACCTTGAAGATAATTCCCTTGAGCTAAAAGGGCTCGGTTTTAAAGATTGGTCAAACTTACAATTTGACGCTTCAGACAAAGACGGCGGTGTTAACTTTAAATCATACCCTGGTTTATATGGCATGTATCAGCCAGATACAATTGCAAGTTTTAGTTGGAAGGGAGCCAACTTTATTGTATCTGCCAATGAGGGTGATGCACGCGAATACTTTTTTGATGCCAGCGATGAAGCTGATTGTATAGCCAAGGGCGGCCTTGATTATGACGCTAAAGATGGGTGTTTGGCATATATAGATGAAAGCCGCGTAGAAGATCTAGCTCTCGCAGCCAATTTCGATTACTTAAATAACGATGATAATGACATTGGCCGTTTAAAAGTTACAACAGTAAAAGGTGATAAAAATAACGATGGCCAATACGAATCGCTTTATGCTTATGGCGCACGCTCATTTACCATTTGGGATAGCAATGGGCTGGTGGTGTTTGACTCAGGCGATCAAATTGCACGAGTAACCGCTTCTGTTCATGGTAACGCGTTTAATAACAACGAAGATGAAAACAAAGGCGATACACGCTCAGATGATAAAGGGGCAGAACCCGAAGCGCTAACATTAGGTAAAGTTGGCGATAGGTTGTTTGCTTTTGTTGGCTTAGAGCGTATGGGCACAATAATGGTGTTTGATATAACCAACCCTTACGATGTGAAATTTCAAGACTACTTCTATAATCGTGGTTTAGAACCAAGTGCAGATATAAGTGGCGACCTTGCTCCTGAAGGAATGACGTTTGTTCCTGCAGCGCAAAGTGCAACAAACGAAGCACTGCTTATAGTAGGTAATGAAATCTCAGGCTCAATTGCCGTATGGGAAATAGCAACTCAGTAATTAATAAAGTGTTATGTAAAAGCGATTAGCAGTTATCTATAAATCGCTTTTACTTCCTCCCCCTCTTGCGATCATGCCTTGTGTGAATGAATTTTAATCAAAAACAGCTCTGCAGCCCTTTGTTTGTATGGTTACTGTACTAAATTGAAATTAATTTAATAAAACTGAAATAAAGCATTGACCCTCTCCAGAATATCCCTATAATGCGCATCCACTGACCCGGCAGGCAGCAATGAAAAGCGCTGAACAAACGGTAAGTGAGTCGAGTAAAACTTAGCTTTTAAAAGAAACTGAAAATTAAGTGTTGACAAAAAAATAGGAAAGCGTAATATGCGCAGCCCTAGCGAGATAAAGTTTAACACTTTAATCGCAACGTTCTTTAACAATATAAAGCAATCATCTGTGTGGGCACTCGTACAGATTGAGTTCTAACAGCCAAGCTACTTAGGTAGTGAGGC
>JGI24522J20083_1000568_pt1 | contig 8833 bp, 9 predicted proteins | sample LinPmetageLP47_FD_20083 | JGI IMG/M metagenome (IMG submission 20083)
GCCTCGGCCTTGGCGTTATCTGCGATGGTTTCGCCCAAGTAGCGGGTGCCAATCCGGTAATCGATGGAATAGTGGAACCAATCGCCCGACTGCCGCAGCAAATGGGCCATATGCGTCTTGCCCAGACCCGACATGCCAAAGACCAGCACATGTTTATGCGGCGCAGCACGCCACGCAGCGGCAGAGGGGTAAAGCATCGGTCGTCATCCTTGGAACGTCTTGTTTCGCAATGAGTACCGCAGCCAGACACAAGACGCCAGTGACCGCATTCTCACGAAAAAGCCCGCCACATTACTGCGGCGGGCTGACATCGGGTTCGGTGTTGTAGGGCTTAGAACGTGAAGCCGACTTTTACGCCGATTGCGACGGCATCATTGTCTTCGAAGACCGCTGCTGTTTGCCCGCCCCCGAGCGTTGTTTCCGCATCGCCGATGTTGATGTAACGGATGCCCGTCGTGATCTTCATGCTGTCGCGGGTATAGGTCGCTGCCAGACCGAGGCTCTTGTTACCATCAGTCGGGCCGAGGTTGCTCGAGAAACCACCGTTGGATTTTTCATAGCCAGCAACTGCGGCGACGGACCATGTGTCGTTCAGACGGCGACCGACCCCTAGGCTGTAGGTGTATACGTCATCTTCATAGCTCAGCAGCTTGCCGCCACCAGTCAGCCTTCCATAATCGTTTGGCGCAATCTCGAACGACGACCAGTCAACCCACCGGACGCCACCGAAGACAAGCGTGTCTGCTGCGACACCAGTTTGGAACTCGAGGTTGACGGACTGAGGGGTCTCAACCTTTGTCTCTGTTACATTAGACCCGAGAACTGAATTCTCGGATGTTCTGACATCGTATTTGATCTTGGAGTTATAGGTCAAAGACACACGCAGCGCGATCTCAGGTTTTTCATAGGCAACACCGGCGACATAGCCCAAACCAGTATCACGGTCGCCATCGACGCTGTAGTTCCCAATGAAAGGGATGGCAGCGCTCGCTTCGATTGTCTGGACACGAATACCGCCGTGAACGCTAAAATTATTCGGCATTTTGTACCGCAACAGACCGGTTAGGGCATTGCTATTGAATTCAGCCTTAGACCCTTGGGCAAAATAGCCAGTGCCCGCTGGATAATCCACATCAGCGCCAAAGGGCTGGTCATAGATGATTGCATAGGAAAGCTGATCATTGATGTCGGCCTTGTAAGCGGCACCAAAGGTAAAGAAGTTGTCCGTCATGTTGCCGGAATTCGCCCCCGGCGTCGGCGCGACAGCAGACCGAGGCCCTGCACCAACACCTGACGTGTCAGGGGACACCGACCCAAGGCTAAATTCAGCATAGCGGCCGCTCTCAAACAGGGCCGTGATCGACTGACCAGACCTGTCGATGCCACCCGCATGCACCGTGGACGCGCTGCCCAACAGGGCTGCCATTGCGATTACTCGATACATCATCGTAGAATACTCCTCCCCAGAAGCGATGCAGCCACGGGGTCGCGGCTACAAGTTATAGAGCAACTGAACGGCAGGGTGCGTCAATCTGTCAATTCTTGACCAAGGGGAAGCCAGCGGGGCTATCGCAAAACTGTTGCAGTTTCGTTACGCAGCGCGTCGTGCTTCGACCCAAAGGTTCAAATAATTGCCTGCAAAGATTATCGCGCCACCGATGAAGACCCAGATATCCAAGGCCTCGGCGTAAACCAGCATCCCGATTACGGCAATCAAAGGCAGGCGGATGAAATCAATTGGTACGACCACCGTCGCGGGCGCAATGGAAAGCGCGTTGGTCAAACAGAAATGCGCCAAAAGCCCCGCAATCCCGATCAACAACAGCAATGGCATCTGCGCGGTATCCGGCACCGCAATTTCCCCATCATAACCAGCCATGACTACCCCAAAGACCAGCTGCGTTACCGTTAGATAGAACAGGATGCAGGTGATCGTCTGGCTGCGCGTCAGACGTTTGGTCAGCATGATCGTCAGCGCAAAGAAGATCGCCGATGAGGCGGCGGTAATTACCCCCGCGTTCAGACCAGCGATCGTGGGGCGCGCGACACATAGGATGCCCACAAATCCAAGCACCGCTGCCAAGGCGCGCACTTTGGTCAGCCGTTCGCCAAGGATAAAGGGTGACAGCACGATCACCCAAAGCGGAGACGTGAATTCAAGCGCGAACACCTGCGCCAGCGGGATCACCGTGACCGCATAAAACCACAGGTTTTGTCCGGTAAAATGCGCCAGATTGCGCCCGATCTGTATCCCGAAGTTCCGCCGGTTGATCTGCCCCCATGTGCCATACAAACTGGCCAGCGTGACGACAGTGATCACCCCGACCAGTGACCGATACATCATGATCTCGAAGGTATCGAGGTGGCCGCCAAGCTCGCGCCCGGCGACGGCCATCGCAGAAAACGACGTGATCGACCCCATCATCCACAAAGCTGCCCTTAGTGTGGGGGTCACGGTCTATTTTCCAAATGGAAAAAAATCCCCGCCGGAGGCATCTTCGTCATGCGGCCGATCACAGCCATTCAGATCATTCCCATTCAATGGTCCCGGGAGGTTTCGACGTGATATCGTAGGTCACACGGTTGATACCGGGGATCTCGTTGATGATCCGCGTCGCTGTCTCGCCCAGGAATTCATGGGTGAACGGATAGTAATCCGCAGTCATCCCGTCGACGGATGTCACCGCGCGCAGTGCACAGGCAAAATCATAAGTCCGGCCATCGCCCATGACACCGACGGTGCGCACGGGCAGAATTGCCACGAAGGCCTGCCAGATATCATCATAAAGCCCGTGTTTGCGGATTTGGTCGATATAGACCGCATCGGCTTCGCGCAGGATGTCCAGCTTTTCGCGGGTGATTTCGCCCGGGCAGCGGATCGCGAGGCCGGGTCCAGGGAAGGGGTGACGCCCGATAAACGACGGCGGCAGCCCCAGCTCGCGGCCGAGCTCGCGCACCTCGTCCTTAAAGAGCTCACGCAAAGGTTCGACCAGCTTCAGGCCCATCTTTTCGGGTAAACCACCGACATTGTGGTGCGACTTGATCGTGACGGAAGGACCGCCCGAGAAAGACACCGATTCAATAACATCAGGATAAAGCGTACCCTGTGCCAAGAAGGTCGCATCGCCGACCTCTTTGGCATGCTTCTGGAACACGTCGATGAACAGCTTGCCGATGATCTTGCGCTTGGTTTCCGGGTCCGAGACGCCGTCAAGCTGGCCCAGGAAAAGCTCCTGCTCTTCCGCGTGGATCAGCGGCATATTATAGTTGTCGCGGAACATGGTCACGACTTCTTCGGCTTCGCCCTTGCGCAGCAGGCCGTGGTCCACAAACACGCATGTCAGCTGGTCGCCGATGGCTTCGTGGATCAGCACGGCAGCGACAGAGGAATCGACTCCGCCGGACAAACCACAGATGACCTTTTGATCGCCAACCTGCTCGCGGATCGCCGCGATGGCTTCATCGCGATAGGCGCTCATTGTCCAGTCGCCCTTGAAGCCCGCGAGACGGACAAAGTTTTCGTACAGGCGTGCGCCGTTGGGGGTGTGGTGGACTTCGGGGTGGAACTGCACAGCGTAGAAATTGCGCGATACATCACCGGTCACCGCGAAGGGCGCATGCGGTGAGGTGCCATAGACTTCGAATCCGGGGGCGATGGCACTGACGTGGTCGCCGTGGCTCATCCAGACTTGTTCTTTTTCGGTGAGGAACCAGCCTTCGAGTAGCTCAAGACGAGCCTCGGATGGTGTCACAAAGGCGCGGCCGAATTCAGCAGTACCGTGACCGCGTTCAACCTTGCCGCCCAGGCAATGCATCATGACCTGTTGGCCATAGCAGATGCCAAGGATCGGCACGCCAAGCTCGAACACCGATTGCGGTGGCATCGGCGCACCTTCGGCGAAGACCGAGGACGGCCCCCCCGACAGGATCACCGCCTTGGGCGCAAAATCCTTGAGAAAGGCATCATCCACCGTGTTGAACGGGTGGATTTCGCAGAACACATTAAGTTCACGCAAACGGCGGGCGATCAGCTGGGTGACCTGGCTGCCGAAGTCGATGATGAGAAGGCGGTCATGGGAGATATCTGTCATGCAGTCTGATTATGGGCGGATGGCCTTCGTGGCAAGAGTGGAGTGGGGGCCAGCCCCCAGACCCCCGGAGTTTATTTAGCAAAATGAACGGGCGGCGGATCACGATGTCGGTTTTTGACCTTTAAGGCCGTAATCCGCGTAAAGGCCGCTGCGCGAATGGGGTAGCTAGACCTCAGTTTTGGCGAAAAGGAATACCTCATGGCGGAATCAGCAAGACGCGGGCGCGGTGGTGGCGGTGCAGCACGGCGGGCAGCGCGGTCGGCTGTGTCGTTCGAGACAGCAAAGTACATCGAACGCAACATCCCCAACTATGAGGTGCTAACCGAAGAAGCGCTGGAGGTCATCGAATATAATGCCGATACAGTATTGGAAGAAATCGGCGTAAACTTTCCTGACAACCCAGAGGCCTTGGCGCTGTGGCGCGCGGCCGGGGCCGAGGTGACCGGCGACCGTGTGCGTATTCCACGTGGGCTGGCGCGCGAACTGTGCAAGACCGCCCCGTCGCAATTTACCCAACATGCCCGCAATCCCGCCCGTAACGTCGAGATCGGCGGGCGCAATCTGGTGCTGGCACCGGTCTATGGCCCGCCGTTTGTGCGCGATACGGCCGGTGGCCGTCGCTATGCAACGATGGATGATTTCAATAAATTCGTGAAGCTGGGCTATATGTCCAAATGGCTGCACCATTCTGGCGGCACAGTTTGCGAACCGACGGATGTGCCCGTGAACAAGCGCCATCTGGATATGTTGCACGCGCATATGACGCTGAGTGATAAGCCGTTCATGGGGTCGGTGACTGAACCCAGCCGCGCACAGGATTCGGTGGATATGTGCAAGATCCTGTTCGGGGCCGATTTTGTCGACCAGAACACGGTCATGACATCGCTGGTCAACATCAATTCGCCCCTGACCTTTGATGACGTGATGATGGGGGCGCTGAAGGTTTTCGCCGAAAACAATCAGGCCTCGATCATTTCGCCCTTTATTGTTGGCGGTGCGATGGCGCCGGTTTCCGTCGCGGGGACGTTGACCCAGGTTCTGGCAGAGGTCATGGCCGGCATCGCCTATAGCCAACTGATCCGCAAAGGCGCACCGGTGATCTTTGGGGCGTTTGTAACCTCGATCGACATGAATTCGGGCGCGCCAACCTTTGGCACACCGGAGGCCGCGCATATCACCTATGGTGCGGGGCAACTGGCGCGGCGGATGAACCTGCCGTTCCGGTCTTCGGGGTCGTTCTGCGGATCAAAGCTGCCCGATGCGCAAGCCGCGTACGAAACAGCCAACAGCCTGAACATGGGGCTGCTATCGGGAGTGAACTTTATGCTGCACGCCTGCGGCTGGCTGGAAGGCGGACTGGTTGCGTCGTTCGAGAAGTTTGTAATGGATGCGGATCAATTGGGCGCTTTGCACCATCTGGCGCGCGGCGTGCAGATTGATGAAAATGCGCAAGCAATGGACGCGATCCGCGAAGTTGGTCCCGGTGGGCATTATCTGGGCTGCGCCCATACCCAAGCCAACTTTAAAGAAGCCTTCTGGAAATCCGACCTGCTGGACTACAAGCCGTTCGAGACATGGTCGGACGAAGGCGCCCGCGATACACAAGCACTGGCGGCGGCGCGGGTTGAAAGGCTGTTGGGCGACTATGTGCAGCCCGAAATGGACCCTGATATCCGCGCGGCGCTGGATGCCTTTGTCGCCGACCGCAAGGCAGCCGAACCCGACAGCTTTATGTAGGCGGTCAATCAGGCGCGCTGCGCGGGGTGGCCCGCAAAAGCTCTGCTTCAGCGACAATCGCGATCATGACTTCGATATGACGGACCAGGTTATAGCCTGCGTCCGTCTTTTTACGTCTGGTGTTCAGGTCTGCTTCGATCTCGATCAGTTGAAACAGCGCGACGGCGCTGCGGGGTAGGGCGGTGCGTCCCAAAATACGACGCAAGAGTGGCCCGCGCCGATACCCCTCTTTGCCAATATTAGCCGCACGAACAAGAATGGCAGGGCGGTGGATGTTGCCAAGCCGCGTTATAATATCTTGCATGATTTCATATCCTTGAATGACCTGAAGCCCCGAATAGACGCGGCCTAACGCACTAAGGATTCCACCCAAACCACGCGTGTTGCGCAGCGGGACCACTCGCCGTGCGACGTGGTTACGAGTGTTTACCATTTGGAAACAATTATGGGTTTTGACCACATATATTAACAAATCCATAACCAATTAACCTTTTGCTACTGTGGGTAAATCTGTGGATATCCACGCTGCTTTTGGAAAGGACAGTGCATGACGCAAATACTGAATACACGACCAGATGGGACCGGATTGCCCGGATGGGTGCCCGACGCCGCGCGGCACTACCTGTCTCATATAGAGATGGGGCACCCTATTCGGGCGTTAGCGCGAACTGCGGAATGCCATGCCTCGACGATTTTGCGCCAGATCCGTCGCCTGGAAACGCGGCGCGACGATCCGCTGGTGGATGATGCTCTGGATGTTCTGGGGCAGGTCAGCCGCTGTAAAACCCACCCCATGCAGGAGCCCGTTGCGATGAACAACAGTGCACAACCGATGATGCCCGATGACGAAACCCTGACCAGCGAAGCACAGCGGATCTTGCGTCGTTTGTGTGAAACGGGTGCCATGCTTGCTGTCGCTGCCGAGAAATGGACAAAGGCGTCGTGGTGCGCAACGGGCCTGAGGGCGCGCAGACGCGCACGGCAGTCGTGGATCGCTGCGTAGCACAAGCGATGGCGTTGAACGGCTGGATCGCCACCGATGGCGAAGGGCGCATCTTGCGCTATCATATCACCGCTGCGGGACGGAACGCGCTAGAGGATATGCTGGCGAAGGCGACGCCAGAGGCACTCGGGACCGAGTTTTGCGAGGATCAGACTTCTTTCGCCGCGACGCCACCCCCTGCGGGCGCCCTCCAAAAGACCGCGCGGCGGTTGCGCTATACGCTTGCGGAGAGCCCCTTGGCTGCTTTGGCCCGCCGTCGTGATGCTCACGGCGCGCCGTTCCTGTCAGATAATCTGGTACAGGCAGGCGAACGCCTGCGTGAAGATTTTGAGCTGGCGCAAATGGGCGAGGCCGTGACCCAGAATTGGGACCGGTTTCTGGCACCGGGCGGGCAGGGGGACAGTGTCTCGTTTGAAGGCAGTGCGCCCTCTGCGGCCCGGGCACGCGTCGGATCAGCGCTTGCAGATCTGGGGCCGGGACTGTCGGACATTGTGCTGCGGTGCTGCTGTTACCTTGAGGGATTGGAGACCGCGGAAAAACGTCTTGGCTGGTCTGCGCGATCTGGCAAAATTGTGCTGCGCATTGCGCTTATGCGGTTGCGCAAACATTATGTCGAAACGCTTGGACCGGGCAGTGCTATGATCGGCTGACCAATGGGCTTGAAATCGTGGCGACACGCAAGGCTGTCCTGCGGATGAGAACTCCCTCTTTCATGCGCCGCGCGAAGCGACTACATAAGGGGCGTATTCCCAACGGAGCCTGATCATGCGAGACCTGAAAATCCCCGAGCAGCGCCACCCTGAAAAGGCCCGACGCCCCGATAATCCACAGCCGAAAAAGCCGTCTTGGATTCGGGTAAAGGCACCGGGTGGGAAGGGGTATGCAGATACCGCCAAGATCATGCGCGAGAACAAACTGGTCACGGTTTGCGAAGAAGCGGGCTGCCCGAATGTCGGCGAATGCTGGTCGCAAGGCCACGCCACCATGATGATCATGGGCGAGGTCTGCACCCGCGCCTGCACCTTCTGCAACATCGCCACGGGGCGCCCGCCAGAAGCTCTTGATATCTTCGAGCCCGGGCGCGTCGCCGATGCGGTGTCTAAATTGGGGCTGAACCATGTGGTCATCACCAGCGTCGACCGCGACGATATCGAAGACGGCGGGGCAGAGCATTTCGCACAAACCATCCGCGCCGTGCGCAAACGGTCGCCGGGCACCACAATCGAGATTCTCACACCGGATTTCATCCGCTGTGATCCCAAAGGTGCTTGAAACCGTGGTCGAGGCGCGGCCGGACGTGTTTAACCACAATCTGGAAACGGTCCCCGGGCTGTACCCCGAAGTCCGCCCCGGTGCGCGGTACTTCCATTCGCTGCGCCTGTTGCAACGGGTGAAAGAGCTTGATCCGACCATGTTCACCAAATCTGGCATCATGGTGGGCTTGGGCGAAAACCGTCAGTCCGTGATGCAGGTTATGGAGGACATGCGCGCGGCAGATATCGATTTTCTGACCATTGGGCAGTATTTGCAGCCGACGCCAAAGCACCACGCAGTGGACCGGTTTGTGCACCCTGATGAATTCGCCGCCTATGAAAAATCGGCCTACGGCAAGGGATTCTTGATGGTATCTGCGACGCCGTTAACTCGGTCCAGCTATCACGCGGGCGACGACTTTGCGCGCTTGCAGGCGGCGCGGTTGGCGAAGCTGGGTTGAAGATAAGGGGCGCTGCCCCTCAATCTCAAAAACCATAGTGAGGGGCGCTGCTCCTCAAGCTCATTCCCGATAATGAGGGGCACTGCCCCTCAAACTCACTCCCGATAATGAGGGGCACTGCCCCTCAAACTCCCCGGGATTTTTTGCCATTTGGAAGAATCAGAAGGGTTTCTTGATGCGTTCGGTTGTGGCCCATTCAGGCCAGTAGCCAAAATATTCTGCGCCAAAGATCAACGCGCCGGCCAGTACGACCGCAAAGACAAACTTAACGCGACTGGCCGAGGGCGG
>JGI24522J20083_1000577_pt1 | contig 8569 bp, 7 predicted proteins | sample LinPmetageLP47_FD_20083 | JGI IMG/M metagenome (IMG submission 20083)
ATGCTTTGGTTTGCTTAGATTAAAGAATCTTAGCTACAACACCAGCACCTACAGTACGGCCACCTTCACGGATAGCGAAGCGTAAACCTTCGTCCATCGCGATTGGTGCAATAAGTTCTACTACGAACTTAAGGTTGTCACCAGGCATTACCATCTCTACGCCTTCTGGAAGCTCTACAGCACCAGTTACGTCAGTTGTACGGAAGTAGAACTGTGGACGATAGCCTTTGAAGAATGGAGTATGACGGCCACCTTCGTCTTTGCTTAGTACGTATACTTCAGCTTCGAATTTAGTGTGTGGGTTGATTGAACCAGGCTTAGCTAGTACTTGACCACGTTCAACGTCTTCACGCTTAGTACCACGTAGAAGAACACCAACGTTCTCACCAGCGCGACCTTCGTCAAGAAGTTTACGGAACATTTCAACACCAGTACAAGTCGTCTTAGTCGTATCTTTGATACCAACGATTTCTACTTCTTCACCAACTTTAACAATACCTTGCTCTACACGACCCGTTACTACTGTACCACGGCCTGAGATTGAGAATACGTCTTCGATTGGAAGAATGAACGGCTTATCGATAGCACGCTCTGGCTCTGGGATGTATGAATCAAGAGCTTCACCAAGTTCGATGATTTTCTTTTCCCATTCTGCATCGCCTTCAAGGGCTTTAAGTGCAGAACCTTGGATAACTGGAAGGTCATCGCCTGGGAATTCATATTCGCTAAGAAGTTCACGAACTTCCATTTCTACTAGCTCTAGAAGCTCTTCATCATCAACCATGTCACATTTGTTCATGAATACGATGATGTAAGGAACACCAACCTGACGACCAAGTAGGATGTGCTCACGAGTCTGAGGCATAGGGCCATCAGTCGCAGCTACTACTAGGATAGCTCCATCCATCTGTGCAGCACCGGTGATCATGTTTTTAACGTAATCAGCGTGTCCTGGGCAGTCTACGTGAGCGTAGTGACGAGTAGGAGTGTCATACTCTACGTGAGATGTAGAGATGGTAATACCACGAGCTTTTTCTTCAGGCGCGTTATCGATTTGATCGAAAGCCTGAGCTGAACCACCGTATGTCTTAGAAAGAACAGTAGTGATTGCCGCAGTTAGAGTAGTTTTTCCGTGGTCAACGTGGCCAATAGTACCAACGTTTACATGGGGTTTCGTACGTTCAAACTTTTCTTTTGCCATTTCTATTATCCCAGCAAAGTTACTTTAAAAATTTATGAAATTCTATAAACATGAGCTGGGGAGAAACTGGTGCTGATAGGCAGATTTGAACTGCCGACCTCACCCTTACCAAGGGTGCGCTCTACCAACTGAGCTATATCAGCACTGATTTGGAGCGAGCAGTGGGAATCGAACCCACATCATCAGCTTGGAAGGCTGAGGTAATAGCCATTATACAATGCTCGCAAATCCTAATTCTCTGGCCACCTCATAAAAAAGTGGTGGAGGGGGCAGGATTCGAACCTGCGAAGGCTGAGCCGTCAGATTTACAGTCTGATCCCGTTGACCGCTTGGGTACCCCTCCAGATTGATGGTGCCGACTGCCGGAGTCGAACTGGCGACCTACTGATTACAAGTCAGTTGCTCTACCAACTGAGCTAAGTCGGCACTACATCAAGTGGGTGCGCATTCTAGAGTAATGAATTACTCAGTGCAAGTGTTGTTTTGAAAAATTTTACTTTTTCTTATTTGACCGATAAAAACTTATCAATCAAACCAGTTACGTAAGAAGCTCGCTTCTTGCGTAGCGGGCCAAACCTTGCACCACCAAATGAGCGGGACGAATCCTAACATCGCTTTCAAGGAATGCAAACATTTTTTTGTCTCCACCCCCCAAAATTATATCAAAATCGGTTTGTTTGCTGGATAAGTAATCAATAGCGCTCAAATAAACACCATACACTGCGGCATAGCACCCTGTTGCAACACATTCTTCGGTATCGTTGCCTAGGGTGAGACTGGTCGGAATTTCGTCATTTGCATACACTTTCTTAGTGGAATTAAGTAATGCTTGTTTCATTACTTGAAAGCCAGGTGTGATCCAACCGCCTAAATGTTGACCATCTACCACAAAATCAACTGTAATTGCTGTGCCCACATCCATCACAAAAAATGCTTTTTGTGTTTTTTCTGCAGCACAAACCATGGCAAGCCATCGATCGACCCCCATTTTTTTTTCGTTTTCGTAACTATTTTTTATGCCGAAGGCTTCTCGTTCTGTATTTTTCTCTTCAACGGCAATATTTCTTTGTTCGCAGGCGGCGAAAATTTGTTCGACCGCATCGGCTTTTCGTACTGAGGCTAAATATAAGTGGGAAATATTTTGCTGTTCATCGATAAAAGAAAGTAAATCGGATAAATTTTCTGTGGCCATTGGCTCGTTTTCAGCATCAGATAACAAACAATATTTAAATCGAGTATTACCAACGTCCACTAAAACGACATTTTTATCGGTTACCACGTAAGCTAACCTCTCCACCGTGGAATCGAGTAATGCCATCTTGCGTTTCAACCAACAACGCACCGCTGGCATCTACGCCTCTATCAATTCCGGAAAAACGCTTTTCACCCATTTGCAGCACAATTCTTTTATCAGCATAGAGGTCTAGCGCTTCCCAATGGGGCGCGAACGGGCCAAAACCTTGCTGGGTAAACTTAGGTAACAATGTCCAAAGTGATTTTATTATGGCTGCCGCTAAACTATTTCTATCTGGCGTGTGTCCTAAATAAGATGTTAAGTCACTATGAGGTTGTCCAACGTCATATTGGCTATCAGGTACACACACATTTAAACCTATTCCAATGACAGAATGCGCAGTAGCACCAATTTGACCTTCTACTTCTATAAGAATGCCAGCGAGCTTTTTACCTTGAAGGTAAATATCGTTAGGCCACTTCAGTTCAGCATCATCTACGCCAAAGTCTTTTAATGCTTCACATACTGCCAAACCCACCATTAATGACAAACCTGCCATGCTTTGGTAACCATCTGGAAAAGACCAGTACATAGAAAACGTTAAGCTACCGCCAATAGGCGCCAACCAGGTTCTACCATGACGACCACGACCCGCCGTTTGTATTTCAGCAAATATTGCATCACCATCGGCCAATTCGTGACGGGCATTTGCGATTCGCTTTTTCATTTCAGTATTAGTGGAAGGTAAAACCGATTCAACATCTATCATGGCGCGCTTAGAATTACCTAAGTGCTTCTTAATACTCTCTGCATTTAACAAAGAAAAACCTCGCTCTAAACGGTAACCCTTACCTTTAACTTTAAAAACATCTAATCCCCAGTCTGAAAGCTGAGAAATATGGCCAGCAACAGCGGTACGGGAAAGGCCAACTTGTTGCGCTATGGTTTCACCTGAATGGAAGTGTCCATCAGATAACAAGGCCAATATATGTTTTCTTACTGATTTTGATGCCTGCCTCATAATTGCTGTCTCATAATTGAATGAGTCCTTCCCTACCAACTAAACGTACTTCTGGCTCGAGCGTTATTTTAAATTCACTTTCTACCGAATTCATTATCTCTTTAGCTAGGGCAATTAGGTCATTCCCCTGCGCGTTTCCTATATTAGTTAATACTAGCGGCTGTGTAGGATGACACCTAACGCCATTAAGCGCCTTTCCTTTAAAACCCATCTTATCGATAAGCCATGCAGCAGGTACTTTTACCTGATTTTCTGACACCGGATAACTCGGTATATCAAGATAATGACATTTCAGTTCTTCAAAATGCGCTAATGCAATAACAGGGTTCTTAAAGAAACTACCTGCATTTCCAAGCTCCTTAGGATCAGGAAGCTTGGCTTTTCGCACTTCTATTACCTTATTAAAAATATCTTTCGCACTAGGGGAGTCTATAGCCGACAATTCACCATAACTCGCCACAACGTCGTACGCCTTGGGAAGTGTAAAATTCACTTTGGTGATAAGCGCTTTACCATATAAGGCGTGTTTAAAAATACTATCGCGGTAACCAAACTGGCAATCCGACCCCTTAATAAGAAAGGGCTCTTTTGTTTCAAGTAGTATCGCTTCTATAGAATCTATGAAGGAATGTACCTCTGCACCGTAAGCCCCAATATTTTGAATAGGCGATGCGCCTACGGAACCTGGGATCAGCGCAAGGTTTTCAAGGCCAAACCAGCCATTTTGCATACACAGCGACACAAACTCATGCCAATCTTCCCCCGCCCCAACACTAATATGATGATGTGATTCGGTGTCGTAGTGGCTAATACCCTTAATTTTATTTACTAGCACCACTCCTTCGAAGTCATCCAAAAATACAGAGTTACTTCCGCCGCCTAAAATATATGTATTAACTTCTGGATTGTAGGCTTGTAAAAATGAATCTACAGAGTTGAATTCGACGATAGATGCGCAATTCGAAGCTAAGGAAAAAGTATGATATTGCTGTAATGAGGGCATAGCACTTTATAGAAGAATAATAATGCGCTAATGGTAGGTGAAGCTGATGTTAATTAAAAGCGGTTTAGATCAACCGCGTTTTTGTTATATCCCAAACATGATTATTTAGATAAGCGACTAACAATCCTATTTAGTTTATAGCGGATTTTCGAAAACCTATTTGCTATTGGAAGATATTTTAAATGCCTGTCTTTCACCCCGAACCCCTCTTTGAGCGTTTTAAAGGCTTCGTCATCTTTGGTAGCTTTACACTGGGTCAGAATCGAAAACACCAAAAAGGGGGACGAGCGTCTCAACGTTACAAGCACTCTTTCGAAGTCCCTGTCCATCTCTTCTTTAGTAAAAAAGTTAACTTGCTTGTATTGCTGTAGTAGCAGATTTAACTTAACGCTATCCATACCTTCGGTCTGTTTTTTTAATTTATTAGCTTCGTTTATTAGACAATTTTGGAGATGACCTACTTTGTCAGGGGGAATTAGTGAAAAATTCGATTGTCCCTCACTGTCACGCTGTAGCCAAAGGTCTAACTCAGTACGTAGAAAATTATCGCCGAATCCGTTTACCATACGCATTAGCATAAGAGCACCTGCAGAATACTGAGTATTTAAACGCTTTACGTTTGTTGGTGAAGGAATAAACTTTGGAAAACAAGATGCAAAATCACTGTACAAACTCCCCCCTTCGAAAAGTGATTCATCAAAAAAACGATATTTAACATTTGCATGTAATTCAGAAGATATACTTGAAACCACTTTTAGGTTACTAAATGAAACCGAGTTAGGGGTAACAAAATCATCTTGTCTCAAATGACGTTTTACGCCTTGATGATAACCTGACTCAAGTACCGAAATAGGGTGCCTGATATAAAAGATGAAGCTAGCATCATTTAAAAATGTGAAAAACCACATCAGATAGTAATAAAAATGTTCTGATGAAAGCAGTAAAGTTTCATTATCACTACAATTAAATTTTTCGACTAACCGTACCGCTTTCTCATAATCGAAGTAACCACGATGCATATTGTCGAACGAAATTAATTGAGAAAAATTCCCCGAACTTACACCGTTAACATCTGAGCCATGACTTGGGTAAAGGGTTTTCTGAAGTAAAAGCTGCTTTGCCCCATTACTCAACCACGCTTGGAGAGCCGATGTCCCAGTCTTGGGAGGCCCTAAATGAATGACAATTTTTTTACCTGAAGCAATAGCAATATTGTTTTTAAGTTTATAGGCTTCCCAACGCTCTTCGACAAGCTTCAAAACCTCAATGTATAAAGCATATTCTTTATGATAGAGCTTTCGAATATTCTCTTGATCTTTAACACTGACGGCTACCGTTCGTGACCGCTTAAATAATTCACCGTAAGGTATCTTTGTTAGGTTGGTCGATAACCATTCTTGGGAAAGTAAAAGCGATTTAATCAGCAACTCTTCACAGCCCACAAAGCCTAACTTTTTAACATTTACAAGTTTCGATTGATGTTCACTTTCATCAATTCTATTTAAATCACTGTAAAAATCTTCGAAACTGAGTTGAGATTTTTTATCTTTATGGTTCTGTCTATATTCTTTAGCTAGTCTTACTGACGGCTCGTTAACAAACAAACCTATATACGCTGCTCCGTTTTGAAGTAACTGGTTCAATATTAAACTTGGCGACTCATGCGTCTCCAATACTATATCGTTTCGTGCATACTTTACGGCTAACTTGGAAAACTTAGCACACCCCGAACTTGGTAAAGACAAAATACTGTTTCTGATTTTAGTCACTTCAACTGCTATCTATTTAAGCTAATAATTTGGAAGTCTCAATTAGGAAAGCGTGAGACTGCCATAAAAACTATGAGCGAATTTTTAATCGCCGGACCTTCTTTCATAGGCCTGTCGGACCTCAGGTAGCGATACATTTGTGAGCAATTGTTTCAACAATGCCGTATCGGAGGAAGGTGCACGATATATTTCCTCTAAAACAAGCTTATACCTAACATCTACTTGTAGTTTAGCATTCTTCACAAAGGTCTTAAACGATGGATCATTAAGCCTAGCATCCATGTATTGACGATAATTCTCAAATGAACTTCCATCAAAAATTAGTGTTTCGCTGTCATAAAAAGACTTAAACCCGTGACGATTACTTTTTAGAGTTAGTGTTCTTTCAGTCGCTATCGTATTAACGGGCCTTCCGCGTAATAATGTAGCAATATATTCGAATTCAGAGCGCTCTTTTCGGTGTAAAATAAATGCATTTTTAACCTCGCCGTCTATCACACATTGTGATCTTTGTTCGTTTATAGTTTCTAACTTCTTTCCATTTTCATATCTTTGATTTAATCCATCATCAAGAACATTATGGGGGTTCATTCGTTCGGGACGAAGATATGATCTATATAGGGTTTTTAACTGCTTTGCGCTTTCCGCTTCATTGATCTTATCGATTGCGGGGCCATAGAGAACTTCCCGTTCTAATTTGTTCTTCCATTGAAACGATACAGTATCAAAATAACCAATTTGGCTACATATGTCTGAAATTTTATTAGACAAATTGATTGGCACCCAAAATTCATCAATATCTAGAAACATCAACGCGTGAAAATCGCGACTGCTACTCTTGTTAAAAGCTTCCCTGTAGATATCTACTTGGGGGGTACGAGAGGAAGAGTTAAATATATCATCCGCATTAATCAAATTCACTGGAAGCTTTTTTAATAGAGGAGCTAAATCTTCTGTGTTGTCACTACACCTATTGTAGTAAATATCAATCTCTGAAAAACCTACGTACAAATGGTGAAAAATCCATTCTAATAAATAGGCAGATTCATTCCTCGCTATAGCAACAAGCTTAACGGTCTTAACTTCTTTTGTGGAAAAAAAGCGCCTTAGCCTAAGCGAAGCAGACTTTTGTAAAAACAGTAGTCGCCTTTTAATCGAATAGTATTTTGAAACTAACAAATGGTGCTCTGTATCTGGGATAGGACATATACTTTATCAGTTAAGCCCTTTGAAAAGTGGCCGATATGATACACAAAATGTAAAAAAGAAATAGCATTTATTAAGGCGTTTAGATTGAATTAAATCATGATGGATACTTTGCTCTGCTTTATCTATCAAAGTTTAGCCATTATCCTCTCATCTTCGATGATTAGGATTAATATTAAGATAGGGTTTCCTATCAATAATTTTAGACCCTTTTAAAATTATATAACAACAGTAAACTTAGTCTGCACATTTGCATTAGAGGAAAGTAATTCGTTTAGTTCTATGTATATATTTCACTGTTTACCGACAATGCTATATTAATAAGCACTGATCAATTTGCTATTAGGCGATAAATCATAAAGTTAGGTAGTGGCATAAAATATGAATCTTTACTTCTTACACTGAAACGTTTTGTCTCTTTTTGAACAGAACGCACTAAAGTAAATGGAGTTTATTATGAAAAAGCTTTCACTTTCTATGTTAATGAGCACACTAATTACGAGTTCGGTAATGGCCTCGTCCAACGGTAAGATAGAGACTAGTTTTACAGGGTTAGATTCTGATGGTGACGAATTACTCACATCGAGTGAATTGGAAGGAACATCATTAGCGCCTTATCTAGAAAATATAGACATAAACGGTGACTCTGCTATAAACCTTTCTGAATTTAACGAATACGTAAAAGCAAACACCAGCAAGTTCAGTGAGGATGTTATCGCGACAGTTGACGAAAATAGTGTAGAAGACGCCGTTAGCGTAGAAAAGGTAGATGACGTAGAAAACAGTGCCATGGTATCAGCGGTTGTTGTTAATTTTGAAAAAGCGGATATAAATGGAGATGGTACATTGTCATCTGCTGAAGTATCTAAAGCCAATATAGACGGAAATTTCACTAAAATGGATAAAGATGGGGATGGGGCACTCACCAAAACAGAACTTGAACATTATCTGAAAATGAAAGGTAAGCACTAAGTATCTTTGTTTTCATACAATGAGTACTGCAGATTTAGAACCGGCCTAGCTTGACTTTCTTACACGCATAAAAAAAGGGCTATCCGTTAGGATAGCCCTTTCTTCGAATGGGACCTGGCAGTGTGCTACTCTCACATGGGGAAACCCCACACTACCATCGCCG
>JGI24522J20083_1000579_pt1 | contig 8553 bp, 9 predicted proteins | sample LinPmetageLP47_FD_20083 | JGI IMG/M metagenome (IMG submission 20083)
GTGCTCTTCCGCAATCGCGACACCGAAAAAGGCGACCCGCAGTCCACCGCCCGTATTGCAGGTATTCTGGCCGCCAAGCGCACGGATGAGCTGCTGCCGCTGTGTCACCCGCTGCCGATTCACGCCGCAGAAGTGCATTTTGCCTTCGAGGACAAGCGCGTGGTGATCGAGGCCGAGGTGCATACCATCGGCCCCACCGGCGTGGAAATGGAAGCGCTGACCGCCGCCAGCATGGCCGCTCTCACCCTCTACGACATGCTCAAGCCCTACGCGGAGCCCGAAGAGCTGGCCATCGGCGAGACGCACCTGCTCGACAAGACCGGCGGCAAGAGCCACTTCAAGCGCACGCTCAAACAGGCGCTGGCGGCGAGCGTGCTGATGGTGTCCAACCCGGTCGCCGACGGCAACAAGCCCGATACGGCCGGCCGGACCGTTCGCGACGGGCTGGTCAAAGCGGGCTTCGAGCCGCTGGATTATCAGATCCTGCCCGACGACGAACGGCGCGTGCGCGATGCGATCAACGCCGGCGTTGCGGCCGGCACCAAGCTCATCATCACCGTTGGCGGTACCGGTATCGGCCCGAAGGATCGCGTGGTGGAAACCGTGGAGCCGATGCTCACCACGCCCATGCCCGGCCTTATGGAAGCGGCCCGCGCCTTCGGCCAGCAGCGCACGCCGTATGCGGTGATCTCGCGCGGGGTGTCCGGCTTTGTCGGCAACACGCTGGTGCTCACCTTTCCGGGCAGTACCTCGGGTGCGACAGAAACGCTGGCTGCCCTGCTCCCGAGTCTTGTACACGTGCTCGAGATTCACGAGCGCTTCGCTGCTCATACCGGCTGAGCTGGACGGCAAAGCACCCTACAGACCGCCGAGCCGCTCCCAGGCCTGCTCGGCGAGCGCGAGGCTCTTGATCACGGCATAGACGGTATCGCCCGGCTGTAAAGCGAGGGCTTCGGCCGAGCGGCGGGTCAGGCGCGCTTCCAGACGCTGTGCGCCGGCGGTGAGCACGACCTCCACGGCATAGTCGCCGTCGGCCTGGAGAGCCTGGATTGTGGTCTCGATCACGTTGAGCGCGCTGATATCGGTCGGGCGCTCGCGCGCCAGCATCACGTCGCGTGCACGCACATGCAGCGTGACTGCTTGACCAACCGGCTGATCAAGCCGGGGCACGAACAACGGCTGGCCGTCCAGATCGAGCCGGCTCAGGCCGTGGGTTTGCAGATGTTCGGCCACCGGCGCGCGCAGCAGCGCACCGGCATCGCGGGCGTGAAGCGTGCCCAGCAGATCGGGCCGCGCCAGAAAATCGGCCGTGGCCCCCGAGAACGCAACGCGCCCGTCGCGGATGGCCACCACGTGCCGATTGGCCAGCCGCAGCATCTCGTCGAGCTGGTGGGAGACAAACACGATCGGCAGGTCGCCAGACTGGCTCAACCGCTCGATATAAGGCAGCACCTCGGCCTTACGGGCCGCGTCCAGCGAGGCCAGCGGCTCGTCGAGCAGCAGGATCTCGGGATTGGCCAGCAGCGCACGACCGATGGCGATACGCTGCTGCTCGCCGCCGGACAGGCCCGCCACACGCCGCTTGAGCAGCGCGCCGATATCGAGCATGTCGACCACCTGATCGAAACGCGCGGCGGCCAGCCGGTGGCGCGCGAACCATGCGCCGAATCTGAGGTTATGATCGACGTTGAGATGCGCGAAAAGACGTGCCTGTTGAAAGACATAGCCGATACGCCGGCGATGCGCGGGAATACGGATACCGCGCGCGCTGTCGAACACACAGCGCCCGGCGATCTCCACCCGCCCACGATCCGGGTCAATCAAGCCGGCGACGATACGCAGCAGCGTGCTCTTGCCCGCCCCCGACGGCCCGAACAGGCCGGTCACCCGCTCGGTGCTCGCAAAATCGTAGGCCAGCGAAAAGTTGCCCAGCCGATGGGTCACGTCGAGCGTGATCATGGTCGAGTCATCCGCCGGTCGCCTGTACGCGCTTGACGTAGCGCGCGAGCACCTCGGAGGCAATCAGCGCGGCCAGCGAGACGGCAATAGAGATCACGATGAGCTGCGCGGCCTGGCTCTCACCACCGGGCACCTGGATGAAGGTATAGATCGCCAGCGGCAATGTGCGCGTCTCGCCGGGAATATTGGCGGCAAACGTGATGGTGGCGCCGAACTCGCCCAGCGCGCGGGCGAAGGCCAGCACCAGCCCTGCGATGACGCCGGGCAATGCCAACGGCAGAGTCACGGTCAGCCACACCCAGACCGGCGGCGCGCCGAGGGTGGCTGCGGCGTCTTCGACACGACGGTCGATCGCCTCGAGCGACAGCCGGATGGGGCGCACCATTAGCGGAAAACCCATGATCGCACCGGCCAGCGCGGCCCCGGTCCACTGGAAAGCAAACACCAGCCCGAACGTGTCACTCAGCCAGCCGCCTACCGCGCTGTTGCGCCCAAGGGCTATGAGCAGCAGATAGCCGGTAACCACCGGCGGCAGCACCAGCGGCAGGTGCACGATGGCCTCGACGACCATCTTTCCCGGCCAGCGCGAGCGGGCCAGGAACCATGCCACGGCCAGTGCGAGCGGCAGGCTGACCGCGACGGCCGTCGTGGCCACCCAGAGGCTCAACCGCAGGACTTCGGCCTGCGCGGGATCCAGCATTATGTGTTCGCTCAGCTTTTGCTTTCGGGCAAGGTCTCAGACCGGCCGTCAGCCGAACGAAAACCCCACTTCCGGAAGATCGCCGCGGCCTGCTCTGTCTGCAGGAAGGCCATGAACGGCCAGGCCTGCGGATCGTCAACGCCGTGCACAATCGCGGCCGGATAGATGATCGGATCGTGGCTGTCGGCCGGGAAGATATCCACCACGCGGACATCCTGTTCAGCGACGGCATCACTGGCATACACCACGCCCAACTGCGTTTCGCCCCGGGCCACCAGGGCGAGTGCGGCGCGTACGTCGTCGGCCTGGGCAACGTGGCCCTGCAGCGCCTGCCAGACGCCGAGCGCGGTCAACGCCTGTCGGCCGTAGATCCCGGCCGGCACGGCGTCGACATTGGCCATGGCCAGATATTCATCGCCCAGCGTCGTCACGATCGCAAAGTCCGGTGCGATCGACAATGAAATATCGCTATCCGTGGGTGCCACGAGCACCAGCGCGTTGGCCAGCAGGTCGACACGCGAGGCTGTATCCACGAGATCGTTAGAGGCGAGTCGGTCCATCCAGTCCTGATTGGCCGACACATAGATCTCGGCCGGTGCGCCCTGCTCGATCTGGCGGGCCAGCGTGGAACTGCCGGCATAGTTCACGACGACGCGACCGCCCTGATTGTCCTCGTAGGCGTCCACGACGCTGTCCATCGCATTCTTCAGGCTGGCCGCAGCGAACACCATGAGTGGGTCGCTGTCGGCCCGGGTCTGGGCATGCACCAGGCCAACAGGCAGGCACAGGGCCGTCGTGACCACCAGCACAGCTACCAGGCTTGACACTCGAAAACGGGACAGAGGATCGAGATGCATAAAGAGCTCCGCGCTGATGGGGCAAAACGGTGAGCGGTCGATTTTGGCTATGTAGCCTACTACATAACGCAGATCATGACTGCATCGCTGCTTTATGCCGCCCATGACGAGTGGGCGTTCCCAGCGGGCGCGGCGGGCGCGCATATGACGCGGGTCCGCAGAATTACGGGCATCTATTGTTTTCGTGAATGGCGCTCTCACATATGCATCACCAATTACTTCGATAACGCATTGCCGGGGCCATTCATAGGGAATACGCCGGCGATGCACGTCAATTCACTATTTTTCACCTTGCTAGAGAGTCCACTATGAGAATACGTCACACCTCCACGTCACGAATCGTTGCCAGCCTGCTGACCGCCGTCACGCTTGCCGTCAGTGCCGGCGCGCTGGCCGCACCGACGAACGACGCCTCCAGCGATCAGACCGTCGAACAGCAGAAGCTGGATCGCGGCAACGAGCGCATGACCTACGACAACGAGACCGAATCACAGTCGGCGGATCGCGCTGACGAGGCCCGCGACGACAACTACGGCCGCGACGAGAACGAGATCGAGCCGAAGGCGCCGAACACCGGCGAAGCATCCGTACTGGAATCTGAGGCCGGCACCCAGCAGGGCCAGGATTTCGAGCAATAACATAACGCGACACAGAGTGTCGCGTTGCTGAACACCGAAGAGCCCGCTTCCCGCGGGCTCTTTGCGTTGGTTCCGGCGCCGGGCGAGCGCCCCGTCTTGCTCGGCTCATGCGCGCCGCAGTTCGAATACCATCAGCGTGCCCCGCCCCGGCGTGCTCTGAATACCCAGCCGGGTCTGGTGGCGTTCGCAGATCTCGGCGACGATCGACAGGCCCAGCCCCGAGCCGTCGCCGCGTCTGCGCCCGGCGGGCGTTCGATAGAATCGCTGGGTCACCAGGGCCAGTTCGTTGTCGGCCAGCCCCACGCCGGTGTCGCCAACGCCGACACGAATCGTATCGCCGACATCCTCGGTTTCGAGCCAGACAGCACCGCCCGGCGGCGTTGCACGCAGGGCGTTGTCGATGAGATTGGTCAGCAGACGGTCGATAAGGGCGAGATCCGCCACGACCTGGATGGCCGTGGGCATCCGCCGGATTTCCAGACGCACCGCGGCGGCTTCAGCCTGGGGCTGGAACTTGCCGGCAATATCGTAGGCCAGCTCCGCCAGCGAGAACGGCTCGACGCACAGCGGCCGTTCGTGGGCATCCAGACGTGCGAGCGTCGACAGCTGCTCGGCCAGAGCGGTCAGCCGGCGCGCGTTCGCCAGAATGGCATCCAGGTGCCCGTGTCGAGTGGCCGGCGACAGCGTTTCGCCACTGCGCAGCTGCTCGGCGTAACCGCGCAGCGAGGTTAGTGGCGTACGAAAATCATGCGACAGGTTGGCAACCAGCTCCCGGCGCTGACGGTCGTTCTCGCGTAGCGCGTTGAGCTGAAGCTCGATGGTCGCGGCCATGTCGTTGAAGGCACGGCCCAGGCGTCCGATCTCGTCGGCGCGCACCGGCTCGATGCGTTGGCCGTAGTGGCCATCGGCAAAACGCTGCACGGCGTTGGTCAGGCGCGTAAAGCGTCTTGTAAGCAGCGCGAACAAGGCCAGCCCAACGATCCCGGAAAAAAGCAGCGCGAGCAGCCCGGCAAAGATGAGCGTGCGGGTAATGCTGCTCGTGCGCAGCATCGCGAACATCGACATGCGCGTGCCGGCATCCAGCACGGCAAACAGATAGCCGGGCGTGGCGTCGGCGCCGTAGGCCACTCGTGCGGCCGAGAACACGCTCGGCTGACCGCCACAGGGGGCGGTCACGAACACCGGCAGCATCGGGTCTTCGCCGAGCAGCCTGTTGATGGCGCTCACGTCGATATGCGCCTTGTCGGCGCAGTCGGCCCGGGCATAGTCGCCAACTACATTACCGTTGCGATCCACCACGTAGAGCGACAGCGACGGATTGATCGACAGGATCAGACGCGCGGCCTCGATTGCCGCGATGCTGCCCGGCCCGGCCGCCAGCGGCTCGCGCATGACCTGCACGAGATTCTCGGCCAGGTCGATCTGCATGCGCTGCTGGAACTCACGCCCGAGCTGATCGAACTGGCTGACCGCAATCCACGCGGTCGCTACCGACAGCACCAGCAGGCTCGCCAGATAAACGAGCGCAATACGCGCATACAGGCTGTGCCAGAGCGTACGCAGCCCACCGGCCAGGCGCGCCGGCGCGTCGCTCATGAGTGCTTGCCTGGGTCAGCGTCGAGGTCGGCGCTCTGGTCAGAACCCTCGGTGGCGCCCAGATCCGCACTCTTGCGCGCTGCACCCTGGCGCTGGTCGGGGTCCTGGCGTCTACGCGTACGCACGGCTTCGCTCACCGCGTCGGCAAACCGGTAGCCCACGCCCCATACGGTATGGATATAGCGCGGCTCGGCCGGATCCGCCTCGATCTTGCCTCTGAGCCTGTTGATATGGGTATTGACGGTGTGATCGAAGCCGTCGAACTCTGGCCCCCACACTTCGTCCAGCAGTTCGCCGCGTGAAAAGCCACGGCCGGGATGACTCGCAAACAGCGACAGCAGCGCGAATTCCTTGGCGGTGAGCGCGAGCGGCTCGCCGCCAAGCGATGCACGGTGGGCTGCGCTGTCGATAATCAGATCGCCAAACACCAGCGGGGTGGCAGCGGCCACGGCGTCATTGGCCCCAGTGGCCTCGCTGCGCCGGCGCAGCAGCGCCTGGACACGTGCCAGCAGGATCGCGGCCTCGAACGGCTTGGTCATGTAGTCGTCGGCGCCGATCTCGAGCCCGCGCACGATATCCGAGGTACCGGCCTTGGCGGTGAGCATGATCAATGGCAACGCGCTGTCCCGTGCCCGGATCTCGCGGCAGACCGATAGCCCATCAATGCCGGGCAGCATCAGATCGAGCACCACCAGTGAGGCCTGGGGCCAGCGTTCAAGCGCTTCCTCGCCGGTCCGTGCCCATTCGGCTGCAAACCCGGCGTCGCCGAATATAGCCATCAGCAGACGGCCGATATCCGGATCATCCTCGACGCATAGTATCGATGCACTCATGGATTGCCTGGCAGCACGGGCGGAGTCATGCCACCAAGTCTAATGCGCGCGCCGGGTTGGCTCATCACAAAATGATAACTGCGCACGGGATTGGTGAGAATTCATCCACGCAACACGCATCGTCACCGATTCGCCTCCAATCCGTGATCGATTTGTGATGATTGATCGACGGGCGCCTCGTAATGTCAAGTCCAGCCGTATCGCTCGATACGGTATCCGCCAACCCCGGCTTCGTGCCGTACCGTTGTCGGAGTGCAAATAACCACAATCAGGAGATTGCGAGATGTCAGTCAAAAGCCAATCAAGAACCGTTGCGATCCTTTCCGCGCTGATCTGTTCGACGAGCCTGCTCTGGGCGGTATCGGCAAGCGCCATGGACAACGACAAGATGTCCGAAAGCGACAGCATGTCCCATAAGGATGGCATGACGCATGAGAGCATGTCTCACGATGACAAGATGTCCGGCGACGCCATGAAGAGCGACAGCATGTCGCACGACAACAAGATGTCCAGCGACAAAATGTCCGAAGAAGACAAAATGTCGGGCGATGCCATGAAGAGCGACAGCATGTCGCACGGCGACGACATGAAAGAAAAGAAAGACAGCATGTAAGACTGGCTGCCCGCCGGCGGCCCTTGCGCTGCCGGCGGTTTTCTTGATTCAGGACACACAATGAACGAATCCACGACACACGGGCCGCAGACCACCGCTGCGCATGCTCCACCGGTGGTCAAGCGCCACGGCTGGGCCACGCGTGCCTGGCACTGGCTCAACGCCATCTGTCTGTTGGTGCTGCTGATGAGCGGCCTGCAGATCTTCAACGCGCATCCGGCGCTGTACTGGGGCGATACCTCGCATTTCGATTCGCCGCTGCTGGCCATGGGCGCATTCCGTGGCCCCGACGGCGAACCACAGGGTGCCGTGCGGGTGCTGGGCCACCAGTTCACCACGACCGGCGTGTTCGGCCTGTCGGATCTGGACGGCGAGCCGACCCAGCGTGGATTTCCCGGCTGGGCGACCTTGCCCAGTAGCCAGTGGCTCGGCATGGGCCGCAACTGGCATTTCACTACGGCGTGGATATTCGCGCCGTCGCTGCTGGCGTATCTGCTGTATACGCTCATCAGCCGACGTCGCCGACGCATGATATTCCCGACCGGTACGCAGCTGAAGACACTGCCTGCAACGATCTGGCATCACATGCGGTTCCGTTTCGATCACGAACGCGACTACAACGGCCTGCAGAAGCTCACTTATATTCTGGTGCTGTTCGGCATCCTGCCGCTGGTCATCCTCACCGGCCTGACCATGTCGCCCACCATGAACGCGGCCTGGCCGTGGCTGCTCGACCTGTTCGGCGGCCGTCAGAGCGCGCGCACGATTCATTTCCTCTGTGCGTTCGCGCTGCTCGCATTCTTCGTCGTGCATATCCTGCTGGTGCTGGTATCCGGGGTGTTCAACAACCTGCGCTCGATGATCACCGGCGGCTATCACATCAAGCAGACCCCGACCCATACGGAGCATCGCACCCGTGGCTGATCGTAAACTCATACTTCCCGATCCGCGCCGCCGGCGCCTGATCACCGGCCTGGGCGCGATCGGCGCAACCGCTGCACTCACCGGCTGCGACAGCCTGTCGCGCAACGAGCAGGTGCAGGGCTTTCTGGATAACACCCAGTGGCTGACGCGTTATGCACAGCGGCTGGTGGCCTCGCGCGAAGCACTGGCGCGCGAGTTCGACGAATCCATGATCGCTGACACCTTCCGACCCAACGGCACCACCAATCCGGAAAACGACGACTACCAGCAGATGGCCGCGAACAACTTCGCCGACTATCGGCTGAAAGTGAATGGCCTGGTCGACCGGCCTGCCGAGTTTTCGCTGGAGCAACTCAAGGCCATGCCGTCGCGTACCCAGATCACCCGCCACGACTGCGTAGAGGGCTGGAGCTGTATCGGCCAGTGGACCGGG